>Ga0070730_10001767_pt1 | contig 20379 bp, 29 predicted proteins | sample Coa_R1_3_FD_66447 | JGI IMG/M metagenome (GOLD analysis project Ga0070730, IMG submission 66447) | Surface soil microbial communities from Centralia Pennsylvania, which are recovering from an underground coalmine fire - Coalmine... | ecosystem: Environmental > Terrestrial > Soil > Unclassified ... | reverse complement strand
GCTCGTCCGCGTGGATCACGACCTGGTGCACCGACGCCTCCACGGCGCCACCGAACTCGTGCCGCTCCTCGGCGACGATCTCGAACGACGGAAGTACGTCCTTCAGTGCGCGCGCAAGGTCGTCGATCTCCGCCGGCGTCGCGCCACGGGCGGCGAACAGGCCGAAGTTGATCCGCACCTCGAGCGCGGACCGCTCCTGGTCGCGCATGCGGAATGCAACCGGCGCCTCCATCAGCCTTCCCTCGGCTCCCATCGGAACTTGAACGCCGCGACGACCACTCCGGCTACGCCCCAGGCCAGAAGTACGCCGATTGCGCCGGGTTTCGACCACACGGCGTGCTTGTGGAGGTAGACCGCATTCGAGAGGTCGACGAGGTACTTGAGCGGCAGCACGTCGCCGATCGCGCGCAGGAAGCGCGGATAGTGGTGCGTCGGGCCGAACGCGCCAGTTAGGAACGACATCGGCAGCACGATGAGGTTGACGACGGCCGACGATCCCTCGCCCGATCTGATCAACCCGGAGAGCCCGATGCCGAGGGCGGAGAAGCAGACCGCGCCGAGCACGACGACCGCTGCAACCGATCCAATGCGCGACGGGAACGGCGTCCCGAAGACGACGCGCCCGAGGGCGAACAGCGCGATCGTCTCGAGCACGAAGACGACGATCGTCGACGCGAGCAGCGCGGTGACGTACGTCACGGGCGGCAGCGGAGTCGCGCGCAAGCGCTTGAGAATCGCCTGTTCGCGTCGCAACACGAGGGAGATTGCGATGCCTGCGAACGCGACCATCGCGCAGCCGTACGCGAGCAGCGCGGCGAGCAGCGCCTGCGACGCGGGCACGCCGTAGATGTGGCCCGAGTACACCGAGCCGAGCAGCAGGAACAGCATGAGCGGGAAGATGAACGTGAAGACCGCCGACTCGCGCGACCGCCAGTACACGAGCTGCTCGACCCGGACCTGGTGCAGGAACAGTCTCATTCGTCCTGCTCCTCGACGAGCGCGAGATAGACGTCCTCGAGCGTCGGCCGCCGCACCTCGAGCTGTTCGATCTCCTCGCCGCGTGCGAGTGCCTCGCTCGTCAGCTCGTGCAGCAGCCGTGTCGGCTCGGTCGTGCGCACGAGCAGCTCCTCGCCGTTGCGGCGATAGCGGATCTCGACCTCGAGATCGGCGCTCGTGAGCTCGCGCGGCGTGCCGACGCGCACGATGCGGCCGTTGCGCAGCACGGCGACGCGGTCGGCGAGATGCTCGGCCTCGTCGAGGTAGTGCGTCGTCAGCAGCACGGTCTTGCCGAGCGAGCGGAGCGAGCGGATCATCTCCCAGGCCGCGCGGCGCGCCGCGGGATCGAAGCCCGTCGTCGGCTCGTCGAGGAACACGAGGTCGGGATCGCCGACGAGCGCGATGCCGAGGTCGAGGCGGCGCTTCTGCCCGCCCGACAACGTCTTCACCGTGGCGTCGCGTTTCTCCGTGAGGCCGACGAGCTCGACGACTTCGTCGACGTTGCGCGGCCGCTCGTAGTAGCCGGCGAAGATCGAATGCGCCTCGCGCACGGTGACGTTCTGCCAGAGCTGCGCCTGCTGCAGCACGACGCCGATGCGCTGCCGGAACTTCGGTCCCGGCCGCTCGGGATCGTTGCCGAGCACCGACACCTCGCCGGCGTCGCGGCTGCGGTAGCCCTCGAGGATCTCGACCGTGGTCGTCTTGCCCGCGCCGTTCGGGCCGAGCAGCCCGAAGACCTCGCCCTCCTCGATGTCGAAGTCGATGCCGTCCACCGCGACGAGCGGTCCGTACGACTTGCGCAGGCCGCGGACCGAGATCGCGCTCACAGCTCGAGCTCGTGGTAGCCGGCGGGTGGGAACGCGACCTCGCGGCCGGCGAGCGCGAGCACAGCTTCGCCGCAGTCGGGCTGGTGGCCGACGACGACAACCGTCTCGCCGCGGCCGGTAGCCGCGTCGCGAATGTCGGCGGCCGTCGCGCCCGGCGCCAGTCGCTCGTCGATCAGCGGCTCGCCCAGACCGAGGGCGTCCGCCGTCTCTCGCGCGCGCAGGAGCGGGGAGGTGACGACCGCAGCGGCAGCGACGCCGTGCCGCCGCAGTTCATCCGCGAGTGCGTGCGCCTGCACGCGTCCCTGCGGCGTCAACGGCCGCAACTCGTCCGGATCGCCCGGCGCGGCCTCGGCGTGGCGGACGATGACGAGACGCATGGGCCGGAGGATAGTCTCGCTCCATGGCCGCCTATCGCTACGTCGTCTGCGACGTGTTCACCCACAAGCCGCTCGAGGGCAACCAGCTCGCCGTATTCACGGACGCACGTGACATTCCGGAGACCCAGCTGCAGCGGCTCGCGAAGGAGATGAACTTCTCCGAGACGGTGTTCGTCTATCCGCCGGAGAGCGACGGCCACGTGAAGCTGCGCATCTTCACACCGAGCGACGAGCTCCCGTTCGCCGGCCATCCGATCATCGGCACCGCCTTCGTGCTCGCAGCGCCGATGCAGCTCGGCGTGATCAATCTCGAGACGGGGAAGGGAGTCGTCCCTGTCGAGCTGGAGCGGGACGGGGCGCGCATCGTCTTCGCGCGGATGAAGCAGCCGATCCCCGACTTCGAGGAATACGAGCACGCCGAGGCGCTCTTCGCAGCGCTCGGCGTCGCCGGGTCCGGCTTGCCGGTCGAGTTCTACAGCCAAGGCCCCGGCCACGTGTACGTCGAGCTCGAGTCGGCCGGTGCGGTCGCTGCGCTCGAGCCGGACTTCGCCGCGCTCGAGCGCGTCAACGGCGCCGGCACGGTGTGCTTTGCGCGGAACGGGAACGGGTGGAAGATGCGCACGTTCGTTCCCGGCGCCGGCGTCGACGAGGATCCGGCGACCGGATCGGCCGCCGGACCGCTCGCACTCCACCTCGCACGGCACGGGCGCATCGCGTTCGGCGACGAGATCGAGATCTCGCAAGGCGCCGAGATCGGCCGGCCGTCGACGCTGTACGCGGTAGCGCACTCGCCCGAGCACATCGAGGTCGGCGGGTCCGCCGTCATCGTTGCGCGCGGCGAATTCCGGGTCTGATGCGTCGCGTCGTCGTGATCGGCGGCTCGTGCGCCGGCAAGACGACCGTCGCACGCAGGCTCGCCGAGATTCTCGGCGTTCCGCATATCGAGCTCGACGCGCTCCATTTCGGGCCGAACTGGTCGGAGGCATCCGCGGAGCTGCTCCAAGATCGAGTTCGTGCTGCGCTCGACGCTGCGGCTGACGGTTGGGTCGTCGACGGGAACTACTTCGGCAAGCTCGGCCCGCTCGTGCTCGACCGCGCCGACACGATCGTCTGGCTGGACGTTCCATTCCGCACCGTTTGTCGGCGTGTCCTCTGGCGGACATGGTCGAGGCTCATCACGCGCAAGGAGCTCTGGAGCAGCGGAAACCGCGAGCGGTTGCGCGACACGTTCGGGCGCGAGTCGATCGTCTGGTACGTCCTTCGCCGACACCGCACGTTCGAGAAGCGGTGGTCGCCGCGCCTCGAGGGACGCAACGTCGTTCGAGTTCAGTCCAACCAGGCGATCGCGAAGATGCTCTCGAGCTCGAGCGTGAGCGCGCGCCAGAAGACGCCGCCGTTCGTCGAGACGTAGAGCCGGTTCCGGCCGGCGTAGAGCATCCGGTCGGGATCGTCGTCCGCGATTGCGACTGCGAAGCCCGCAGGCAGACCGCCGCCCGCTTCGCTCCACGTCGCACCGCCGTCGCGCGAGATCGCTAGCGGCGGGCGCCGGTCGACGACGGCCACGATCGTTGCGCCCGCACGCGCGGTTGCGACGACGCGCGGGAGGTCAACCGTAGGGGCGTCGACTTCGGGAAGCTCCGAGCCCGGGCCGAGCACGACCTCCTCCTCGACGTCGACGAGCAGGACGCCGTCCGCGGTGTCGACGACGGCCATCACTGCGCAAGCAGCTCCGCAACGACCGCCGTCGCGCGCCTGCCCGCCTCGACGGGCTCGCTCCCGTCGGCGCGGGCCGCGAGATAGGCGATCGCAAACGCGTCCCCCGCACCGGTCGGGTCGCGGGAGACGACATCGGCGGCGACGTGCGTGCCGTTCACCCACGCGCCGCGCGTCCCGTCGGTGACGATGAGCTCCGGCACGTCGACGTCGCCGATCGCTTCCGCCTCTTCGACGGCGAGCTTCAGCATCGTGACGTGCTCGAGCACCGTTGCGTCGAACGCGCCGTCGAGGCGCAGCGGTCCCGTTTCACGCGCGCGCGCGAGGCCCTGGCCGTCGAGGAGGAGCATCCGGCCGCGCGCGAGCTGTGCGAGCAAGGACGCGTCGAAGTCGCCGCGCAGCAGGGGCGCGACCTGCAGCCACTCGACTCCGTCGAGCGGAGGAATCTCGTCATCGCGCCACGGCGTGCCGATCGACTCGACGCGCATCGTGCGGACACCGTCTGCGTCGTACGCGAAGGAGAACGAAGTCGTCTCTGCGTCGGACACAAAGAGGGCGGGAAGGTCGGCCGGCTCGTGCGACTTCGCGACGAGCACGGCGTCCTCCCCGATCAGGCGCAGCGCGCGGGCCGCGTGCCACGGGCCGCCGCCGAACCGCGGAGGCGCGTCCGCAACGATGTCACGCGAGAGATGGCCGATGACACCGAGCCGCGGCACGCGCCGCAAGAGTAAGGATCAGGTTCGACGGGTGCGACCTCAGCCGCCCCTGCGCGGCACCCGATGCCGGCTAGGCGTACCCCTCGTCGAAGAAGCGCCCTTCGTGGGCCATCGCCTGCTCGCGCGTGAGGCCCTTCGCCGAGTGCGGCTCGGCGCCGATCGCGTCGGCGAAGCGCGTGATGAGGTCGAAGCCCGCCTTCACGTCGGCGGCGTTGCGCAACGCGTCCTTCGTCACGCCGGCCGCGAGTGCACGCGACGGGTCGAGCGTCGCGAGGAAGTGCAGCGCGCCGCGCAGCTTCTCGTCGATCGGCGCGGACTCGTAATCGTCGAGCACTGCGTCGACCATGCCCGGATCCTCGAATGCATACGACGCGACCGCGCCGTGGGCCTCCGTTCAGAAGGGACACTGGTTCAGCTTCGAGACGAACGCGGCGAACAGCTCGCGCTCCGCCTCCGACCAGTCGGACGGTCCCTTCATCACCTCCTCGAAGTACTCGGAAGCGGGCTGCCCGAAGAGCTCCGGCCGGTAGCGCAGCGCGAGCGAGATGTCCGACACGTAACCGTCGCGCTCCTGCAGCAACGCGATCTGTTCGCGCGCCTCCGGCGAGTGCGGCAGGTCAATGTGCATCGATCGCCTCCAGCGCGCGCCGCCGGTTCTCGTCGGCGACCTCGAAGGCAACGGGAAGCACGGCCTCGTACAGCTCGTCCGCGCTCAGGCCCTCGACGTCGCGGGCCGTGATCTTCCACGCCGTGTGCCGCACCTTCTCGAGCAGGGGCTCGAGCTCCGGACGGTCGACCGGCTGCCCGATCGCCTTCCCGACCTCCTCCCACGTCACGCGCGCAGCCTCGCGATCTCCCGCTCCGGCCATTCGACGTCCTCGTCGTGGCCGCGCGCGCGCGACCAGGCGATGATCGCCTCCCATTCGCGGATCGCATCGTCTCGCCGTCCCAGCCGGTCGAGCAGGAACGCGCGCATGTAGTGGCCGCCGATCGAATCGGGATTCGCGTCGAGGGCACGCTGCCAGGTCGCGAGGGCCTCCTCCTCGCGGCCGGTGCGCGAGAACATCTCAGCCTGCTGCTCGAGCATGAACGCGTCCTCCGGCGCACGGGCGATCGTCGCCGCCGCCTCCGGCCAGCGCCCGTCGGCGACATACGCGTGAGCGAGGCAGCGGAGCGACACGAGGTCGTCCATGCCGCGGTAACGCGCAATGGCATCGTGCGCCTGGCCAAGCATCGCGTACGCGTGGACGAGCTGGTACTGGGACTGCTCGTCGCTTGCGTTCTCGTACTCGCGAATCGCGGCGCGCAGCTCTTCCGTCGCGTGCGCGACGCGCTCAGCCGGCGAGGAGGCGGCGAAGGACGAACTGGAGGATCCCGCCATGGCGCAAGTATTCCCGTTCGCGCGGGGTGTCGAGGCGGACGCGCACGCGGAACTCGCGGTCGTCGGCGCGTACCGTCACTTCGCTCGCCTCGCCGTTGTCGACGCCTGTGATGAAGAACTCCTCGCGACCCGTCAGCCCGAGCGACTCGCGGTTCTCGCCGTCGAGGAACTGGAGCGGGAGGATGCCCATCATCAGGAGGTTCGAGCGGTGGATCCGCTCATACGACTCCGCGATCACCGCGCGCACGCCGAGCAGGTTCGGGCCTTTCGCCGCCCAGTCGCGGGACGAGCCGGAGCCGTACTCCTTGCCCGCGAGCACGATCGTCGGGACGCCGGCCGCGCGGTAGCGCATCGCCGCGTCGTAGATCGTCATCTCCTCGCCGTCGGGCTGATGCGCGGTCCATGTTCCCTCGCTGCCCTCGACGAGCTGGTTGCGCAGACGCACGTTCGCGAACGTGCCGCGCACCATCACCTCGTGATTCCCCCGCCGGGCGCCGTACGAGTTGAACTCGCGCCGCTCGACGCCGTGCTCGACGAGGTACGTGCCGGCCGGCGAGTCGGGTCGGATCGCGCCCGCCGGGGAGATGTGGTCGGTCGTCACCGAGTCGCCGAGCATGACGAGGCAGCGCGCGCCGGCGACGTCGCCGACGCCCGGCGCGTCGCGCGTCATGCCCTCGAAATACGGCGGGAGTCGCACGTACGTCGAGTCGTCCGCCCAAGCGTAGAGGTCGCCGGACGGCGTCTCGAGCGCAGCCCAGCGCTCGTCGCCGGTGAAGACGTCCGCATACGTGCTCGTGAACATCGAGCCCTCGACCGAGCCGGCGATCGTCGCGTCGATCTCCGCCCGCGTCGGCCAGAGGTCGCGGAGGAAGACGTCGTTCCCGTCGTCGTCCTGTCCGAGCGGCTCGGTGGTGAGGTCGAGGTCCATGCGGCCGGCGAGCGCATACGCGACGACGAGCGGCGGCGAAGCGAGGTAATTCGCCTTCACCTCGCCGTGGATGCGCGCCTCGAAGTTGCGGTTGCCGGAGAGGACGGCGCAGACGACGAGGTCGCCCTCGTTGACGGCCGTCGAGATCTCCTCGGGGAGCGGGCCGGAGTTCCCGATGCAGGTCGTGCAGCCGTAGCCGACGAGATCGAAGCCGAGCGCATCGAGATACGTATCCAATCCGGCGCGGCGGTAGTACTCGGTGACGACCTTCGATCCGGGCGCGAGAGAAGACTTGACCCACGGCTTGCGCTTGAGGCCGCGCTCGACAGCCTTCTTCGCAAGCAAGCCGGCGCCGATCATCACCGACGGATTCGACGTGTTCGTGCACGACGTGATCGCGGCGATGACAACCGACCCGTGCTCGAGTGCGTAGTCGGTGCCGGCGACCTCGACGCGGTGCCGCGTGGGCGCGACGGTCGCGACCGGCACGCGGTCGACATCGACGACGCCGTCGCCGGACGGCGGGTCGCTCGCGGGGAAGCTGTCTGCGACCTCCTTGTCGTACGTGCCGTTGTCGTAGTCGACGCCGAAGGTTCCGAGCGACTCGAGGAACATCTCCTTCGCGCTGTCGAGCGGAACGCGGTCCTGCGGCCGGCGCGGGCCGGCGAGCGACGGCTCGACGTCGTCGAGGTCGAGCTCGACGACCTGCGAGTACTCCGGGTGCTCGTTCGGCTCGTGCCAGAGGAAGTTCTCCTTGCAGTACGCCTCGACGAGTGCGACGCGCTCAGCCGGTCGTCCGGTGAGGCGCAGGTACTCGAGCGTGACGTCGTCGACGGGGAAGAAGCCGCAGGTCGCGCCGTACTCGGGACTCATGTTCCCGAGCGTCGCGCGGTCGGCGAGCGCGAGCGACGGAACGCCCGGGCCGAAGTATTCGACGAACTTGCCGACGACGCCGGTGCGCCGCAGGATCTCCGTCACGGTGAGGACGAGATCGGTCGCGGTTGCGCCTTCGCGTAGCGCGCCTGTGAAGCGGAAGCCGACGACTTGCGGGACGAGCATCGACAGAGACTCGCCGAGCATCGCCGCCTCGGCCTCGATGCCGCCGACGCCCCAGCCGAGCACGCCGAGCCCGTTGATCATCGTCGTGTGCGAATCGGTGCCGACGAGCGTGTCGGGGAACGCCAGACCGTCGCGCGACTCGACCACACGACCGAGGAATTCGAGGTTGACCTGGTGGCAGATGCCGGTATTCGGCGGAACGACCTTGAAGTTGTCGAACGCGGTCTGGCCCCAGCGCAGGAAGGCGTAGCGCTCGCGGTTGCGCTCGAACTCGAGCTCGACGTTGCGCGTGATCGCGAGGCGAGACGCGAACTCGTCCACCTGCACCGAGTGGTCGATGACGAGCTCGGCGGGGATGAGCGGATTGATCTTCGCCGGATCGCCGCCCTGGTTTCGCATCGCGTCGCGCATCGCGGCGAGATCGACGATCGCGGGGACGCCGGTGAAGTCCTGGAGCAGCACGCGGCCCGGCACGAACGAGATCTCTCGGGTGGGCTCCGCGTCGGCGACCCAGCTCGAAACGGCCTCCGCGTCCCCGCCGTGCCGGAGCACGTTCTCGAGCAGGATCCGGAGCGTGTAGGGGAGGCGCGAAGCGTCTTCGCCGAGCCGGTAGATGCCGTACGTGCTGTCTCCGACTCGAAGCTGCGCACGCTCGGCCATACCCCGATTCAAGCAGACCGGAGCTACCATTCGCGCCATGCGCAGGCCGTTTCTCGTCGTTCTCGTCGCGGCATGCGCTTTCGCTGCGTCAGCGGCGGCTGCGACGCCGACCGTCGCGAAGGTCGTGCTCCTTCCGAGTCAGGTGGGTAAGGGGTACGTCCTCGTTACGCGGAGCGACGGCTACGGGATGAAGACGCGGACGCTCGACCTGTGCGGCACGAAGAACTATCCGAGCGAGTCGCTGCGCACGTCGCGGCTGCAGGTGAACTACCTGAAGAACAAGTCGAAGCTCGGGATCTCGAACGAGGTCGTGACGTACAAAGCCGGCGGCGCCGCGCAGGCGATGCGCGAAGTCACCCAGCACGCCACGACGTGCCCGAATCACGAGATCGACCCCGGTGAGAACAAGCTCCCGCCGCTGCTCTTCACGATCAAGCGGATCAAGGACAGCCATCTGCTGAAGGGCTATCTCGCGGTGCAGATCCGCGTTCGCGGCTCGTACAAGAGCCAGCACATCGACGAGACCTCGTACGCCGTGTACCAGCGGAGGGGCAACCTGCTCTCCGGTGTGTACAGCTTCGGCCCGGCGACCGAGGCTCAGCAGATGCTCTGCCTGCACGCTGCGGAACAGAGCGCCAAGAACCTGCTCAAGCTCGGTACGAGCTCGAGCAGCGGTCCCACGGCGTAACTCCACCTGGCGCTACCTTTCCGCCCGTGGAAGGGGAGGAGCTCCGGCATGGCCGGGGCGGAACGGTCGAGGAGGCCGATCCGTCGCATGAGGAAGAGCTGTGGACGGAGGACGGCAGCGATCACGCCGGCTGGTTCTGCGTCCGCACCGATCCGTTCCCGTGCCCGGCACCCGGGTGCGCGTTCGTCGCAGAGTTCATGACGGCGGCGCACCTCGTGCTCGTGTGGGAGGAGCGCGACGATCCGAACCTGCTGCGGCATGCGGGGCGCGCGAAGGAGGTCGGCCGCAACCCGCACGTCGTGACCTACGAGCCCGACTACGGCCCGAGCGCGTCGTACTACGCGTGGGAGGCCGCCGGACGGCCGGTGCACGGGATCCGCAAGTGACGAAGACCGAGACGATCCAGGTGACGGGAATCCGTTGCGAACGGTGTGTCGCGCGGCTTGCCGGCGTGCTCACTGGTCACGAGGGCCTCGAGGCGGCGAACGCGACACTCATGGGCGAGGTCACGCTCGCCTGGGACGACGAGCGCACAGATCGCGACGCGCTCCTCGCCGCCATGGCAAAAGGCGGTTTCTACCCCGTCTCGTAGGTCGGGCGGGAATGCACGGTCGCGCCAGACGTTGGGGCTAGAGTGGCCGTAATGGCAGAGGCACCGCCGGACGCGACCCGCATCGCAGCGGAAGCACGCGATCGCGTGCGCTTCGAGGAGGAGGCGCTCGCGCTCTCCGACCAAGTGTTCCGCGTGGCCAGGCATCTCGCCGGCTCGCGCGAAGACGCGGAGGAGCTCGTGCAGGAGACGTACGCGCGCGCGTTTCGCAGCTGGCGCTCGTTCCAGCCCGGAACGAATCTGCGCGCGTGGCTGCTCCGCATCCTGACCAACCTCAACATCGACCGCGGCCGCCGCAGCCAGCGGGCGCCGCAGGTGCAGGCGCTCGAGGCGAACGACTACTACCTGTACGACAAGCTCGCGGCTTCCGACGGCGCGCCGACCGACGAGGATCGCATCGTGGAGCGGCTCTCGCAGGACGACATCGTGTCGGCGCTGTCGGCGGTGCCGCACGACTTTCGCGACGCGATCGTGCTCGTCGACATCGGCGACTTCAGCTACCAGGACGCAGCGCAGATCCTCGACATCCCCATCGGAACCGTGATGTCGCGACTCCATCGCGGGCGCCGCATCCTGAAGCGCGAGCTCGCCGACTCGATTGTGGAGGAAGGGTCATGACCCATTCGCATGACGATCCGTGCGCGCATTGCGAAGAGATGATGCAGCCGTACCTCGATCACATCCTCAGCGTCGAGGAGATGCGCGAGGCGGAGCAGCATCTCGACGAGTGCGACTGGTGCCGGCGCCGGTATCGCTTCGAGGAGAGCCTGCGCGTGTACGTGCGCCAGGTCGTGAGCGAGCCGATGCCGGTCGCGTTGAAGCAGAAGCTCAGCGCGCTGCGGATCCCCCTCAACTAGAGCAGGTCGACATCGCCGGGCGGCGTGAGGTCGTCGCAGACGACGAGCCTCGCTGGCAGCGCCTTCGCTCCCTCGTCGGGAACATCCGCCCACGCGGCGCGCGCGAGCAGCACGGGATGGAGGCGGACGCCTCCGTACGACGCCGCGACGACGTCGCCGCCATGTTCGCGCCACGACGCGACGACGCGCTCGACGGCGCGCGGATCGAGCTGGGGGCCGTCGGCGAGAACGACGACGGCTGCGTCGACCTCATCGGGCAGCGCGGCGAGACCGCAGCGGAGCGACGCGCCCGGCCCGCGTTCCCAGTCCGGGCAGTGAACGGTGCGCGCAGCGGTCTCGAGCTCGTGCGCGCCGAGCACGACGACGACGGTGTCGACGCCTCGCAGTGCGGCGAGGACCGCGGGGAGATGCACCGCTTGCTTCGGGGGGCTCGTGCCGTAGCGAGACGACGCCCCAGCGGCGAGGACGACGCCCGCGATCAACCGAGCTGTGCGAGCGCGCGCCGGACGAGCGCCTGCGCGACGTCGACCTTCCACGCCGTCCGCGGCAGCGGTGTCGCATCCTCGAGCGACCCGAGGAGCCAGGGAATCGGCGCGACGCCGGCGAGCGCGATCCGGGTCTCCCCGCCGGCCTTCGCAGCGGCGACGCCGACCTGCGGGAACGCCCAGCGCTGCCGGTCCATCGCCTTCAGATAGACGCTCGCTTCCACCGCCGGCAGCTCGAGCTCGAGGATCAGCTCGCCCCGCTCGAGCGTGACGATCTCGCGACGCTTCTGTGTGGGTAGCTGATACAGGTCGCCGAGGTCGAGCTCCCTCAGGTTCGTGCGCACGCGGGTGCCGAGCGCGAGCAGCGCCGCCGCCGGATCCGACGGATGCGCGGACGCGCAGAAGTCGTTCGCGAAGATCGCGTGCTCGCGGTGCTCGCCCTCGCGAGCGTGGCAGCGGTCGCCGCCGTGCAGCCGGCACGGGTACTGCAGCCGCCAGTACCAGCAGCGCGTCGACTGCAGGAGGTTGCCGCCCAGCGAGCTCATGCTCCGCAGCTGCGGCGATGCCGCGAGGCGGCACGCCTCGCGTAGCGCATCCGGGATCGTCCCGTCGGCCTCCAGCTCCGCGAGGGTCGTGCCCGCTCCGATCGTGCGGCCACGCACGCCGCTCGGCACGACGTCGCGGATGTCGACGAGCGTGCGGGCGGCGAGCAGCCCGTCGCGCATGAGCGGCACAACCTCGGTGCCGCCGTGCACGAAGACGCCGCCGTCCAGCTCGTCGACGCTAGACGGCCGCAGGAGCTCCACGGGGTTCCTTCCGCTGTGCCGCCTCGAGCGCGCGCAGCATCTCCTCGCGCGAGATCGGCAGCTCATGCACGTCGGCGCCGGTCGCGTCGCGGATCGCGTTCGCGATCGCCGCGGCGATCGGGATGATCGGCGGCTCACCGAGGCCCTTCGAACCGAGGTTCGTCAGATGTTCGTCGGGCTTGTCGACGAACTCGCACACGATCTCCGGCACGTCGGCGATCGTCGGCATCCGGTACGCGTCGAGCGACGTCGTCAGCGTGCGGCCGGTCTCGGGATCGAGCAGCCGCACCTCCGAGAGCGTGTGGCCGATGCCCTGGATGACCCCGCCCTCGACCTGGCTCTGCGCACCGAGCGTGTTGATGATCCGGCCGACGTCGTGCACGGCGGCGACGCGCTCGACGCGCACCTCGCCGGTCTCGACGTCGACCGCGACCTCGGCGACCTGCACGCCGAACGTGAGCACGCTCATCCCGGTCGGATTCGGTCCGCGCGCGCCCTTCCCGAGGATCTGCACGTTCTCGAGCAGCTCCTCGATCGGCTGCGCGAGGTTGCCGTCGCTGGAGATCGCGAGGCCGTGCTGCACGTTGATCACGCGTTCCTCGAGCTCGTGCCGCTGCGCCGCGATCTCGATAATCTGCCGCCTGGCGTCCGCCGCAGCGGCGCGCACAGCCGGGCCCATTGACGGCGTCGTCGACGAGCCGGCCGAGAGCGTCGCATACGGCCCCCGCGACGTGTCGCCGAGCGAGACCTCGACGCGGTCGAGCGGGAGGCCGAGCTCCTCTGCGGCGATCTGCGCCATCGCGGTGCGCGTGCCGGTACCGATGTCCTGCATCGCGGTGACGACCTGCGCGCGCCCGTCCGAGCCGACGCGCACCCATGCATACGAGGGCGGCCCGCCGCCGCCGAACCACACCTGGCTCGCCATCCCGACGCCGCGCTTCCATGTCGCATCCGAGCGCGCGCGTACCTCGTGCCTGCGCTCCCAGTGCTTCTCGGCGAGCTCGTAGCAGTCCATCAGGTTCTTCGACGAGAACGGCGTGCCATCGTTCGAGCCCGCGTAGTTCATGCGGCGCAGCTCGAGCGGATCGATGTCGAGCTGTACGGCGAGCTCGTCGATCAGACATTCGAGCCCGAACGTCCCCTCGACGAAGCCCGGCGCGCGGAACGCTTTCATCGGCGGCATGTTGAGCTTCACGGCGTACCGGTCGGTGCGCACGTTGTCGCACGCGTACAGCATCTTCAGCGGCCCCTCGGTCTGTGTCGACCAGCCGCCCCAGCCCAACGCGAGGACGTACTCGCCGCCGAGCGCGACGATCGTGCCGTCGCTGCGCGCGCCGACTGTGAGCTTCTGGATCGTCGCGTTGCGGTTCCCTGCGGCGGTGTTCTCCTCGCGCCGCGTGAGGGCGCAGCGAACGGGGCGCCCCGTGCGTCGCGCGAGCTCCGCGGCGGCGAAGGTGAACTCGCCGGCACTGTTCTTCGATCCGAAGCCGCCGCCCATGTACTCGCAGACGACGCGCACCTTGTCCGCCGGGATGGCGAGCGCCTCGGCGACCTCGTCGCGGACACCCCAGACGTACTGCGTCGAGGTATAGACGGTGAGCGTGTCCCCGACCCATTCGCACACCGACTGGTGCGTCTCCATCGAGTTGTGGACGACGACCGACGTGCGATACGTCCCCTCGACGACGACGTCGGCCTCCGCGAGCGCGCGCTCGAAATCGCCGCGCTCGTAGTGCACGGGGTCCGCTGCGAAGAGCTTTCGCTCGACGGCCTCCTCCGGGTCGAGCACGGCCTCCAGCTGCTCCCACTCGACCGCGATCGCGGCGAGCGCTGCATGCGCCTGCCCGAAGGTGTCGGCGGCGACCGCCGCGACGGGGGCGCCCGCATAGCCCGCTTCCGCCTCGAAGCCCATGACCTCGCCGGGCCCGAGTGCACCGCGTACGCCCGGAAGGGCGAGCGCGGGCGCGAGATCTATTTTGTTCGCGCGCGCGTGCGCGTGAGGAGAACGTAAAACGGCGGTGTGGAGCATCCCCGGGAGCCGGATGTCGGCGGTGAAGCGCGCCTCGCCACGGACGCGCTCGGCGGCGTCCTTGCGCGCCGCCGGTCGGCCGACGACATCGCGCGGGCCGGCGGGCCACTGCTCGAGCGGATCCTCCTCGACGACGATCCAGACCGTCTCGAACCGGCCTTCGACCTCTTTCTCGGTGCGGATCAGTCTCGCCAATGCAGGATCGCCTCCTCGATGCGCGGGTAGGTGCCGCAGCGGCAGATGTTGCCGGCCATGGAGTGCCGTATCTCCTCCACGGTCGGATCGGGATTCGCGGCGACGAGCGCGGCTGCCGACACGACCTGGCCGGGCGTGCAGAAGCCGCACTGCACCGCGTCGGCGCGGACGAACGCGGCGACGAGCGGATGGTCGCGCAGGCCTTCGATCGTCGTCACCTCGCCGCGCACCGAGTGCGCGAGCGTGATGCACGACAGCGTCGGCGTGCCGTCGATCTGCACCGTGCACGCGCCGCAGTGACCCTCGTTGCACGCGATCTTCGTCCCGGTCAGCCCGATCCGCTCGCGGAGGATCGACGCGAGGCTCGCGCCGATCGGTGCGTCGAGGACGTGCTCCTCGCCGTTGACGGTCAGCCGCACTTCAGTCATGGGTGGTAACCGTGACGAAGTCGGCGAGCATCACGAGCCGCGAGGTCGCGCGTGAGATCGTGCGCGTCTCGGCTTCGTCCTCGGCCTCCGGCAGCGTGCGCCAGAGATCGCGCGCGGTCTCGAGCAGCTCGCGGATGCTCTCGAGCTCCTCGCCGTGGCCGTTGCGGTCCGCGGTTGCGTTCAAGGCGAGCCCGAGCACGCCGACCGTGTCCGGCTGTCGCAGCCACAGCAGCGGCATCGCCATCGACAGGTACTGGTGGATGCGCGCGAGCGTCATCGGCTGCGCGAGCACCTCGGCGCCGTGCGGCTGCGACGGCTGCAGCGGCGGCTCGCCGGCGGCGATTCGGTTCGCGTTCCCGGAGAGCATCCCGGCGACCTGTTCCTCCGTCATCCCGGCGAGCCGTGCTGTGCGGAGCGAGAGGAGGAGCGAGCCGGGCTGCTGCCCGTAGGGATAGTCGGACGCGTACAGCACCTGCTCCGGCGGCACGAGCCGGTGAAAGCTCAACAGGTCGATCGCGCTCCAGACCGCGGTGTCGAAGAAGACGCCGGCGTGCCCGGCGAAGTGGCCGGCGAGGCCGGTGAGGTCGGCGATGCCCGCGTGCGCGATGATCAGCTGCGCCTCGGGATATGCGTCGACGAGCCGCTCGAGGTTGTCTGCGATCGGCGGGAGGCCGCGCCCGCCGTGGATGAGGATCGGGACGCGGCGCTCGGCCGCGAGCTCGAACACCGGCTCGAGGCGCGCGTCGTTCAAGAGAAACTTCTGCGCGCGCGGGTGCAGCTTGATGCCGCGGGCGCCGAGGTCGAGGCAGCGCTTCGCCTCCTCGATCGGGCTCTCGTCGAGGGCGAGCCGCACGAACGGGATCATCCGGCCCTTGGAGCGCTCCGCGAACGCGAGCGTCCGGTCGTTGCCCGCGCGGAACCCGGGATGACGATCGGGCTCGTCGAGGCAGAACATGAAGCAGCGCGACACCCCGTACCGGTCCATGAGCCCCTCGAGCTCCTCGTAGCGGCCGGCCATGCCGTCGATGTCGTCCCCGAGATGGACGTGCGCGTCGAAGATCTCCACGCCCGGGGGCAGCTCGGAGCGCAGCTCCGTCTCGAACTCGGAAAACAGCTCCTGCGCGCGCTCCAGCGGCTCAGCCATGGGCTGAATCTACCCGCCGGGTCTATTCGAACGCAGCAGCGAGGATCCGCTCCAGAAAGACGCGCTCCGGCACGGAGCCGTCCCATTGCGGGACGCCGTCGACGACGATGCGGGGGACTGCCCAGACTTCCATCTCGTCGGCGAGCTGCGGGAACTCGGTCGCTTCAATCGCAGCGGCGCGGATACGCGGTGAGGCGAGTGCCGTTTTGTACGCCAGCAGCACGGCCGGCGGGCAGTGCGGTCAGGTGGGAGTGACGAAGACGTCGATCGCGAGGTCACGGTCGAGCGCGGCCAGCCGCTCGAGCGACTCCGGCTGCAGCGTCGACTCGAGCTTGCCCGCCTCGAGCACGCCGCCGATGAGCGAGCCGAGCTCGTAGCCCCACGGCAGGCCGTAGTAGCGAATGCCGACGTCCTCGCCCGCAGGCAGCACTGCGACGGCGGGATACCGCTCGAAGCCGGGCGGCTCCTGCTCGACGCGAACGCTCAGCCGCTCCGAGAGCTCGGAGAGCTCGCGCACGATCCGCTCCGTCTCGGCGCCGAAGTCGATGTCGCGCGCGCCGGGCAGCGGCGTCTGCTCGGGGCCGTGCGCGACGAGCAGCTCGACGGGCCGCTCGAGCGCTGCGAGCAGCTCGCGCACTCGTGCCTCTTCGTCCGGGCGGAAGATTGTCATCCTGAAGAGCGTTCTACCGCACGTGGAGCGCCGCCGCCTCGGCACGAGCGATCTGGAGATCACGCCCGTCGGCGTCGGCACGGCGCCGATCGGATCGCGTCCCGGCGAGTGGTGGGTGAACTGGGGCACGCAGGACGAGCGCGATGCGATCCGCGCCATCCACGCGGGGCTCGACGCCGGTGTCAACTGGATCGACACGGCTCCCTTCTACGGCTGGGGAGCCGCGGAGGAGATCGTCGGGCGCGCGCTTCGCGGCCGCGACGACGTCCTCGTCTTCACGAAGTGCGGGACCTTTCGCCGTGACGACGGCGGCGACTACATGGATCTCCGGCCCGAGTGCATCCGCGCCGACCTCGAGGCGAGCCTGCGCCGGCTCGGCCGTGACCGGATCGACCTGCTGCAGCCGCACGACCCCGACCCGGCGGTGCCGGTCGAGGAGACGTGGGGGACGGTGCTCGAGCTCGTCGCGGAGGGCAAGGTGCGACACGGCGGCCTCTCGAACCACCGCGCCGAGGAGATCGAGCGCGCGCTCGCGGTCGGGCCGGTCGCCTCGCTCCAGCATCAGTACAGCTACCTCGCGCGCGACGTCGAGAACGAGATCCTGCCGCTCGCCATCGCCCACGGCCTCGGCGTGATCGTCTGGGCGCCGCTGGCGAGCGGTTTCCTCACCGACGGCTTCGACCTCGACGCGCTGGAGGACGGTGACTTCCGGCGCTCGCATCCCTTCTCCGAGCTCGACCTGGATGGGATCCGCGCCGAGCTCCGCCGCGACGGCGGAACGGCCGCGCGGGGAGCGATCCGCTGGGTGCTCTCGAACCCGGCGGTGAGCGGAGCAATCGTCGGCGTCCGCAACGAGCGCGAAGCGCAGGAGCTGACGAGCTTCACGACATAGGATTCGCCGGATGACCGACATCCTGATCCACGGCGATTCGATGCGCTCGCCCGAGATGCGGCACGAGGTGCCGGTCTCGATCCCCGATCCGTTCATGTTTGCCGAGCACGACGGCCGCCGGGTTGCGCTGCTCACGGCCTTCGAGATCACGCGCGTGCAGGAGGCAGACCCCGGCATCGAGGCGCTGCCACCCGAGAAGTTCGGGTGGGACGAGCTGATCGCGGGCGGCGCTTCACGCGTCGACGCTGCGCTCGAGGTGTACCTGCGGGCGTGCCGTGAGATCGGCATCACCGAGGCGGCGGTGCCGGCACGCTTCCCGGTCGAGATCGCAGACCACCTGCGCGCGAACGGCGTGACGGTGCGCGTCGACCGCGAGCTGTTCGAGGATCGGCGCAGGAGCAAGAACGCCACCGAGATCGCGGGCCTGCGCCGGGCACAGAAGGCATGCGAGGCCGGGCTCGACCGCAGCCGGGAGATGTTGCGCAACGCGACCGTGAACGGCGGCGGCCTCAGGCTCGACGGGGAGCCGCTCACCTGCGAGTGGATCAAGCGCGAGATCGAGAGCGTGTTCAGCGAGCACGGCGCGTTCGCGGACGAGTTCATCGTTTCCCACGGCGTGCAGACCGCGATCGGCCACGACATGGGCTCGGGGCAGATCCAAAAGGACGAGCCGATCAGCTTCGACCTCTTCCCGCGCGACCGCGAGACCGGCGTCTACTCCGACATGACGCGCACGTACGTCGTCGGGACGCCGTCGGACGAGCTCCTGGAGTACCACCGGCTGTGCAAGGAAGCGCTCGACCGCACGACCGAGGCGGCGGGGCCGGGCGTGAACGGCCGCGCGCTCATGCAGATCGCCTGCGACATCTTCGCCGCGGCCGGGTATCCGACGCAGCTCACGAAGAAGCCGGGCGAGGTGCTGAACAGCGGCTTCTTCCACGGCCTCGGGCACGGCGTCGGGCTCGAGGTGCACGAGCGGCCCTGGATGTCGGTCACCGGCGACGACCTCATCCCCGGCGACGTCATCACGCTCGAGCCGGGTCTCTACCGCGAGGGCTACGGCGGCCTGCGGTTGGAGGACATCCTCATCGTCACCGACGACGGGGTCGAAGTCGTGACGCAGTACCCGTACGACATCACGCCTTGACGGACACGATCGAGACGATCTTCCTCGAGGAGCGGCGCTACCCGCCGTCCGAGGACTTCGCGCGTCAGGTGAACGCGCAGCCCGACATCTACGAGCAGGACTTCGAGACGTTTTGGGAGGACGAGGGCCGCGAGCGCGTCACCTGGTTCGAGCCGTTCTCGAAGCTCTACGAATGGGAGCCGCCGTACACGAAGTGGTTCCTCGGCGGCACGCTCAACGTCTGCTTCAACGGCGTCGACCGTCACGTCGAGGCGGGCATGGGCGACAAGGTCGCCTACCACTGGGAGGGCGAGCTGCAGCGCGACGTCGTTCGCTTCGCGAACGCGCTGAAGAAGCTCGGCGTCGAGAAGGGAACGCCGGTCGCGATCTACATGGGAGTGGTCCCGGAGCTGCCCGTCGCGATGCTCGCGTGCACGCGGCTCGGCGCTCCGCACACGGTCGTGTTCGGCGGCTTCTCCGCCGACTCGCTGTCGGGCCGCATGAACGACATGGAGTGCGAGGTGCTGATCACGCAGGACGAGGCGTGGCGGCGCGGCTCACCGGTGCCGCTGAAGAAGACCGCGGACGAGGCGATGGCCGCCGCGCCCGGCGTGCGCGCGTCCGTCGTCTTTCGCCGCACCGGCAACGACGTCCCGATGCAGGCGGGCCGCGACCACTGGTGGCACGAGCTCGAGGACGGCGTCTCGGACGATCCGGCCTCGTGCCCCTGCGAGCCGATGGACGCAGATGACCTCCTCTTCCTCATGTACACGAGCGGGACGACCGCGAAGCCGAAAGGGAACCGATCCTCTACACCGCGCCGACCGCGATTCGCTCGCACATGAAGTGGGGCGAGCAATACGCGGCGAAGCACGATCTCTCGTCGCTGCGACTGCTCGGCTCGGTCGGCGAGCCGATCAACCCCGAGGCCTGGGTCTGGTACCGCGAGCACATCGGCGGCGACCGCACGCCGATTGTCGACACGTGGTGGCAGACGGAGACGGGGATGGTGCTCATCACGCCGCTGCCGGGGATCACGACGACGAAGCCGGGCTCCGCGACGAAGCCGTTCCCCGGTGTGGCCGCGGCGGTGTACGACGAGCGCGGCAACGAGGTGGGGCCGGGCGGCGGCGGGTATCTCGTGCTCACGCACCCGTGGCCGGCGATGCTGCGTGGGATCTTCAAGGACGATGCGCGCTACCGCGAGACGTACTGGTCGAAGTACGAGAACGTCTACTTCGCCGGCGACGGCGCGCGCATCGACCGCGACGGCGACTTCTGGCTCCTCGGCCGCGTCGACGACGTCATGAACGTCTCGGCCACCGCATCTCGACGATCGAGGTCGAGTCGGCGCTCGTCGACCATCAGGAGGTCGCGGAAGCTGCGGTCTGTTCGCGGAAGGACGCGACGACCGGCGAGGCGATCGTCGCGTACGTGACGCTGAAGGGCGGCGCGGAAGGATCGGTCGAGAAGCTCGAGGAGCTGCGCAACCACGTGGCAAAGAAGATAGGCGCGATCGCGAAACCCGCGAACATCGTGTTCACGCCCGAGCTGCCGAAGACGCGCAGCGGCAAGATCATGCGCCGGCTCCTGCGCGACGTAGCCGAGAACCGAACGCTCGGCGACACGACGACGCTCGTCGACCCGGCCGTCGTCGAGGAGATCAAGAACCGCGCCGAGTCCGAGAAGTCCGAGGACTAACCTGCGACGGCGAAGAGCCGCCATTCGCCGGGGATGCCCTTCAGCTCGGCGGCGCCGCGGTCGTCGAATTCGATCCCGGAGCCTGCGACCA
>Ga0070730_10001765_pt1 | contig 20386 bp, 17 predicted proteins | sample Coa_R1_3_FD_66447 | JGI IMG/M metagenome (GOLD analysis project Ga0070730, IMG submission 66447) | Surface soil microbial communities from Centralia Pennsylvania, which are recovering from an underground coalmine fire - Coalmine... | ecosystem: Environmental > Terrestrial > Soil > Unclassified ... | reverse complement strand
AGCGAAGGATTTGTACTTGTACCGGATTAGACAACTCTTATGCCGCTCATCGGCTTCCAAAATGTGATTTGGAGCGTTCTCAGCCACGGTCACACTTCTTCAGCTGGAGCAATTCAAAGTCTTCGAGGATTACTTCGCACAGTTCCTCAATCCGCGATGGGTCCCGGTGAGGAGTAGCGCGGCGGAGCGGGACGGTCGGAAGCAGGCGGCCGAAAACGTTGAACTCCTGAGCACGCATTGGGCGATCAAGAATATTCGTTGCATAGCTGTTAACCACAAGTCCTATCATTGCTTCTCGATCGGAAATTGTTTCCACGAACGGTGCGCAGTCGGCTCGGCGATCACCGAGAATATAAATTGCCCCAAGTGGCAGACTGCGCTCCTCGAATCTGTTTCCCAATGCAAGACGCCGCTTCTGCAAATCGGGACTAATGCATGGGAGCACGTCGGGCGAACCGTAAAGAAAATTCACCGAATCTGGCCAAAGCGAGAGATGAGGATAAGCCGGCATGATTCGGAAACCTCCTCGTTCAACAAGCGCAACTATGTCATCGGAAATCGCCGGGTGTCCCCGGCGAACGAAAGCAGCTGCGGTTGTTGATTTGCCAGCTCCTTCCGAACCCACGAAAGCGACGCTGCAATCCTTGAAAGTCACTGCACTCGCATGTAGACAGATCATGCCGCGTAAACGGAGCAAAACTCCGAAAACAGGTCCAAGCAAGTAAGAAGCCGTGTTTTCCAACGAGGAAGTATCGGGCCAGAGAGCCCATAAATTTGCACCCTCTCGGTCGACCCAAAATTGCGTACCATCACAATAAGAAAGGCGCAGATGACGGCCCGGCACGATCCTCCAAATTCGAAGAACCGCCTCTCCGGTTTCATTGAGGTAGGAGCTCTCGTACGCCAACTCTTCATTTCCCTGGGGAATTGTTCTATTGGTACAAGGCGAGATGCCCAGGTGAAGTTTTACGTCGGGAACACAAGTAGATGAATTTACAGGGGCCAGCCCCGGCAGGCTCAAATTGGAGCTAAGCAGCAAACCGAAAATGGAGTAGTTAAAAGCCAATTCCTTGTACGCGCGCAAGGCGTGGTTGATTTTTTACAAATCTCACCCGGCAAATGATTCTAAGTTACCGTTCGCTCTTTCTCAACAGGGGACGGCTGATGGGTTTGCAGGAAGGCGCCGATGGAGTGATTCCACTCTCACACGGCCGTCTTGTTGCGAGGAAAGGTCCCGCCGTCTGGACTGCCGTGCGATCCAATTTTTTTCGTAAGTTCCTGTACCGTCCCATATTTGGTCAATTTCGGGGGCGAGTATTTTTTCTTAGGTTTACTCTTCACATCTTTAGGTTGTTCCATTAGCTGCCTCCGGGGGCAGTGCCCAGCGAATTCGACGAGCCGACTCTAGCCAAAAATTAAGACAATAGGGCCGAGCGCCTGAACTCGCCTGTTCTGTACTCAGTCTACCATGCAGTCTGCCAAGCGATGAATGATCGACAAAACCTTGCATTTTCTCGTTCCATCGCTCTGGATTCAACCACTGGTTTTTCGACCTGTTTGCCTTCTGCAAGAGGGGGTCGCCTCTCAAGGGTGTCTTCGGCCGCAGGCGAACGCTATCCGGCAAGTGCCCTTCCATCGCATCACGAAGAAGCTTTTTCTCGAAAAAAAAAGGAAATGGTGGCAAGGCCAACAGATAGTCTACCAACCTTAGATCGAGGAAGGGATAACGTACTTCCAATGGGAAACGCGTCACCCCCGCATCTTGGAGTTCAAACATGCGAGTCCACTGCGGGAGAAACATCGCAGCGTGCGCCTTGGAATGTATGGGATGCTTCACCGGCGGGACAGGAAGTCCGTTGCACTCGTTCCACCTGGCTTCGAGGTTCATCCGCCGTGCGAAGTCGGGCGCAATCCACCTCGGGAACGCGAGGGCGCTCGGATCCTTGCCGAAGAATCCTTGGATCCGACGACGAACGCCGAGAAAGGGAAAACGCCTGAGCCAAAGATACCAAGGCACTTCAGTCATCAGACGCCCCCATTCATGATTTCGGCGCAAGGTTCCTAGGTACGGCCACATCTGAAAGTGCATCAAATTGTCGATGCCCTCGCCTGAGAACACTACCCGGCAATCACCCGAAATGATGCGAAATTGCTCTAGCAAGCCGCCACAGAAGGGGTCGTCTACAGGTTCGGGCCAGCTGAATTCCGGATCATTCGGCTGCTCGAACGGCCGCAAGCCATCCAGCGCCAGGCAGCGATTCGGAATGCCCAGGAACTCCGCGACCTCGCGAGCAGCAGGACCTTCGTGGTCAGAGATCAATGATTCATAGACGACCGTGTAGCTGCGAACTTCGCAACCTTCAATGTTCTTGGTCGATAGCGCCTTCACCGTTGCTGCCAGCGATGCTGAATCGAGCCCACCGCTGAGCAGGATGCCTAAGCGGCCGGTGTCAAGACGGTCGTTAACAGCGGCTTGCAGTAGGCTCTGGAAATGGTCGACGTAATCGCCGGCGCGGCGATAACGGATGCGGCCATCAATGGCCGGGGTCCAGTAGCGTCTCCTCTCCAGGCGGTCCGCCGAAACCGCCAGGGAATGTGCCGGAGGCAACCGCTGGACGTCGCGGAAAGTCGTAGTTGCATTGTCGTTGTTCAGTCCGAACAGAAGAAAATCGGCGATGGCGGCTTCGTTCAACACGTCGGAGATGTCCGGATAAAGCCGAACGCAATTGAGGGTGTTGCTGAAAAGGAAGAGATCATGAAACTCGGCGTAATAGAACGGTTTGATGCCAAAATGATCCCGCGCACAAAACAGCGTTCTGGCGTATGCATCCCAAATGGCAAATGCAAAATCACCCCGCAAATAACTCACGCATTCCGCGCCCCAGGCGGCGTAAGCATGCAGGATCAGTACTGAGTCCGATAGGGATTGACAAACCGGGCGTCCGGCACTTTCAAGCTTTGCGCTGAGTTCCGCCCGACAGTCTAGCCGTACGTCGGCAGTAATCGAAAGCCAGCCGTCCAGACTCGCAGGCTGTCGTTCGCCCAGTGACGCTTCGGCTGTTCGCAGCGTGGTGTGGCCGAGGCCAATCGATCCTTCCGACCATACTTCGGTGCAGTCTGGGCCCCGATAGGAGAGGAACTCGACAAAGGCTTGCATGACCACCCGCTCAACGGGTGCGCCGTCCCGATGAAAGATGCCTACAATGCCGCTCAACGAGGGTTTTTCCCCCTTAATACAACCGGTCTCTCGCAGGTTATGAATTGAAGGTGCATTTCGTCTGCATCACTCAGAACTATGGCGGGAAAACATTCGCCAGATTTCTACGGTCAACCGGTTCCCTTAAGAACGCGATTCTTGCGTGCAAGCGTGCACCCCAGGAGCATACAGGACACATTGCGATGGACACGGCAACTGTCCGCTAAACCTGCACGCCTCGAACTTCTATCAGTCCCTCGGCTAGCATATTTTCGAGCAGGTCGAGTAGATCTCGCCCACACCGTTCTGCCTCCACTTGATACTCATCGACAAGTGCGTCCCGAAGATGGGCGACATTCCGCGCTTTCCGCAGCAGAGTCCATACACGCGCGCCCACAGGATCCAGACCGTAGTAAACGCTGCTCTTGAGATTCAAGATAGATGATTCTTCTCCGATCGAACAGGAAACTTGTTCAGCAGCAGGAACGAGAATCGACTCTAAGGACAGACGTGTGGTCATACGGCGCTCCGATCCCTTTGGGGCAGTACTGCATTGCTGGCCAGGCTGCCATAGGATTCAATCTAGCGTGCAACGTGGGTTGCCTACTGTTCTTGGCCGCCAGATAGTTTACTGGTACTTACTCCATCACAGCAACCACGGGGACATTCGTTGAGGACTTGCATCGCGGCGAACATGAGCGCGGGAGTTAGATTCGCAGAGACCGAAGCGTCCGCTCAGCGGCCTAAGACCTGGACTTTGCTTCTGTAGGTCCGTTCAGAAGGTGCTATTCGCGAGTTCGCGATGCGACCGTCCATAGGACCTAGTAGCTTTTTCAAATGCGCCTGATGCTAGTTGACCCGACGACCACGTCAAAGTACAGCTTCGAGCACATAAGCGCAGAAACAATGCTCTTTAGGGAAAATCCTTGTGCCAAAAGTCTTGCGCCGAATATCATTCAGATACACTCAGATTTGATCCCTCTGAGCGGCGCGGCACCCAATTGAAAGGGCCGATTAGTGAACGTGATGGACAAGCGTGTCCGGAATCAAAGGTCCCATAAAAAACCAGCGGCAGTTCAAATGAAGTTAAATTCAACCAGGATAAAATGAACACTCCTGCGCAAATCTTCAAAGTTTTGGTAGCTGACGACTCGCCGGTCTATCGCAAACTCGTTGAGAGCGCTCTCGCGGGCCAACAATATACCGTCCTGTTTGCGAAGAGCGGTCGCGAAGCCATGGCTCTTTTCGCAGCGCACCAACCTGATTTGGTAATTACGGATTGGGAGATGCCGGATCTCAGTGGAGTAGAGTTGTGCCAGCGCATACGTAATGATTTCCAGAAATCCTACGCGTACGTCATCATCCTCACCGGTAATACACAGAAAAGTGGCCTCTTAGTAGGGCTGGCCGCTGGCGCGGACGACTACCTCACGAAGCCCTTTGAACCCACCGAACTACTGGCGCGGGTGGGGGTTGGCTGTCGAATTGTGGAGTTTCACAGACAGATCGAGGCCAAGAACCGTCTTTTGGAAGAGCTGGCCCTCACCGATACTTTAACTGGCCTCCCCAATCGCCGTGCGATCGAAGCCTGGGCAGCTACGGAATTGACGGCGGCCGTCAGGCATGGCTTTTCCTTTTGGGTAGTAATGGCCGACTTGGACCATTTCAAAACGATTAATGACACTTTCGGACACGACGCTGGTGACAGAGTGCTCAAGGCGTTTGCGGAGATTCTAAGGGCAAATTCCCGGCGTTCCGACATTTGTGGCCGCATCGGCGGGGAGGAATTTCTTATTGTTCTGACGCACACGGATGCAAACGGTGCAGCAGTTGCTGTCAATCGCATCCGCGAAGACTTTGCGGAACACATACTCACGTTTGGCACGCACGAAATCGCGGCAACCGCAAGCTTTGGGATGGCGGGCCTAAGCCAGCAAGTTCAGGATTTTAGTCAGTTGGTCTCGCGGGCTGATGTAGCTCTGTATTCCGCAAAACGGCTCGGACGGAATCGACTCGCACTAGCAGATTTCGAAGGTTCGGAAGTTAAAGACTTGCAAATTTGATTTCGTGGCCCGGTTGCCTTCGTTTAATACCAGTTTGCGGCTTCAGCAGAGCTATTACTGCCAGGGGCGTGTTTTCTACTGGTCGACAACGCTAGTTCGAAAACCTGGAAACTTATGCACGGTTTTCTATTGCCGGTGGACGATTTCGGATTATTTAATAGATCGCTAGATTCTTCGAGGTCTTATGACTCAATCCCAGCCGCAGCTTCCCCAACTGGCCGCTCCTATGCAAGCACAGCAGATCCGAACCAGCATGCGCCACATCGTGCGGCGCCAGTGGTGGCTGTGGTCCTCTGCGCTGATGGTAACCACGCTTCTGACGCTGGGGATCGCCTCCTTTGCGTTCCCGGAACTTTTAACCCACGCGGAAAACTCTGCTTCGTTTCTCCTCAGTCAAGCCATGCACGGACTTGTGGGACTCGTGTTGCTTTTCAATGTCTACACGATTTACCAGCAGTTACAGATTCATCGGATTCAAAACCAGCTGAGCAATCAAGTGGAAGCCCTCGGCAACATGGAAGCCCGCACGGAGGCCGTTTACAAGATTGCCCTGCTTGACCCGCTTACGGGCCTATATAATCGACGATCCGGAGAGCAACGTCTGGCGGAAGAGCTTTCTCGTTCCGAACGGCTCGGTAGCCCTCTAACCACCCTTATGCTCGACCTAAACGGCCTGAAGTACGTGAATGACAAGTTTGGTCATGCGGCTGGCGATGAACTGATCAGGCATTTCGCCAGTCGCCTCGCGAAGGCGATCCGTGGCTCCGATGTAGCGGTTCGTCTCGGAGGGGACGAGTTTCTACTGTTGTTGCCTCAATGCAAGCCCGAGGAGGTGCGACACATCCTGAACCGATTGGGTGGGATTAAAATGGAACTTGAGGGCAAGTTGCTCGATGTAACTTTCTCGGCCGGTTGGTCGAACTACCAACCGGAAGATTCTCCCGAAGAGATGTTGAAACGCGCCGACGACGCCCTGTACGTGAACAAGCGCGCTAGCAAAGGGCAGGCCAATTTTTCCACCCTGGCCAGCTAGCTGACCGGCCGCCATAGTTTTGCGACTTTTTGATTGAGGTCCGAGTGTCGGGACCTGCAATCGAATCACGCCCTTCCAGGTTCCGTCGGGACGAATAATTCACAAGGTAATATAAGAATTTCAGATAGTTATAGAATATTTTACTATTTATTTAGGTATATTAATAGACATAACTATCCTTACCAGTGTTTACCAATTATCGCCATCTCAGTTGTTATCGTCGGAAAATTCGTCAACTCATTTTATCCTGAATAGGTGACCGCGCACCGCGAGTTAGCGTGCGTAGGTGATCGCAGCCGACGCTCAACTTCCGACTGCCAGGTCGAAGTAGCAATAGAGAGGGCCTATGTCCGACTTCGATAACTCTTTGATGACCATCTTGGTCGCCGACGATCAGGAACCCAATCGCGAGCTTCTTTCCGCTATGTTGATAGCCGAAGGCTATCAAGTGATCTGTGCCGAGGACGGTGAAAAGGCGCTAAGTTTGATTCAAAGTCACCAGGTTGACTTGGCTCTGTTAGACGTGGTGATGCCGCGACGGAGCGGATTCACGGTTTGTCAGCTTACTAAATCTAGTCCCGAAACCCGCCTGATCCCCATCGTCCTGATTACCGGGTTGGATAAACCCGATGATCGCGTTCATGGAGCGATGTGTGGTGCTGATGATTTTCTCAGCAAGCCGGTGAACAAGCATGAGTTGCTCGCTCGAGTGCACTCACTTATGCAACTGAAACAATTCACTGATGAGATGGACAACGCCGAGGCCGTCCTGTTCAGCCTTGCCCTGAGTATCGAGGCGAAGGATCCCTATACCGAAGGGCACTGTGACCGCCTCTCGAAATACTCTATAAAGCTGGCGGAGAAGCTCAGGTTGCCCGATGAACTGCGTAGAGCCCTCCGTCGCGGGGGCTTGGTGCACGATATTGGCAAGTTAGCCGTGCCCGAGCGCATCTTGCTCAAACCGGGTCCCCTGACCCCGGAAGAAAGAAAAGTTATGGAGCAGCACACCATCGAGGGCGAGCGGATTTGCGCGCCCCTCCGATCCTTCCGCCATGTGCTGCCGATCATTCGCCACCACCATGAAAAGCGGGATGGCTCGGGGTATCCCGACGGGCTGAAAGGCGAACAAATTCCGCTCACCGCGCGGATCCTTCAAATCACGGACATTTATGACGCTCTTACCACGGACCGGCCGTACCGCAAGGCTCTCTCGGCCGAAGAAGCTTTTGCCATCATGAGGGAAGAAGTAAAGCGCGGTTGGTGGGACGGTTTTATCTTGGACGAATTCGAGGCCGTCGTTCGTAGCCATGAGCCGGTGCATCCGGCAGGATCCCGCAGCTAATGCCAACTCCGGAGAGTCAGCGGCAGGGCGGTGGAACGATGAAATGGAAAATGGGAAATCGCCTTGTTCTTGGGGGATTTCTAGTGGCAACGGCCATTCTGCTATTCGTTGGATGGCAATCCTATCGAAGCACGGCGCAACTCGCCGAGGCGGCTCAATGGAGAGAACACACCTACGAAGTCCTCGATTCACTCGATAACGCAGTCGCCAAGCTCTCCGACGCAGAAACAGGACAGCGAGGCTACCTGCTCACAGGAGACCAGGCCTACCTCGAACCATATCGCACTGGAATAAAGGGCGTCGATCAAGCCCTCGCACACCTCAAGCGTCTTACTTCCGATAATCCGAACCAGCAGAAACGCATTCAGACATTGGAACCTCTCATAGAAAGTAAATTAGCGGAGCTGCAAAGAACGATTGATCTCCGAAGGAGTAACGGATTCGCAGCCGCAATTGGCGTTGTCCTCGAGGGTTCCGGAAAACAGGCGATGGACGAGATCCGCTCCGTCATTGCGGAAATGACAAACGAAGAGACGGATCTGCTAGCGATTCGCACACGGCACGCCAACCAGAGCGCAACGAAGTCGGCCAAGACCGTGGTCGTTGGCACGCTCCTGAGCGTATCGCTGCTGGTTTTGTGTTTCGGGCTTTTGCGGCGGGAGCTGTCCGAACGTAAGAAGGCGCAAGAAGCCCTGACGAAAAGTGAAAAGTGGTATTCGACTACTCTTGCGAGCATTGGTGACGCAGTGATTGCCACGGACATGAACGGTGCCGTGACCTTCTTAAATGCCGTCGCTCAATCCCTTACAGGGTGGAGCCTGGAGGAGGCCCGCGGGAAGTCCATGGACCTAGTCTTCAACATCGTGAACGCGGAAACGCGCAGCCCCGTTGAGAATCCCGTCAAGAAAGTGTTCCGCGAGGGCAAGGTAGTGGGCCTTGCTGACCATACGGTTTTGCTCTCCAAGAACGGCAAAGAATTTGACATTGAGGATAGCGCGGCCCCCATACTCACGGACACACGGGAAACCGTCGGCGTTGTGCTCGTTTTCCGGGACATCACCGATCAAAAACTACTCGAACGTGAGCGGAGCCGGACTCATACATTTCTTGACTCCCTCGTTGAAAATCTTCCCAGCATGATCTTCGTCAAGGATGGCAAGGATCTACGGATTACGCACGTGAACCGCGCGTACGAACAAATACTCGGCTATATGCGGGAAGAAGCAATCGGAAAAAACGACTATGATTTCTTCCCGAAAGAGGAAGCGGATTTTTTCACCACCGTGGACCGGCAAGTCTTGGAATCCGGCACACTCTCCGATGTTCCCGAGGAACCGGTACATACAAAGCACCAGGGGATCCGGATCCTCCATACCAAGAAGATTCCGCTCCCGGATGCCAGCGGCAAGCCGCAGTATCTACTGGGCATCTCCGAAGATATTACCGAGCAAAAACAGGCCGAGCAGGAGCGCAGGCATCAGCAGGAAATCCTGGAATCCATTCTTGGAAGTATGGCCGATGGCGTAGTTGTCGCCGATGAAAACGGAAAGTTTCTCCTTTTTAACGGTTCAGCAGAGCAAATGCTGGGTCTGGGTGCCACGGACACGACTCCCGACCAGTGGTCTGATCAATATGGCGCCTATTTTCCTGACATGGTGACGCTATATCCACCGGACAAACTGCCTCTGGTGCGGGCGATGCGGGGGGAGAGGGTTGACGCCGTAGAGCTGTTCATCCGCAACGCAAAAGTGCCTAAAGGCCGGTTACTCAGTATCACCGCCAGCCCCCTGAAACGAGCGGACGGCGGACTTCAGGGCGGTGTCGTCGTCATGCAGGACATTACCGAGCGCAAGCGAGCGGAGGAGGCGCTACAGACCAGTGAAGAGAAATTTCGCAGCTTGGTGCAGACAGCCAACTATGCGATTGTCACTGCCGACAGCCATGGAAACATTACCGATTTCAACCGCGGGGCCGAGGCAATCTTCGGCTATTCCGCACCAGACGTGATTGGCCAACCCCTCGCTGTTCTTATGCCAGATCGGTTCAAGGAACCCCATCAACGGGGCTTCAACCGCTATTTGGAGACCGGTGAAGCACACGTGATCGGAAAGACGGTTGAGTTGGCCGCGAAAAGAAAGGATGAAACGGAGTTCCCCATCGAACTTTCCTTATCGAACTGGAAAACATCCGCGGGGACCTTTTTCACCGGCGTCCTGAGCGACATCACCGAGCGCAAGCAGGCGGAAGCACTCATGATCCATGCTAAGGAGGAAGCGGAACGCGCCAGCAAGTTCAAGGATCAGTTTCTCTCCACGATGAGCCACGAACTACGCACGCCGCTCAACGCAGTGCTGGGTTTTTCCGACCTGCTCGCCGATGAGCGGTACGGCCCACTCAACGATCGCCAGCAACGGTACGTGAGCCACATACACACCGGCGGAAAGCACCTTCTAAGACTAATCAGCGACATCCTTGATCTTTCTAAAATTGAAGCGGGAAGAATGGAGCTCAGCCGTGAACATGTGGCGGTTGCGCCGGCGTTTTCCGAAGTGATCAGCGCTCTTTACCCGCTGGCGGAAAAGAAGTCGCAAGAATTACTCCAACAAGTTGAGGAAAATCTGTACATTCACGCCGACGCGATGCGGTTTAAACAAGTGCTCACCAATCTGGTCGGCAACGCCATCAAATTCACACCGGAGGGTGGCCGCATCGAGCTGTCCGCGCGTCCGGTGGACGACCAAGTCCGGGTCGAAGTGCGCGACAGTGGCCCGGGTATTCCACCCGAACAACAACAGCGAATCTTTGAAGCGTTCGTTCGCCTAACACAAACCGGCAACTCCACGGAAGGCACCGGGCTGGGACTTGCCATCACTTCCCGCCTCGTCGAGCTGCATGGCAGCAAGCTGGGAATCGAAAGCCAGCCCGGCGCTGGCGCCTGCTTCTATTTTTCTCTTCCCATCATTGCCACCACCGTGCAGCAACCCACTCGGGCGTCCATGGCCATGTCAAGGGCACACAAAGCCCCGCGGATTCTTGTTATTGAGGACAATCCGGCGACGGGGCAGCTCATCCAATCGCAACTCACTTCTTCCGGCTATGAGGCGCTGAGGTGCGATAAGCCGGAACGCGCCACGGAGGTGGCCGCTGAACTCCAGCCGGATGCCATCACTTTGGACCTGCTCATGAAACCGATCCACGGGTTAGAGGTTCTACTGCAATTGAAAAATGATTCGCGCACGTCAAAAATCCCCGTCATAGTCGTAACCATCGTGGATCAGCCGGCCATCGGGAGTGCTCTCGGCGCCGACGAGTATTTGATTAAACCGGTGGACAAGTCGACCTTGCTATCAGCTGTGGAGCGCTGCCTCCACTCTCGCGGGGGCGCTGCACCGGCAAGGAGTATCTTGGTTGTGGAGGACGATGTATCTACCCTCGAGATGATTGTCGAGTTGCTCCGAGGGTACGGCTATGCCGTACGTACTGCGGCGGATGGTGACCAGGCCCGCGCCAGTGTGGCCCAATCGCTGCCGGAGCTTGTCATTCTTGACTTGGTGCTACCCAAGATGAGCGGTTTTGAATTGCTCGCGGAATGGCGTTCCAATCCTCGCACCTCCGACCTTTCCGTGTTTGTCCTGACCAGCAAGGATCTAACCAAGGAGGAGGAAAAGTACATCCACGCGCATGCCGAATCACTCTTTCGGAAGCAGAGTCCCTGGCGAGAAGCCTTGGTCAAGCAATTGGAGCGCGTGGTAACCTCTCCGTCTTTGGAGAATGCTTGAAACGTCGCATCCTCATCGTCGAAGACAATCAGCTCAACCGCGAGCTGCTGCGTGATTGGCTAGAAGTGGAAGGTTACGAGGTCTGGTCTGCGGCCGATCTGAAGACCAGTTACGAGGTTTTTGGCAAGCGGACTCCCGATGTCGTCTTGCTCGATATCAATCTTGGATCCGAGGACGGCCTCGACGTCCTCGCCTGGATGCGTCGAAAACCGGAGACACGTGAGATTCCCGTGATTGCCGTGACGGCACACGCCCTGGCTGCGGAGCGCGAGCGAATCCTGAACGCTGGCTGCTACGCCTGCCTCTCGAAACCAATCGACTTTCCACTGCTTCGAAACGAACTAAATCGTTGGCTACAACACTCGAAAACGTCGCAGATACATTCTTAGATTTGCTACCATCGTAGCCTCACCGAAATCGCCTTCGCTATAGGAGTCGATGCCTTGCCTCCACGGATTCTTGTTGTCGACGATGATTCACTCAATTGTGAACTTATCTGTGAGATCCTCCGCTCGGCCGGTATGGACGCCAACTTTCTGACCAGCAGTATCGAGGCCGCCGGGCGTCTTAAGCTGGAGAAATATCATGCGGTCTTCATGGATATGCACATGCCACCACCAGATGGCGTGGAACTAGCACGTCAAATCCGCGCGTCCCGCGTCAACGCATCCACTGTCCTTGTAATGATTACCGGAGAGCAAGAACGAACGCTGATGAAACGCGCCTTTGATGCTGGCGTTGAGTTCTTCCTCTTTAAGCCAGTTGAGCGCAATAGGTTGCTGAAACTGATCCGTGCTACGGAAGGTTCCATCGAACGCGAAAGACGGCGCTTCACTCGCATTCGGCGGCGCTGCAGAGTCTCGATGGAATCAGGCAATGACTGTTTTGAGGGGACGACGTTGGACCTCAGCCTTGGCGGCGCTCTTGTTCAGTCGCAGCGCGCGTTCCCGCCCGGTACCCATGTCAGGGTCAGCCTGGAACTTGAGGTTGGTAGGTCGAGCATGTGTTCGGACGCACAGGTGGTACGGACTGTGGGAACTGATTGCATGGGCATTCAGTTTGAAAATCTCGAGACGAAGGAAAGCAAGCGGCTGCAAGAGTTCCTCCTTCCCGTAATTCTAGGGGCTAATTGATGCCCTATAGTTTTCAGTCTCCTGTATCGAGAGCGGTCGCGAGTTCATCGACTTAAGCATGCTCCACCACCTTCTTATCTCTCCTTCTGGGGGCACCCCATCGCGATTATCGATTTCGTTCAGGCTCGCAGCGACAAGAAACATCCTGGCTTGACCGTTCTTCGAACGGTTCCGGCGGAACTGGAATTTAGCCCTCTGACGGCACCAGACTCGTTTCTCATTCGGACGCATATCACTGCGCGGGACTTTGACGCACACTGCGTTCTCGAGAACCAGATGCGACGCCAACTAGTATAGGTCTTAATATACTTTCCCAGGAGGTCTACAGTACACCTATTTGCAGTGTTAGAAGAGGTCGATTAAGGCCGTTGTCTTAGCTCCATAATTTTGTCACCCCTTAACGGCAACGTGAAAATGTCACCCCATGAGACAGGAGACATTCACGTTGAGCCAGAAGGAACTGCAACGAGTGAGCGTGATTAGCGCGTGCATCAAGGGGGACATGGCGTGTGCCAGCGCCGCCGAACTCCTCTGCTTGAGCGTGCGGCAGATCAAGCGCTTGAAGAAGCGTATGCGCGAAGACGGGGAGGCGGCGCTGGCACACGCCAACCGCGGCCGGCCCAACCCCCGGCGGCTGCCCGAGCGCACGCGCCAGACCGCTTTGCGCCTGGCTCGCACTAAGTACGCCGGCTTCAACGATCACCATCTCGCTGAAAAGCTCAACGAGGTCGAAGGCCTCTCGCTTAGTCGCGAGACCCTTCTCCGCCTGCTACGCAAGGAAGGCTGCGGCTCTCCCCGTAAACGCCGCGCTCCAGCTCATCGCCAGCGCCGTCTGCGCGTCGCTCGCGAAGGCGAGCTGGTGCAACTCGATGGCAGCCCGCACGACTGGCTCGAAGGCCGCGGTCCGCACCTCACCGCTCTGGGCATGCAGGACGATGCCACCGGCAAAATCCTCGCTGCTCAGTTCTTCCTCTCGGAATCTGCCGAAGGCTATTTCCGCCTGCTGCAGCGCCTGCTTCGCCGCTTTGGCGTGCCCACTGCCTTCTACGGCGATCGCAGCGGCATCTTCGTGCGTAACGATCCGCACTGGTCGCTGGAAGAAGAACTGGCTGGACAACGCCAGCCCACCCAGTTCGGCCGCGCCCTCTCGCAACTCGGCATCACCTTCATCGCCGCGCAATCTCCGCAGGCGAAAGGCCGCGTCGAACGCCTCTGGGGAGTGCAATTACTTCGGCGCCAGCCTCGAATGGGAATCGGGGAGTTCGACGGCGCTCTTGTCCCACGCATTTCACCTAAAGGCAAATCACTCGACGACCGTCGCTCGGCGATGGCAGCAGTGGCGCAAAGAGTCCGCATGTCAATCGTGTAACGAACTCGTTTTCGGACGGAAGACAGGCACTCGAGCCCGTTGTGGTTCAGGTTTTCTTACCTTTTTAGGTGTAGCCAGAATGCCTGTCCGTCACGCATGTTAGGGTCAAAATCGCCGGACCCGTCAAAAATTCTGCGTTTGCTCGGAATTGCAAGCAATAGACAGACGAGCGTTGGTAGACTTTGACGGCAGTTAAAGCCACTTCGGACTCGGTGATCGCCAGACAGTTCTGGTCTTGGCGTTTCGCGGAATAGAGAGCGGCGTCGGCCCGTGCGACAAGTCCTCCAAAGGGAAGCCCACCTGCACGCATACTGCGCACGAGCTCCGCTGGGACAGCTAGTGTTCGCCGCATTGCACCACGATTGGGAAGGGAGGCCCGATCCTTGGGCCCCGGCCAGGCCAAAAATGGCCATGACCGCGAGGTTGCTGCCGTCAAAAACAAATCGTGTTTCTTGCCAAGCCGCGCGGATACGTTCCGCAGCCACCCGGGCATTTGTGTTTGAAGCATGGGTTATGACGGAAAGAATTCCTCCCCTCCGATGCGGCCGCAAAGTCTCTGCTTCGAATTTAGCCTTTAAGATCTCCCGAAAAATCTTGACAACAGTGTCACCCGCTTCGTGCCCATAGGTATCATTTACGCTTTTTAATAACCGAGGCGCGGCCACCACCCAGAACGAAAAACGATACCAGGCAGCCGCATTCAATTGCGCTTCGCCCGGTCTTCGATAGTGGCGCGCCGGTTGGGCAGGCCGTTGAGAGCATCGCTGAGCGCCAACTCCTTTAGGAGAACATTTTTCGCCTCGATTTTCCGATGCAACCCAATGTTCCTGACGCCAACAGCCACACGCGCTTACGGCATTCGCCGCGAGGATGATATGCCCTTGAGTGGACGCGTATGTGCCTGCATCTCTCGATTCCAGAGAGGTCTGGCATCATCCAATCCACAGTGACGAGGGCGGCGTGCTGCGCGAAGATGACCACTGGTTCCTGGCCGGTTTTCGCGAAAATCAGTTCGTACTGCGGGCCAACGTGTTCTGTATAAGTTTTCGGAAAACTTGTGAGTCACCCGCTACTGATATCATGTGAGGGTTATCAGCGCGCATAATGCTCGACGCACGCGCCATTTACTCCCGCTCTGGATTCGGCGGCCATCAATTTGTCCGCATGTTCCCAGCCTACTGCAGAACCCAAGTACCCACCCTCTGAACAAAACGGCATCCATATCTGGGAAACTCGGGGTGCTTCGCGTCCCAACGAATCATCTTCGCCTTACCGACTTCCTCCGCGGCTGCATTAGCAAGAAAAACGTCATCATCGAGTCCACCGCTAACTTTACGTTGCGAGCGGAAAGGAACCCGCCCAGCCTGACATCCTCGGTTGCGTGCCGACGTCGAAGGGATTACCTTCCGCCGTCCTTGCCGCGCAATCGCAGGGGCACCCCGAGGTGTACCCGAACCTCTTTGCGCCTTTCGATTCGCTTGCCGCTAACGAATACAGCCAGGTGCTCTCGCAGCAGGTCGAAATCCACCCGTTTCTCGAAATACGCGGCCACACAGGGGTCGCGACACAACTCCTTGGTTTTCGAACCGCCTTCCCCGCTGATCACGACGCTCGGATCAGTTGGGTGGAACTGAAAGAGGTCAGTGTCTTGCAAAGGTCGAAACCGGAATACCTTGGCGTCCGCAGATCCAAGATCACCGCATCTGGCTCATGCTACAGTGCCAAGGCCAGAGCGTGTTAAGGCTTCCCTGTTTCCACGATTTCATACTTCGACGAGGTTGAGCCGCAGAAGACTGCGCATCGACACCTCATCGTCCACCACCAGCAATTTGGCCATCCGTGCCCCGCTAGAGATTTCACGAACGTACCGAGCTCAGCTTCCCGGAACGCGCTTCCAACCGGAGGTCCAACACTTGGCGGACTTTGCGAAGCAGGGTTTGCTCGGTAAACGGTTTATGAAGCAGGTGCGTTCCTGGTTCAAGAACTCCGTGCCCAGCGATAAAACTGTCCGTGTAGCCCGACATATAGACAATGCCGATTTCCGGATGCATGGGACGCAGCTGTTCAGCGAGCACGCGTCCGTTCATCCCGGGCATGACCACATCGGTCAATAACAAATGGATCGGCCGCAGGCAGGTTTTCGCCAATTGGATGGCTTCCTCGCCATTTGCGGCCGCCAAGACTTGGAAGCCGTGCTCTACGAGGAAGGATTCCGCCAGTTTCCTTAAGGCCTCCGCGTCCTCTACCACCAGCACTGTCTCCGTGCCCCTCACAGATCTCTCCGAAGCTGGGTTTTCGACGATCGGGGCGACGGGGTCGTCGACTCGGGGCAAGAAAATCTGAAAGGATGCGCCCTTTCCCGGTTCGCTGTCCACCCAGATATAGCCGTCACTTTGTTTGACCACGCCGTAGACGGTCGCCAACCCAAGGCCGGTGCCTTTGCCGACATCTTTAGTTGTAAAGAACGGTTCGAAGATCCGAGCAATGGTCGCAGTATTCATTCCGATCCCTGAATCCGAAACTGCGAGCATGACGTACCGTCCTGCTTTTGCGCCAGCGTGCTGTCGAGCATACGCCTCGTCCAAATCGACATTCGCGGTCTCGACTGTAAGGTGGCCTCCGTCGGGCATAGCATCGCGGGCGTTGACCGCCAAATTCATCACCACTTGCTCGATCTGCCCATGGTCGGCCTTGACTCTAGCAAGATCGGGTGCGAGACGAATGCACAGAACGATGTCCTCTCCGATCAACCGGGGGAGCATCTTTTCCATTTCGGAAACCAGCGTATTGAGGTCCAGAACTGCGGGAGTAAGGATCTGCTGCCGGCTGAACGCGAGCAGCTGTCGCGTCAAGGACACAGCGCGCTGGCCAGCTTTTTCCACTTGGTCCGCATATTCCGTCAAGGTATTGTCGGGCCCCAATTTTCGTTTAAGCACTTGGCTGTACCCGATAATGACACCAAGCAGGTTGTTGAAATCGTGAGCGATGCCGCCAGACAGCCGGCCAACCGCCTCCATTTTTGCGGCCATGCGAAGTTGGCGCTCCAAAATGCGCCGCTCCGTCACATCCTCTGCAAACGCTTCAAAACAGTCCTTACTTTCGGCGCCGCCCAGTCTCCTTCCGCTACAGCGCACCGTCAACGGCGTTCCGTCCCTGCGCTGCCAGTCAAATTCGACATCCTTAAACTCTCCGTTCCCTGCCAACAGCTCCACCAGTCGTTGAAAATCCGCGGTATTTCGAAATACCGCACCGTCGAGGGGGACATCGAGCAGCTCCTCAGGGGTCGCGTAGCCAAGCATTTTTTGCAGCGCGGGGTTTACGCGCAAGAAGCCGCCGTCCAAGCTTGCCCGATAGATTCCATAAGGAGCGTCTTCAACCACGGAGCGAAAACTGGCTTCGGACAAGAGCGATGCCTCGACGGCCCGTTTCCGTTCGGTGATATCTCGAGTGACGATCACGAGTTTGTCGCCTTCGCCTTTCCGGGCACGGAGGACGCTGGCAGTCGATTCCAAAATTCGCCAATGTCCGTCTTTGTGACGGAAGCGATATTCAACTGTCTTGCCGAAGTAGGTAAGCCGCGCGTCTTCCTCCGCCTTCCGCACGGTCTCGCGATCCTCCGGATGGATTTGTTCAAAGGCAAACGAGTGTTTCAATTCCTCGGTGGAATACCCAAGAACCTTCTCATAGGAGATACTGTTGTAGATTCGACGGCCTTGCAGGTCGACCACGGCGATCATCTCTGCGGCATTCTCGCTAATCAGGCGAAATAGTTCTTCTCGTTCCGCCAACTGGCGGCGAATGCGCTGAATTTGAAGTTGCTGATGAATGCTGTAGATGTCAAAAAGAAGGACTGCGGCCGCCAGTCCCCAAACCGCCTGCCGAATGCGAAACAATGTTTCCCAACCTTCTTGGGTTTGCCACAGCGGCGGTAGGAAGGAAGCAATGCCCGCCGTGAGCAGCAGCGTTACAGCGACCGCTGTGGCCCACAGCCACCACTCCCTTTTCTCCACCTTTCGAAGCCCACGCTGATTCCGCTCTCCGGTCATCCTCGCGCTTGCGCCCACCTTGCCTCACCTTCCCATTCGCAGCTCTGGCCACTACCGTCGCTGTTGACTGCGAGACAACCGACGCCGGTACCGCTGTTCAAAAAATAAAGCGGGTTCGCAGAAAATCAGACGGAATCAGAATAGACTCTGAGGTTCGGGGCCTCCTTCAGACGGCTTCAGCCTCATATTTCGATAAAACCCGCATGGACGGCGTGGCGTAGGGTTTCTTCATCCCGGAGCCGCAGACGCATCGGCGCCCCGCGGTTGGGATCGTCAACAATGGGGTGAATTCAGAGGTGCATCCACAGTTCAAATTCGTGCAGATATAGAATGACCCTCGATGCGGAGTTGCTTTCATCCGATACGCTCCAAACTGCGGTCCACGGAGGGCCAGTTTCGCACTATGAATTTTCCGATAGGAGAGGCGGTTTTCGCCGGATTTTCGGGTTTTGCTCGGAATGGTGACCAGCCGACCATTCTGTATGGCAAGCTTTTAGAGGCAAACCAATAACGAACCGCGCAGCGATCTTGCCAAGTTCGAGAAATCCGAGCTCTGTCAGGCGTCAGATAGGCGGGCTAGATATTCCTTAGCGTAGCTGGGTCGATCCGTGCTCCACGCTTGCGCGATATTCGGGCAGGCATGGAATGTATGCATATAGGCGCCAAGGTCCACCGATGCTAACAACTCCATGGAATTTGCTACGCAAGGCAACAAAATGCGTCGCGACGCTGAGTCCAGCTTGCTTGGAGAAACAAGCATATGCACGACAGGACCGGCCGGAGCGCAAGGCTTGTATATCTGGCCGTGCAAGGTGTGCTCGGGTTATCCCCGAGCGAACCAACGGCTCTCCCGCCCAGAAGTGAGGAGCGAGTGCTGGTTCCGTTAACCCGGAACGGGTCTTTCTCGGGCCGCCGGCCTTAGGACGGAACCGCGGAGCGCCTGTCGAAATCCATAGCCAGGTGTTGGTCGATTGTCACGGCGACGTACCGAGAACAGATAGTCATTTCCCTGGCGGCCCACGCAGAAACTAGGGGGAATACTGTTTTGGAAGCGTCCTGCAAGCGAGCGATAAGACGATAGTAGCGCCTAATCTCGGGCAGCCAGGAGGCCGTTGATTTCGTGTCAGCACAGAGGTCGCCGTAAAGCGTAACCAAAGAATTAAAGTCGGGGCCCGCCAGAAGATCGGCTTCTAGGCCGGTGGAACTTAACAAGGAGCCCGACAGAGGCTGGCTTGCGGCAGAGATCCAAATGGCCCGCCACTGCCCAATTCCGAACCTAACGAGCGCGGCCGCGGAGAAGATCAGAATCGCCAAGGACAGCATGAGAGAAGGGTACCGATTACCGTCTCGATCGGCAATGGGACCTAAGTACCAAAGGCCAGATAAGTGAGGAGTACCGAGATGACGGACAACGACAATCCAGTCGGCGCGACCGCGGAGTCGAATCTGCAGCTTGCGGAGAGCCTGCGGAAGATTGAGAAGAGAGATTTATGGATATGGGCAGATACCCTACTGGTTATCGTGCTGCTAACTGGGGCCGTATCTTCTCTCGCGCTTCCCTCGATACTACAGGGAGCAAACGCGCTGCTGAAGGTTCGTCTGCGAGATACGGTACTCGGTTTAGTCTGTGCCATAACCCTGTTCAACGCCTACATCGTCTACCGGCAAGTTCTGATTAAGAGGTGCGGCGCCAACTCGCTGAAAATCAGGATCATTCCCAACTTCTGCGGAATCTTGCGATGGTTGACCCATTGACAGGCCTGTACAACCGACGTGCCGGAGAACAGCGGTTGGCAGCGGAGGTCGCGCGCTGCTCACGAAAAGGGGATGCCTTAACGGTGTTGCTCCTTGATTTGAACAAGTTCAAAGTGATCAATAACACGCTTGGGCACCCAGCCGGCGATCTGGTGTTGAAGCAATTCGGTGCCGCTTTGCAGAAAGCAATTCGGGGATCGGACATCGCGGTCAGGACGGGAGGCGATGAGTTTGTGTTGGTTCTCCCGGACTGTCGTGCGAATCAAGTTCGGCACGTCCTTGGTCGGCTGGTGGGGTTCAGCGTGCAGTGGCAGGGGCAGAGGACAATGGTCACGTTCTCTGCTGGATGGAAACAGTATGAGCCTGGTGACGGGCCGATGGAACTCTTGAAGGCCGCCGACGAAGCACTGCATGTAATGATGCGCGCTGACATGATTGACGATGGATTTTCCTCGACCATTCGCTTCGCCAACGGAACGTTTCGCCGCTGACTACGCCTCCGGGATTTCCGCCAAGCGTCCCACGGCCGACTTTCTGCGTGGGTTCGTTGATGTCACTCATCATCAGAAAGAGAAGATTACCGGCCCGAAACGAGTATAGCTCCCAAGTTCCATCGATTGGAAACGGCCGCTTGTTTGCACCAACGTGTGAGAACTCAACGTGTTCGCCC
>Ga0070730_10001764_pt1 | contig 20403 bp, 12 predicted proteins | sample Coa_R1_3_FD_66447 | JGI IMG/M metagenome (GOLD analysis project Ga0070730, IMG submission 66447) | Surface soil microbial communities from Centralia Pennsylvania, which are recovering from an underground coalmine fire - Coalmine... | ecosystem: Environmental > Terrestrial > Soil > Unclassified ... | reverse complement strand
CCTGCCTGCCTTACCTCACGCCGTCGCCGCTAAGCCTCCATGCCCGAGGTGGGCCATTTCGATCGGAATCGGTGGGCCATTTGAATCGGAATCAGCGGGCCATTACCGTCGGAATTCGCAGAAAGCCTGCGCAACGAGTCGGCAGAGGTACTTCGGACGATGGGCCTTGTCCTGTCGGAAACGAAGACGAGGATTGCTCACATCGATGAGGGCTTCGACTTCCTGGGCTTCCGCATCCAGCGGCAGCAGAAGCGAGGCGCGACAAAGCATTACGTGTACACCTACCCGCGAAAAGCCGCGCTCGCGGCTATCAAGGCGAAAGTACGCAAGCTCTGTCAGGGGACGCTGAACCAATCGCTGACTGTCCTGTTGAACCGCATGAATTCGGTTCTTCGGGGTTGGACCAACTACTTCCGTTACGGGGTGCCGAAAGCCACCTTCGCCTACCTGAGCGCCTTTGTCTGGCGTCGGGTCATTCGTTGGTTGTGCCGCAAGCATCCACATCGCAACTGGAAGTGGCTCCGCGGTCATTGCCTGCAAGGGTGGTGGCCGAAGGAGGGAACGGTGGCGCTGTTCAAAGCGACGAAAGTCAACTCGATTCGCTACTGCTACAGGCGGGCTGATTCCATCCCGTCGCCTTGGTCCTTGAGCACGGGGTCAACGTAGATCAACGGCATGAATTCGTGGAGAGCCGGGTGCGGTGAGAGTCGCATGCCCGGTTCGGAGGGCGGGCTATGGAGACGGGCGGGTCGAAAGATTCGCACCGCGCGATAGCTCGACCCTACTACAACATCCTCGAAGGCCAGGGCATCGAACTGCTGGTCGCCAACCCTCGCTACATGCGAGCGGTGCCCGGCCGTAAAACGGACGTCAAGGACGCGGAGTGGATTGCCGACCTGCTTCGGCATGGCCTGCTGCGTCCGAGCTTCGTTCCCAATCGAGAGCAGCGGGAACTCCGTGAGCTGGTGCGCTATCGAAAGTCGCTCAGCCAGGAAAGGGTGCGTGTCGTGTCTCGCATCGAAAAGATCCTGGAAGGCGGGAACATCAAGCTCACCAGCGTCGCCTCACACGTCATGAGCCAGTCGAGCCGGCTCATGCTGGCGGAGCTCATCGCGGGCAATGAGGACACTGCAGCGATGGCAGAGCTCGCAAAGTCGAACATGCGCAGCAAGCGAGCGCAGCTCAAGGAGGCTCTGGTCGGTGACGTCGGCCCGCATCAGAAGTTCATGCTCGAGAGCCTGCTCCGCAACGTGGACCGGCTGGACGCCGAAATGGCGGCAGTAAGCACCCGGATCGAGGAGCGCATGCGCCCTTTCGCCGCAGCGCTCGAGCTGCTCGACCAGATCCCGGGCGTGGCTCAGAGGAGCGCCGAGCAGATTCTCGCCGAGATCGGGACTGACATGTCGCGCTTCCGCAGCGCGGCTCATCTCGCTTCGTGGGCGCGGGTCTGCCCGGGCAGCAACCAGAGTGGTGGTAAGAGGTTCAACGCCACGACAGGCATCGGTAACCTGTGGCTCCGCTCCGCCCTAATTGAGGTTGCGCTGGCTTCGGTTCGCGCTGGGCGGGCCAAGCCCAACTTCTTCTCCGCGCGCTATAAGCGGCTGGCCGCTCGCCGCGGCGGCAAGCGCGCGGCGATGGCAGTCGCTCACTCCATCCTTGTCGCTATCTACCGGATGCTCAAGGACGGCACGCACTTCGTCGATCTGGGCCCCAACCATCTCGACGAAGTCCGTCGCCATGCCGTGGCAACCCGCAGCATTCGCCGCCTCGAGGAGCTCGGATTCAAGGTGACCGTCGAGGAGTCGGTGGCATGACTCCATGACCACCGGGCGTTACAGAGGAAGGAAGCTTCGCTTCGGATTGGCCCGCGCACACCGTAGGGCAGTGTAGGGTGGATCATTTGGTCGTTTTGGCGAACGCCAGTCGACGCCTCAAGTCGTTACCCTGATTGAAGGGCAGCAGTTGATCGTGCTGCAGTCGGCCGACGACTATGGCTGGCGCAATGCCGATTACCTCAGCAAACGAGGAAATCTGGGAAGTCGACAGTTCACGCAAGTGGTTGTCAAACCTCGGCGGAATGAGAGTCCGACTCGCGAATTGGTCCGCCTCGCGCTCAGCTTCCTGAACGTCCGCACTCGCATTCTCTGACGGCCCAAGACCTTCTACAAAGATGGCCCTTTTTCGATGAAGTAGTACATGCCCTGCCTCATGGAAGAATGTGAACCAGAAGACATCCTCCCATCGGTATCTCAAACTGAGCTGGATCAACGCTCTCGTGGGAGTCAGCCACCGGCTCGCACCATTTGCTCGTGATCCGGCAAATGTATCCACAATGACAACTGCAACCCCAACCTCGGCACAAATACGCACAAGGTCGGGATACCACTGGCTCGGCTCGAGGCGCGTCAGCCGGCGAACTGACTGCAACGCAGCTGTGAACTGGTCAGCGTCGTAGGGCTTGCAGTCCAAGGCTGTAGCTCGCAACTCACCTTCGCGTAGCCACACGGCCAGTGCGTAAGGGTCGCTTGCGAACCTCAGTGATTTTCGGTAGGCGATGGTCGGGTCGGCCCATTGCCGCGGGCTGGCAATGCCGAAGAATCGGAGTAAAGACTCGACAAGCACAGTGCCGTCCGCTTCGCGCGGCAGGAGATTCCTCCGCTTCATCTCCGTGGTTGGAAACTTCCTTGCCCACGCGATGGCCTTGACAAGACTCTCTTCCTCGTCGTGTCTCGCCTTGTCTGCTCTGTAAAGCGATTCACGATTGAGCCAGAAGGCTGCAGATACGCCAAGAACTTTCTCCAGGCCGAGGGCCAACTCGGCAGAGATTGACGCAGTGCCATTCACGATCTGATTCACATGCTTGAGTGACACGCCCAATCGACGTGCAAGATCCGTTTGAGTCATTCCATGCTCCTCGAGCAGCTCTGACAGCGTTTGGCCTGGAGGGATCAGATAATCAGGCGCGAACCTTCCAGTCCACGCCGACATCACGTCAGTCATAGATTCACCTCCTGTCGCGTGTTCACCCTAGTGGTAGTCGATGATCTCGACGACAACGACCGCGTGCACGGCGTTCCAGTCGAGGCCGCCATCCGGTTTCCGCGGCATTGGGTTATGGCCGATCTCGAGGACAATCCGGCGCCCATTTCCGACGTCGACCCCAAGCTGCCCTTTACGGTCCCCCTCGAGCTCGTGGCAATGCCCTGGCAGGTGACGCATATCGTCGAGTGACGGCGCGGCTCGTAGGTCCAGAAGTCGCGCCATGACCTTATTGGCCGTTGCTGCTCCGAACGCTCGTTGGAGTTCGCGTCCAGATTCACACAACCGGCGCAGCCGGTCGTTCGGAAACGTAATGTCGATATCGGGCCGGTTATCTCCTTTACCGGTGCAGTATAGCATTTACTGGTGCGGCACGTAAGGCTTTACCGGTTGGGTATATAATACTGGAGTGGCTGGGCAGAGTCGAAGGCCTGGTCAATTCAGTAGGAGGATCCCTTGATGGAACAGAAATCCGACGAAGAAGCAGCCAAGGGCGCGGGTGCTCAGACCGAGTTCAACATTCGCGTGAACACCAAGATGACAAAGTGGCCGCAACCCACGATCAGCTTTGACCAGGTGGTGAGCATCGCCTACGATGGCAACCCGCCGACCGGGCCGAACTGGGTGTTCGACGTCGATTTCCGGCGAGGGCCAAAGTCGAATCCCGACGGCATTCTTGAAGCGGGGCAGAGCGTTGAAGTGCGGGACGGCATGCTTTTCGATGTCACAGGCACTGATAACTCGTAGTCCAGACCTCGCCCGCCTTCGCGCGGAAGGTTATGAGCTCGCCATCATCGAAGGGAAGCTCGTTGTAACCGGCGTGCCCTTTTTGAATAGTCGCAATGAGGTCGGACGGGGGACGTTGGTTAGTGCGCTTCTACTGAATGGCGATATCGCCGCTCCGCCGACTGATCACACAATTCATTGGGTCGGCGAGACTCCATATGCCGCGAACGGCCAGCCACTGCAGAACAACGGAGCGGGAACTGTAGATCTCGGCAACGGGCCGGTCGCTGCGCTGCTCTTTTCCCGCAAGCCGCTCTCTGGAAAGTACGACACGTTCTACGACAAGGTTGTCGGATACGTCCGATATGTCTCAGGTCCAGCGCGCTCTGTCAATGTCGGCATGACCGCTCGGACGTACCAGCCGGTTCAGGTCAGTGAACAGGAGTCAGTTTTTCGCTACATCAACACTGCGATCGGTCGGGCCGGAGTCGAGGACGCTAACCGGAAGCTCAAGGGCCAGCGCGTTGCGGTGGTGGGACTGGGCGGCACCGGCTCGTATGTCCTCGACTTTGTCGCAAAGGCCGAGGTGGCGGAAATCCACATGTACGACGGGGACATTCTTCATACGCACAACGCCTTTCGAGCTCCAGGCGCGGCGTCCATTGAAGAGTTACGTCAAGCGCCAAAGAAGGTGGACTGGCTCGCCAGCCATTATTCGGAGATCCGGTATCACCTGTATGCCCACCCCTACGACGTTGACGGTGATAATGTCCAAGAACTTCGCAGCGTAGATTTCGTATTCCTCTGCATCGATGCGGGACCGGCGAAGGCACTCATCATCGCTAAGTTCCTGGAGTTCGGCATTCCGTTCACCGACGTTGGTATGGGCCTACGGAACGATGCCGGAGTCATCACTGGTCGGGTCCGAGTAACAACCAGCACCGCGGCTAAGCACGACCACGTAGTCAAGCGGATCTCACGTCACGATCCTGATCCGGATGAGTACCGGACTAACCTACAGATGGTGGAACTGAATGCATTTAATGCTGCGTTGGCTGTCATCCGCTGGAAGCAACACCTAGGCTTCTACGCGGACGAAGTCGGTCAGCACCACAGTCTCTACGTCTTGCCGACAAACGTCCTTCACAATGCCGATGCAACATGCCCCGCGTGACGAAACTCCGACCCGAGTTTGTTGAGGAGATTCCAAGAAGCCTTAGCACTGGTGTCCTGTATGTGTCGATCCCCTTCACCACAGCCGTTCACCTCTGCTGTTGCGGCTGCGGCACCCAGGTCGTCACACCAATTCGGCCACATCGATGGCACCTTACATTCGACGGCGAGGACGTTGGCCTTTGGCCGTCGATCGGCAACTGGAGCTTTCCCTGCCGATCGCACTACTGGATCAACGGTGGCCATGTTGAGTGGGCGGGCTCCATGTCGCAGTCCGCGATAGCGCAATTGCGAGCGGCGCAGAAGTCAACGCGCATAGCCGCAGCGAGTCATCCAGTGCAGGCCGCCCCGGTGGCATCCCGGAACTCGCTAGCTTTCGCAGTGCGCAGAATGTTCCGGCGCCTCCGGCGCAGGTAGTCTTCAGGCGATCACCGTGCTGCGCAACGGGGTCCCTTCGTGAGCTGCCGATGACGCTCTCGATAATTGGCGGGAATCGATAGCTCAGGGCTAGGTACGGCCTGGGACGCGACGACAGACTTACTGTCACCTGCAATAGGCGCGCGGGTCGCCTCGTCAAGTACAGGCGGAAGATTGTTAGTTACCACCACGTCAGCCTACCCGTGCGCTTTCGCAAATTCCCACTCCGAGCCCGGTTGTTGGGCGCGCTTCAACGCGATGTCATCGCTTGAGAGATTTCATGCTGTCGGCCCAAGTGTGGTAGACAGGGCATCGATGGGCGGGGCGAAGAAGTAGCCGCCTCCTGTGGAGCGGACCCATTCCGTCGTTATGGAGATGCTCGTACCTGGGACGATCTCGAAGGTTCTACCGCGGGCGCCCGCTCCGTTCTGTCCAATGACTGGATCGAAGCCACCGCCTTTGGGCAGGATGGCCGAATTGACCCAGTCGATTGTGAGCTGCTCGAACTGTTCTTCGATCGACGTCTGATAGCTGACGAAGATCAGACCTCGCTCAACGTTTGCCGAGTTCTGATCTGCTGGGTCAAAGGGAGGGCCAAACGGTACACCTCGACGAAGAATGCGCATTGACATGCTCTTGGCCAAGCCGCCGAGATCGGTACCTTCGTCTCGAGCATTGACCTTCCGGATGTGCGCGGCATGTGGACACACGTTTCCATTGAGATCAGCCAGTGAAAGCGGGAAGTCGCCGACCTTAATGCCACGCCGATAACGGTGCTTCATGCCGGCTGCGGCAAAGGCGAAGTCATTGGCGGCCACGCGGTCCGACCCGAGTTGCGGAATGTCGTGGCTCGTGGCCCGCATTACCGGGGCACCGCTCTGCCAACGACCAACCAGCTTCGCGCCTACAAGGTCCGCCGGCAAGCCGCATTTACCCGAGAGATCCTTGACAAAAGAGTTAAAAGCAGAGACATCTTGTCGAAGTCGCCGCACCACCATGTACGAGCCATTGCGGCCCCAGTAAGGTACTTGGTCTGCGACCGGCCCCGCGGCCATAGGATCGACGGTGTCCTGGGTCGGGTAGCCAAAAATGAACTGGCCGGGCCAGACGAGGGGCTGCCCTGGTGCTGCGTACAGCTGCGCATCCTGGTCAGATGAAGCCAATACTCTCGGCGTGATGTAGTCGCGCGCTTGCGACGACGCCAAGCCGCGCATACCGGGTTGCGAGATTCCGTCCTTGAATCCGAAGTGCTCGTGACCTGAGAGGTCGGGCCGCACCCGGCCGCGATCGACATGGAGCTGCTTCCACCCGGCGAGGAGCCCGTCGACCTCACGTGCGGTGTCCGATGCGTCTTCCTCTCTGTCGGCGGCGACGATCACGACCAGGTCCGGGATGTTCCCGGGGCCGCCGATGACCCACTCTTTGGTCGTCGGCGGATCGCCGATGAGAGCTGACCGAGTAGGCAAACCGATCTTGAATGCTTCATCACGAAATCCAACCAGCTGGTTCGCAGGCAGAAGAGCCGTCAAGCCGGGAAATGAGAAGGCTAGGTTCACCCAGGTTGCAGCCAGGCCGCCCGGCTCTGAACCCCGTCGGCGCCGCAGTGCACGGTATAGGCGGTTGAATGCCAGCACCTCGGCCGCGCTCGAAACGTGATGTGCCAGCTCGGACAGGCTACGGCGTCCGGCCTGAGGATCGACAAGCCCATAGTACAAAAACCACTGGTGGTCCTTGCTGAAGCCGGGGACGATGTTGCCTTGGAGACTATCGAGTGCGATCTGCGGCTCAGATTGGCCGAATGTTCGGAGCCTACTTGAGGATGATCGGCGCTGCGTGGCTTTCAAGGGCGGGCTAGGACCCCAGCACCGCCGCGCCGCACCCTCGCTCGACCAGCCTGAGCCTTCTTGCACGGAAGTGGCGCGTCGTTCACAGAATTCATGTCCGATGCAACACCGGTGAGCCTCATCGTGATGTACTTCGCAACTTGACCGCCGTACTGGATGTTGTCGCCACCGATCTCAATGTCGCCGACTGTGAATCCAGCCGACGCCGGGACCTCGAAGACGGCACGCACGGCGTGCTGGGCATCACCGCGCTCGATGGTCCAGAAGGTTGCTGGATCGGCACCGCCCGGCACGGTCCATCCAATTGGGTTGAATGAGTCGATGTAGAGACCAATCGGCGGCTGCAGGGTGATCATGGCGCCCTGCCTTGCCAGTGTGTTGACGCTTCCGCCGATGAGGGGGTCACTGTTGCGACCTGGCTCGCCGTACAAGGCGCATTTGATGAGTTGATCCTGGTCGGTAATGATCTTGCTGTTCTTCTCGCGCAGGATGCTCGCTTCGGCCGCTATGTCAATCTCGGCTTCCAAGTAGTTGTTGGGCTGGCTGAGGTGCATGCAGCCGTCCGTCGTATTCCACTTGTTCAGGAGGTCGTAGGTACCATCGTTCTTCAATAGATCGACGAGAGCAACGTTGGGGTCGACGTACTGCCGGTACAGGCTGAGAAGAACCGCGTGGCGCGCGGTTTGAGCACTGGGATCTTTGGTGCTGGCCCCATACCCATCGGCCAGTGTTCGCCAGTACTCGGGACCCTCGCATGTAAAGACAATGCGTGTGATCTTCCCCCCGGCCGACTTATCGACCTTCCATTCGAGGTATTCATCCTGAGGGCGATAGGTGCCGTAATTGGGATCCGTGACCAGCTGATCCGCCTCGGCACAGGCTGCGAGAAAGTCGTTGGGGTGCTTCGACTCGATCAGCTTGGGGAACCCGTTCCACCGGATTGGAGCATCTTGCACGTCTTTTCCTGCATCAGCTTTGGTCGGGTCGTAGAACTGAACTGTATATCCACTGCCTACTTCCTGGACGACCATGTCAAGGATCGCGGCGAATGTGTCCTCCTCCCATTGAGACCATGAATCGAAGCCTCCGGGAATCGCGTTGAGGTCTGTCAGATTGGCCGGCGGCGGGAAGCTGGCAAGGGGCATTTCGAACCCTCCTAGGCTTGCGTGACGGCCGGCGCATTCGAGGCGACAGTCTCGGCCTCGGGTTCGTCTATTAAGCGCGCGAGCGACTAATTGTCAAGGGCCTAGCGCTTTACTACTGCGCCAAAGATATTGCCGCCACGACACACAACGGGTGCGGCGACCCTTTGAAGGCTTGCCGCGTTAGCGCTTCAGGGCATCGATACAGGTCGGCGAACCTTTCTGAGCCTGGACAGCTGGCGATTGATCTGGTCTAGGTCGAAGCCTTCGGGGTCGTAGTTTTCGGCCCAGCGCCGGAGATCCGCGTGTTCGGGATGTGTGGCATCGGACAGGGCGGCGACAAGGTCTGTGTATCCATTCGGGCCGCCCGAATCTTCGGGCGGCGCCGCGCGTTCGCCGGTAAGGCAGCGTGCGATGGAGACAGCCTCCTGCGAAGCGCGCATCTCCTCCAACACCACCTCGTGATCCCAGTCGTCGCCGAAGTCGTACTTGTAGCGAAGATGATCGCCGGGTTTGTGGAGCAGCTGATTGAGGCGCACGCCCCGCTCATCGATGAGAGGCGGCTCGAACTCGCTATCGGGCTCGCCGAAGGCGGCGGTGCCGACCCGAAACTCATGGAGGTGGCGATCCTGCCAGCCGAATGCCACCTGAAGCACTCGATGCAGCAGGGGCAGCGGAATCGAGTCAGCCACCGTTAGCCGGCGCCAGATCGCAGGTTCGATGTCGCTTAGCTGGACGTGCAGCTGGTAATCGCGCAAGCCCGCTTGGCCTTCGCGGCGCCACCCAATCGCCATCTCGTCGATGGAGTCACACATGGACCCCATTGTCGCCGAGGCACAAGCGGAGCCCCGAACATCCGGTCACTGCCGACTTCTACGTCCGCGGCCGGCGCTGGACTCGCCGAGCGAGCAGCGTGCGGCGTTCGAAGAGCAGACCTAGGACTTGATCGCGGCCGCCAAGAGCGCTGCGCGCCTGATCAGGGTCTCGACTAGTCGCATGGCTTCGAGTTCAGAAGCCGAGAGCCCAACCGTCGAGATGAACTTCCGCACTTGCGCGGCCGAGGCCGAAAGTGACTCTGCCAGCTCACGGCTGGCTGCGTTTGGCTTGGCTGGCCGCTTGAAGTAATCGATCGGTTTGCCCGTCCGGCGTGCGATCAGCTTCAGGACTGGCAATGAAGGCCGCGCTTGTCCCCTTTCCACCAGGTAGATGAAGGTGCGGGAGACCTCGCTGCCCGCCAACTGAGCCAGAGTGAGGCCTTTTTGGGCGCGCGCCCGACGCACGCGTTCGGGGTCGATCGCAATGCCTGTACCCCGGACGCTCTTCACGCCCGGGAACACTAGTGTTAACCGGGCGTTAATCACTCGGATTCTCGCATCACGGCAATCAAGGTTCACTTGCCAGCTACCCGGGCGAAGCCCAAGACCCAGCAAAAGACACTCCACCACCTGATAAGAGGATGCATGCGGTGGGCACCGGCTCCGCCGATTCGTAGGCACAAACACAAGGGGTTCCGCCGAGCGCGAGGCGATGAAGTTCGTGGAGGTGACGCTCCGGCGGGCAGCGATCTGCCGGCGAAATTCCGACCTGTGCGCGTCCGTAATGCGGATCTCAGCTTCTGATTCGACAATTGCAGCGCACGTATCGGCGGCGACAATTTGCCAGCTAACGTTAAGTGATTACCTATTGACACATAACGCCCGCCCCCTTACGCTCGCCGCAACTTTTCCGGTTGCGACCCGAGGTGGCACCTCGGTCAGGGAGGAAAGGGTTGAGTCCCAAGCGATCAGTCGTGCATGCCTGTCCCTCGCATCGAAGGCAAGGTCTTTGGCGCGCGCTGGCTCATCAGTTCTTCCTTCCTCGACCCCTCAACTCCATCGTCCTTGGCGTCGCCGTCTTCGCCTCCATCTCGTTCCAGCCGATCACTCCAGCTGAGGCCACGGTCCTCTGGAGGCATGCCCAGCAATCCCAGTCCGTGCACACGGCCAAATCACCTTCGGAGCCGGGCAGCGACCCTGCATACGAACCGCCGCCCAAACATGGAACGAACTACACCGCCCCGTCAGCCAAGTCCGGCACCTCGAAAGGCTCTCTAGGCGCCGAGAAGCTGAACCTGAGGACACGGAACTCAAAGACGTTCTCGGGTGGGGGGCGTCAGCTGACTACGCTCGTGTATCCGGACTCCATCAACTACCGCGGCCCAAGCGGCGTCTGGCAGACGATCGACGATTCGCTGGTCAAGTCGGCGCTGCCCGGTTACAGCTATCAGAACAAGGCAAATCGCTACGCGGTCTTCCTACCCTCCGACATCTCGAGTGCACCGATCCGAATCGCGATCGGCTCGAACTGGCTGACCTTCACCTTGGAGGGGGCCAAAGGCGCGGCCTCAGTGGCAGGCTCGACAGCCACCTACCGCAACGCGCTGCCCGGCGTGACTGTGGTCGTCGAGGCCCAGGCCGACACGGTCGAAGAGAGCCTGGTTCTGCAAAGCACAGCCTCTCCGTCGCAGTTCATCTATCTGCTGCAGATGAGCGGTGGCCTGGAGTTGAGGCAAGTCGGTAACCAGCTGTCGGTGGTCGATGCCGCAGCTCATTCCGTCTTCGGCCTGGCGGCCCCGATCATGTTCGACAGCGCCAACGGTGGCGGCGCACGCTCCTCTGCGATCACGCTCAGCTCTACCAGCAGCGGCAAGAACACGAGGGTCACGCTTGCGGCCGACTCCGGCTGGCTCGGCAGCAGCACCCGGAAATGGCCGGTGACGATCGACCCGACCTTCATCATCGGCGACCTGCGGGACTGCTACATCTCCGCCGCTTCGCCGACCACCAGCTTCTGCGGCGGCACAGCGCTCAGCGCCGGATTCGACGGCACCAACGCGTCCCGGGCCCTGCTGCAGTTCAACCTTTCGGCCATCCCAACCACGGACAGCGTCCTCAGCGCCAAGCTGCTGCTCTACCTCGGCTCGGCCTCCACCAGCAACTCGGCTTCGCTCGCCGTTTATCAGCTGACCCGAGCCTGGACCACAGGCGCGACCTGGAACACGTATGACGGAACCAGCAGTTGGACGACGGCGGGCGGTGACTTCTCGGGGACGGCGGCGGCGACCACCAACGGCATCGCGGCCACCGGCACCTGGTACAGCTGGTCGCCGACGTCATTGGTACAAGGCTGGGTCAACGGCACGGTCGCCAACGACGGCCTGATCGTCAAAGAGCCGACCGAGAACGTGGCCAACGTACTGTCGTTCAACTCGGCGACCGGGGGCAATCCTCCCTACCTGCAGATCGTGCATCAGCAAGGCGGCTCCACGCCCGCAAGCTATTCGTCCACGGTCCAGGCGGACAGCCCGGTGGCGTACTGGCACATGGACGAAACCTCGGGCTCGACCATGGTCGACGCAGAGAATGTCGATTCCGGCACCTATCAGGGTGGCTACACGCTCGCCCAGTCGTCGCTCATCCAGCCGGCGAGCGGGAGCTCGGTCGCGCTCAATGGAAGCACTGGCTATGCGACAGCAGCAACGTTGGCAGCGCTCCAAGGCGGCAGCACACGCAGCGTCGAGCTTTGGTTCCAGACCACGTACAACAGCGGTGAACCGCTCTTCGACAGCGGCAACGCGGGCGTCAACTACCAGAGCTTCAACCTGCAGCTGACCGGCCAGGGCACGGTAGGCGGCAACCCGCCTCCTCCCAACAGCCCGGGCATCTACATGGCGTTTGGGAGCGAGGACTTCTATCTCCCCGGGTTGTTCCTAGCCGATGGCAAGCGCCACCACGTGGTTGTCGAGCTGAGCGCGAACAGCCTGTGGATCTACGTCGACAACACGCTGCCTCAGGGCTATCTCTACAACGGCGGTTGGAATACGCGTTACCTGCTTTCGCAACCCTTTAGCCTGGCCACCACACCGAACACCACCGGCAACGCGATCCTCATCGGCAACACCCGACAGAACTTCGGGGGTGCCGCAAACTTCTTCCAGGGCCAGTTCGACGAGGTCGCGGTCTACTCAACCGCGCTGTCGGCGACCCAGATCCAGAACCACTGGCAGGCCGGGAATGGCCTCCCCTGGTTGCCGACCGGTGTGTCCGCGACCGCCGGGCAGAACCAGGCCACGGTCTCTTGGACGGCCCCCAGCTTCAACGGCAGTGGGATCACCCGCTACGTGATCACGCCCCAGGTCGGAAGCAACCTGCGGACGCCCATAACCTTCAACTCCGCCGCCACCAGCGAGACCGTGACCAATCTCTCCGGTGGCAGCAGCTATGCCTTCACGGTGACCGCGATCAACAGCCTCGGCCGTGGTCTGCCCTCAAGCACATCGGGCGCGGTATCGCCGACGGGGTTGGCGATCCCGATCTATGAGGACACAGTCCTCGCCGACTCGCCGGTCGGTTTCTGGTCGTTAGGCGAGACCAGCTTCAACACCGCGACCGACCTCACCCAGACCTCCGACGGCCAGGACTTCGGACCCGTCACCCAAGGCGACGCCGGACCGACGGTCAACATCGCCAACAAGGCGACCAACTTCAGCGGCAGCAACGCCTATGTGCGCCTCAACAGCACCACTTTGCTCGAGCCCTCGGCGGTGACGATCGAGATCTGGGTCAAGCCCGCGTCCGTCCCCGCCAACGACGCCACACTCCTGATCGCCCCTCAGCCGGGGAACAGCGAGTGGTCGACCAACGGATACGACCTGGTGTTCGGCGGCTCCAGCGGGGCAAACCCGGGCAAGCTGACCTTCAACGCGGCTGCCAGTCTGACCTCAGCCGCCCTGGCGCTCAACACATGGTCTTATGTGGTCGCCACGAGTAATGGCACAGTGATGCGCCTGTACGTCAACGGCAAGGAATCAATAGCCGTGAGCGCAGGCGCCCCGAGTTACGGAGGGACGCCGAATTTCGGCGCCATGGTCACGCGATTCGGCTTTCCAGGCGATATCGCCGACGTCGCCATATATCCATCTGCCCTGACCGCCTCGCAGGTGGCCGGCCATTACGCCGCGGCAGGCTATGGACCAGGGCCGGTTTCCAACCTGGTCGCCACTGCGAGCACCAACTCGGCCAGCCTGACCTGGACGGCGCCAGCCTACATCGGTCCCAACCCGATCACGTCCTACACGGTGATGCCGGTGGTCGACGGCAAGGCCAGCACTCCGATCACGGTCGGCGGCAATGGCACGGGTGCCAATATTCCCAACTTGCCTGGGGGTGCGAGCTACACCTTCCAGGTTCAGGCCAATAGCTCAACTGCCGCCGGGGTGATCGTGACCTCGTCGGCGGTGACGATCGGCTCGCCGGCGGCCGGTCCGGGCGGCTTCGGCACCTACCTCTACATGCGAGGTGGTCCCGGGCAGGGCCAGCCTTTCGCCCACTACGGATTCGTCAGCCGGCTCAACGTTCCGGCGATGAGCACCTGGACGCTGGAAGAGCGCCTGTGGGGCTGGAACTCTCTCAGCGTCACCGGCGGACACACCGCGCTCGGGCTTCTGAGCGGCACCCCGGACAACCCCAGCGACCAGAACCCGATCGCCGGTCTCAACTTCAACATCGGCGGCTCGCCGCTGCAGAGCTACTTCATCTGGCCGGGCGGAGGCTCGTGTGCGATTCCGAGCGACCCGCAAGGCCTGCCGCTGGCGTTTGACGCATCGGTCACGACACCCGCGCACGTAGCCCTGAGCTACGACGGCACCACCGTGCGTGGGTTCCTCAACGGCAACATGGTCTGCAGCACGGCGGCCAGCGCCGCGGTGGCCGCGGCTCCCTTCGGCTTCATGGACAACTCCGGTCTCAGCCAGGCCTACTTCGACGAGTTCCGGGTCAGCAACACGGCTCGCTACACCTCGAGCTTCACGCCGCCCACCCAGCAGTTCACGACCGACGCCAACACCCAGATCCTGTGGCGCTTCAACGACTACCCGATCTCCAAGCTGCCGGCGACCACGATCGTGCCCGACCAGAACGACGGCGGCATCTTCTCCAGCGGTGAGATCCCTTCGACCTACCGTGACTCCTCGGGCAACATCAACCATGCCAACACGATCTGGGCGACCAGCCATGCCGTCAACACTGGCGCAGTTGACCTGCGCCGGCCATATTCGCTGGGCCAGGGAGTCACCGCGGACGAGCTCACCGGCGGGGCCTCGAACTGGCTCTGCCCATGCACCATCAGCTCCACGGCGCGGCCGGTCAACGACGCGACCGGCGAGTTCTATCACACCTTCACCGATTTCCACGTCCCGGGTCGGATCGACCTGGACTTCACGCGCACCTATTCCTCGCTGCGGACGGCAACGCTCGGTCCGACGGGCTACGGCTGGACGGACAACTACAACCAGTACCTGACTTTCGACGGCTCTGGCAATGCCACGGTTCATGAGGCCAACGGCAGCGCTGTGGTCTTCACCTTCACCGCGCCGAGCACTTACACCGGCCCGCCGGACGAGCACGTCACCCTGGTCAAGAACGGCGACAGCACGTTCACCCTGACCGATGCCGGACAGAACCAGACCGTGTTCAACGCTGCGATCAGCAACCTGAGTACGCTGCACCAGCTCATCGATCGACATCACTCGGCGGCCTACACGCTGACCATGGCCTACAACGGGGACGGCACCCTGGCTTCGGTCACCGACCCCAACGGACGGACTCTGACCTTCGCGTACACGACCATCGGCACGGCCAAGCTGATCCAGACGGTCACCCAGAACGATTCACCGTCTCGCTCCGTGACATTCCAATACGGGACGAATTCGGGTGATCCGACGACCTATCAGAGCCTGACCCAGGTCACCGACGTGGCCAGCGGCTTGACCAAGTTCACCTATGACTCCAATCACTACCTGCTGACCATGACTGACCCCAACAGCGGGGTTACGACAAACACGTACGACTCGAACACTCACCAGATCACCAAGCAGCAGGAGCCGATCACGACCCGGTCCACGACCTTCTCCTACTCGGGCGGGATCACGACCATCACCGACCCCAAGGGCAACGTGACCCAGGAGGAGTATCTGAACGGGATCCTCATGTCACGCACGATTGGATATGGCACGCCACAGGCAGCTACATGGAACTACTCGTTCGATCCACTCTCCCTTAGTCAGACCGCATCTGTCGGTCCTCTTGGGGAGACTTCTACGAGCACGCGAGATGCTACTGGAGACCCCCTCACCGAGGTCGACGCGCTGGGCCGGATTGCGACTGTACCCACCTACAACGCCTTCGGAGAACCGATAACGGTCACCGATCCGCTCGGAGTCACCACAACGTATACATACAACGCCACAGGCGACTTAACGTCGTCCTCAAGGCCGCTTCTTGGTACAGGTCAAACTCAGACAGTCACATACCAGCGCACAGACGCTGCCCATCCGGGTGATGTGACGTCGATGATCGATGCTGACAACTTCACGTGGGCGTACACATACGACTCGAACGGCTATCGCAACAGCGTCACCGATCCGCTGGGCGACAAGACGACCTACGTCTTCAACGCTGACGGCTGGATGACCTCGTCGACGGCGCCCAGCCAGTACCTGACGCGGCAGGACACTTTCGTGCGGACGCCGGTCACCGGCTCCTGGGGGACCGCGACCGATGGCAACGTCTGGACTTTGCAGGCCGGCTCGGCCACCTACTCGACCAATGGCACCCAGGGCGTGATCGCCAAGCCCTCGAGCGACAGCTGGGAGAGCCTGGGCTCTGCCCTGGCCAATGATGGAGGAGAGGTCCTCGTCCGCTGGCAAGTCTCTTCGACCAAGGACAAAGCGGGCGCGGTGTTGCGCCTGTCTTCGAGCGCCAACACCTTCTACGGTGTCCGTTTCAACGGCGCTGGAGAGGTCGAGCTCTTCGGCAAGTGGGGCGGCACGATCCACGCCAACATCGGCGGTGTCCAGGTCGCCTACACGCCGGGGACCGCCAAGCAATGGTTCCGCTTCCGGGTCGCCGGCAATACCCTGTACTTCAAGGTATGGGCCGACGGCACTCAGGAGCCGACGAACTGGTCGGGCCAGACCACCGATAGCAACGTCACTGGCTCTGGCTTCGCCGGCCTCTACGGCAACGCCACGACCACGACCGGGGTCAAGTTCGACCAGTTCTCGGCTAACCCCTACGCGACGACGACCTACACCTACAACTCGTTCGGCCAGCGCACTGGCCTGACCGATCCCGAGAACCACACCACCAGCTGGCACTACGATCCCAACCAGAATCAGGACCGGGTCACCGACCCCAACAACAACGTCACGACCAACGTCTATGACGCGGATAACGAGCTGACCCAGGTCAAGCGGGCAGATTCTCCGCAGACCACCCTGACCACGGACTACAACCCGGACGGCACCGTGCTTGACCAAAAAGACGGAAAGGGCAACGCGATCCAGACGTACGCGTATGACAGTCTGGGCCATGTCACGACCGTCACCGATGCCCTGAACAACGTAACGACCTATGTCTATGACGCCTACGGCGACATGTTTAGCAAGCAGGATCCGGGCGGTAACTGCAGCGCGACCCCGGCCACAGGCTGCACGACTTACGCGTACGACGCCGCCAACCAGTTGACCGGGATCAACTACAGCGACGGGGTGACGCCCAACGTCTCGAACATCACCTACGACGGCGACGGCCAGCGCCTGAGCATGACCGACGGTACGGGGACCTCGAGCTACGGCTGGGACAGCCTAAACCGAATGGTCAGCTATCAGAACGGCAACGGCGCACAGGTGCAGTGGGTCTACAACCTGCGCAACCTGGCCACCACGATCACTTACCCGGGCTCGCTGAGCGTGACCCGCGTTTACGACAACGCCGGACGCTGGACATCCGTTAAAGACTGGAATAACAACACGACCGCGTTCGGGTACGACGCAGACTCCAACCTGACCACTGAGACCTTCCCGACAGCCTCGGGCATCGTCGACACGTTCACGTTCAACGCAGCCGACCAGATGACGGTGGCTACGTCCGTGAAGGGAGGAAGTGCGCTCTTTCCATTCCCGAGCAACTACACCCGCGACAACGCGAACCAGGTGACGAGTGACTCCTCGGCCACCTCTGGCACCGGCTCGTACAAGTACACGCCACTTAACCAGGTCTGCTACGCAGGCTCGAGCAATTCCAATGCATGCTCTTCGCCGCCGAGCGGGAGTATCGCGTACGCGTACGATGCAGCGGACAACGTTACCCAGAAAGGTTCGACCCAGCAGGCGTTCAACAACGCTGATGAGCTGTGTTGGACTGCCTCGACCTCCGGCGCCTGTGGATCGCCGCCATCGGGCGCGACCACTTATCAATATGACCCGCGCGGCAACCGGACCAACGTTACGCCGAATGTCGGTCAGGCCCAGACCCTGACGTACGACCAAGCGAATCGGCTGACCAAGTTTGCCGCCGCAAGCACGACCAGCTATGGCTACAACGGCGACGGCTTGCGGATGTGCAAGTATGCTGGCAGCTCGAATCAGGCCTGCCAACAGGGCGGCGCGAACCAGTTTCTGTGGGATGTGGCGGGTTCCCTGTCCTTGTTGCTCAAGGACGGCACATCTGCTTACGTCTACGGGCCTGGTGGCTTGCCTGTCGAACAGGTCAATACCAGCGCAACCTATTGGTACCACCACGACCAGATCGGCTCAACTCGGCTAGTGACCAACTCATCTGGAGGCACAGCCGCGACATACACATTCGATCCGTACGGTGGCTTAGCCTCAAGTACGAACCCTGGCGGGATTACAAATCCGCTTGGCTTCTGCGGCCAGTATCAGGACAGCGAGTCAGGGCTCTATTACCTGAGGGCGCGTTATTACGATCAATCAACGGGGCAACTGCTCACTCATGACCTACTGACTGCTCCTGCGCCACCTTATGAATACGGCAACGATAACCCGCTCAACCAGTCCGATCCATCCGGCCTACTTGCTTGGGCCGACGCTAGGCTCACTCAGAAGGGCGACAAACTTGAGTGGTACGTCGCCATACTCGAAGTAAATCCGTTCGCTAGGAGTGCGTCTTTCACCGTTCAACTCTTTCACGATAACTCGCCTTACGAGGAACCGATGGAGTTCAACGTTAATGCCTTCGGACCGACCCAGAAAAGAGACACAGTACCGTGTCTTCCAGGTCATTGGGAAATGACCGTCGATGTCGAAGGCGGCATCAATGGGTTCGCAGAGACCGACTGTAAGGACCAGAACCAGCCGTGCGCTCCGCCGGGCACCATCCCTGAAATAACCGGGATTAGCGCTGATATGACTGGATGCAATCCTGGATGGTTGCCGATCCCATGGCCGGACCCGCTTCCGGTCCCATTCCCAATTCCAGGCATTCCGGGTTTGCCAGAGCCCTTCCCAGTGCCAGCATTTGCAAAGACCGCGTGGAGTTGCCTGTGATCTCGGAGTGGATCGGCGACTTAGTCTCGAGAGGTCGGTTACTGTGACATCAAATTTCGTCCGGCTTATCGCAGGCCCGTGGGAGATGCCGCTATTCGATGGTCGGCTTCGCGTCATTGCGCTCGAATTGTTCGAGGACAGGCTCGTCCTCTATTGGCATGTATATCCACTGCCAACTCACAACCGGCCCAATGTCGGCGCGACAGGCGAGCAGCATGCCGCGGAGTCGGCGGGTAGTGGTGCGCAACCATCAGAGAAGGGTGGTCTTTGGTTATCGAGGCTTCTGGCAGCCGAAATGGAGCTCGCTGATGATGCAGGCCAGCGCTACACGGCGACGAGTGGCGGTGGTGGGGGCACGAGTGACGAAAGGTGGGGCGCCCGCGTCTTCGTTCCGGGACTGAGCCAAACAGCGCAACTCGTGCGGCTGCGTTTCCAGGGAGGTGAAGTCACCGTCCCCATAACGTGACTAGTGGTCAGGCCAACCCAGAAGATCGGTGCGGCGGTGTGCGATTGCATAGGCTGAGATGGCGTCCCGCCGAGCAATCAGCTGACGAACAATTTGAGTCGGCGGCCTTGACGCGCGTCGCGCCTCTGTCACCTACGCGCACAACACGCCGCCGCCTCCACGGGTGTTTCCGTCGGCATCAAGCTGATCTGGATGGCACGGACAAACCACAGACCAGGCTCGCGATTTGTATTGGCTTCGAAGGTAGCGTCGCGGCAATTCTTTTGAGCATCGTATTCCAGCGGACGGTGGTTTCCGCGTCCGATGTCACGGGAGGCTTGAGCCTACCGTGGGCGGCCAGTTCGACGTGGTTGTTCAATGGGCCGCACGCTTGGGGCGGCGATGGCCTAGGTGCGTGGAATTCGCTTGATCTTGAAGGTACGGATCGGGGCAACGATCAAGTCCTCGCGGCCCATGGCGGTACTGACTACCTGGACGGATGGTCGACAACATGTGGCTCCGTACGCATCGATGAGGGTGATGAACTTGGGCCACCGCTTGCTTCAAGCCGAGGTCGGAGTCGGAGATGACCAGGCGCACGCCGCTGAGGCCGCGGCTGGCGAGTTGGCGCAGGAACTGAAGCCAGAACTCGTGGTCCTCAGCCGGGCCGACGTCGACGCCGACCACTTCACGTTCACCGCTTGAGCGCACGCCGACCGCGATCAGGACCGCCATCGAGATCACGCGGCCGTTCTCTCTGACCTTCTCGAAGGTGGCGTCCAGGAAGAGTTAGGGATAGTCGCCATCCAGACGTCGGGTGCGAAAGGCGTGGACTGGGCGTCGAGCTCCTTCCTTGCAGATCCGGCTGACTTGGTCTTTGGAGATTGTGCGGCCCCCCGAAAACTGGTCCATTTTCTGTGAGAGTTCCTGAAAACGTGAGAGGAGCAGTGGAGGGAAATGGCAGCAGCCAAGAAGTACTCGGTGGAGCAGATCGTCGCCAAGCTGAGAGAGCACGAGAAGCTGCAGGGCCAGGGACTAACAATCCCCCAGGCCTGTAAGCGGATCGGAATCTCAGACCAGACCTTCTATCGCTGGCGCCTGAAATACGGCCCACAACTAGGAGCTCTGATCGGGGCTGCTGCCGGCGCGTGGCTCGGGGCGGTGATCGGCGGGGGCTGGGGTGCGTTCGTGGGTGCAGTCCTCGGAGGAGTCGTTGGCATCTTGCTGAAC
>Ga0070730_10001763_pt1 | contig 20407 bp, 18 predicted proteins | sample Coa_R1_3_FD_66447 | JGI IMG/M metagenome (GOLD analysis project Ga0070730, IMG submission 66447) | Surface soil microbial communities from Centralia Pennsylvania, which are recovering from an underground coalmine fire - Coalmine... | ecosystem: Environmental > Terrestrial > Soil > Unclassified ... | reverse complement strand
GCAATGACATTTTGTTCTAATAGTGCACGCCTAGCGTGTCACCCTGAGCGCGGCCGCAATCGCTAGATATTAAGAGCCGGCAGGTGCGCGAAGGGTCTCGGGTTAGTTTGCTTAGCCCCATGTCCTGAGCAGCGCAGTCGTAATCGTTTGCTAATACGGCCCCGCAGGTGCGCGAAGGCCTCTCCGTTGGGTACTTGAACAAAACTCCCTGGCCAGCTTGTATAATGAGTTTTCCCAAAGCCGGGTTTCACTGTCACACAGTGACGGTGAAACCCGGCTTTGGGAACAATTTCACGCCCCTGGGCGTCAGCTCAAGACAGAAAGGATTTCGGCATGCCAGCCAAGAAATCTCCACCCACCACGATCGATGAATACATTGCTCAGTGCCCTAATGACGTTCAGCCCATCCTGCAAGAGATCCGCGCGGTCATCAAAAAGTCCGCGCCCCGCGCCGTGGAAAAAATCAGCTACGGCATGCCCGGCTTCTACCTCAACGGCAACCTGGTTTGGTTTGGCGCCTTTAAACACCACATTGGCTTTTATCCAAAGGAATCGGTCTTCGACGTCTTCCAAGACGAGCTCGCTCCCTACAAGCACGTGAAGTCGACGCTGCAGTTTCCCTTAGCCAAGCCGATCCCCTACGCCTTGATCCGCAAGATCGTCAAGTTCCGCGTGGCGGAAAACCTAAAAAATAGCGGCCAGTGACCAGAAATTGAAATAGGCCCGGGCCGTGCGCAGCACGGCCCGGGCCTATTTCAATTTCTGGATTAATGCCTGCTACTTGCCCTTGGCCGCCCAGCGTTTCTCAACCGTCGCCAGATAGTCCAGCGCCTTCTTGGCCTCCAGCTCGCTCGTGCTCAGGTCGACCTTGGCCTCCTTCAGGCTCTTCTGCGCCTTCTTGATCTCGGCTTTCACCGTTGGGTCGTTCAGCTCACTATTGCGGAACCCCTTCAGCTTGGTCGCCAGCACCTTGTCCATGCCGGCCACCCGCGTGCGCATTAATTTGATGCCGCTCTCCACGTTCTTCTTGCGGCTGTTCACCACCGTCACGTTCTCGGGGGTCTTGTTGAACGCCTTACTCTTCGAGTCGACCTTGGCCATGTCCTTGGCGTTGGTGATCGCGCTGGGCTGGGTGGCCAGGCCGCGCGGCGCGCGCAGCTCGGCCAGCTCGGCCGCCATCTGCGTGGCCAGGTCGCGCGCATCTTTCTGCGCGTCGGCAATCGGCCGCTGCACACCCGTACCGGCCTTGATGCCGGCCTTCATGGTGGCCTTGGCCGCCACCTGCAGCAGGCCTTCCGCCTCGGCAGCGTAACCCTTGAGCTTGGTCTGTTTGGTGATGATGATCTTTTGGTCGTCCATCAGCTTGGAGCGCACCGCTAAGAACGCGGTCTGGTATTTGGCCGGAACCTTGTTGGCCATGGCGCCCCGATAGGCGAACCACGCTGCCCCATACTCCTGCGAATCGTCGCCGATGGCCTTGACCCACAGGGTGATGTCGTCGGCCGCCTGCTTGATTTGCGGCGGCAGGCCGGTGCTGGTGTCTTTCTTGTAGACGGCAGCGGCCTTGCGGGCATTCGCAATGGCCTGGTCGGACATCCGCACCCAGTTGTCCACCTTGTCGGTGTGCTGCTTGAAATATCCCTGCAACTGGCGCGCGACGCCGTTGAGGTGCTCTTCCACCTGGGTGCCCAACGATTGCATTTTGGCGGTCAGCTTGGCCTTCTCGGCCGGGTCGTGTTCAGCGGCCAACGCCTTCACCAGGTCATCGTAGTCGGTGTTCCATTTCTTGATGTCCGTGTCGTCGAGCACCTTGTAGGCCATTGTGTTCCTCCTGAGAAGCGTGAGTTGCCGGCGCCGGCAGCGACCTTGAGCCGCGAATTTTACGCCCGTTTAGGCTGGAGTCAATCCAGCCGCCGCTGGCCGTAGGGGGTGTATCCGCATTCGGTGGCCACCTTTCACCCCGGCCCGGAGGCCCCTTGCCCGAGCGAGCCTTCGGCGCGTTCTTCGATTCGTATGGCGAAGACGCCGCGCTCGGGAGACGCGTCCCCCCAAACCAAGTGGAGCGGGCAGGGCGACAGCTTCCGCTGCGCCTCGTCCACCTGCGCCAGCAGCGCGCTGTCTTCCAGGGTTGGCATGCACACCACATTGCTATCTCAGTGCGGTAGAATTCTTACGGACCATGGTCCCATTGCCTCTCGCGCAAGCCGCGTGCTAACATCCCCGCACGGTTCGTTTGCTCATCTTTTCCAGCTTCCAGCGTCTAGCTTCTGCTTTCTGCCTTCCGCCTTTCGCTCCCTGGAGACACTCACCATGCCCCCACTCACGCGTTGGCTCATCGCATTCGTGCTCGTCTTGGCCGGGCTCAGCGGCACGAACAACGCGGCGCCCGGCGCCGGCGTGGTCACGAACTGCACCCAGGCCGGTGTCAGCACGGCCCTGGCCGGCGGCGGCCTGGTCACCTTCAATTGCGGCGGACCCAAGACCATCGCGTTCTCTAGCCCCATCACCCTCACTACCAGCGCCATCCTCGACGGTGGCGGCGTCATCACGCTCACTGGCAACCTGGCCACCCGCCTGTTTGTTGTGCCCAGTAGCTTCAGCTTCACGCTGCGCAACATCGTGCTCGACCGCGGCTACAGTGGCGCCAGCGATGGCGGCGCGGTGGAGTTTGGCGGCCTGCTGCCGCGGCTGTGGATGGCGCTGCTGTGGCGCTAGGTCTGGAGTGGCTGTATGCGCCCTACTGTTGAACACGCGTTACCGCGATCCCAGCCGGAACATGCAGGCATCGCTTCGCCGGTTATCCTTCAATTTGTCGAAGCGCTTGAGAGTCAGATGCACGAAATGCACAGCTTCATGTTGCTGCGGCATGGTCATGTCGTCGCTGAAGGCTGGTGGTCACCCTATCGACCTGAATATCCTCATCTCTTGTTTTCGGTGAGCAAGAGCTTTACTTCTACAGCCGTGGGCCTCGCTGTGGCTGAAGGCCGATTGTCTACCGATGATCCGGTACTTGACTTTTTCCCAGATGAACGGCCATCCGAGACTGAGACCGGTGATTTTCTGGCCAGCCTGTCGGTGCAGCATCTGCTCACCATGACCACCGGTCATGTGGTCGATACCTGGCCGTTTCTCGTTGAGCGATCTGATGGCGACTGGATCAAGGCATTCTTGAATGTGCCCATTGTCCATCCGCCGGGGACGCACTTTCTCTACAACACCGGGGCGACCTATATCCTATCCGCGATCGTCCAGAAGACGACCGGCATGAAGCTCATCGATTATCTGCAAGCGCGCCTGTTCGACCCACTCGGCATTCAGAACGCGACCTGGCAAGAATCGCCGCAAGGGATCGCGGTTGGAGGCTATGGATTGAGCCTCAAGACTGAAGACCTGGCCCGCTTCGGCCAACTGTATCTGCAACAGGGAAGATGGGGGGATCGCCAGATACTGCCTGAAGCCTGGGTCGAGGCGGCTACTTCGGCTCAGGTTTCGGGTAGTAACGACAATACGCAAAGTGATTGGACACAAGGCTATGGCTATCAGTTCTGGCGCTGCCGGCATGGTGCTTATCAAGCCAGCGGCGTGTTTGGTCAAGGCTGCCTCGTCTTGCCCAAACAAGATGCCGTTCTGGTCTTCACAGGCGGCATTGATGTATTGGAGTACCAGCAACTGCTGGACCTGGCGTGGACGGTGTTGCTTCCGGCGTTTGAACTTGACCAGCCCGCTGCCGAGGCCGTACTTCAAAACACGCTGGCAAAGCGGTTATCCAGTTTGACCCTGGGCCCAGTCCCGAACCCAGCGGCATGGTCCATACCGTCACACGCGACGGATCGAAGCTATGCAGTCGATGCCAATGCGCTCAATCTCGAAACCATCGCCCTGAATTTTTCTCGGTCGGGTTGCAGGATCAGCTTCAAAAGGCCAGGGGGTGAGGACACCCTCGTCTGCGCTGGTGGCGAGTGGCGGCAAGGCCAAACCAACTTATTTAATGGGCTTAATGGGCCCTATTTGTCCGACGACCCCGTTCCCGTTGTTACCAGTGGCGGGTGGGCCAGCCAAGACTGCTTTACGATGGTTGTGCGTCTCCTTGAGACGCCATTTTTCTACAGCCTGGCTTATCATTTTATCGACGATGAGCTGCTGCTCGAAATACGGGTCAATGTCACCTTGGAAGTGCCGAAAACACTATTGCTTACGGCACATCTCAGGTGTACGTCTTGACGATGGGCGCCACACTTAGCAAAAACGCGCGCAGGGTGCTGAGACAAACATTTCAGCAAAAGCTTTTCTCCGCGCTCTCTGCGTACTCAGCGGTGAGATTCATTTCCGCCCCTGTCAATTGTGTTGGTCCAATAACAGTGCTACCATGACCAAACGAGTCCTATTTGCTAACGCAATGATCACACTTTATGTCGCCCATTCGCCAATCAAAGCCAGCCCAGCATTTCAAAACGTCAAGGCGAGCCGTTAAGCAAGCGCCATCTCCAACCAGCGACGAGGTGCATCCGCTGGCGGGCTCACCGGCGCATATCGCACAACTGCAACGCCAATATGGCAATCGCGCGGTGCAGGGGTTGATTCAACGGGCTGCGGACGACGACCTGGCCGATAGCGAGCCAAGCAGCGCGGCGGGGAGGATGGGCCAGCGTCACCCGGGCCAGGCGCAAACCTCGTTGCCAGCCGCCACGAGCGCGGCCCAGGTTCAGCGCGCGGCGGCGCCCGACGCCGCGGACCTGCCAGCCCAAGCGTCGGGGCCACAGGCTGCTGACGGCTTTGAAGCTGGTGCGGCGTTTGAGGCTCAGTTAAGCGCGGGGCGCGGCGGCGGCACGCCCTTGCCCGACTCCACGCGCGAGTTTATGGAGCAGCGCCTGGGCGCTGACTTTAGCGGCGTGAAAGTGCATACGGATGGGTCGTCGCACCAGTTAAATCAGGCGATCCAGGCGAAAGCCTTTACGACCGGACAGGATGTGTTCTTTCGGCAGGGCGCTTACAACCCGGCAAGCCGCAGCGGGCAGGCGCTGCTGGCCCATGAATTGACGCATGTGGTGCAGCAGAAGCGCGGGACGGTGCAAAGAAAGTTCACCTTCGTCCCGGATGGCTCGGGCGAATTTGAAAAGGAGGAGCAGGAGTCCTTTAGTCATCTGCTGGCCCATAACAATATTGATCCGTTACTCTTCACCGCCGCAGACTTTGCGGCGCTGCAGACTGCGTATGCCCGGCTGGCGCCAATCGTGGAGAAAGTCGGCAAGTCAACCGCGCAGAAAAAGCGCGTGGTGAAAGCCACCTTGACAGAGGCCTATACCAGGCTGGGGGTTGACATTCAATCAAAAATGCTGGCCGAAGGCAAGCCCGCCTGGAACGCCGCCGTTGAGCTGGTGGTCCAACAATACAACGCCCTGCCCAAGGAGAAGCAGGTCCCGACTGAGAAGCATTTTAGAGAAATATCCGAACCGGTATGGCCCACCGTCGGGGGGCGAGGCGCGATGCCCGAGTCGTTCTGGAAATCGGTGAAGAAAAACATCCGAACGGCCTATGGCGCGGCGGCGGGCGGCGCGGGGGCGTTCAGCACAGAGACCGACACCGTCTACACGGATATGGGGAAGCAATTCGCCGCGTGGGATGGCACCCTGACGACCCGAGGCGCCTGGTGGGGAAGTGCGGCCCCGGGCGACAGAACCGGAGCCAAAGACGTGCCTTCGACCGCGATCATTGAGCTGCAGAGGAAGGTGGCCGGCAGCGGTTGGAGATTCTCCAACAGCTTTAGCGGAGGGCTGTCGTTCCACAAGACTCGCGGTGCGGTAGACTTTATTTATCATATGCAAGCGGCCAGCATTTGAGTCGGGACAAATACTTCAGAGACCAGCACTTGACTCGCGTCGTCCCCCCGTGTTACACTCTCTGCGCTGCTGTACTATATTTCACGCGAAAGGAGGCAAGTTCATGGCTAAAGAGAATGCGGCGCCCGCTGTTCAGGTTGCATGGACGCGCCTCCTGCTGGAAGGCTGACGCCGACTCTTCGTCGCGTTGCCGCTTCGGCCTGGTCCTCTAAACGGCCACGGGTGCGTACATGCCCCGTGGCCGTTTTGATTCGCGACAGGAGGGTCGGGTAGGGGCGTTCAACCCAGCACCTGCGGTCTGGGCAGGTGTTGAACGCCCCGGTGCCCCGCCCACGGCCTGCGCGGGTCGCCGCTCACCCAGTCTCGAGCCAGCCACGGATTCCTATCGTGGCTGGCTCGTTGCGTTTAAGGACCAAACAAAACAATGGATACACCTTCCACCCTGCTCAACACCCTGGGTTTCGTCATCAGCAAAACAACCGGCTCTTACGGCGTGCAGGCCGCCGGCCAAACGCTCACCTGCGCCCTGGCCGCGCGCCTGCGCCCCGAGCAAGTGGTCGTGGGCGACCAGGTGCGGCTGGCCGCCGGCCCCGGCAACACCGGCCGCGTTATCGAAGTGCTGCCGCGCCGGAACCACCTGGCCCGACGCGGCGTGCCGTCGCGCCCCGGCGCGCACACCTTCGAGCAGGTCATTGCCGCCAATGTGGACCAGCTCGCGCCGGTGTTTGCCGCCGCCAGCCCGGCCCCCAAGTGGAACCTGCTCGACCGCTACCTGGCGGTGGCCGGCGCGCTGGGCGTGCCCGCGCTCATCGTCCTCACCAAGGCCGACCTCGCGCTCGGCGACGACGACCTGGCCGAGACCCTGGACGACTACCGCCGCCTGGGCTATCGCGTGGTGGTCGCCAGCGCGCATAGTGGCGCCGGCCTCGACGACCTGCGCCGCGCGCTGGAGGGGCAGGTGTCGGTGCTGCTGGGCAAATCGGGCGTGGGCAAAACCACGCTGCTCAACGCGCTGGAGCCCGGCCTCGGCCTGCGCGTGGCCGAGGTCAGCCGCGCCACCGGCAAGGGCCGCCACACCACCACCCAGGTGCAGTTGTTCCCGCTAGCTGGGCCGCCCGGCGGCCAGCCCGGCGGGCTCATCGACACGCCCGGCACGCGCGAGTTTGGCCTGTGGGACATCGAGCCCGACGAGCTGGCCCTGTACTTTCCCGAAATGCGGCCGCTGGTGGGCCAATGCAAGTTTGGCCTCGACTGCCGCCACGACGAAGAGCCCGGCTGCGCCATCCGCCAGGCCGTCTTGGCCGGCGCCATCAGTCCCAGGCGCTACCAGAGTTACCTGCGGCTGGCGTCCGAGTAGTGTTTATCATCGGCCGGACTTTGTACACGGATTTCACGGATAAAACGTATCAGTCGGATAAAGCCTTTTAGTGAGATTTATCCGTGTTATCCGCCTTGTCTGTGTAATCCGTGTACAAAATCAGGCCAAATCTAGCGTCACCTTATTCTCGAAAGGACACTTTTCTATGATCGCCCAAGTGCAGCACTCCATGGCCTCCGCCGGCTGGCCCAGCCGGCTGCTATCCGCCTTTCCCGGCGCGCCCAGCTTTAAGGCCCAGACGGCTGAGACGCGCTCGAGTGACACGCCATGGATCTCTACGAAGCACTGCTGCGCCCCGAGCACGGGCGCTCGAAATCGAAACACCGTTCCAAAGCCCGCCGTCCCGGCCGCGGCCTCCAGCGCCAGTACCACTTTGGCGACTTCGACTGCTACCACTGCCGGCTGGGCGTCTCGGCCGAGCCGCTGCTCTCGGGCGTGAACAACCGTAACCACTGCCCCTACTGCCTGTGGTCCAAGCACGTTGACCTGCGCCAGCCCGGCGACCGCCTCTGCGCCTGCAAGGCGCCCATGCAGCCCGCCGGCCTCACCCTCAAGCGCGTGCGCAAGAAATACGCGCCTGAGGACAACGCTGGCACTGCCCCGCGCGGCGAGCTGATGCTCGTGCACCACTGCACCGCCTGTGGCGCCGTCTCGCTCAACCGCCTGGCCGCTGACGACAGCCCGGCGCGAGTCTGGGAAGTCTTTGAGACTTCCTTGGAATACCCGCCGGCCCCGGTCGACGGCATCGAGGTGCTGGGCCCGGCCGCGCGCGAACAGGTGCGGGTGATGGTGTTAGGGACGTAAAGCCGGAACCCATGGGGCTGCAACCGCGCCTCGCGCGGTTGCAACCCCATACATTTCCGGAAACAGCTTCCCGCTTTTCTCCGCGCTCTCCGCGTACTCCGCGGTGAGATTTGCCTTTCCGGTGTACTCCGCGGTGAGTCTTCCCGGTCTATAATTCTCCTCGCCATGACCCTCCCCGCGCCTTCCCGCCGGCCGCGCCGCTTGTGGCTCGTGCTCATCCCACTCGGCCTGGGCCTGCTGTTGTGCGCGCTGGCGGCGGTGTCTATAGGCTCGTCATTCCTCAAACCGCCCGCTTCCGCGTCCGCCGCCAACACGCTCACCATCGTCTCCGATCTGCCCCTGTCGGGCGGCGAAGCCACGCAAGCCATCGTGCGCGCCATGACGCTGCGCCTCGACCAGGCCGGCGGCCGCGCCTGCGCCGGCCGGTTCAACATCCACTACGAGTCCTGGGACGACGCTTCGGCCGCAGCGGGCGATTGGGACCCGGCAGTAGAAACCGCCAACGCCCACAAGGCCGCCGCTGACCCCAGCATCGTCGCCTATCTCGGCCCGTTCAACTCTGGCGCTGCCAAACTTTCGATCCCCATCCTCGACCAGGCCGGCCCGCTGCTTATGGTCAGCCTGGGCAACACCTATCCCGGCCTCACCAAGACCATTGGCGCCGCGCCCGGCGAGCCCGACGTGTACTACCCGGCGCACGTCCGCAACTATGTGCGCCTGACCCCCAGCGATGACGTCCAGGGCGCGGCGGACGCGCGCTTCATCCACGATCAGCTCAATGCCCGCACAGTCTACCTGCTGGATGATAGCGAGCCCTACGGCGCCGGTATCGCCGATGCCTTCCAGGCCGCGGCCGGCCCGCTCGGCCTGACCGTGCTGGGCCGCGCCAGCCTGGCGCCCAACGCCGCCAACTACCAGATCCTGATGGGCCGCATCTCCCTCAGCAACGCCGGCCGCCCGCCGGACGCCATCTTCGTGGGCATGCTGATCGAGAACAACGCCTCGCAAGTGCTCAAGGACAAAGTCTCGGTGATGGGTGACAACACGGCCGTCAAATATATGGGCCCGGCCGGCATCCGTGTGCCGGCCTTCATCGAAGGCGCCGGCGCGCGCGTGGCAGAGGGGGTCTATGCCAGCCAGCCCGGCCTGCCGTCCGAGCAGATGCCGGCCGTTACCCAGCAGTTCCAGCGCGCTTACGACGCCAAATACGGCGGCCGACTGAGCGACCTCAACGCCGCCTATGGCTACGAGGCCATGAACGTCGCCCTGGCCGGCATCGAATCGGTCTGCGCCGCGGGCGGCAACCCCGCCGACCGCCGCGCCGTGCGCGACGCTGTGTTCGGACTTAAGGATTTCAACGGCGCCCTCGGCCCCTGGTCCCTCGACGCCAACGGCGACACGTCGCTCACCGGCACCAGCATCTACCAGGTGCAGGGCGGGCGGTTTGTGGCCGTTGGGCAGACGCAATAAGCCAGCGCCGGTCGCGAACCAGCCGCCCATCGACATATTCAAGCTGCCGATGTCCATTGAACTTTTGATAACTAATTCGGCAAAGGGAGACGCTATAGCGCATTCCGCTCGGATTGAAGGGCTAATGTATTGGGCCGCACGCAAAATCGAACACTATTTGCCATCAAGCCGAGCGGAGCGCGCTCTAGTGGTTTGGAGCCTAAGTTCGGGCACGAATTCAGAGTGGTACTGCCGCCCTTGCATAACGCAGGGTGCCCGGCGCCAGGCTCGGCGGCAAGAACTGGCCCGCGGGTCGCCTGATCGCCAGGAAAATCGTGATGGCCCGTTGCGGCGAGCCGGTGCCCGGCCAACGCAGCCTGCTGATCGGAAAGATATTTTGACATAAGGGGCCGTTCGAGGGGGCGCGGGCCCATCACCCGGTTTTCGTGTGGCGGCAGTGGCGGCAGTGGCGGAAGCCCGCGAAAATAGGCAAATCGTGTGGCGGGGGGAGTGGCGGAAGACCGAACAATTAGGGGGGTAGATAGAACAATGGCGCGGTTGACGAAGAAAGTTTTGCAGGCCGGGCACGGCGGGCAGTGCGACGCCACATTCAGCATGACAGGCATCGTTGAGCAGATAAAGGGTCAGATGTGGATTGGAGCTCTCAAACTTTCCTTTTGGTTTTCTTCGTGTCTTTGTGACTTTGTGTCTTCGTGTTGAGCTTTAGGTTTTGCTTGGGAGCAATAGCGTGAAATTTGGCTTCATCCTCCCCACCAGTGAGCCCGAGCCCTGCGCCGCGCTGGCCGAGCTGGCCGAAGACTCCGGCTGGGATGGGGTCTTCATCCCGGACTGCATCGCTATCGAGACGCCCAGCGTGCCGCCCATGCCCGCCTTCGACCCGTGGGTCACCCTGGCGGCCATGGCCGTGCGCACCCGGCGCGTGCGGCTCGGCACCATGCTCACCGCACTGCCGCGCCGCCGCCCGTGGAAGCTGGCGCGCGAAGTGATGAGTCTCGATCATCTCTCGCATGGCCGCGCCATCCTGGCCGCCGGCATTGGCGCCGCGGCCGATGACGCCGGCTTCTATAAAGTGGGCGAGCCGATGGATTTGAAAACGCGTGCCGAATTGCTCGACGAGGGCCTGGCTTTGCTGGACGGCCTGTGGCGCGGCCAGCCGTTCACCTTTCATGGGCAGCACTATCACGTCGACGGTCTCACCCTTCTGCCGCGCCCGGTGCAGCAGCCGCGTGTGCCCCTGTGGGTGGTGGGCGTCTGGCCCCGGCCGCGCTCGCTGGGCCGCGCCCTGCGCTACGATGGCCTGGTGCCGCAGACGCTGCGCGAGGCCGAGCCCGGCCAGCCCCCCGGCCCCATCACCCCTGCCGACCTGCGCGCCATCCGCGCCTACATCGGCGAACATCGCCAGAGCGACGCGCCCTTCGACCTGATCGCCGAAGGCGAAACGCCCGCCGGCCAGCCGCTCCAGGCCGCCGAGCACGTGCGGCCGTACGCTGAAGCCGGCGCCACCTGGTGGCTGGAATCGCGGTGGACCGCCGGCGACGATTGGGAGAAGGTGGTGCGCGAGCGGCTCAGCGCCGGACCACCACCCGTCACCTGAGTCGGCTATGGACGAGTATCACTGGCGCCCTGTGCTGGTGACGCCCGTTTTTGATAAGAATCTTGGCCAAGCGTAACGGCTCAGCCTTAGGCTGAGTAGTTACGGCCAGGCTTATAATTCCCGCATGTCTCACATCATTGCGATGGGGGGCGGGGGCTTCTCGATGGAACCCGACAACCCTGCCCTGGATCGTTACATTTTGCGGCAGGCCCGCCGGCCGCGGCCGCGGGTATGTTTCTTGCCCAGCGCCACAGATAATATCGACAGCAACTTGCTGAAGTTCTATCAGGCCTTTAGCCAGCTCGATTGCGTGCCGGCGCATTTGTCGCTATTCAATCTGCCGGCGGCCGATCTGGAGCGCTTCGTGCTCGATCAGGACGTGATCTACGTGGGCGGCGGCAACACCCGCAGCCTGCTGGCTTTGTGGCGCGAGTGGGGGTTGGACGGCATCTTCCGCAGGGCCAGTGCCGCCGGGGTTGTGCTGGCCGGCATCAGCGCTGGCGCCAACTGCTGGTTCGAGCAGTGCACCACCGACTCGGTGCCAGGCGACCTGACCGTGCTCAATTGCCTGGGCTTGCTGCCCGGCAGCTTCAGCCCACATTACGACGGCGAACCCCAGCGCCGGCCCAGCTTGCACCGGCTGCTGGCCGCCGGCGCCATCCTTCCCGGCTACGCCGCCGACAACAGCGCCGCCATTCACTTTGTCGACGGCCAGGTTTTGCGCGCCGTGCGCTCACGGCCCGGGGCACGGGCCTACCGCGTCTTGCTGCAGGGCGGGGCGGTAGTGGAAGAGGCGTTGGAGATCAGAGATGAAGGCTGAAGGCGGGAAAGTGGAAAAAACAGAAGGGCTGGCAGCTAAGCTGCCAGCCCTTCTGTTTTTTCCGTTAGGCTGCGTGGGGCGCCAGTTGGTCGCCGAATTTGCTGATCGCCTCCCGGTAGGTCAGAGTCCACGACGTGGAAACATACGTCTCGAACAGGCCCGACACAAACGCCGTCGAGGGGATCAGGATCAGCAGGAAGAGCGGCACGCCCACCACCGCCGCCCACACCCAGGTGTGGCTCACCAGGTAGGCCACGCCGGCCGGCACGCCCCCCACGATCCCGGCCAGCACGAAGAGCACAATCACGACCGGGATCATCACCAGCGACCACACGATGCGAATGCCGGCCAGCAGCAGCCACATCAGGCCGGTGTCCACCAGCGAGGCGCGCACCAGCCGAGCGCTTTGGCGCAACGCCGCCAGCGGCCCCTGCTTGTCAAGCACCACCCGCCGGCGCAGGTAGGGCATCACCACCGATAGGATCAGGCCCAGGGTCAGCAGGCCCAGGATCACGAGCAGCTCCAGCCCCACCGTGATCACTGTCCCCAGGATGCCCAGGGGCAACTGCCGCGAGAACCACAGCAGCAGCGGCAGGGCGCCGGCGGCCAGCAGCACCAGCGCGCCAAACAAGATTGGCAGGTCGATCACCAGGTCGGTGAGAAACAGCCGCCAGGCCTGGCGTGACCAGCCCAGCCGAAAGCCGCGCCGCACGCTCAACGCGGCGCCGGTGGTTTCAATCTCGTCGGCGCCGGCCATCAGCGCGGTCTCGGCCAGGTAGCGCACGATGGTGACCAACACACCCAGCACTAGCAGGGCGATCAGCACGGCGATGGCGATGCTGATCACCGTGTTCCAGTTGATCTGCGAGAACGGGATGCGTGGGAAGGTGGGGCTCCCGTTCGGGCCGCGGCCGGTCCCGCCGCTGGTGTTGCCGGTGCCTTGGGTGAACCGGAAGCCGCCGCCCCCGCCGGCCAGAGCAAATAAGAAACCAAACAGCCACAGGGCGCGCGAATTCCACATGAGTGTCCAGGCGCGTGACAGAATCTTACCGTGGTTCATTGCAAGCTCCTCTCGAGGCCGCCGCGACCGAATGTCGCCAGCGGGCCATACCGCAGCTCATAGCCAAGCCAGGCCAGGTAGAGCACGGCCAGCTCGGCGCTTACGACCAACCAAAACCCTAAAAGCTCCCAGCCGCCCCAGTTGGCCGGCAGCAGCCAGGTGGGCCAGCCCAGGCCGAAACCCGTGACCACCCGCAGCAGCGACGCAGCCCAGGCGGGCGTCCATTGCAGCACTGCGGCCAGCATCAAATAGGCGGCGGCCGCCACAGCCGCCACTTGCACCACACCGTTGATCAGCAGTAACAGGATGCCTGGTGACCAGTGCAGCAGGACGTGGCGCGCGTGGACGGGCGCCGCGGGCGGCCCGGGTTGCCGGGGAGGCAATTGAGCCTCCACGCCGCGCCAGAAATCCTGCGCGCCGGTCGGGGCGGCTGGCGGCAGCGCCAGCGATGCCAGGGCCTGCCGCAGTGTCTTCAGCTCTTCCAGCTCCTGGCGGCACTCGGGGCACTCGGCCAGGTGCGCTTCCACCTGCTGGCGCCGGGCACCGTCCAGTTCGCCGTCGAAGTATGCGGTCAGCCATTCGGGCGGGATGGTGTGCGCGAGTGGGCTCATGCCATTTCTCCAGTCGCCAGCAGCAGCTCGCGCAGGCGGCGGCGCGCGTAGTGCAGGCGCGACATCACCGTGCCCAGCGGGATATCCAATGCGGCGGCAATTTCGGCGTAGGACAGGCCCTCGTACTCGCTCAGCACCAGGGCCGCGCGGCTGGCCGGCGGCAATTGCGCCAGGGCCCGCCGCACCAGTTGCGCCTGGACATTGGCCTCGGCCTGCTCGGCTGGGCCGCGGCCCTGGTCCGGCACCCACTCGTCCAGGCTCAGCCGGGGCCGGTCGCGGCGCTGAAAATCAATCGCCAGGTTGACGGCAATGCGGCACAGCCAGGCGCGCCAACTTCCCAGCGCCGGCCGGTACTTTGGCAGCGCCAGCCAGGCCTTGACAAACGTCTCTTGCGCCACGTCTTCCGCCTCTGCTATTTCCAGACCCTGCCGATAGGCCACGCTCACGATCAGCCTCTGGTACTGCTGCACCAACTGCCCATATGCGGCCTGATCGCCGGCCTGTGCGCGGATGATCCAGCCTGCTTCGGGGTTATGTCCATTTGACTGAACCATTTTGTCCACATTGCCGACTTGCTATCTAATACGCAGTTCGGGGGGAAAGTATTCGGATTTTCGATTTTGCCGGGAATTCAATGGGCTGCGACCGTGCTATGCACGGTCGCAGCCCATTGAATTCCCGAGAAATATTCCACGCGAGAACTAAGTTCGCGCCCGCGGGCTAGCGTGTCTTATTGTCCACTCACCGCACCGTCATCGGCGCACCAGGGGCAACTCCAACGTGCGCTGAAGCTCGAAAGCCCCAATATCGCAGCGCGTCGTGCCCGCTCCATTGGCCACGCGCGGGTAGCCGCGCTGGTCGGTGGCCAGCGGCACCGTTGCCGGGCCGGTGCAGCCGCCGGGGTTGCCCGCGTCGATGGCGGCGCTGCCAAGCAACAGCGCCCGGGTCCTGGTTTCCCCGCCGTTATATTGCAGCGGACCCAGGTTGGGGTCGACGCCCGTCAGGTTGGTGCTGGCGCCGACGAGGGTGCAGCCCGGGTGCGGCACGAATTGGACCAGGTTATACCCGTTCGAGTGGATGGCGGAGAAGCAGTCGTCGGGCGCTTCGATCGTGCTGCTGAAGAACGGCGTGCTGGCCAGGTTGCCGGCGATCAGGCTGTTTTGCAGATAGACCCCCCCTGCGCCCCCGTTCGAGAGTCCGCCGCCACGGCCGTTGTTCGTCAGGAAGAAGTCAGCGCGGTTGTCGGTGACAGTGGCGTTGTAGAGGGACACCACGCCGCTCTGCTCGGCATCCAGGCCGCCCCCGTAGCCGGCGGCGTTGTTGGCCGTGAGAGTGCTGTTGAGCAGGTTCACATGCCCGTCGAGAAAGGCCTCCAGGCCGCCGCCGTCCAAGTTGGTGAAATTGCTGTAGAAGGTGCTGGCCGTTACGGTGACCGTGCCCGTCTCAACTGCCAAGCCGCCCCCATAATTGTCGGCCGTATTGCTGAAGACTGTGATCCGGTCGATGTTCAGGCGCGGGCCGGCGTTGAACAGGCCGCCGCCCCAGTAATCGCTGTGGTTGTTGTAAATGGCGCCGAGCTCAATGACGGCCACGCCGCCATCGTTGGCCACACCGCCCCCCGGCCCGGTGGAGACGTTGTTGTCGACAGAGATCGAGCTCAGGGTCAGCGTGCCCTGGCTGCGCACCCCGCCGCCGCCCTGGCCCGAGCTATCAGAATTTTGCCTCACGTCCACCTCGTTCAGGTAAAGCGTGGCCCCGCTGTCCACCAGCACTCCGCCCCCGCCCTGGCTGCCGGCCGTGCCGTTCTGAATGATCAGGCCCGACATATCGACCACCGCCCCCGGCGCCAGGTGAAACACCCGATCGCCCAAGGCCAGCGCGTCGATGGTGGTGCCATCGCCGCCCACGAAGCCGTGGATGTGCGTGGTCTGCGAGATGTTCAGGTCGCCCAGGGCTTCGTCGTCCTGGGGGCCCTGCGGCGTGATGGTAAGGCTGATGGGCGCGCCGTTCAGAAGCGGGCTGAATTGGATGGTGACCCCGCCGCCGGGGTAGTGGTTGGCTTTCATGATGGCGGCGCGCAGGGTGCACTTGTGCGCCACCGGGTATGGGTAGACGGTGTCGCAGGTGGCATCTCCCAGCGGGCCGGCTGCTATGGCATCCACGGTGCTGTTGACCACGAACGTGGGCGGGGGCGTGGCCGCGGGGGCGGCGCGAGCCGCCGCCACCACCGCCAGCGCCAGCCACAGCCCGCCCGCGCCAGCGAGCGCCAGAGCCAGGGCACGCCGGGTGAGCGCCGAGTGGAAAACTTTGCGGTATCGATGCATGTCGAGGCCTCTTAGCGATTGGATTATAGGCGGAGGCGACCTGGCCGCAACTGGGTGTCATCGCGCTTCCCTCTTGACAGCCCCAACATATACCTGCTACGCTTTGGTACAGAACACTTGTTCTAGCTACTTTCTTTACACCCACTTGCGCACACACTCACTTACGCCTTTTCCCGCACACTCCCATACCCCCACACACACTTACGCCTTTCCCCCACAGCCCCACACTCCCACTCACTTACTCACACACGCACACACGCTCTTCTCCCCCCCCATGAACCCCTCCACCACCTTCCTCCGCGCCCTCAAAGGCACCTGCGCCCTCAACTGCCTGGCCGCCCTGCACCTGGCCGGCCCGCTGCCCGTCACCCAGCGCACTGTCATGGACCTCACCGGCTTTGACGACGCTGCCGTGAGCAAGGGCCTGGCTACCCTGCGTGTGCTGGGCCTGGCCACCTGCACCGGCGACAGCCACCGCACCGCCTGGCAGTTGGCTCCCACGGCGCACCACCTGCCGCTCCTGCTGGACCCCATTCTGCCGAGTCCAGATTATCTGGATTCGGAGGGGCCTATTAAAGAAGAAGAAAAAGAGTTATCAACGGATGAAACGAATAGTACTCTTAATTCTTCTTTTGTTTTGGAGGCGCCGAATCCAGAAAAGCTGGAATCAGGCGCGGCGGGCCTTGCGGCGAACGATGATCTAACACCATCGCCGGAGCCTGACGGCAGCCCACACAAAACCCTTAATGCTGCCCGGCCGTGGGGCGAGGGGTCTGCGAATGCGCGCCGGCGCGCTGAGCGGGCTTTGCGCGCGCAGTTCTACGCCGCCTTTGAAGCCGCCAGCATCTATCTGCAATTCCGCCGCCCGCTGGCCGATACCCTGCTGGCCGCCGAGGATGGCCCGCTCTGGCTGCGGCAAACACTCGGTTGGCTGTGCTACGCCGAGCGCCGCCTGCCGCACGTCCAGCGCGGCGCGGTGGTCTACATCAGCCTGCGCGACCGGCTGCCCTGCGACCCGGCCTACATGCCCCCGCCCGAACTGCCTTTCGAAGCGGCCCTGGCCTGGGCCATGCGCGGCGGCGAAATCGAGCCCGAGCCGGACGAGCTGGATGACGACGAGGATGAGACGACCGAGCAGACCCCAGGGGTCTCAGGGGCCTCGCCCGAGCGCGAATTGTGGCAGGCACTGATCGCGCGCCTATCCCGTGAGCTTTCGCCGGCGGTGATCGACTCGCAGCTCCGGCCAGCGCGGCTGCTGGCGCTGGGGCCTGAGCGAGCGCTCATTGGCGTGCCCAGCACGCAATCGCGCGATTGGCTGCGCACCCGCCTGGCGGCCGTGCTGGCCCGCGCCCTGGCCGAGCTCACCGGCCGGGCGCTGGCGGTGGAGATTGTGGTGGATACCTGAAAGGCCTAACTGCGCCAGTTCTTCCAGCCCGCCAGGTAGTAGCGCCATACCACCGGGTTTTCGAGGGTGCTCACGTCGGTGGGGACGTCGGAGGTATCGCTGTCAAACACGGTCATCGTTGGCAGCACGCCGCTGGTCAGAAACCGCGTGGGCACGCGCGGCGCGAGGCGGCTCCAATCAATCTTCAAATTGGAGCCCAGCACGAAGCCCCAATCGCCAAAGGCCGGCACGTAGGCATGATACGCCTGCACCTGCAAGCCGGCCGCCGCGGCCGTGTGAGCCAGGCACCAAAACGACTGGCGCACGTAGTAGGGCGACGAGGCCTGGGTGACGAACATGCCCCCGCGCGCCAGGTGCTGCAGGATCAGGCTGTAAAACTCGCGCGAGTAGAGCCGGGCCACGTTCTCGTTGCGCGGGTCGGGCAGGTCCACGATGATGGCCTGGTACAGGTCGCGGCTGGCCGCCAGGAACTGGAAGCCATCGGCGTTGATCACCGTGACGCGCGGGTCGTTGAGCGAACCGCCATTGAGCGCCACGAGGGGGCCGAAGGTTTGGCCCAGCCGGGTCATGCTCGGGTCCAGGTCCACCAGGGTGGCGTGCTGCAAACCGGGATACTTCAGCGCCTCGCGCATGGCCAGGCCATCGCCCCCGCCAATGATCAGCACGTTTTCGAGCGACGGCGCCAGCGACAGGGCCGGGTGCACCAGCGATTCGTGATAGCGATACTCATCGCGGCTGGAAAATTGCAGCTCGTTGTCGAGCCACAGCTGCACGATGTCGAGCCGGCGCGTGACCACGATGTGCTGATAGCGCGACTGCTCGCTATAGATGATCTGGTCTTCGTACAGCCGGTGCTCGAACAGCGAGGTGATGGTGGCCGATTGCAGAAACCCGGCCACCAGCAGCGCCAGCGCCCCCAGGGCGGCCGCGGCCGTCAGGCGCCCCCACGGCACGGCCCGCCCAAACACCCGCAGGTTGAGCCCCACCACCAGCAGGTTGAACATACCCACCAGGAAACTGGTTTTGCTCAGGCCCAGGTAGGGCAGCAGGATGAGCGGGAACAACAGCGAGGCCGCCAACGCGCCCAGGTAGTCGAAGGCCAGCACGTTCGACAGGGTGTGGCGCAGACTGCCGTAGCGCCGCGCCAGCCGCGTGAGCACGGGGATCTCCAGGCCGATCAGAGTGCCCAACACCACGATGGTGGCGATCATGATGATGGGGTAGCTGTTCGCGAACAAGGCGAAGGCGCCAAACAGCCCGGCCGCCGAGAACCCGCCCAGCAGCCCAATGGCGATCTCGACGGCCAGGAAGGTTCCCAGCAAGTTGCGCGTGACGGCGCGCGACACAAACGAGCCCAGGCCCATGGCGGTGAGGAAGACGCCAATGGTCAGCGAGAACTGGAAGATGCTGTCGCCCAGCAAGTAGGACGACAGCGTGCCGATGATCAGCTCGTAGATCAGGCCGCAGGTGGCGATAACAAAAATCGAGGTGAGCACCACGCCCACCTCGACGCGCGCCTGCCGCTCTGAGCTGGCAATCGTTCGTGCGCTTTCCATTTCCGTGGCGGCCGGCGGCTACTTGCCCGAGCCGCCGCCGCCCCCGAAGCCGCCGCCGCCCGAACTGCTGTGCCCAAAGCTCGAGCTGGTGCAGCTGCTCGAGCGCACGGCCGCCGGCGTGGCCAGGCAGTTGGTGCCGCCGCCGGCCACGGCGGTGACGCAGAAGCACAAGGTCAGGATCACGGCAATCACCGCCACGATCACACCGCTCATGGCCACCGGGTGCTTAAGCGAAGGCGTGCTGGCGGCGCCGGCCGGCACGCCAAAGGCCGCCGCCACGGCGGCCGGGTCCTGGCGTTGGCCCTGGTAAAACTCGATCTCGTCCGCCGTCCATTCGATGGAGAACATTTCGCCGCCGGGCCCGGCCGCGTCCAGGGCGCGCATGCTGTCGCCCTTGCTGGCTTTCCAGGTCAGCTCGCCTTCCAGGTAGGCGATGGTGGCGTGGGTGACTTCGGTCACGTGGGCGGCGACCCCATTCAAATTAATCGTCTGGCCGTCGCGCACGCTGTTGGGATCCACCGGCTGGCTGGGGGTGAAGCCGTGCCAGGCCACCATGCCCTCTTCCTCGTCATCCGAAAGCCAGTGATAGGCGCCGGCGGCCGAGAGCAGCAGCCACTCGTCCCAGGTGTAGCCCTCGTTGTCGCGATAGACCACCCGCCCAATGATCTCGTGCGGCTCGCCCAGCAGGCTGCCGGTCATCCCCACCGTGAACTGGCGCAGCTTGGGCGCCAGGCGGCTGCCCACATTGCCCAGCACTCGGTATTGAGCGGCGGTCAGGTCAATTTGCGAGTTGCAGGCCGGGCACACCACCGAGCGTGAACGGGCGGCGTTCTTCAGGTTCAGCGGCGAGCCGCAGTTGGGGCAATTAAATTGCTTGACTTCGAGTGGCACGGCTCATTCTCCTTCTCCGGCCGGCGGCTAACCCGCCACGACGACGTCTTCAAATTCCAGCGGCTCGCCGGTGTGCAGGGTGATGCCCTGGTCATCGATCACAATCCGCAAGGCCTTGCTGCTGGCGTTACCCTCAATAAATTGAATGGCGTGCCCCGGCGCGGCGGCCATGCCCAGCTGGCCCTCGGCCCCCGCCACCTGCGCCCGGCCTTTTTCGCTGACGAACACCCGCGGCCACTGGCCGATGGCAATCAGGCCGCCGACCCGCACCTGCTCGAACGGCGGCACTGGCGAGGTCAGGTGACTCTTAAACACCAGGGTTAGCACCCCTTCTTCCTCCACCAGCCAGCCCATCTGCTGGTTGGCCAGTTGCACGAACCATTCATCCCAAAAGCCGGCCTCGTTCTCATAGCGCACGCGCCCCAGGGTCTTGAAACCCTGGCCCTTGATCTGGCCCTGCGCGCCCACCGACAGCCGCGACGGATAATCGACCAGTTTGGCGGTCTGGCCGGCCAGGTCCACCCCCGTGTCGCGCACGGTCAGCGATTGGCCGCAATAGCTGCAAACCAGGAAGGTGGTGAAGGCACTATCGATTTGGAGCGGTGCGCCGCAGTTGGGGCAGGCGATCGACTGAGGCATTTCGGGTGCCGCCGGCCT
>Ga0070730_10001762_pt1 | contig 20410 bp, 17 predicted proteins | sample Coa_R1_3_FD_66447 | JGI IMG/M metagenome (GOLD analysis project Ga0070730, IMG submission 66447) | Surface soil microbial communities from Centralia Pennsylvania, which are recovering from an underground coalmine fire - Coalmine... | ecosystem: Environmental > Terrestrial > Soil > Unclassified ... | reverse complement strand
AGGGCGGCTGGGCCCGGTCTCAGTTGGAAGAGACGCTGGGCTTGCGGCTGGTGGAGCTTGAGGCGCCGTTCATCAGCGGCCTGGCCCGCGCCATCGGCCCGCTGGTCAAGATCTATCGCGCCACCGGTTATGGCCCAGCGCTGGGGCTGGCGTTGCGGCTGAAGGACCAGGCGCTCAGCGAGCATTTCCTGGCCAGCGGCGACTATGACCGGGCGCGGTTGGGCGCCCATGTCCACTCGGTTACCTGCGTCATGTCCTCCCTGGCGCAACTGGCGGACCTAAGCGCCGACGCGCCGCTGCTGGCGCGCGTGAAGGCCTTCTACGACAACGGGCTGAATGCGCTGCGCGACGGCGTAGGCTGGTCGTTAGAAAGCAGCCGCCCGGAAGCCAACCCCGATTTTGGCGAAGTCAATAACACCGGCGATATTGTGGAGACGGCGCTGATCCTTGGCCGCTGGGGCTATGGGGATTACTACGGCGACGCCGAGCGCATCCTGCGCTCGCACCTGCTGCCGTCCCAATTGCGCGACATTTCCTTTATCCCCGCCCCTGACAATCCTTCCGCTGCCGACGGCCACCGGGATGTGGCCCGCCGGCACCAGGGCGCTTTTGGCTTCCCCGCGCCGTATGGCCACCGGCCGCTGGGCGTCGAGCAATTTGGTTTCAATATGGACATTGTGGGCGGCGCGGTCGGCTCGCTGTGCGCGGCCTATGAAGAGATCGCCCGGCTCACCCCTGCCGGGCATGTGCTTAACCTGCTCTTCGACCACGAGACGCCGGCGCTAGCGGTCCAGTCGCCCTATACACACGGCCGGTTGCAGATCACGCTAAAAGAGCCCGCGCCCCTGTTTGTACGGTTGCCGCAAGGCGTGGCGCTGAGCGACATCACGTTGGCTGGCTTGGACCGCCCGGCCTGGCTGACGAACGGTTATCTCTTCATTGAGAATCCGCCGCTGCGCAAGCCGCTGACGATCGCGTTCCCGCTGCCGGAGCGCGAGCTGGTGTTGCGCCATCGCACGCGCGACATTCGCGTGCGGCTGCGCGGTGACCAAGCCGTGGCGATGGACAACTTCGGCGCGGACTGGACGTTCTTTGATTCGCTGGACTGACGCCATTATGTCGCCCGCCACATCTTCCCTGTTTCCGCCACTGCCCCCCGCCACTGCTTTTCGCGATTTTTGCCGTCTTTTCAGCCATTCCGCCACTGCCGCCACTGCCGCCAGAGGAAAACTGACACCCCCTATCACGCTGCCTTGCATGAACCCCGCCCCTCGTCTATGATACGGACCTGAGAGGACATGATGCGTAAAACATGGCCGAATTGACGATTGAATCCGCGCCGGCCCAGCCGGCCCCCAGCACCATCATCGGCGTGCGTTTTATGCGCGTGGGCAAGGTCTACCATTTCAACGCCGCCGGCTTTGGGGATGTGCGCCCCGGCGACCGTGTGATCGTGGAGACCACCCGCGGCCGGCAGTTGGGCGACGTGGTTCACTTCGTGCCGCCCGAGAAGCAATCGCCCCCCGCCGGCGGCTACAAGGCCATTGAGAGCGTGGCCACCGCCCGCGACCTGGCTCTGGAGCAGATGTGGAAGGCCAAAGAAACCGAGGCCATGATCGACTGCCGCGAGCGAGCGCACCAGTTGGGCCTGCACGATGTGAAGATCGTCCGCGCCGAGTACAGCTACGACGGCACGCGCCTGACTTTTCTGATCAGTGGCACCGACGACGGCAGCGGCCGGCTGGAGACGCGCTCGCTGCGCGAGGACATGCAACAGAAGTATCCCGCCCAGCAGGTGGCGCTGCGCCAGATTGGCCCGCGCGACGTGGCCAAACTGCTGGGCGGCATGGGCGCCTGTGGGCTGGAATCGCGCTGCTGCTCGTCGTTTCTGACCGAGTTTAGCCCGGTGAGCATCAAGATGGCCAAGGAGCAGGGGCTGTCCCTCAACCCGGAAGAAATCACCGGCATGTGCGGCCGGCTGCGCTGCTGCCTGGTGTATGAGTACGAGAATTATGTGGCGGCGCGCAAGTTGCTGCCCAAGCGCAACAAGCTGGTGACCACCCCGCGCGGCCCGGGCAAGGTGATGGACGTCAACCCGATGAAGGAATCGGTGTTTGTCGCCGTTCAGGAAGGCGACAGCATGCGAGTGATCGAGTTTATGAAGGACGAGCTTCAGCCGCTGGAGGAGTTGGAGGCGCTGCAAAAGAAGGCCACCAGCCCTTGCGACCGCCACGAAAGCGGCGGCTGCAATTGCGGCAAGGCCAGGAAGCCAACCAGGGACGATAATTGAGCGCGCCTGTCGCCGGCACCGGCAACCTGACGGAATTGCAACGGACCGGGGTCCCGCGGCGTGTGGTCTCCCTGGTGCCGTCCGTCACCGGCAGCCTGTTTGATCTCCATCTCGGTCATTGCCTGGTAGGCGTGACCGATTTTTGCGTCTACCCGCCGGCCGGCGTGGCCGGCCTGCCCAAGCTGGGCGGTACCAAAAACCCGGCTCGCGAGCGCATCCTGTCGCTGCAGCCCGACCTGGTGATTGCCAACCAGGAAGAAAACCGGCCCGAGGACGTGGCGGCGCTGCGCGCGGCCGGACTGCCGGTGTGGGTGACCTTTCCGTGCACGGCGCGCGAGGCTCTCAACGTCTTGTGGGCCCTTATCCGGCTATTGGATGCCCCGCAGCAGGGCCCCATTCTGGCCGCCCTGGAGCGCTCCTACGAAGTGACCAGCATGGTGGCCGAGAACATGCTGCCGGTGGATGTCTTTTGCCCGGTGTGGCGCGAGCCGGCCACTGGCACTGGCGCGGCTTCCTGGTGGATGGCGGCCAACCGAGAGACCTATCTGCACGATGTGCTGCGGATCTGCGGCGGCCGCAACGTGTTTGCCGACCGCGATCGCCGCTATCCGCTGGCGGCCGATCTCGACCCGGCGCGTCCGGCCGACCCAACCGAACCGGCACGCGATACGCGTTACCCGCGTGTGACGATGGGCGAGGTGGTTGCCGCGGCGCCCGAGGTGATCCTATTACCCAGCGAGCCTTATCCCTTCAGCGACGCTGATATCGACGAGCTAAAGGCCTGGCGCGAAATTCCCGCCGTGCAGAATGAGCGGGTTCACCTGCTGGATGGCAGCTTGCTCACCTGGCCCGGCACCCACCTGGCGCGGGCCCTGGCCGAGGTGCCAGCGCTTCTCAACCCGGTGGTGACCTACGACCCCTAAGCCTGCCCGACGACCCTTGCATGATATCTCAGCCTGGATATAGTAAGCGCCATATCGGAGGCGTCTGATGGTGTTGAAGTGGTGGTTGCGCCTGGGCCTGCTGTCGCTGTTTGTGCTGGCCGGCTGTGTTCAGCCCACGCCTACGCCCACGGCGACGCCCGGCGCGGGCGGCCCGGCCTATCCGGGCCTGGTGCCGGCGGCGACGCCCATTCCCACCAATTACCCGGCGCCGGGCGATACACCCCTGGCGCCTGGCGCGGAGTCAACGCCCACAGGGCCGTACCCGGCGCCGACCAGCGGCGCGGCGGCGCACCTGAGGCCCCTCTAAAGTTAGACACGGTATCCTGACTTTCGATTCGTGTGTGGACGGTGTGACCTGGATATGATCGGAGTGGCATCGGCTCGCGCCTGGCGGGCCGGCCACTATCGTCGTCAGCGCGCCTGGCCCTGGCCGGCGCGCGGCTAAACCATCAGTTAGGAGCCCGCCGTGTCAGCACCCGCTCCCGCTCCCGCCGCCAAGAGCAAGCCCAGCACGCCGCCCGTGCTGGTCAAGTTGGTCGTTACCGCCGCCATCGGCTTGTTCCTATTGCTGATGGTGGTCCTGTCCGTCATTCTGCTGGGGCCCGCGGGCAAAGGACATGGCCTCTTCGGCACGCGCGCTTCGCTGCAGGCCGACTTCAACCTGATCGCGGAAATCGTTTTGCTGCTAGGCCTGCTGCTGGGCTTTGGCCTCGCGCTCAGCAAGCATGTCTCGGCCCATCAATACAACCAGACCCTATGGGTGTTCTTCAACATCATCCTGGTGTTGTTCATCATGCTCGGGTCGTTCTTCACCCAGGTGGTGTCGGGCCTGCCGACCCAGTTGATCAAGCTCCACGGTATTGTCGCCACCCTGCACGCGCTGTTAGGGACGATTACCATTGTGTGCGCCGTCTACATCTTGCTGCGCATGAACGGGCTGCTGCCCAAGCCGCTGCGCATTAAGTGGTGGAAGAACCTGATGCGCTTCACCCTGGGCATGTACCTGCTGGTGGGGCTGTTCGGTCTGGCCACCTACGTCGTCTGGTACGTCATCCCACTGGGCTCCAGCAATACCACCACCCAGACCGCGCAGGGTACCCCTGAGGCGGGCACGGTGGTGGTGCCGCTGGCCAACTACACCTTCAACCCTGGCAACCTCGAAATTCCGGCCGGCACCACCGTCATCTTCCGCAACACCGATCCCGACCCGCACACGGTCACCTCCGAATCGGGCGCCTGGAAGGAATCGCAGCTTCAGGAGGGCCAGGAATTCAAGTTCACCTTCACCACCACCGGCGATTTCCCCTATTTCTGCCAGTTCCACGGCGCGAAGGGCGGGGTGGGCATGGCAGGGGTGATCAAGGTCGTGGCGGCCTCGGCGGCGGTGACGCTGCCCACGGCGGTGGTACCGCAGAAACCGACGCCCCGGCCAACCCCGGCCGCGCCACCCGGCGATGCGCTGGGCGCACAGGCGGTGGGCTATGGCACCTTCCGCGACGTGGCCGGCCGCAGCGACGGGTTCGACCTGAAGGTTGGCGGCCTGCCGCCGGCCACCGGCGAATATGATGCCTGGCTCACGGGTGGTAGGTCCGCACTGCACCTCGGCACCCTGCAATTGGACGCCCAGGGCAACGCCTCGCTCGAATACGTGGAACCCGGCGGCAAGAACCTTGTGGGCGAATTCACCGGCTTCTCCATCACGGCCGAGGCGGGCGGCTCGAACCCCACCGCGCCCTCCAGCAACGTTGTGATTGCCAACAGCTTGCCGGCCGGGGTTTTGGGGCCGGTGCGCCAACTGCTGGTGAGCGGCGACAGCGCACCGAACAAGATCGCCTATTCGGCCGGGATGGTGGCCATGATTGAAGAATTGGTGCCGCATGCCAAGGCGGTCAGCGGCGCCGCGGCGCTGGGCGACTCGCAGAGCATGGACCGGCATATCGAGCACATGCTCAATATCCTGGAAGGCAAGGGCGGGCCGGACTACGGCGACTTTGACGGCAATGGCGTGCTGCAAGACCCGGGCGATGGCTTTGGCATCGACCACTACATCGACCAGATTGGCGCGCAGGCCGCCGCGGCCGCGGCGGCCAGCGACGCCAGCCAGAACGTGAAGACCCACGCCACTGAGCTGCAAGCGCTGGCCGTCAACCTGCGCGCCGTGGCCAACCAGATCGCCGGTCTGCTGCTCCAGGCGCACAAGGCCACCGCCATCGCGGACAAACAGAGTTTCACCTCGAAAGCCCTGGTGTTGAGCCGCACCCTGCTCAACGGGCAAGACAAGAATGGCGACGGGGTGATCGACCCGCTGGCCGGCGAGGGCGGCGCCTACACCACCTACTTTTATAGCCAATATCTGGCGGCCCTGGGCGCCGTGCCCGAGCCGGGCTCGGGCGTGGCCACGCCGGTGCCGGCCACAGCCACCACGGGCGCGCCAGCGGCCAGCGCAACACCCGCCGCCACGTCGACGCCTGGCCCGACCGCTACACCCGGCGGCCCCACGGTAACCGCCACCAGCGCCGCGCCAGCAGCCACCGCGACGCCGGTGCCGCAGCCGACGGCCACTGCCGCGGCCACTGCCAAGCCAAAGCCGATCATCATCACCTACAGCAACTTCGTGATCACGCCGTCGAACAACACCATCCAGGTGGGCCAGACCGTCACCTTCGTCATCCAGGATGGGCCGCACGAGCCATATAACGACAAGGGCGTCGACCAGTTTGACTCGGGCACCAACCTGGTGAACACCACCTATCAGTTCAAGTTCACCCAGGCCGGCACCATTACCCTGCTGTGCGGTTACCACTCCAATATGACCGCGCAGTTGACGATCAATCCATAAGCCCACTCGCACCTTGGGCGAGATGAATTCCGAAAACGGGACATCACCGTCGCAAAGCGACGGTGATGTCCCGTTTTCGGGAAAAGCATAATCTTTGGCCGAACGAGTATTCACTGCCCGCGAGCTGAAGCGCTATAACGGCGAGCGCGGCCAGCCGGTGTACCTCGCGCATGCCGGGGTGGTCTACGATGTTTCGGACTGCCCCAAGTGGCGCACCGGGATGCACGAGCAGCTCCACTTCGCTGGCTTTGACCTGAGCGGCGAGTTGCCCGACGCGCCTCACGGGCAGGAGGTGTTTAGCCGGCCTTGCGTGCGACGAGTGGGGGTGCTGGTGGGGTAGGGCTTGTTTCAATTTTTGTCCAGAATTGACACGGCGGTTGGGCGAAGCCCAACCGCCGTGTCAATTCTGAATTCAAGATAGATTGACTCTTTTCCATGCCAGTGCTAACATTGTTCCAATTCATCTAATGAATCTAATTAATGCGGCGGCGCCGTGACAACCTGGTCCCCCAATCGCCTCGACTCCGATCTTCTAAATTACATCATCGCTAACGGCAAGCGGCCGGGCGACAAACTGAACTCGCTCGATGAGCTGAGCAAGGAGTTGGACATCAGCACCGGCAAGCTGCGCGAGCAACTGGAAGTGGCGCGGGCGTTGGGGCTGGTCGAAGTGCGCCCCAATCGCGGTATCCGCCTCGCGGACTACAACTTTCTGGCGGCCATTCGGGTGAGCCTGTTGTATGTGCTTGGAAGCGATCCCAGCCAATTTCAGGCCTTTGGACAACTGCGCAACGAGGTGGAAGCCGCGTTCTGGCGCCAGGCGGTGGCGCTGCTGACGCCTGAGGATCATGCCGAGCTGAAAGGGCTGATCGCCGCGGCCTGGGCCAAGCTCAACGGTCGCCCGATCCAGATCCCGCACGCCGAGCACCGCAAGCTCCATCTGACGATCTACAAGCGCCTCGACAACCTGTTCGTCAAGGGCTTGCTGGAAGCCTACTGGGAAGCCTACGAGGCCGTGGGCTTGAGCATGTACTCGGACATGCACTATCTGCGTGAAGTGTGGACCTATCACGAGGGCATCGTGAACGCCATTATCTGCGGGGATCTGGAAGAAGGATATCGTCTGCTGTTGCTGCATACGACGCTGCTGCGACATCGCGAGATGCCGGCTATAAGTCAAGGAGAGTTGGAATGAGTGTCACGGAGCTAGAGGCCGGCCAGCAGGGCGCGCCGGACAGTCGTATCGACCCTGAACGCCCGCCGGTGATCAACGATTTTTCGATCCGTGTGGCCACCAAGAACGGCTCGGGCAGCCAGACGGCCAACACCACCCTGCTGCGGGCGCTGTTCAAGATGGGTATCCCGGTGACGGGCAAGAACATCTTCCCCTCCAATATTCAGGGCCTGCCCACCTGGTACACCATCCGGCTGAACCGCGACGGCTTTACGGCGCGGCGGCCGCGCTCGGAAGTGGTGGTGGCGCTCAACCCGGCCACGGCGGTGGAAGACCACCAGCAAGTGGAGCCGGGCGGTCTGTTCATGTACGCCGACGACATCAAGGTCAAGCTGGACCGCACCGATCTGGCCTATTACGCCATACCGGTCAAGCGCCTGTCCACCGAGCACGAGAACGACGCCAAGCTGCGCACCTACGTGGCCAACATGGTCTATGTCGGCGCGCTGGCGCATTTGCTGGGCATCAGCCTGAGCGACATCGAGGCGGCGCTGCTATTCCACTTCAAGGGCAAGCGCAAGCCGGTGGACTCGAACATGAAGGTGGTGCATGCCGCCAGCGATTGGGCCGCCGCCAACCTGCCCAAGAAGGACCCCTTCCGCGTCGAGGCGATGAACAAGACCGACGGGCTGATCATGATCGACGGCAACACCGCCGCCGCCCTGGGCGCCATTTATGGCGGCGTCACCTTCGCGGCCTGGTACCCCATCACCCCGGCGACCAGCCTGGCCGACGCGCTCAACGGCTACCTGCCTCAGTTGCGCGTGGACCCGGAGACCAAGACCCCCAGCTATTCGGTGGTGCAAGCCGAAGATGAGCTGGCGGCGCTGGGGATGGTGCTGGGGGCCTCGTGGGCCGGGGCGCGCTCGATGACCTCCACCTCGGGCCCTGGCATCTCGCTGATGGCCGAGTTTGCCGGCCTGGGCTATTTCGCCGAGATACCGGCCGTGATCTGGGATATCCAGCGTATGGGCCCCAGCACGGGTCTGCCCACGCGCGTGGCGCAGGGCGACGTGGTGCTGGCTTATTTCTTAGGCCACGGCGATGCCAAACACGTATGCCTGCTGCCGGGCAACGTGAACGAGTGCTTTGAGTTTGGCTGGCGCGCATTTGACCTGGCGGAGCGGCTGCAAACCCCGGTGTTCGTGTTGAGCGACCTGGACCTGGGCATGAACCAGTGGATGGCCGAGCCCTTCCGCTATCCGGAAGCGCCCATGGATCGCGGCAAGGTGCTGACAGCCGAGGATGTGGAGCGCCAGGGCGGCTTTGCCCGCTACAAGGACGTGGATGGCGATGGCATCGGCTGGCGCACGCTGCCCGGCACCGATCACCCGCTGGCGGCCTACTTCACGCGCGGCACCGGCCACAACGAGCGCGCCTTCTATTCCGAGCGCCCGGACGATTGGGAAAACAATATGACCCGTCTGGCGCGCAAATTCGAGACGGCGCGCGGGATGGTGCCCGAGCCGGTAGTGGACCGGGTGGAAGGCGCCGAGATCGGAATTATTTCGTTCGGCTCAAACGACCCGGCCATCGTGGAAGCGCGCTCGCGGCTGGCGCAGGCGGGCGTGCGCGCCTCCTACATGCGGCTGCGCGCCCTGCCGCTGACCGAGACCGTGCGCGAATTTGTGGCCGCGCACAAACAGGTGTTCGTGGTCGAGATGAACAGCGACGCGCAGATGTGCCAATTGCTGCGGCTGCACGTGCCCGAACGGGCGCTGGATATCAGAGCCGTTAATCACAGTGACGGCCTGCCGCTGACGGCGCGCTGGGTGACCGAGCACGTGGCCGCCGCGCTGGACGTCGCGTTGGATAAGGAGCACTAAGATGACGACAACCCCCGCCACCGCGCCGGCCCGCCTGCCGGCCGTCAATGTGATTGGGCTGGCCAAGGCCGACTACCGCGGCCTGGATTCGACCTTGTGCGCCGGCTGCGGCCACGACTCGATCTCCTCGCAGATTATCACCGCCTGCTACGAGCTGGGTATTCAGCCCGAGACGGTCATCAAGTTGAGCGGCATCGGCTGCTCCAGCAAGAGCCCGGCCTACTTTATGAACCGCTCGTTCGGCTTCAATGCCCTGCACGGCCGCATGCCGTCCATCGCCACCGGCGCGCTGATCGCCAATCACACCCTGCAGGCCATCGGGGTCAGCGGCGATGGCGACTCGGGCAGCATCGGCATGGGGCAGTTTAAGCATCTTATGCGCCGCAATGTGCGCATGGTCTACATTGTCGAGAACAACGGGGTCTACGGGCTGACCAAGGGCCAGTTTTCGGCCACGGCCGACCTGGGCCAGGAGCTGAAGTATGCCGGGCACAACGAGCTGCCGCCCATTGACCTGTGCCTGGAGGCGCTGATTGCCGAGTGCGGGTTCGTGGCGCGTTCGTTTGCCGGCGACCCCAAGCAGGTGGTGCCGCTGATTAAAGCCGCTCTCAGCCACCGTGGCACGGCCATGCTGGACATCATCAGCCCTTGCGTGACTTTTAACAACAAAGACGACTCCACCAAGAGCTATGGCTGGGGCCGCGAGCACGACGACCGTATCAACGACTTCACCTATGTGCCGCCGCAGGAAGAGATCCGCGTCGATTACGCCCCCGGCTCGATGCAAGAAGTGACCATGCACGACGGCTCAAAGATCGTGCTTAAGAAACTGGACAATTCGCACGACCCCACCGACCGCTACGCGGCGCTCAAGCTGCTCGAAGAGGCGCGCCAGGCTCAGCACTTTATCACCGGCCTGATCTATGTGGACGGTAACCGGCCCAGCCTGGCCGAGCACGAGCGGCTGGGCAGCCTGCCCCTCGCGCACATGGGCCAGGACCGGCTGCGCCCGTCGCGCGCGTCGCTCGAAAAAGTCATGGCGGGCATGAAGTAGATAATCCTCGGGAAAAAGATGGCGCCGGCCACCCCACCGGGGTGGCCGGCGCCATCTTTTTCCGGAACAATCAATCTTGGCATCGCCCTTGACGGACAGCGCCCGATATACTATACTCGGGTGGAGTATAAAGGAGTTTGGTCATGCCCGACGCGACAGTTGCCCCAAAGGAAGAATTGCAGAAACGCCTGCGCCGCATCGAGGGCCAGGTGCGCGGGGTGGCGCGCATGGTGGACCAAGACCGCGATTGCCGCGAGGTCATCCAGCAATTGTCCGCCATTAAGGCGGCCACGCACCAGGTGAGCCTGCTGGTGGCGCGCTCGTATGCCTGCCAGTGCATGACCGAGCCGGCCGACCAGGCCGTGCTGGACGACTTGATCAACATCATGGGCAAGGCCACCCAAGAAGGCTGACCGCGCCCATGCCGACTGTTTATGCCAAGGAGGCGGTCGCCGTTTGGAAGAGCGGCACGGCCTTTGATATCACCGCTGGCTCCGGCGCGACCATGGTCAGCGACGGCGATGCCAAGGTGGGCATGAGCCCGATGGAAATGGTGCTGGCGGCCCTGATCGGCTGCACCGGCGCGGATGTGATCGAGATCCTGCGCAAGAAGCACCAGGATGTGAGCCGGTTGGAAGTGCGCGTGTTCGGCGACCGCAGCGAAAGGCATCCGCGCGTCTACACCGAAATCAAACTCAACTATGTTGTGACCGGCCATGGCGTGGACCCGGAAGCTGTGCGGCGCGCGATTGCGCTGTCGGAAGAGAAGTATTGCTCGGTTTCCGCCATGCTGCAGGAGACCGCCGAATTTGAAATTAAGTTCGAAGTTCACGAGGCCGAGACGCAAGGCGCCGCGGCGTGAACCTTTAAAGATCAGTTAAGGAGATTAGCAATGAGCCAGCCAGTGCATGTAAGTGATGCAGCGTTTGAGGAGACAGTTTTGAAGTCCACTACCCCGGTGATTGTGGACTTTTGGGCCCCATGGTGCGGCCCATGCCGCCAAGTGGCGCCGAGCCTGGAAAAGATTGCCGCCGACTATGATGGCAAGATCATGGTGGCCAAGGTCAACACCGACGAAAACCCTGAGTGGGCCGGGCAGTTTGAGGTCAGCGGCATCCCGACCATGTTGTTCGTGGCCAATGGCAAGCTCGTCTACCGCCAGGTGGGCGCTGTGCCGTTTGGCTATTTGAAGAACATCGTCGACAAGTTCTTGGAAGTAGTCAACACGCCGGTAGCGGCGCCGGAGACCCCGGCCGCCGATACATCGGCCACACCCGTCGCCGAGGCCGCGGTCTCGACCGCGGCCGAGCAGCCCGTGGCGGCTGCGCCTGAGACCGCGCCTGTAGCGCAGGTCTAACGGCCGCACGTAGGTGCCAAAAAAAAACAGGCCCGGAGAAACCGCTCCGGGCCTGTTTGATTTCACTCCCGCGTGCCGATCAATCCCGCGTCCCCTGTTCCTCGCTACGGCTTATGCCCGTTGCTCCCGCTCCCGTTCCCATTGCCGTTGTCCGGCCCGTTGCCGTTGCCACCAATCGCGGTTTCCACCCGGCGCAGCCCCTGGCGCACGCGCGTGCGCACACCCGACAGGGCGTAAATGGTGCGGCGGCCCAGGCGATGCAGGCTGGAAATTTCCTGCTTGGGCGTCACATTCCACTGAATGGCCGAAGCGCCCCAGGTGAGGCCGCCCCCGAAGCCGACCAGCACCAGGTTGTCGTTCGGCCGGATGCGGCCCTCGGCCACTGCTTCGCAAATGGCAATCGGGATGGAGGCAGTGGAGGTGTTGCCATACCGGTCGAGATTGACGACAAAACGATCGGCGGGCAAATTTAGGCTGCGGGCGGCCGATTCGATGATGCGGATGTTGGCCTGGTGCGGCACGATCAGCGCGATGTCGTCCAGCGCCAGGCCGGCGGCGGCCACCACGTCGCGAGTGGCGCTGACCATGATGCGCGTGGCAAAGCGATACACCTCTTTGCCGTCCATGTGGATGAAGTGCTGCCCGTCACGCACCGACTCGGCCGAGGCCGGCATGTGGCTGCCGCCGGCCGGGATGATGAGGGATGGCCCGCCCGAGCCATCCGCACGCATGATGCTCGCCAGCACCCCGCCGGGGGTCTCGCTGGCCTGGAGCACGAATGCGCCCGCCCCGTCGCCAAACAGGATGCAGGTGCCGCGGTCTTTCCAGTTGACCACCCGCGACATGGTCTCCGCGCCGATGACCAGCACCGTTTGCTGTGAGCCGCCGCGGATGGCGGCCGCGCCCATTTCCAATGCGTAAATAAAGCCCGAACAGGCAGCCGACAGATCGAAGCCGCCGGCATTCGAAGCGCCCAGCGTATCCTGCACCACGCAGGCCGTTGCCGGAAATATGTATTCGGGGGTGGAGGTGGCCACGATGATCAAATCGATCTGTCGCGGTGAAACGTCGGCGCACTCCAGCGCCGCGCGCGCGGCCTCGATGGCCAGGCTGGCCGTGGTTTCACGCGGGCCGGCGATGCGTCGCTCGTGAATGCCGGTGCGGCCTACGATCCATTCATCGCTGGTGTCCACCGTGCGCGCCAACTCTTTGTTGGTCAGCACACGGTCGGGCACCGACATGCCCCAGCCGGTGATGTGCGCATACCGCTGCATTGGCACGGTCTGTTAGTTCCCGTTGGGCTGGTACTGCCCGAAGATCAAGCAGGCGTTGTGCCCGCCGAAACCGAACGAATTGGACATCACGCGCCGCACCGTCTTCGGCCGGGCCTGGTTGGGCACATAGTCCAGATCGCAGGCCGGGTCGGGGGTTTCATAGTTGATGGTGGGCGGCAGGATGCTGTCGGCCATAGCCTTGAGGCAGAAAATGGCCTCCAGCGCGCCGGCCGCGCCCAACAGGTGCCCGGTCATCGACTTGGTAGAGCTGACGGGCAGATCGTAGGCGCTCTCGCCAAAAACCGTCTTGATGGCGGCGGTTTCGCTCTTGTCGTTAAGCTGGGTGCTGGTGCCGTGCGCGTTAAGGTAATCGATATCTGAGCCCTGGAGCTGGGCTTGCTGCAGCGCCAGGCGCATACTGACGACGGCGCCCGCGCCGTTCTCCAGCGGGGCGGAAACGTGATAGGCGTCGTTGGTGACGCCATAGCCCAGCAGCAGGCCGTAGATCTTGGCCCCGCGGGCCAGGGCATGGGCTTCGCTTTCGAGCACGACCACCGCGCCGCCTTCGCCCGCCAGGAAACCGTCACGGGTCTTGTCGAATGGCCGCGAGGCGCGGGTGGGGTCGTCGTTACGGGTGGTCATGGCGCCCATGCTGTTGAAGCCCGCCAGCGCCACGGGCACGATAGCGGCTTCGGCGCCACCGGCAACCATCACATCGGCCGCGCCACGCCGGATCGTTTCGGCGGCTTCACCAATGGCGTTGCTGCCGGTGGCGCAGGCCGAGATCAGGCCCAGGTTCGGGCCGCGCATGCCGAAGGTGATGGCCACCTGGCCGCCAGCAGCGTCGGGTAACATCATGGGCACTAAGAAGGGGCTGACCCGGTTTGGGCCGCGGGTGCGGTAGACCTCGGCCTCGGCCAACAGTGTGCCAATGCCGCCGATGCCGGTGCCAATGAACACGCCAATGCGGTCGCGGTTGTTTTCGGTGATGGTCAACTGCGCATCGGCCAGGGCATCGGCTGTGGCCGCCACCGCGAACTGCGTATAGCGGTCCATGCGGCGGGTTTCTTTGCGCCCGAAACGCGGCGCGGGGTCGAAATCTTTTACTTCAGCGGCGATGCGGGTCTCGTGCGCGCTGGCGTCGAAGGCAGTGATTGGCCCAGCGCCCGACTTGCCGGCCAAAATCGACTGCCACGTGGTGGCGACATCATGTCCCAGCGGGCTGATGCACCCCATGCCCGTTATAGCAATCCGAGTGTTCATTGTCATTCCCCAATCGAAGTAAGCGCCAGGCAGGCATTCCTGGCTCTTTTTGCAGAGCTATCGTGGTGGCGCCTGCGGAGTATAACACATTCATTATTGTTTCGATGCGTCGCGGTGTCGTGCATTATGGAATGTTGGCGGGCCCAAATCGCGATCGAGGGGCAGGATTCGCGCTACCAGCTCGCGCGAGAGTTTTTGCAGGCCTACCGGCCGTATCGACAAGCGCCGGGCTAGGGTTGTGTCCGGAGGCCGGCGCAGTGGATGAATCCAGTACGGCACGCGAAGTAGCGGCTGACGTGTTAGAATTTCTGGCGGGCAGGCAATGGACAGCCGGGTATTCGAAGCGGTGAGGTAAAGCAAATTGATCTTAGTGACAGGCGCCACGGGCTTTGTTGGCCGGGCGCTGCTGACCCAATTGGTAGAAGGCGGCCACGAGGTGCGCTGTATGCTGCGGCCCTCGCGCCAAAGCCCGCGCCTGCCGAAAGGGATGTCGCTCCAGGTGGCCATCGCGGCGCTGGATGATGAGCGGGCGCTGCTGGCGGCCATGAACGGGGTGGACACGGTGATCCACCTGATTGGGGCCGAGTGGCGCGGCTCTGCGGCGGAGGTTCTATCGATCGACACGGCCGGCACACGGCTGGTGGTGGAGGCGGCGCGCGCCAGCAAGGTACGGCGCTTTGTGTATCTGTCGCACCTGGGCTCGGACCGGGCTTCGGCCTACCCGGTGCTCAAGGCCAAGGGCATTGCCGAAGAATTTGTGCGCCAGAGCGGCTTGCCGTACACCATTTTCCGCTCGGCCATGCTTTTTGGTCCCGACGACGTGTTTGTGAACGTGCTGGCGGCCCTGGTGAAGCTGGCGCCGGGTTTTTTTCTGATGCCGGGCGATGGGCGCACCGCCCTGCAGCCGCTGTGGGTGCAAGACCTGGCCACCTGCGTGGAGTGGAGCCTGGCCGACGATAGTTTTCTCAACCGGGTGATTTCGCTGGGCGGGCCGGAATTCATCTCGCTGCGCGCGATGGCCGAAATCGTGATGGAAGCGCTGGCGGTGCGGCGGGTGGTGGTACCCGTGCGTCCGGTTTATCTGCGCGGCGGCGCCTGGTTCCTGGAACAACTGCTGCCGCATTCGCCGCTGACCACGCGCTGGCTCGACTACCTGGCCATGAGCCGCACCTGCGAGCTGACCAGCGTCACTCGCACCTTTGGCTTGATGCCGGCCCGCTTTTCGGCCACCTCTTTAAGCTACCTACGCAAGAAGCGTTGGCTGCCAGAGCTGGGGCGCTTCGTCTTGGGTCATTAAGTGATGAGCGATCAACCCATAATTCTCGTACGTCCCCTTGAGACAATCGCCGAGTTTCACGCCGCAGAAGAAGTGCAGCGCCGGGTTTGGCCCGGCACCGATCTGGATGTAGTGCCCCTGCATATGTTGACGACCGTGGCCCACAACGGCGGGCTGGTGCTGGGCGCGTTCCACAACGAACAACTGGTGGGGTTCCTACTGGGGTTTCTGGGCACCGATGAAGGCCAGATGAACCGCCCAGCCCTGGCGCGGCTCAAACATTGCTCGCATATGATGGGCGTGCTGCCCGAGTACCAGGGACAGCACGTCGGCTATCAGCTCAAGCTTGCCCAGCGCGACTATGTGAGCGTGCAGGGCGTGCGGCTGATCACCTGGACCTATGACCCGCTCGAATCACGCAACGGCCACCTCAACATTGCCCGGCTGGGCGCCGTGTGCCACACGTACCTGGAATCGGTCTATGGTGAAATGCGCGATGGCCTGAATGCCGGTTTGCCCTCCGACCGCTTCCAGGTGGACTGGTGGATCACCTCGCCGCGGGTGAAGGAGCGCATGTTCGGACAGCGGGCGCCGCTGGTGCTCGAGTCGTTCACCTCGGCCGGGGCTGAGATTCTCAACCCCAGCCAGCCGGGCGCGGATGGCCTCCCTAGGCCGGCTGAGCGGTGGCGCTCGGCCGAAAACACCCTGGCGCTGATCGAGATACCCACCAACTTTCAGACGATCAAGCTGCGCGAGATGGGCCTGGCGCAGGCCTGGCGCAGCCAGACGCGCAGCATGTTTCGCGAGGCCTTCGGCACCGGCTATTGGGTGACCGATTTTTTCCATGAACCCGTCGACGGCCGCCAGCGGTCGTTTTATGCGCTCTCGCGCGGCGAGATTCGCGTCGAGGTCAGCGAAAACTAAGCATGAAAATCGACGACATCACCCTGTTCCACGTCAAGCTGCCCTACCTGGCGCCATTCCAAACCTCGCGCTGGGTGGAGAACGACCACGAATGCCTGCTGGTGCGGTTGCGCGCCGCAGGCCTCACCGCCTGGGGCGAGTGCGTGGCGGGCGCGCAGCCGGGTTATTCTTACGAAACGACCAAGACCAATTGGCACATCCTGGAAGATTTCATCATCCCCTCCGTACTGGCCGCCAGCCTCGACGATGTGCCCGCCTATCGCGACGCGGTTGAGCCGGTGATGGGGCACAACATGGCCAAGGCCGGGCTGGAGATGGCGTTGTGGGACCTGTTCGCCCAGCGTGATGGCCTATCGCTCCAGCAGGCGCTGGGGGGCGCGGGCGATCGGGTGCGGGTGGGCGTGTCGGTGGGCATTCAGCCGACCGTTGACCGGCTGCTGGAGGTGGTGGAGGGTTACCTGGGGCAGGGCTACGGGCGGGTGAAGCTCAAAATCAAGCCCGGCCGCGATGTGGCCGAAACAGCAGCGGTGCGCCGCGCCCACCCGGACCTGCTGCTGCAGGTGGACGGCAACTCGGTTTACCGCATTGGCGACGCCGCGCACCTGGCTGAGCTGGACGACTTCGGCCTGCTGTTAATCGAGCAGCCGTTGGCGCACGACGACATCGTCGACCACGCTAAACTGCAGGCAGCGCTGAAAACCGCCATCTGCCTGGATGAAAGCATCACCTCGGCCGAACACGCGCGCTGGGCGCTGGAGCTTAAGGCCTGCCGGGTGATCAACATCAAGCCGGGGCGGGTGAGCGGGCTGCACGAGGGGCGCCGCATTCACGACCTGTGCTACCAGGCGGGCATCCCGGTTTGGATGGGTGGGATGCTCGAGACTGGCATCGGCCGCGCCTCGAACGTGGCGCTGGCCTCGCTGCCTGGTTTCCGGCTGCCGGGCGACATCTCGGCCTCCGCCCGCTATTATCACGAGGATGTGATTGACCCGCCCTTCGTGCTCAACCCCGACAGCACCGTCTCGGTGCCCACCGCGCCCGGGCTAGGCGTCAAAGTGCGTCCAGAAGTGGTGGCGCGCTACACGCTGGCGCAAAAGAACTACTCTGCTTAACCTTATTTCTCTAAATGGTCACGGCGCGGACGAAGTCCGCGCCGTGACCACTTAAGTAGGATTCTTAGCTTTCTGTGATCTCAATGGACTTAATGGCCACGCCCGGCGTGCGCGCCCGCCCCGGATCGCGCTCGGGGATGGCCAGCACCACGTCCATGCCCTGGGTCACCTTGCCAAACACGCTGTGCTTGTTGTCCAGGTGTGGGGTGGGGCCGTGGGTGATGAAGAACTGGCTGCCGTTGGTGCCCGGGCCGGCGTTGGCCATCGACAGGATGCCTAGATCGTCGTGCCGCAAGCTGGGGTGAAACTCATCGCCAAACTTATAGCCCGGGCCGCCTGTGCCGGTGCCGGTGGGGTCGCCGCCCTGCGCCATGAAGTTGCGGATGACGCGGTGAAAGGTGACGCCATCATAGAAGCCTTCGCGCGCCAAAAAGACGAAGTTGTTGACGGTTTTCGGGGCCCTGTCAGCGTACAGCTCGACAACAAAATTGCCCTGCTCGGTTTTGAACGTGGCGGTGTAGTGTTTCTTGGGGTCAATCACCATCGCCGGCGCGGATTTGTACTGTTTTGCCATCTAACATTCTCCTGTGAGGGATGAGCGGCGCGGCGGTCGATAGATCGCCGGCCCAGAGGTTTAGGGCAGCTTGCTATTCCAATCTTGGACGGTCTTCCGGTCGGTGGCATCGTTGGATGGCACGGCCTGTAGCGCCAGTTGGCCATTGATGCGGGCCTGGTCTACGTTGCCAACCTGTACGTAGAGCTGTGACAGGGCCAGGTAAACTTGCCATTGGCTGACGCTGGTGTCGTTGCTGGCCAGCATCTCCTGATAGATGCTGATGGCATCCTGCGGGCGGGCGGCGCCCACGTAGGCCGAGGCCAGGTTGATACGCAGGTTGCTCAGGTTTGCCGCGCCGATGGTGCCGGTGATGCCGGTTTGATAGGCCAGGATGGCCTTGGCATACAGCGCCTTCGAGGCCACCGTGTCGGTGATGGCCCTGGCCTGCGTGGCGTACAGGTCGCCCTGGAGCAGATAGGTCTGGTCAAATTGGCGGTCGATCTTGAAGGACTGATCGAGGTGGGTCTGGGCGGCCGTCAGGTCACTGTTGACTTGAAACTCCAACGCCGCCCACTCATTCCATAGGCCGGCGTTATGCGGGCTGAGCTGTACGGCCTGGCTGTAGTAAAGGTCGGAGGCCTGGGCGTGCTGGGACCTGACGCTGGCGTCGGTGGCCAGTTCAGCCCAGCGGCGGTTCAGCCGGGCCAGGTTGGCGGTGTGGTCGGTGTTGAGCGGGTTCAACTTGCGGGCTTGCTCCAATTGGCTCTGGGCGTCGGTCAGCAATTGGTTTCGCTGCGTGGGGTCGGTTTGCTGGTTGGTGGCATTCAAATAGGACCGGCCCAGAAACAGATAGTAGTAGTCCTCGCCCGGCGCCAGTGCCAAAGAGAGCTTGAATAGCGGGATGGCCGCCAGCGGCTGACCCGCATCGTCGAACTGCAAGCCGGTCTTGTAAACGATATCGGCCTGGATGTTTTGGAGATTGAGGAAAACCGACAAAATCACCACCAACAGCGGCAGCGCGATGTAGGCGACGACGGCCACCGGTGAGGTGTTGGTCGGCCACCGGCCGCGGCTGGCCGAGCGCCCATTGGCCGCCGGCCAGGCCGCGCTGTCGAGCGCCGCGGCGGTGGCCACAACGATGACGGCCACCCAGGCATAAAACAGGGTGAGTGTGGCCGACACCGAGTTGGCCGAGGCCAGCAACTGGTCGAGGTTAGCCGGCTGGAACGAGGCAATTGCGGCCAGGTGCGCGGCAAAAGTGAACCAGGCCACGAGCGCCACCACGCCCGACAGCCCCAGCCCGGCTACAATGATGCCGCCCACATTCCGGCCGGCCGCGCCCTGAGTTTCCTCCAGCAGGGCCAAAACTCCGCCGGCCAGCCAGGTGATGAGCACCATGCCGAGGATGGCAAAGGACGTGTTGTTGACGCCAGCGGCGGGCAGCTTGGTGAGTGAGTCGGCCAAGATCTGGACGGCCTGGGTCGACTTGGTGTTGTTGGCGATGAAGTCAAAGCCGAGCGTAATCAGGACGGCGGCGGTCATGGCCGCGCCCACCAGCACCGGGCCCCATTCTTCCCGCCAGGGTTTTTCATCCGGATTGGCGGCGACCGCGGGCCGCCCACGCCGACGGAGCTTGGTAGCTGGCGCGGCCGCTGGCGCGACCGGCTCAGAGGCCGTGCTCACGCTGGGCAAGATAATGCCCAGCACCAGCATCAGACCCGTATAAACCCAGAAATGAGTGCGGGTCGAGACGATGGCAATTCCAAAGTGAATTTCGGTAAAGTGGCCGACAATGGCCGAAAACAAGCCGATCAGAGCAATGGCGCGCCAGGCCTCGGGCGTGCTGGCGGCCGCGGCCCCCGCGGCCGCCATGCGTGGCAGGGCAATCAACGCATAAACGGTCAGGAAGGCAATCAGGCCGATGAGCATGCCGAACGGCAGCCCCACGCCAAAGAACTCTGGCCCTTGCCAAACAATGAAGCTCACCGCGCCGATGACGCCGCCGCCCAGTACCAGGATCAAAAAGACGTTGCGCCGGGCCGCGCTGGTCATCATGCCCAGCCATTTGAGGCCGTAATAGAACACGCCGACAAACAGCAGCAGGTAGGAGACCAGGCCCAGCAAGCCGGTGTTGGCCACGGCGTCCCAGGTTTCATTGTGCGACCGGTCGGGCGAAGCGTTGCGGGCTTCGAGATGGGCCAGGTCAGGCGGGTAGAAGCGGTTGTAAGCCACATACAAGGCTTCTGGGCCGTAGCCGATCAGCGGCCGGATCGCGTTCCAGGTGTCGGGCGTGCCATCGGGCTGAGTGATCGGCGGGTGCGGCAACACCAGTTGGACGACGCCTTGCCAGATCAGATCGCGCACCTTGCCCGTGCCGCCTTGAGTGTCAAAGACATCGCCCAGCCGGCCGATGCCCGGCTTGTCACGCAGCGTTTCCAAGGGGCCGTTGGGGATGTTGAGC
>Ga0070730_10001761_pt1 | contig 20417 bp, 10 predicted proteins | sample Coa_R1_3_FD_66447 | JGI IMG/M metagenome (GOLD analysis project Ga0070730, IMG submission 66447) | Surface soil microbial communities from Centralia Pennsylvania, which are recovering from an underground coalmine fire - Coalmine... | ecosystem: Environmental > Terrestrial > Soil > Unclassified ... | reverse complement strand
ATTCGAAGACCGTGTACGGCGGGTCTATGTATTCGAGCTCCGTGACCACTGGCGATTTTGAACAATACGTCGCGCACGATGTGGTCGCGTACATAGACGCTCACTATCGCACGATTCCCAACCGGCTGGCTCGCGGCTTGGTAGGCCATTCCATGGGCGGTTATGGAGCCGTTCGCATTGGAATGAAACATCCCGACGTGTTCGGAAACCTTTACGTGATGAGCGCCTGTTGCCTTTCGCCGAGGGGTTCCAGGCCGAGGGGCGCCGGGCCGGCGAATCCCGCCATGCAGAAGGCCATGGAGGAGCAAGCGAAGCAATTGGAATCGGTCAAGAGTCCTGCCGACGCGGCGGGATTGTCGTTCTTCGTCCGCGCGCAACTCGCTTCAGCAGCGGCTTGGGCGCCCGACCCGAAGAATCCGCCGCTCTATCTCGACTTGCCGACGAAAAACGGCGAGCCCCAGCCCGAGGTGTCCGCCAAATTCACGGCCAACGCGCCTTTGGCCTTCATTGACCAGTACATCGGCAATTTGCGTCAATACCGCGCCATAGCGCTCGATGTGGGGGATCAGGATGGCTTGCGCTTTGACATGACCAAACTGCACCAAATTCTCGACACCTATGGCCTCGCCAACAGCTTTGAAATCTATCACGGCACTCATACCAGCGCCGTCGCGGATCGCTTTCAGAACCACGTGATCCCGTTCTTCAGCAAGAACCTGTGTTCGAAACACTGCCAATAGCCTTAGCCGACAGGCTGGAGGCGGAGGTCGGCAAATCTCGATTCGCCAGGAGCCACCGTGGCCAACTCTCTTGATCGCCGCCATTTCCTTTTCGCTTCCACAATTGCTGCCGCCGGCACGCTGCTGCCGGCGGCCAGCCTGGGAGCCGATCCGCCGCAAAGTTTTCCGGGCGCGGCACCCATCACGCTGGAGGAATCGGCCTCCGGAGTCGTGCTGCGCAACGGGACCGAAACCGTGCGGATCACCGTCTGCGCGCCCGACGTGATCCACATCGTGGCCGGACCGGGCAACCCCGTGGGCGCCTCTCCCGAGACTCCCTGGATTGTCGCGCCGTGCGTCCCGCTGCCACCGCAGGTCACACGCACGTCGACTCATGCCACACTGCGCACGTCCAAGCTGACAGTGGAAATCAACTTGAAGACGGCGCTTCTCCGTTTCCTGGATTCGAATGGAAAAAAACTTTTGCAGGAATCCGAGCGCGTCCCACGCCGGTACGTTCCCACGGAAGCAAACGGGGAAAAGCTTTACCGTGTGGACGAGCGCTTTTTTCCGGATGCGCTGGAAGGCTTTTACGGGCTTGGCCAGCACCAAAGTGGGGTCTTCGATCAGCGTGGCGCCGTGGTCGAGTTGGCGCAGGCAAACACTGACGTCGCGATTCCCATGCTTGTCTCCACGCTCGGTTATGGCCTGCTTTGGAATACCGCATCGAAATCATTTTTCGACAATCGCTTTCCCACCGAACTGAAACTCACGGCCGAGGCCGCCGACGCTATTGATTACTACGTCTTCTACGGGCCATCCATGGACCGGATTATCCAGATCTACCGCAACATGACAGGGCGCGCGCCGATGTTCGGCCGCTGGGCCTACGGCTTCGTGCAATCGAAGGATCGCTATCGCTCAGCCAAGGAGCTGCTCGATATTGCCGCTGAGTATCGCGACCAGCACGTTCCTTTGGATCTCATCGTGCAGGATTGGTTCTGGTGGAAGCTGCAAGGCGATCCGGAATATGCCGAAAGCTATCTCAAGCCCTGGCCCGACGTTCCCGCCGCGCTCAAAAAGCTGCACGCGGAAAATGTCCACGCCATCATCTCGGTCTGGGCGAAGTTTGATCTGCGCTCGCGCAATTACCAGGAAATGAAACAGCGCGGTTTTATTGTTCCCGGCGCAGATATCTACGACGCCTCCAACCCCGCCGCTCGCGATTTCTATTGGGAGCACTTGATGGGTGTCAAGTTCGCCGAAGGGTGGGATGGATTTTGGCTGGACAGCAGCGAGCCGGAGATCTGGAACGGGCAAAGCGACGCTGCCCTTGATGCGCTGCGCCTGTTTATAGGCAACGGCGCGCGGTATACCAACGTCTTTGCGCTGATGCACACTGGCGGCATCCACGATCATTGGCGCAAAACCACCGACCGGAAGCGCGTCTTCATCCTTTGCCGCTCCGCTTTCCTGGGCCAACAGCGCTACGCCACCACCGTGTGGTCAGGCGATGTTATTGGCACGTGGATGACCTTCCGCCGCCAGATCGTAGCTGGCCTGAATTATCAGATGTCGGGACTCCCCTATTGGACCACCGACATCGCCGGCTATGGCTGGCCTTACGAGCGCGACACACGCGACCCGGCTTACCAGGAGCTCTACGTGCGCTGGTTTCAGTACGGCGTCTTCTGCCCCATCATGCGCACGCACGGGCATCGCGTCAACAACACCAACGAGCTGTTTAGCTACGGGCCGCAAACCCCCACGCTCATCGCTTACGACAAACTCCGCCACCGCCTGCTGCCCTACACTTATTCGCTTGCCTGGCGCGTCACGAATGGCAATTACACCATGCAGCGCGGCTTGCCCATGGACTGGCCCATGGACGATCGAGTGCGCGACATCGGCGATGAGTTCATGTTTGGCCCCGCCTTCCTGGTCGCTCCGGTCACCGAGCCGGGCGCAACGAGCCGCGAGGTCTATTTGCCGCAAGCTCCGGCCTGGTATGACTTTTGGAGTGGAAAGCGCCTCGACGCAAGCCAGACCCTTCAAGCGCCGGCGCCGCTTGACCGCATTCCCCTTTACGTCCGCGCCGGCTCCATCGTGCCGCTCGGACCCGTGGTGCAGGACGCCGATGGTCAAGTGGATACGCTGGAGGTGCGCGTCTATCCCGGCGCGGAAGGCGAATTCGATTGGTATTCGGACGCGGGGGACACTTATGACTACGAGAAGGGTAAACGCAGAGTCGTTCCCATGCATTGGGACGACTCCGCTCGCTCGTTACACCTTGCGGAGGCACTGGGCAGCTATCCGGAAATGCCCGAGCGCATTCACATTCGTTTGATTGTTGTGCATGAAAATCATGGCGCAGGACCCGAGGTGACGACCGCGAGCGATGGCGAAGGCGCCTATGACGGCAAAACTCTCCGCATTACAGCGCGCTAAATCCCCTATTCCGGCAAGGCGACCTGGCCGTCCACGCGGAAGTGTCCGGTGACGCCTGGAGCGTCGGTATCAGGCTGACCGCCGCCGATGCTGATGGTATATTCACCGCCGGCGATGATCGGATTTCCATCCTCCGTCACCATGCCCAGGTCCCGGTTCTTCAGCTCAAAATGAACCTTCTGACTTGCGCCGGGATCGAGGTGAACGCGCTGGAACCCACGCAGAGCTATTCGCGGCGCCCCATTCACTGGCGGGAATTTCAGATAAAGCTGCACCACTTCATCCCCCGCCGTTTTCCCTGTATTGGTCACCGTCGCATCCGCTGCAATTGGATCGCCCGCCTTCACGTCTGTCTGCGGGAGGCTGAGATCGCTGTAACTGAACTTCGAATAACTCAGCCCATAGCCGAATGGATAAAGCGGCTTTCCCCGGAAGTAACGGTAGGTGCGGTTTTCCATTGAATAGCTTTCAAAGTTGGGCAACTGACTGATGTCCTTGTAGAAAGTGACCGGCAAACGGCCGGCGGGATTATTCTTCCCCCTCAGAGTATCGGCGATTGCCGCGCCACCTTCTTCGCCGGAATACCATGCCTCGAGAATTGCATTGGCGTGCGCATTGGCCCAGTTCACGGCCAGCGCGCTGCCATTCATCAGCACGACGACCAGGGGCTTGCCGGTCGCACCGACGGCTTCGATGAGAGCTTCCTCCGGCTCGGGCAAGTCAATGCTGGTGCGATCGCCGCCCAGGAACCCAGGTTCGTTCACCGGCATCTCTTCGCCTTCCAGCCGGCTGGTGATGCCAACCACGGCAATCACAACGTCGGCATTTTTCGCAGCCGCGATGGCGGCCGGATCGGGCCCATGACTTTCAGGCGTCCAGACAAGCTGCGCCTCGGGCTGGCCGCCGCGGAAGTGCCCATACGTCAACTCCAGCTTCAGCGGGTGGCCCTTCTCCATATGAACGGAGCCGAGACGCGAGCCGCTACCGAACACTGCCGCGACCTGCTTGTCCTCAATAGTAAGGCGGGCGAAGCCGTTGGCCTTGATGCCCACAAGGTAATCGCCCGACTTGGCCGGGTTCAGGAAGCCTGTCCATTGCACGGCGATCGCGGACTTCCCTTTCGCCTGCTCGGGAAGCGTGCTTTCCTTCAGGTCCACATTGGGTTCCACGCGCGAAGTGAGCGGCGTAGGAGGTGGGGCCGATGGGCCGAAACGCATCCCTGTGCTGTATTCGGCTTTCACGCCGGGATTGCCATCCGGCGTGGTCAGCATCGAGGCGGGAACGGGGTCTCCGCCCTGGTTTGAAAGGAAGAGAGTGCCCGGAACATAGGTGATCTTCGCGTCGGGAAATTCGGCTTTCATGCCTTCGAGCATGCTTACCGTGTGCGTCGGGGTGCCGTTGTAATTGCCCAGCAGAACGGCGGTTTGATCGGCAAGCGGGCCGACGATGGCGATGTTCTTGATCGAGTTCTTGAGGGGCAGAGTGCCATCATTCTTCAGCAGCACCATGCACTCATTCGCCAGCTTGCGGGCCAGCGCGCGGTGCTCGGCGCTGTCGAGTTCCTTGGGATCAATCTTGGAATAGGGGACCATCTCGGGCGGGTCGAAGAGGCCGAGTTTGAACCGCGCTTTGTAAAGGCGAATCAGCGCCGTGTCGATCACACTTTCCGGAAGATATCCCTGTTGCACTGCCTGGATAAACGGCTGGTAGTCCGAATTATTCGGGAACTGCGTACCATAGCACTCGTTGTCCATGCCGCGCTCCAGCGAGAGGGCCGAGGCCTGGGGCTGCGTGGGGCGGAAATGATGGCCGGTGAAGATGTCGCGGACGGCGTCACAGTCCGAGACCACATAGCCTTGGAACCCCCACTTTCCGCGCAACTGGTCCTGGAGCAGGAACTCATTGGCGCAGGCCGGCTGGCCATTGATGGCGTTGTAAGCGCACATGACCGACCCTGCATGGCCTTCCACGATGGCGGCGCGAAAAGCCGGTTCGTAGGTGTCCAGGATATCGTGCTTGCTAACGTCCACGTCGGCGAAGTGCCGTGTCGGCTCGGGGCCGCTGTGCACGGCGAAGTGTTTGGGCGTGGAAATCACCCGGTAGTACTTCGGGTCATCACCCTGCATACCCGTGACAAAAGCAACCGCCATGCGGCCTGTGAGGAAAGGGTCCTCACCGTAGGTTTCCTGGCCGCGGCCCCAGCGCGGATCGCGGAAGATGTTCACGTTGGGGGACCAGAAGTCGAGGCCGTGAAAAATAATTGAGTTTCCGTTCTGTACCGACTTGGCATGCACCACGCGCCCTTCGATGCCGATGTCCGTGGCCATTTCATGGATGCCGGGCACGTCGAAGGTGGCGGCCAGGCCGATAGGCTCTGGGTATTCAGTCGTGCCACCGGAGACGACGCCGTGCAAGGCCTCGCTCCACCAGTTGTAAGATGGGATGCCGAGGCGCGGGATGGCGCGCGATTCGTTGGTGAGCTGTGAGGCTTTTTCCTGGAGCGTCATGCGGCTCACCACGTCAGCCGCTCGCTCCTGGGGCGTCAGGCTGGGATTCATGTAAGGCAGCTTCGCAACGTCCTGTGCCGTCGCAGTACAGGCGATAAAGGCGAAGCTGGTGATAAGGATAGCTAACCTGCGATTTGCAAAAAAGCTCATCTTTTCCTCCCTATGGATATCGAAGCGGCAGTCGCTCAATTTTGCGAAGATAGCCTGGGTGCATTAAAACCATCGAGAAAGATAATGGCGCGCAGCCGGGCTGTCAATCGAAACCCCAGGGTACACTCTACCATCAGCCGAGGCTCAACTTGAAAACTACAGCATACTCCGAAGGCGGTATCACCGTCAGCGCCATGGCTGGTCTGGAACCACCACCAGTTGCGAGCCTGATGCACAGTGACGCCAAAACGCAGATTGCGCTTCCGCGCCTCGGCGGCCCAGGTTCCAATCACGTCGCGGCGCGGGCCGATCTCTTGGCAGCGTTCCAGACGTGATGCCTGGAGTTCCAGGTGTCAAAGCCGTCGTGATGATTGGCGAGCGCCACAAAAAACTTGGCGCCTGTTTTGAAGGCTCGCACATCCCCTGAGTATGCGGTACCTGGACCTTAGGTGGGGAAGTAATCGTCACACGATGGCAGTTGAATGCGAGCACGCTATCAGCAAGGATATCTTCGGCACGGCCAACGAAAGGCCGGCCCAGTTCTTTGGCAGTTTCTTTGGTGGGATTCCGGGCCCAAAGGTCAGCTCTTGTCCTACTTGACGGCCCCTTCGGCTCGCATTTGTTGCATGATGATTTTGATTTTTGGAGCAAAGCGCCCGTTGGGTTCGGCCTTCAGATACAGCAGCATCTCCGCATAGGCCTTCACGTATTGGGTCTCCTTCAAGTAAATATCAGCCAACCTCACATAAAATTCGGGGGGAGGTGTGGGATTCAGTAGAAGCACGTGCTGGCAATCATCATCAGCCTTTGAGTAAAGCCCCTGGCCGTAATCTGCGGCTGCGAGCTGATAATAGAACTGCCATTGAGAGGGAGCCCGCCGAACTCCTTCCTGGAGCGCTGCCGCACTTTCGGGGAACTTTTTTTCGTTGATTAGGATCATGCCAAGCTGCAGATAAGCATCGATAAAGTCCGGGTCGCATTCGCGCGCCTTCCTGGCTGCGGCCTCGGCGTTCACCATTTTTTGCTTCTCGGCGAGCACAGTCGCCAGCTCGGTTTGGGCGCGGGCGTAGCATGGATACTCACTCACAGCTTTTTCCAGGTGCGTTCGTGCTTCGTCAAGGTTCCGGGCCACGAGGGCGCTATCGCCCTTTTCGTACTCCTTCTGTGCGCTTTTTGAAGCCTTGGCATCGGAGAGCGCGGGCAGCACGACCGGCAATCTCGTCTTTTGCGCCGGAATCAAGTTGACACTCACCACGTCTGTGTTTCCGGTTCGGGTGAGATCCAGGGTTTGCACCGACGTTTCAAAACCGTCGGCGGTTACAATCAATCGGCACACCTTCTTGACCACGTCCTCGAATAAGAAGGCGCCGCTTGAACTTGCGGGCGATTGCGCAGCAAGCTCGCCGTCCTCAGTTTCGATTCGGACGATCACTCCGACGTCAGGGATTTGACCTGCCTCTGTGCGGACTGTCCCTTCTACGCGTACGGTTCTTCCCTGGCTGAACAACGGCAGGACGGTGAGAGAAGTGAGTGAAAAGAGGAAGAGTGCACGGCAGAAAATCATAATCGCACGGCACGGTATCTGCCATCGGAAATCAGGGCGACCATGGAACAAAATCACGACCCGGTGCCTCCGCGCCATTGTCGGGGATTCTACCGCAAGAATAAGTCAACGTATAGTTGAAAATGATTATATCGTCGCACTGAAACTTCGCCAGATTAAATGCCGGGGGGGGAAGTCCCAGAGGTGCGCACCCCTTGGACTTTACCTTTCTTGGAGGTTGGGTGCGGGGGACGAGCGCATTTTCGGAGGTGGGCAAGCACGAAAACCGGAAAAAAAGAATCCTCATAATTAGTAAAAATAGTTCTTGACATTGATTTATGACTAAGGTAAATTTCGCGTATTGCGTCGGGTAATAGTCTATTTCTTCACTTTACTATAGCAGGCGGATTATTGAATAACGGCGAGCGTCGTCCTCCAGTATGGGATCGCGACAATAACCGTAAAGTTCAATCCAAGTGCGACTCACGTCAGGCCGGGTTTAGCTTCACATTCCGCTTCTATGAAAACTTTTCCTTGCGTCGTTGGGGACTAGTCCAGTTGCTTCCGCCATGATCCATCCGGCGGTTAATCAAGTAACCATTGCGGTTTGTGGTATTAAAAATCAATCGGCAGTCAATGGGGGAACCCAGTGGCGCCTCGACTTCGGAGGGATTAAATGAGAAAAATCATAGCGTTATTTGGCGCGATCTTCCTGGCGTTTTCGGTGAACGCATGGTCCCAACAGCAGGAATCTGGCTCAATCGTTGGTACGGTCATGGATAGCACCGGTGCAGTGATTCCAAACGCTAAGGTTACCGTTTCGAATTCCGACATCGGCATTACTCGCGAATATACCAGCAACGCCTCGGGGAGTTTCACCGCAGCGTCGCTGCCTATCGGCACCTATGCGGTGTCCGCGGAAGCGGCGGGGTTCGAAAAACTGGTGCATTCCAACATTACCCTGCAAGTCGGCCAAACACAGCGCGTGGACCTGCGGTTGACGGTTGGTCAAGTTACGCAGGAAGTCCACGTTAGCGCCAATGTCATGAAGGTCCAGACCGAGTCGGGAGCACTTTCCGGCGTCGTTACAGGAAAGCAGATTGCAGACTTGGAGCTTAACGGCCGCAACTGGGTCAGCTTGGCTCTCATGGTCCCTGGCGCCGCCCCCGATAACGGGCTCGATACAGCGCACGTCGGCGTCTATGGCAACAACAGCATATCCTTTAATGGCAACCGCATGCAGTATGCCAACTGGGAGATTGACGGCGGCAACAACACGGACGAAGGATCGGCGTCGACATTCAACACCTATCCCAGTCTCGACAGCATTGCCGAGTTCCGGATCACAACTTCCAATTATGGCGCCGATTTGGGCAAACACGGCGGCGCCAACATTCAAGTCGCCACCAAGACCGGCACCAGGACTTTCCATGGCGACGCGCATGAGTACAACCGTAACAGCGCAGTCGCCTCCAACGACTTCTTTCTGAACCGAAACAATCAGCCCATCGGTTTTCTGAACCAGAACGAGTATGGGTACACGCTCGGTGGACCGTTCTACATTCCTGGCCTTTACAACACTGACAAATCCAAGACCTTCTTCTTCTGGTCAGAAGACTGGCGCAGCATTCGGCAAGGGCAGACCATCGGCAATAACGTCCCCACAGCCGCCATGCGCAACGGCGACTTCAGTCAATGCGATCCGAATTCGCCCAACCAAAACGCCCAGGTCATCAGCGACGGCTGCATTTTGCCTAAGCTGAACGGCGTGACCTATGACACCGTCCAGGCGATGCCAGGATTTAACCCGCAAGCTTTCACCAACGGCGTCGACCTGCTAAACGGACTTGTGCCCCTGCAGAACACCAATGTTGCCGGTCACTGGGCCACCGCTTCGCCTGCGGCCACCAATTGGCGGCAAGAGCAGATTCGTGTGGATCAGAACATCGGGGACAAAACGCGAGTCTTCGTTCGCTATACCCAAGACGCTTGGAATACCGTGGCGATCCCGTCACTGTGGGCTTGGGCCAGCTACGACACCATCAAGACACCGTTCGGCGGCCCTGGCAAGAGCGCGGTGATGGACATCACCCACAGCTTCAAGCCGAACTTGATGAACGAATTTACTGCCGCCTATACGACGGATCATATTGTGCTGACCAACTTGGCGGCGGACTCCGTAGCAGGCTCACTCAACCGGCCCAGTAATTTTGTGATGAACCACTTGTTTACAGCTAACAACTCAAACCCGTTGCTTCCTTCCATTGAGCTTTGCGGTGGTTTGAACTTCTGTACGGCAGAGGATGCCTCGAACCACCCATGGAAGAACTCCAATCCCATCATCACTTGGAAAGACAACCTGGCGTGGACGCACGGCAGCCATACGACCAAAGTCGGGTTCTACTTGGAGAACTACCGCAAGAACGAGCAGTTCGGGTTTAACACGCAGGGGTTCCTCTACAACGGCGCGGGTGGCAGCTTGACTACCGGCAATGCCCTGGCGGACATGTTCCTGGGCCGCATCCAGCAATACCAAGAAGGCACTCAGACAGTGGCCGGTGTCCCGGTGGGCGGCTATCCCAAGGGCCACTGGCAGATGACCGACTTCGAACCTTACATCCAGGACGATTGGAAGGTAACCAAGAAGTTGACCGTAAATCTCGGGTTGCGGTATTACTTCTACAGCCGCATCCACGACGTTTCGCGGCCGACGGTCGACTCCGGGTTCCTGCCCAACCTGTACAATCCTGCGCAGCAAGACCCATTGCTCGCTAATGGCAACGTCAACACCGCGGCGGGACTGAATACTTACACCGCTCCCGGTAACGGCCTGGTAATCTGCGGAACAGGCGGCATTCCCAAGGGTTGCCAGAAAGCCAACACGGGGCTGAATTTTGCTCCGCGCTTTGGCTTCGCGTATGACCCCACGGGGGCCGGCAAGACTGTCCTGCGCGGCGGCTACGGCCTTTTCTTCGAGTCGGGCAACGGCAACGAGGCCCAGACGGAAGGTGGCGAAGGCAATCCGCCGGTGTCATTAAGCCCCTCCGGCTTCAACATTCTCGGCTACTCGAATATCGTACCGGGAGCGATTGGACCCACAGGGTACACGGCAATTCCTTACAACCAGGGCTGGCCTTATGTCCAGCAATTCAACTTTAACATCCAACACCAATTCGGCAGCAGCGACTTGTTGGAAGTAGCCTACGTAGGTAGTTTGGGGCGTAAGCTGGCACGGAACCGGGTCATCAGCCTAATCCCCGACGGTGTGGGAACGATGAATGTTCCGGCGCTGGCCAACACAAGCGGCACTGACAATACTGGCCTCGGCCTTAACCCCTCTTGCGATGCTGCCGGCAACTGCAACGTGCAGGCGATCCTGATCAACCAGGTTGAGCCCAGCGCGTTCTTTCAACCCTACGCGGGCTACAACAACATCCAAATGAAGGAGAACACGGCGGTCTCCAGTTACAACGCCCTGCAGATGAGTTACCGGCACAGCTTCAGCCGCGGACTGACCTTGCAGGCGGCGTACACCTGGTCGCACACCATCGACGACTCAACCAGCACCTATCAAGAGACTTCAGGGAACATCGATGATCAGCACCTGAGCCGCTGGAAAGGGACATCGGACCTGAATCGGGCTCAGATTCTCCAAGTGAATTACATCTACGAAATCCCACTGTTTAAGAACAGCAGTTCGGCTTTCGTGAAGAGCGCTCTGGGCGGCTGGGAGATCAGCGGCATCAGCAGCTTCTTCACAGGTGAGCCGGTCGACTTCAACTGTGGTGTCTCCGGTTTCAGCACTGGCATCGGCGGCACTACTCGTTGCAACACGGTGGGGCCGCTGAGCCCTATAAAGACCATGGCCAACGAACCCGGGTTTGGACCCACGTTGCGTTGGTATAACCCCAGCAACACTACGCAACCCTTCGCCGCTCAACTCCTGGCGAACGGCGAGCCGGGCATGTTCGGGACCATGGGCCGGAATATCCTCACGGGCCCTGGCCGCAACAACACCGACCTGGCAGTGCTCAAGAACTTCCAGTTGCCATGGCTCGGCGGTGAACGATCCACTTTGCAGCTCAGGGTGGAGACGTTCAATACTTTCAACCATACCCAATTTAAGTACATCAATTCGGGGTGTAACGGCAACACGCCTTTCGGCGTCCAGTGCGGCTCGGGGAACGGAAATGACAGCAATGGCTTTGTCAATGCCGCCTGGGATCCGCGTATCATCCAGTTTGGCTTAAAGTTCATTTTCTAGCTGACTGGTAATTTAACTGTAGTCCATCCGGGCGTCCCGAAGGACTTTTTGGCTCCTTCGGGACGCCCGATTTTTTTGCGCCCGCATCACCTCAACCTCGCAGTTCGCCACTGCAACGCCGGCGAATGGGGGGCGCCGCGAACCTGCTTCGGTTGTCGACCTGAAGGTTAGCGCTACAAAATGATATAATCATTGATGTCTGTCTGAGCAGAAATCCGGAACACATGGACCCAGAGCGCTTCGATCTTAAATGCCGCGCGACATGGTTAGGGAAGACGCTCCTGGTTTTCTTTTTGCTTTCCCCATCAGCCGGCGGGTGGCCGAACTCCATGCTTGCCGGAATTTCTTTTCCCCAAGGCTCCCGCGACGAACTGCGTGCGGCGTTCGAGCGCAGTCAGCAAGCGCTCCTGGCCAAGGATTACGCGGCCGCGGAGCGAGGCTTCAAGGAATTCCTAAAACTCGATCCCAAATCGGCGGCGGCCTATGTGAATCTGGGCGTGGTCTATATGCGGACCGCGAGATTTGACGATGCCATTCGGGCTTTTCAGGCGGCAAAAAAGTTGGACCCTGGGATGGTCGGTGTCGAATTGAATCTCGGCCTGGCTTACTATAGGAAGCAAGATTTCAGCAATGCCATCCCAGCTTTCGAGCGAGTGATCTCAGCCGATGCCGCAAATGTTCAGGCGCATTACCTGCTGGGCATTTGCCACTTTATGCTTGGGCAGTACGACGCTGCAGTGGCCGCCTTTGAGCCCATCCTCGACCAGGAAAAGGATGACCTCGATTATTACTACATGCTAGGCATCGCCTATGGCCAACTGAAACGCAACGATGAATCCACCAAAGCATTTGACCATCTGGTACGCATCGGCGGCAATACACCGCACCTGCACCTGCTTCTAGGTAAGGCATATTTGGACCTGTATGAGAACACGAATGCGGAGAGCGAGCTCAAGCAGGCTGTTACCGGCGACCCGAAACTGCCCTTCGCACATTACGACTTGGGAGTTCTCTACCAGCGGTTGGGCAAACTCGATTTGGCCGCGCCAGAATTCGATAGGGAAATCCAGATTAGTCCGGACGAACCCTGGGCGTACCAGAGCCGGGGCACAATCTGGCTGGACACTGGCGACCCGGATCGCGCCATTCCGCTCTTCCGAAAAGCCCTGGCGCTCGAGCCCAAACTTCCGGACTCACTGGCGGGTTTGGGCAAGTCGTATTTTCGCAAGGGAGACATGAAACAAGCCATCTTCTACTTGAAACAAGCTGTCGCCCTTCAACCCGACAGCGCCAACATGCACTACCAGCTCGGGCAAGCTTACCTAAAGAGTAACCGGCGAGGGGAGGCTGCACAGGAATTCGCCGAACAGCAAAAGCTCCAGGTCACGGAACGAGAAAAGCAGACCGAGAAGTTATCCGGCAGGTTGCCGCCCACCGCACCGCCCACGCAGTGAGTTGGAAATTGGAAAGTGGCGAACATACCAGGCGCAGAAAAGCTGTCCGGTTCGCATCTCTACTCCTGATTTTAGGATGAAGAAGTTTAGGCAGCAGTCCATCGGGCCTTAGATGAGTCATGGTGAAGATCGAGCTCTGAAAAAACTCCGGCAAATGACCACACAAAGCAGGCTATTTTCGATGAGAACCGGGGGAAGGATCGGCGTGATCCTTAGCGCTGGCTGTATTCTGGCGGTGCTCATAGCGGGAAAGGTCTCGACGTCGACATTGGCAAATATTGACCGTACTTCATCCCCTTCCGTGCAGTTCTTGGACCAGACGCAGACCGCGGGGATTCGCTTCAACCATTTCAAGGGCAACAACGGAACATCCACGATTTTGGAGGAGGCAGGACCTGGAGTTTGCGTGGCCGATTTCGACGGCGACGGTTACCAGGACATTTATTTTGTTAACGGCCGCGACCTGTACAACCGTGGCATCTCGGCGCGCAACGCCTTGTATCGAAATAACGGCGACGGAACATTTACGGACGTTACCGAACGCGCAGGTGTCCCCGGCACCGCCTACGGCCTGGGCTGCGTTTGGGGTGATTATGACAACGATGGTTTCCCCGACCTCTACGTGACGCAGTATGGGAAAAACATTTTGTATCACAACAACGGCAACGGTACTTTCACCGACGTCACTGACAAAGCCGGGGTCGGCGCCACTGAATTCGGAACGACCTTCCATACGGCCGCGACATTTTTCGACTATGATCGGGACGGCCGTCTGGACCTCTATGCCGGCGGTTATGCCAATTTTCTTCCAAGTAGCCAGCGCTACTGTGACATCGGCCAGGGGATTCTGAGCAGTTGCCGGCCCGCGATCTACCCGGGGAGTCCGGATGTGCTGTATCACAACAATGGCAACGGCACCTTTTCGGAAGTGACGCGGGCGGCGAAAATCTACCAGCCGAACGGTTTCAATCTGACCGCCGCCGCCGCCGACTATGACAACGACGGATGGCCGGACCTTTTCGTGGCCAACGATGGCACGGACGCTTATCTTTACCACAACAATCACAACGGTACGTTTGCGAATGTGGCCACAGTCAGCGGCATGGCTTTTTCCGAAGATGGCAGCGCGATGGCAGGCATGTGCATTTCGCTTGGTGATTATGATAACGACGGTTATCTCGATTTGTTAATAACCGATTTTCAGATGATGTCGGACCACCTTTGGCACAACGACGGAAAAGGATATTTCGACGAAATCAGCGGGGAAGCGGGAATTCGCGGGGCCACGCGCCAAGTGCTCAGCTTTGGGGGCGGCTTCTTCGATTATGACAACGACGGGAGGCTTGACATTTTCATAGCCAACGGCAGTGTCTACCCGGAGATCGAAAAGGTATCGAGCGAGATCCACTATAAACAGATCAACTCGCTTTTTCACAATGACGGTAAGGGAAAATTCAGCGAAGTCGGCAAGACATCCGGCGACGGATTTGCCACGCCGCACGCCGGCCGCGGCGTGGCTTTCGCGGACTTTGACAACGACGGGAACATGGATCTCGTGGTGGCCAACAATGGCGACCCGCCGCTGCTCCTCCACAACAGCGGCGGGACCGGCAACCACTTCCTGAATTTCAAGCTGGTGGGGACCAGGACCAATCGAGACGCAATGGGAGCGAGGGTGCGGCTGCGCGCCGGAGGAATCTCACAGATCCGTGAGATCGCCGGTGGAGGCAGCTATCTTTCTCAGAGCGATCTTCGCGCCCATTTCGGGCTCGGCCATAACACTCGCGCCGATGAAGTTGAGGTGAGCTGGCCGAGTGGCCAGCATCAGGTATTTCGTAACGTGGCCGCTGACAAATTCTATCTGATCGTTGAAGGAAAGAAACAGATGCAACGGCAAGCGTTTTCCCGTCCCTTGGCGGCCGACAATCACTAAGGCTCGCGGGCCGGAAAGCGTGTAATAATCAAGGAACCGTGGGAGCCAATTGAGTACAGAGCTCGAAAGACCATCATCGGGTTCGCGGAAGCGCTGGGCTCTCGTCTTCATGGCTCTCCTGCTGGGAACCGAACTTCACTTCATGTCCGCAGTCCCCCAAACTCTCGCCGGCTCACCCGCTACTCCGCCGCAATTCGCGCCGGAGAAGATTGGCCAGGCCGGAGTGATCAAGGTCCAGGCGTCGTCAGTGGTAGTTGACGTCATCGTCACCGATAGGAAGGGCCGGCACGTGAGCGGGCTTGCAGCGTCCGACTTCGCGGTTTCTGATAACGGTGTCCCCCAAAAGGTCGTCGCCTTTGAACCGCCCAGGCACGAGGTCCCTGGACCGCCGGCAGCGCCGGAGACCAGCAGGGACGAGGTTCATCAACCTCCCGTTGCCCCTTCTCTGCCGCAGCGTCAAGCCATCGACGTCTCAAGCGTGCACTTCATAACCCTGGTCCTTGACCTGGGTGGGTTGGAGCCGGGTAGCGCCGCAAAAGCTCGCGAGGCTGCAGCCGAATACGTGCGGAAGACAGTCGCCAGCGAGGATTTCGTGGCCGTCTACCGGGTGGACCATACTCTGCACCTGGACGTTCCCTTCACGCGGGACAAGCAACGCATCATCGATGCTATGGACCGAGGCGAGCGGCAAGGGCCGCGATTCGGGATGCGGTGAGCAACTGGAGCACGACATCCTACACCATGGATTTGGGAAACAACCCGGACACTGGCCAGATTATTTTGGGCGAGCCTCTGAACGAGCGCAACCGCAGGTCGAGATTGCGTTTGCGCACGTCTTTCGAACTATTTCCTGAGATTTGCGACCCAGCCTTGGATGACGAGAACGAACCAAGTTGCAGCGCAGTTGCTGCCCTGGAACGTCAAGGACCGTTCATCAATTCCACGCTTGCGCAGCACGCGCTGCGCCTTGTTGGCCCCGGCTGTTTCACTATGGCGAAGTCAGCTATCATGGCGGCTTCATTAATCTGGTAACCGGAGCGACTTCCGTCCTCAGGATTGACCCGAAATACTGGAAACGAATGAGAAGACAGGGCAAGCGCAGTTCGGAGTTGCGAGAGGGCAATCTAAAATGCTCCACCGTCAATTGTCGCCGGCACCTCCGTGCATAGCGACTACACAGCCAAGTGGCGTCGAACGATAGTTGACCTGGCGATTGGCTGCGGCACGCGAAGCAGAGTGGTATCCGCCAGGCTGCACGGCGAGATTGAACGTTCATTGAGAATTCAGTTGCTTCAGCTTGAAGGCGGCATACGCCTGAGCGGGATCCAGTTGCAGCGACTTTTTGTAATTCTTGATAGCGAGCTCCTTCTCGCCAGCGCCCATGTAGGCATCGCCCAAGCTGTCATACGTCCACCACCAACGGGGGAACTCCTCAGCATTCAATTCATAAATCTGGATCGCCTCTTTGAATTTTTTCGCATCCAACAACTTCTCGCCCACGCCGTGACCGCCGCCGCGCGGAGCGGCTCACCCTTTAAATCCGTGACCTTTCCGAAAATGTGCCAGGTCTGTTTCTCGATGGTGCGAAGTTCATTTGGCATAATCTCAGTATGGGGAATGGCATGCTGGCCCCACAGAGTTGGGGAAATAAGCAGGTGAAGCATGAGCAAAAATATTGAAGCCCGAATCGGTTTTACAGTCATTGAACTACCCCAGCCGAAGCCAGCGGCCCATGTCACTTAGCTTGTGCCGATTGATTGTAGTCGTGAGCTGTGCAAATCGCAATACGCGTCTTCATTTGCATGAGCAATGCTAAGTCCTGACGATTGATTGGAAGAGGTCCAAATTGAAAATCCGGAGGCAGACAGGGAAACATCTCGACGCTCAATCTGTCGGCTGTCACCTTACTTTCAATAATACTTCTAACTGCGACTCTTGGATTTCCCCTCTTCGATGACCATGAACTGGTCTGCCTTCGCCCCCTGGATGCGATCCACCTGCCCGCTAGGCCAGCGCACTTCAATCTGATCGACCTTCCTCGCCGATCCCAGACCAAAGTGTTGACGAAGGTCACTCTGAGATATGTAGCTGGAGCCGCTTAGAACTTCCCGGATCTGGCGACGCTCCCCCGCCGTGACCACAATGCGCGCGCCAATTGCAGAGCGATTCGATCGCGTGCCCACCAGCTTGAGGCTCAGCCAGTGGTGACCGCTGCGGTTGTCGTTCTGCAGGAGTGAAGGTGGCTCGCTCATGTTCAAAATTAGAGCGTCAAGGTTACCGTCGTTGTTGAAGTCACCAAACGCGCATCCCCGGCTGGAGTGGGCCGCGAGAACGCCCGGCCCGCACAATTCCGACACATCCTCAAACGCGCCATTCCCAAGGTTTCGATATACCACGCGCGGCGTCTTGTATTTGAAGTCCGGATGAACTTTCTCCACCTCAGGATACACAGTGCCCGTGACGTGAAAGATGTCCAGCCAACCATCATTATCGAGATCAGCAAAGTCCACACCCCAGCAAACATAGTTTGTGTTCACGGCGAGACCCGCGGGGTTGGTAAGGTCGTCGAAGAATTGGCCTTTCAAATTGTGATAAAGGATCGGCGTGTCTCCGCTGAAGTGAGGAAGAAATAAGTCCAAGTAGCCATCGCCGTCATAGTCGCCCACTGCGATGCCCATGTTGGCCTGCTCCATTCCATCGCCGCTCACCGCGCATCCGGACTCCATGGCGACTTCACTGAATGTTCCATCGTGGTTGTTGCGAAATAGCAGATTAGGGCTTGAGTCGCACGCCACGAACAGATCAGGCCAGCCGTCGTTGTTATAGTCGAATGCCACCGCCGCGAGTCCGTAGCGACTGCCGGCCTTTTGGATGCCCGATTTCGCGCTGACATCGGTGAATGTCCCGTCTCCATTATTGTGGTAGAGCGTGCAAGTCTCCTGCTTGAGTCCGAGTGGACCACAATTAACGGGAACGTCGCGGTACTTGCAATAGCGGCTTGAACCTCCCACGGGCGTGTTCTCTAAATCCATATCGATGTAGTGGCTGATGAAAAGATCCAGGTGTCCGTCGCAGTCGTAGTCCACAAAAGTACATCCTGTCCCATAACGAGCGCGGGACTCCAGCAATCCGGAATGTTCCGTCACATCGGAGAAGGTGCCGTCACCATTATTGTGATAGAGAATGTTCCTGCCAAAATACGTCAGAAATAAATCATCATGACCGTCGTTGTCATAGTCACCGACACAGACTCCGTAGCACCAGCCCGAGTGCGTGAGCCCTGCTTTAGCAGTGACATCAGTGAACGTACCGTCTCGATTGTTGTGATAAAGGTGGTTGGTTGGCTCGTGCCCCGGAGGATTGCCTTCCAACCGTGTACCGCTGGGGACAAAGATATCCACCCAGCCATCGTGATCATAGTCGTAGAATGCGATGCCGGGTCCGTTGGCCTCGACGATATATCGCTTCCTGTATTCCTCTCCGTAAATTGTGGGAGCGGTGAGCCCCGCACGCAATGCGACGTCCGTAAAATTGACCGGCCAGGGCCTTCCAGAAAATTTGGGACGAGGCGCGGGCTGGACACCACGCGACGACATTCCTTGCCCGCTCAGTCGTGCCGCGCCTGAAAGAGAAATACCGGCCGCGCCGGCGAGTTGGAGAAACGTCCTGCGAGTGAGCCTCATTCCGTTTTTCAACTTCGGTTACTCGGGGGGAGAATCTGTCTGGGGCTGGGCGATATTGCCGACAATTCCCATGCGGATGCGTTGTATCGTCCCGGCGGCCTTATCGTGGGTCTCACGGTAGACTGAAAGTTCTTTCGCGGCTTCCTGGTCACGCCCCAGACGCCGGTAAGCAAAGGACAACTGGTAATGCGCGTTCGGATTCGCGGGGTCAAGCTTCACCGCCCGCTCGAGCGCTGCAACAGCCTCCTGAACCCGACCCGCTGAGACCAGAGACTTGCCCAAACCAATGAACGCTTCCGCAAATTGAGGATCCAGTTTCGTTGCGCGGTCGAAATGCCGTATGGCATCGCTCCACTGGCGGGCCTGACGTGCCATTTCACCAAGCTCGTATTCTGGCGCGGGGTTTCCCGGGTCCTTCTTTAACTCTTCTTCAAACTCACGCCGTGCTTCATCCAAAGTGTCCGGTCCCCGATCTCCGGAAAGCAACAATCGCCCCAGTTCATAATGAATACCGTTCAAGCTGGGATTTAGCGACAACACTTTGCGATACTCATCTCCCGCCTCGCGGAACTTACCCTGAATTTCTAAAACCTCGGCATTAAGCTGGTGTGCCTGGTAAGAACCCGGAGCCGTCATCAGCAGGCGTTGCGAGGCCTGGGTGGAAAGATCGGAAAATAGGTGACTGCTCAGAAAGAGCAGATCGGGGTCATCAGGGAAGTCGTGGTTCAGAGACCGGACGAAGTCGATGGCTTTATCCGAATCGCCAATGTTCATGGCACAACGCAGGCCGTCGGTTCCCATTTGTCGCTTCATTGGAGGGTCCGGAGCACGCAAGTAGTCCTTACTCAGATAGGGCAACGCTTCCTTGCAGCGGCCACCCTCCGCCAGGCTCAAGCCGAGAGTAAAGTGCGCATTTGCCAAGGACGGTTTCAGCTTGAGCGCTTCTTGGGCTTGCTCGGCAGCGTCGTTGAAGCGTCCTACAGCGTAGTAAGCCGTTGCCAGGTTAGAGTGAATTTCTGAAATTCCCGGTGCGCGCTTCACCAGCATCTCAAGGTGCTCAATGGCCTTCGGATAATCGCCTTTTCGCATCGCCTCCTGAGCTTGAATAGCAAGCCGAGCGTTGTCTCCGGACTCGCGACTGCTACGCTCGCCTTCCTGGCCAAATGCGGCAGGTGAAGGCCTTTGCGCCAACCCTTGGCGGCTGACCGCTGGAACTGTCAGGGTTAAAACGAGGATCTGGATCAAGGGGAATCGTGCTGGCCCTAGCCGCCTTATCCGTTGCTGTCCCGGGTTAGTCGTCATAGTCTCTTACGGGTGCCGCCTTCCATTTTGCCACACCACCCGATGCGTAGACACGCGGAAAGTACATGTGTAAAGATTCCCGATTTATATGGCATTGATTCTTGTTTGTTAATGTCTCGGACAATTGAAAAACTATAAAGATCGTGTCCTGCATTCAATTGTGATGCGGCAAATAAAAGGATAGCCATGCCGAGTCGTAATCACTATAGGCCTCGCCCACCGGCCAACGCTCATCTCTCACGCCATTGTGGAGAGACGACACACAACACCTGGAGGTTGATCAGGTTTGCACCGCTGCTCACGCCCTGTAATTCACGATGGAGGGAACATCGATATGCGTGGTCAGCGTCTCGGCACCTGTCCAACCGCTCACGCGTCTTTCCTACTGGCACACTTTTCACGGAACTGGAGGGC
>Ga0070730_10001760_pt1 | contig 20419 bp, 12 predicted proteins | sample Coa_R1_3_FD_66447 | JGI IMG/M metagenome (GOLD analysis project Ga0070730, IMG submission 66447) | Surface soil microbial communities from Centralia Pennsylvania, which are recovering from an underground coalmine fire - Coalmine... | ecosystem: Environmental > Terrestrial > Soil > Unclassified ... | reverse complement strand
GCTCTCGGTGCATCGGGTAATCTTCGCCACTGGTTTGTCTCGCCCCATTTTGTTCAAAACATTCCGACCAGTACTCAAGGTCGTGCTCTGACACAGGTTTCCACCGCAAGCGCATTAGACAAAGCAGGAGCTGCGAGCAAAAGACGCAAGAGCTGCTGCATAATGATTGGGCGCATCGTAGAACAAAAAATGGTTTGCGTTCGGTATTTCCAGGAGCGTGCAGTCGGATTCCCGCAGCCGTGGCAGATAAGAGAGGTGGCGGTTCTCTGAACCGTACAAGAAACATCTTGGGACCGGGAGGCCCAGAAAGCGCTGCAGCAGGTTGCCTTCGTCGGAGTATTTAACAGTCTGGAAGGCACAGTCATAGTACGCCCGCGGACTGGCCTTCGCCAGCACTTGTAAATGCTGCGCAAACCCCCGGCCTCTTCTGGCGGATATTGCTTTTTTGATTTGAGGGAATATTACTTTCTCGAAATGCGGATAAGGATGAGGAATCACATTCCGGCTAAACATGCAGTCTTCAGGCGCAAGATTGCCTTCTACATTTACTAACCCGGTTATTCTGTTCAGATTTCGCTCTGCGTATAGAAGCCCTACCAAACCACCGAGGCTGCCGCCTACGAGCAGGAAAGGACCGAGTTCCAGATTGTCCACAAAATTCTCAATCAGGTCTACAAGACCGTCGATATTCATCGGACGGTCATCATCGTAAGGTGAGTCGCCACAGCCGGGGTGGTCCGCAGAGAGCAGGCGAAACGACTGAAGCTCGGGGGCCGCAGCCATCTCCATGAAGTCAGCCTTGGAGCAGCCCAGTCCATGAATATAGAGGATTGCGGGGCCTGAGGCCGGCCGGTCAAAGTAGCGTATCAGTCGCGGCTCTCCTGCGGCCACAACCGTCATTTCCAAAGATTGCAATGTGTCTTCCAATTTCAGTTCAGAGTCCATTGAATACCCTGCTTGGTTGCCGAGGTTTCTCTCTACCGCTTTCAATTGCATTCAATTGGATACAACCTGGAAATCATCCGACATAGCGCAAAACGGAGGCACTCACAACATGGGATGACCATGCAGTGAGCATCAGGTGGTCATTGGGAGCCAAGGGATGTTTGGCCGAGTAGTTTTTCAGGCTGATCAAGTTGTCACAGGAATGCAGATGGCCATATTCGGCGACATCGTCCTGATAGACTTTATCCAGAGGCATTCCAGCAGCCTGCGCCATGAAGTTCAGATGTCCCAGGCTGGCATTGGTGCCGAAGAATGCGCGCATGGCTTTGGCCTGTACTCCCGACTTCTCACATACTTTTTTGCTAAGTTCCCTGAGGTCGAGCAGCCCGCCGTGCGTCTGAGCGATATTGCCCGAGCGTCCCATGCTGCCCAGGTAAGTATTGATCATGCTCTCACTCGCGCAGATTTCGAAGTCGCCACTTCCCAAAGAGACTATGCAGGATGCTGCTCCGTCACTGAAGACCGTATTTGCCTGGGGGCCAACACGATTTGCCCTCTTTTTCCCAAAAACAATTACCAGCGCTTTTTTTGCCGGATCATTGATCAAATCGGATGCAATCTGAAACGCTTCACCACAGGCGCTGCAAGCCTGCAAAGTCAAACCGATAATACGAGTCTTAATAAATCCCGCGCCATGCAGGGCCGTAAAAAGCGAGGTTTCGTCATCATCTGTAACCAGCCCATCGGAATTGGAGCTAGTGAAGACGACTGCGTGGATCTGAGCCGGGGTCAAATTTGTGGCCTGAAGTGTTTGCAGAGCGCTGGCCAAGCACATCTCGGGGATCGTCCTGCTGTCCTCGCAAAAATTCTTTAACCCGCGTGACTTAAGCGTATCCAGTAACTCCGTGCTTACGCTATCCACCCCAGCCAATGCATCGATGGGCTTGATACTGCCAACACTGTAGGCCAACCCCGACAAAAAGTGCTTGGCGCCATTCATTGACAATTTCACCTCGCAGTAGAAGTCCGACTAACGTCCCATATTTATATTACCCCAAATTTGCTCGTTGAAACTCCCTGCGTTTGGCCGGCAAAGCTCTGTGCCAGCCAAGGGATGCGCATGCTAACATGAGTGCCCAAAATGGAGGTATGTAATACTTTGCAGATGATTTTATCCTGCAGATGTTGCCAAATCCCCTGGCGATTGATTTCGATACAAGGTTGACGGCTGTGCTCTATGGAAACTTCGCCGTGAGCGGCGACCAAGACGAATCCCCAATCTGCTGCTTTTGCGGCTTTATCGCAGAGGCTGACGATTGGAACAGTTTTGATCACGCATGGAGGACGTCGCTAGCGGACTCCAACGATGGTTTCGACGCCCTAGCTTGCTTGCGGGGCACAGATATGTTTCAGTCCTGGGACATTCGCCGGCGTTATGATCTTCTGGAAGATTTAGCTGGAGTTTTAGTCCGGTTTCCTCTGGCGCCGTTGGGAGCATTTGTTGTCCGGGAGCATTTTCTGGGATTGTCTTCTACTGATCGCGCTATTCTAGCGGCCGAGGGTGTTGAAAGCCCTCTCGATTTGGTCTTCTATATTTTGACGGAACGAATTATCGATCGAGTCCACGAGGAGAGTGAAAAGATCAGCCTGCTCCTTGACCAGGAGCCACGATCCGCCGCCGAACGCTACAACGAACTCTTCAACAAACATCTGGGGCGTTATCTCTTAGGGCCGCATCTCATGGGCACTCTCGCCTTTGCCGACGCTCGAGATTGCAGCCAATTGCAGGCCGCAAAGCTGTTGGGTGAGACTGTTCTCTTGATTGAAACGCAAAAGTTGTTTCCTGAAAAGGCAGGAACCGCCTTTCCTGTTCCTGATGCCCTGCAGCAAATGACCGAACAAATCCATCAACAAGGCAGATTTGATGCAACAGAATTACACAAGCTGACGGGAGCACTGAAAAACCATAGCATGCAATCGATTCAATCTAAATCTGAGCCCCGTGGCTGAACTCTAAATCTCCTGTGGTTCAGCCTCTTTGCCGGCGGGCATCGCAGGCGGCTTACGCAAATCAATATCGGCCACGGTGCTGTTTTCCAGGGTGCTGCGGGCAAGCAGCCAAGCTCTGGGAGTGGAGCGATAGTCGTTTTCCCATAGTTTTGAGCGGTTCAGCGCCTTGCCACAATGAATAAATGCCCAGGTCACTGTTACAACAATCACGGTGTTCGGCTGTTTTCCCTGCAATTCCGCGGCAGCCAAGAACTCGGGCTCTCGACTGAGGCGGGCCGTGCCTTTGATTCTGAGTGACTCATGCACCCCCGGAATCATAAAAAACAATCCAATCTCGTTATTGACCAGCAGATTGCCCATTGAATCCAAGCGATTGTTACCTTGCCGGTCAGGAATTACCAGAGTGTGGTCATCGAGCACGCGGACAAATCCCGGTGCATCACCTCTCGGGCTTATGTCGATGCCGTTGTCGGGCTGCGTACTGCCGATGATCACGATGGGGGAATGTGCAATAAATAGCTTGCAGCTTCTGTCGAGTTGGTCCAAAACAGGCAAGAACCTAGGCGACGCATAACGCGACCGGAGCGTTTCCTCATCCTCTACGGCAACGCATGAAGTAAGGTCTTCAACTTCACTCATAATTCTCTTTCTCTCCAAGATGTACACGTTACCAGAAACGGAAGTTATTATAAATCCAAATTATTTCTACAGTACAGAGCAGATTAAGATTAATAAATTTTAATCGAAAATTAACCCCTGGATAATCAGGGGTTTTTAATTTCTGTTGCAAAATCAAAAGTGATGAGCTACTGTACTGTTTGTCTACATGCAACAGTACATTTGATATCAGGCACGTATTATTTTCCGGATACCGCAAAGTAACCATTCCGGGGCCCTACTCGGCGGTGTTCATGACAGTAGGTCGTTATCCGGGTCGTTATTACGGTCCCGCGACTGCAAACTAGAGCTGCACGGTTGCCGCAAGTGAAATGTATTTTTTGCCCCGCACGCAGTTTTCCTTTCAACTACTTAGGGAGGGATACGTGTGGGCGAATGCTGACGTCATATAGGAATTGGCATTAATCAGGATTAGGAGAAGACGCGATGGCAGATATCGATTGCCTGCTCGTTGGACATAACGAACTGGAGTTCCAGCAATATTTCAACATTCTTGAAAACATGGCTTCTTCGGGAGGGCGCGACCATGTGGCCTTTACCGATATGCAGCTCAATTGTGTCCGCTACGAGGGCAAGCCGCAGCAGGCTATGGATATCCTCACCAAGTTTTATAACGAGGGCCTGGATCCCAAAGACCACAAAGATTTTTACAACGGCGACTGCCTCTGGACTGGGATTACTTATCTGGGAAGCTACCTCTCGCGGCGTGGATACACGTTTGATTACATCAATCTGTTCCACTGGGAGAAACAGCAGCTCAAAGAAAAGCTGAAAGCCAATAATTATCGCCTGATTGTCCTCACGGGCACGATGTATGTCTTCGAGCAGAACATCTGGGAGATCATCACCTTCATCCGCAGGGTAAAGCGCGACGCCAAGATCATCGTCGGTGGGCCGTATATCTCCAAGGAAGCTGAGGAGCGGGAACCAGAGTACGTCAAGCCTCTTTTTCGGTATCTGAATGCCGATTTTTACTGCTATAGCCGTGAAGGCGAACAGACGCTGGTCAAGCTGATTGAAGCCCTAAAAAATAACGTCGATGTCAGCACGGTCCCCAATCTGGCCTACAAGCAGGGCAAGGACTATCTGGTCACGCCCCGCCTGCCAGAAAAGAACCCACTGGCGGAAAATCTGATCGATTACTCGCTGTTTGCCGAGGGGTTTGCAAAATCCGGCTGGGCCAACGTTCGCATTTCCGACGGCTGTCCTTATGCATGTGGCTTTTGTTCTTTTCCGGAGCACGGCAACGAGCGTTACGTGATCATGAGCCCTGACCGGATCGAGCGAGAATTCGACTCTATCAAGGCAGCCGGCACGATCAGCCACATTTTTTTCATCGATGCCACCATGAACGTTCCTCCCAACCAGTTCAAGGCCATGCTTCGCATGATGATCGCCAAGAATTATGGCTTTAAGTGGCACTGTTTCTTCCGCTGCGACCAGACCGACGAAGAAACTATCCAGTTGATGAAGGAAGCCGGATGTATGGGAGTTTTCCTCGGTCTTGAATCGGCCAATGAGACTGTCTTGAAAAACATGGATAAGACGGCGCACAAGGCGGATTTCCGCAGAACCATGCCCTGGTTCAAGAAATATGGGTTGCGCCAGATGATCTCCGTGCAGGTCGGGTTCCCGGGCGAAACTTATGAGAGTTTCAAGGAATCGTGCGACTTTATTGAAGAGATCAGGCCGGACTTCACGCGGATTCAGATCTGGTTCTGTGATGCTACGACCCCAGTATGGCGTAAGCGAGACAAATTTGCATTAAAGGGGAAAGCATACGGCTGGTCCCACTACACCATGAATGCCGAGACAGCCGTTGAACTCGTCGTCCGCTCCTTCATGGCCCTGGAAAATGTTAGCTGGGTGCCCGATCCCGGATATAACTGGGTTTCTTTCTACCTTAATGAGTCGCGGGGCATGCCGATTGAGCGGCAGAAGACATTTCTCAAATTCTTTGTGGCTGCTGCCAGGGAGAAGCTCCTGAAGCCCAACCTCAAGCAAATCTCCCCTGAGTTGCTAAAGAACTTCAAGATAAGCGCGCAATACGACCGGCCCGGAGAGCCGGATTTGAGCGTGATCGAGCCGTATTCCGGATTCAAATATATGGCGGCCGAAAAATACTGGATCGATGAGTTCCGGCATGCCAGCCACGCCTCCGCCGTGCCTAATGCGGGAAGTGGGGCATCCACCTCAGTTGCCCGCTTTGTGAACAGGCAGTTGGCAGAGAAGCTCAGCTCATCGTACGGCGTAAATTTTGCAGAGCTGGTTCTCTCATGCTATGGAGCCTTGCTGGCGAGGATCTCGGAGCAAGATGACGCAGTTGTAGTCGCTTCCCTGGATGATAAAGAGCCCTTCCCAATTCTTTTCCATCCCTCTTTGGACGCGAGCTTTGCTGAATTTGCCCGCACCACAAGCCAAAAGCTGGAACAGGCGCGACTCCATCGTCTGTTTGCCTTCTTCATCTTGACCAATCCGCTGCGCTTGAAAGAGTTCGGGAGCGCGTGCCCTTCGTTCAAAGCAGGCTGCATGGTGACGGACTCAGCAGATGTCACTATGGATAACCGGTTGGAGCACTATCCAGCGGTCAACCAGCAGATCGACCTTCTGCTCAAGCTCACGACCGGAGTTGATGGAATCTCATTTGAAGTTTCCTGTCCTACCGGCCGCCACTCTCAGGCCCAGGTAGAGAAGATCGCCGAAGGGCTTATGTCAGTCCTGGAGGGCGTCAGCGCCAGAATAGATATCAAGCTCAAAGATTCTATTTGGGACTACCCACTGGGAGAGAGGAAAGCCGCAGCGGCTTCTGCCAGCCAACTCACCGATATCCACGCTGTACAGCAGGGAAGTTGAGAAGCAATTGATTTAGGAGAAATGCCAGATGCAACCCACGAGCTCTGAACTGCCGGTGTTGACCCTTGATGATCATCACCACATGATGGCGGAATGGAACAGCACCCGCGCTGACTATCCCAGTGACAAGTGCATGCACGAGTTGTTTGAACAGCGCGTGTCAGAAACTCCCGATGCGATCGCTTTGGTTTGTGGATCCAAGCAATTGACCTACCAGGAGTTGAACCAGAAGGCGAACCAGTTGGCGAATTATTTGCGCAAGCTGGGTGCAGGCCCTGATGTGCTTGTGGGCATCTGCATGTATCGTTCGCTGGAGATGATTATCGGGATCTTAGGCACGCTTAAGGCGGGTGCCGCTTATGTTCCCCTGGATCCCGCGTATCCGCAGAAACGTCTGGCTGCGATGATGGAAGACGTTGATTTGCGCGTATTGCTCACCACCCACGAGATGCTGACTGTTTTACCTGAGAACAAAGTCAAACAAGTTTGCCTGGACAGTGATTGGCCCCAGATTGCCGGCGAGAGCCAAGACAATCTATCTCGTACGGCCTCGGTGAGAAATCTATGTTACGTGATCTTCACCTCCGGCTCTACAGGCAAGGCCAAGGCTGCGGCCGTGTTCCATGGCGGCTGGACAAACCTGATGCATTGGTTTGTCACGGAGTTCAACATCAGGCCCGAGGACAAGATCCTGGTCATCAGTTCATTCAGTTTTGATATTACCCAGAGAAGCATTGTGATGCCGCTGATCCGGGGGGCACAACTGCACCTGCTGGCCTCGAACTACTACGATCCTGCATTGATCCTGCAGACAATCGCAGGCCAGAGCATCACCCGCATGAACTGCGCTCCCAGCACTTTCTATCCGCTGGTAGAAAACGCGAAGGACTCATTCAAGAAACTGCATTCCTTGCGCACATTGTTTTTGGGAGGCGAAGCCATTTCCGCATCACGGATACGGGAATGGGCTGAGTCCAGCGAATGCGCCGCCGAAATAGCCAACGTCTATGGAGCTGCGGAGTGCAGCGATGTTTCCAGCTTCTATATCCTGAAGGAGTACGAGAGATATGTAGAGGGCTCCGTTCCCATCGGAAAGCCCATTTTCAATACGCAAGTTTACCTGCTTGATGAATCCCTGCACCCAGTGGCTTTTGGCCATCCCGGCGAGATTTGCATTGCAGGCGACGGAGTGGGTTGCGGTTATATCAATGACAGCACGCTTACGGAACAGAAATTCGTGGCCAATCCTTTCGGCTCCGGACGCCTCTACCGTACGGGCGATCTGGGAAGGTTTTCTTCCGACTGGAACCTTGAGTTCATCGGACGGGTCGATCATCAGGTCAAGTTGCGCGGTTTCCGAATCGACTTAGGCGATATCGAATCCAATCTTCGCCAGCATAGAGAAGTGAAAGAGGCGGTGGTGTTGAGCAAGACCTTCAGCGACCAGGACCAGCGCCTGGTGGCCTTTGTGGTGCCCCGGCATCGCGGTGGTTCGCGTGACCAAACCGGCAGCCAGTTGAGGTCTTTCCTAAAGGAGCGGCTGCCCGAATACATGGTGCCGAATGATGTCGTCACTCTGGAGGAGATGCCGCTCAGCCCCAATGGGAAGACGGACCGTAACGCACTGTTGAGCATGGATATTCTTGCGCTGGGCACAAAGGCGGGACCGGAAGAGCCCCGCACTCCGGAGGAGCAGGAGCTGGCGGCCATCTTTGCCAACGTACTGAAGTTGGAACGGGTCGGGATCGTCGACAACTTCTTCGACCTAGGCGGACACTCTTATTTAGTCACTGAAACCTTGGGCCGCATTGCGGACCATTTTCATGTGAACTTGTCGATTTTCGATTTTCTTGCCAACCCCAAAGTCACGGACCTTCTGAAGCGCATAGAAGAGGTGCAGCAGGCGGACGCAATCGCAGATGCTTAGGTCTGCCCTGGTTTCATTTTGGGCCGCTGTGCCCAAAGTTCAGGCTCGGTTGAAAGCGGCAGTTGCAGACATGCGCCTGCAATTTGCAAAGAGATTATACGCAGGCAGTTCCTTCGGCAAGCGTATCTACCGGCAGGGCACGAAGGGCCTTGCACCATTAATTAACGAGGTTCAACAACTTTTATCCTAATTGCTCGGAGTGGAACGAAAGGAGACATACATGTCAGTACTAGTTGAGAACACAGGAGCTGCAACAGCACCTGCGTCCATCTCGGATGCGGGACTTAGAGAATTGGAGCATTTTCAGGCACAACATCCTATCTGGGATTGCCGCCTCATTCGGGCCTGCCGTGCGGGCTTGCTTACCAAGGAAGACTTTAAGCATTTTTTCAGCCAGTACTATAGATACTCCAAAAACTTCACGCGATATCTGACTGCGTTGATGACCAACTGTGAGAGCGATTATTACCGCTCCCGGCTGGGCGAAAATCTGTGGGAAGAGGGTGGCGGAGCGGAGCCAGACAAACGTCATGCGGAGCTTTTCCGGCGTTTTCTACGCAATGCGTTGGATGTTGATCTGGATACGATTCAATATCAGAGTTTTGCCAACGACTTTTTCCATCAGTACCTGGACTATTCCCGGAATTCATCGGCGCTGGCTGGTTCAGCATTTCTATCGCTTGGCACGGAAGGCGCCATATCGCGTCTTTACGGTTATTTCTGCGAAGGCTTGCTGAAGGCGGGTGTTCCGGAAGAGCAGTTGTTGTTTTTCCGCCTCCATATGGAATGTGATGATGAGCACGCCATTACATTGGCAGAGTTGATGCGCTCCTTTTCCGGCGAGCCAGGATGGCTGGAGCAGTGCAAGGCGGCAGTTGACCACGCGCTGAATATCCGGCGGCAGTTCATGGATGACGCTTTCGACTATATCCAGAACAAAAGGCTGCAATCCCTGCTTGGCCGCGTGCGCGACGAGCATTCCCTGGTCACCAGAGATTCAAAGGCGAAGGACTTCGTCAGCTCGAGAAACACAACCGGAGCGACGGCATCGGGGCTGTACTCCAACCGTGTCGAACATCTCAATATTGATTTTTCGGTGAAGCGTGTCGATTTTGGCGCTGAGGTTTTTGACGTGCGCCAGGTCAATATCGCGCCTCATCGCAATACGGAACACCATCGGCATGCGCATGAATCGCTGCTTACCGTGGTCAAGGGTAAAGGCCGCGTGCTGGTTGGCGATTTCACCATCGATGTCGGGGCTGGAGACACTGTATTTGTTCCGCGGTGGACGATGCACCAGACCCAGAATACGACCGATGAAGCCATGGAACTCCTGGCGGTTACGGACTATGGTCTTACCCGGCAGGCTTTTCTTGGCGACCATCTTCGTACCACCAGGATGAACCCGGAACGCGACGTCGATTCGAAATAGGCGTCACAGTCCCAGTCTTGAATATGTGAGTAGTTATGCTACGGATAAGCCAGGCGGTAAGCTATTTTCCAAAACGACTGAGTCATAACTGGCTGGATTTTTTCTCGCTTAAACAGCTACGTGAACGACTTAGATCGAAAGAGAAGCATGGCTGCGAGCAGTTAGTCTATTTTGGCAAACTGCTGCACCAGCAGGCTTTCGTGTCTGCAACCGATGGCAATTTGTCGGTCCGGCTGGATGGCCGACGAATCCTCGCTACTCCTACCGCCATGGGAAAGTCCATGATGGGCATCGGCGACATGGTCATCGTCGATGAGACTGGGGTCAAACTCAAAGGAAGTCGAGATGTATCAAGCGAGATTGAGATGCATCTGACTATCTACAAACTACGTCCGGATATCAGGGCGGTAGTGCATGCGCATCCTTGTACCGCAACTGCATTTGCCTGCGCAGGCATTGCCCTAGATGAACCCTTGTGCTCAGAACTTGTGATGACTCTTGGCGCGGTGCCGTTGGCGCCTTATGGAACCACCGGCACCTCCGAGTTGAGCGAGTCTCTGCTGCCTTTCATACCTTATTACAACGCGATACTGATGGCCAACCACGGAGTGGTTGCCTACGGTACGACGCTGTGTGAGGCGTATCAGAGAATGGAAGCGGTAGAGCATTTTGCGCGGATCGTGTTAGCAGCGCGGCAAATAGGCAAGCAGACTCTATTGGATGAGGTCAAGATTCAGAAGTTGCTGAAAGCAAAGAATCGCTATAGCGTGTCCGCCTCTGGGGCGGGCCATCAGAGTTTGTAAACGATGTATTTGTTTGGAAGTTAAACCTGGGCTGAGCAAAAGACAAGCACTGTTTCATAAGAAACAGATGCAAGGAGCACGAAAAAGTGCTTCAGTGCGGTAGCTTTGCCTTTAAATAACCTAAGCAGTTGAACCCGAAGACGTGTACAACTGAAGCGCAAAACTCTTCTGTTTGATGCGTCGAAGTCGGCAAAGAAACGCCATTGCTCCGGTTTCCCCGGTTTTTTGAGTGAAAAATGAAGCCTTTTTTATCGTGGTATGCAGTTCGCACCAAGCCTCGCCAAGAGGAGCGTGCGGTAGAGAACCTGACGTCTTGGGGAATAGCCACACTGGCTCCCCGGCTCGAGGGGAGCAACGGCGGCCGACGTGATGCGCACCTGTTTCCAGGGTATATATTTGCCCGCTTTGATGGCCTCAATATGTTGCACAACATCCACTTCACACGCGGGGTGGCCTATGTTGTCAGCTTCGGCGGAATTCCAGCTCCCATCAGCGACGAGATGATTGGAGAGATCTATACTCGCATGGATGAAAACGGCGTCATACGCAATACGAGCGCTCTGAATCCGGGCGACGAAGTAGTCATCCAATCCGGTCTTTTGCGTAACTTTGTGGGTGTATTTGAACGGGAGGTGCCAGGTACCAAACGAGTGCAGATCCTTCTGCACACCCTGGCCTACAGTGCTCGCGTAGAAGTTTCCCGCTTAGAGGTGGCAAAAGTCGCCAGTTAACTGCCGTCGGCGTTTCTAAGTAAATCAGCCTCACATCCGCACATTCGAGCCGCGTTTTGAGTCTCGTTACCGTGCTTGTGGCTGGCGATGAGGGAAATAAAGAACTCAATTTATAAGACATCATGTGTTTGGGCAGACCATCAGTAACGCCAGAAATCAGCAATGATGCTGCCCAGCAAGAGCTCGTGATCACCGCCTTTTTTCGCAACCAGATTTCGTGGTTCCAACTATTTAACCCATTTACCTATCTTGAAAGGATGGAAATATGCCTCAGGCTGAAATGGCTAGTGAAACACTCATCTCCAACGGGTATGCGCGAACACTGGATCCGCAGACCCGCGATCTGTTAGTTGAATCAGCTCCGCTGTCAGAAGTCTGGTCGCGGACGGAATGCTGCTCTAAACCCAAGGGCGGAATGGAAGAATGGGCGAAAGAGAACCGCTTGGAACCTGAAAATTGCGGATGGTATCACGGGACCTGGCAATATCTGCGCTTGCTCGACATGGTGGCGGTGCCCCACTGGCATCGCGAGTTTTACAACCGCACATTGGGCGGCATCTTGAAGCAGAAACCCAACGCCAATGTGCTGATCTCCGCGTGCGCGGATTGGGGAATGCTGGCTTCATTGCACGAGGCGGTGCAAATTGCCGGTGCGAACCCCAACATCGTGATCTATGACATCTGCAAAACTCCACTGAAGTCCGCTCAGTGGTATGCCGACCGGCACAAATTCTCCATCAAAACCAAATGCTCCAACATCATCACCCAAGAGATCGCCGAGGCCCCCTTCGACCTGATCGTCACGGACGAATTCCTTAGTGTTCTCAAGGCAGAGTACAAGCCGTTAATCGCCAATCGATGGAAGGAACTACTCAAACCCGGTGGGTCCGTGGTTACCGTGGCCATGTTGGGCGAGCCGACGACTCCCGAGCTGAGGACAGGTTATGCCCAGCGCGCGGAGCGGTTGCTGGAGAGCGCCAACGGCAACTTCTTGCCGAGTCATGGCGCAGGGAAGAAGGACCAAGTACTCCAGAACTGCGTCACTTTTGCCGATTTCCATACGCGGCACATGATTTCAAGTGAAGCGGAGTTGCGCTCTCTCCTTTCAGTGTTTGACCGGTTGGAGTGCCGACGCATCACCACTCCTGGAGAATGCGTGAATCCGACTGACTCATTTCAGCTCGTCGCCTCAAAATCGTAACGATAGAGCCATTGGTTATCGATTCTCTGGTCCTTGGCTAGCGAAGGCCAAGAGGAAGAAGTCAATGTGTTGCGGCCGTTTGGAGTCTCATTCCGATTCCAGGGACATGAGACTCAACATGGCTTGAGGATCAGGCAAGCTGGCCGCACTGTGGACGATCTTCGACCGGTTACTAAGAAAGGAGAGAGTCTGACAAAGGAGTGTATGGCCCAACCGCGTATGGACCACACTGACGTATTGTGGATGGGTGGTGATGTATCTTGGAACCCACCACCCGTGGCGAAGTCATAGCTTCGACTTATCAACTACTTTTTGAGAACCTGAATCCGGCGCTCGGCTAAGGTATTGCAAGGGAATGTGTAACCACACAACCCACTCTTATGGATAAATGCCGAATAAATTTTCCAATTTAAATGAGCTGCTTCTCTGGCGAACGGAACACAATTCCGGACAACTGGTCTTGACCTTTCTCAAGGACGGCGAAAGGGAGGAAGCCAACTTGACCTATGAAGAACTGGCGCGCCGTGCATGGTCCATTGCCGCGCTCTTGCAGTCCTCCAATTCCGCCGGACAACCCGTACTGCTGCTGTACCCTCCGGGGCCTGATTTTATCGCTGCTTTCTGGGGGTGCCTGGGCGCGGGAGCAATTGCGGTGCCGGTTTATCCTCCGCGATCGAACCGCAATTTGCAGCGGCTCAAAGCTGTTATCCACGACTCACAGGCCCTCATCGTCCTGACCACAGGGCCTACGCTGGCGAAAATCAGGCCTTTCGCAAACAGCGATCCTCAACTCCGTCCTCTCCGGTATCTGGCGACCGATGATCTAGCCCCCGGTCTCGCCCAGGAATGGAAACAGCCAAATGTGACCGGAGACTCCATCGCCTTCCTGCAATACACTTCCGGCTCCACCTCGACGCCCAAAGGCGTCATGGTGAGCCACTCCAATCTGCTGGAGAACGAAGCGCTGATTCAGGAGGCATTTCGCCAAAGCGAAAAATCCGTCATCGTAGGCTGGCTCCCCCTCTATCACGATATGGGCCTGATCGGGAATATGCTTCAGCCGATCTATGCGGGCGCGCGCTGTATTCTCATGCCACCGATGGCGTTTCTGGAACGGCCTTTTCGGTGGCTGCATGCCATAACCCATTATCGGGCAACGACCAGCGGTGGTCCCAACTTTGCCTACGATCTATGCGTCAACAAGATCGCAGCAGAGGAAATGGCCAGCCTAGACTTGCGCAGTTGGGAAGTGGCATTCAACGGAGCTGAACCTGTCCGTTCCGCCACAATGGACCGTTTTGCAGCAAGATTCAAGCAAGCCGGCTTCAATGCAAAGGCCTTTACTCCTTGCTACGGTCTGGCGGAAGCCACGCTCCTGGTTTCCGGCCATGCTACTGACGATGTGCCGCTGACCCTGCAACTGGACGCTGCGGCTCTCGCGCGCCACCAAGTGCGCAATGCACTGGAAGATACCGCCGCCACCCCGGCGGTGAGTTGCGGCCACGCGGCGCGAGGAAGCGCGATCAGGATTGTTGATCCGGAATCGCTCCTTCCAAGCCACCCTAACCAAATAGGAGAGATTTGGGTCTCCGGCCCCAGTGTCGCTGTTGGTTATTGGAACCTGCCTGCCGAGACAGAGCATGCATTTCATGCTCGACTGTCCGGAACCCAGGAAGGGCCGTTCCTCAGAACCGGCGATCTCGGATTTCTAAAGGATGGCGAGCTGTTTGTTACGGGTCGTTTAAAAGACCTCATTATCATTCGCGGACGCAATCATTACCCGCAGGACATTGAGGAGACCATGAGAGCCGCACACCCTGCTTTGCGGCAAGGGAGTGGAGCAGCATTTGCAATTGAGAAGGATGGCGAAGAAGAACTGGTAGTGGTGCAAGAGGCAGCCACTCGCTCCGATGACGAGTTGGTCAAGGCCGCTCAACTTATTGCCCGGAATATTTCTGAGATCCATGAATTGACGGCCCATGCCATCGTACTGGTAAGAACAGGCACAATTCCTAAAACTTCCAGTGGTAAGCTGCAACGGCAAGCCTGTAAAACGGACTTTTTGAACCATAAGCTTTACGTTTTGAAAGAGTGGCGAGAGGCAGTTGCAGATCGGCAGGATTCAAGTGCAGCCGCACACCCAGATCCTTATAAACTCAGCGCTCTCGAAACATGGCTAAGTGCGGAAGTAGCGCGCCGGACTGGTATTGAACAGGCCGAGGTTGATGTACATCAGCCACTGACTAGTTATGGGTTAAATTCACTGAGTGCCGTCGAACTTTGCCATAACATTCAGACCCGTTTCGGTTTTGAAATCGCGGTTTCGGACTTATTCGATGGCTTGACCATCTCTGACATCGAGAAAACATTCACCGGTACCGCACCGCGCTTGACCAGGAGCCCAGCGGGCCAGCCACCTACTTATCCACTTTCTTATGGCCAACGGGCCCTCTGGTTCTTACATCAGATGGCGCCCGAGAGCGTCGCCTACAATATCTCGCGGGCCATCAGGATTACTTCCACCGTAGATGTTGAGGCACTCCACTCCGCATTTCAGTCGCTGGTTGACCGCCATCCATGCCTGCGAACAGTGTTTGCGGACATTGCCGGAGAACCCATCCAGCAGATTACCGACAAGGCTGATGTTTCCTTCGAATATTTCGATGCTCGCACGTGGAGCGGAGAGGAACTCGAAAAGACGCTCGTCGAGCAAAGCCATCAGCCCTTTTCTTTGACACGAGGCCCATTATTTCGAGCCAGTGTCTATGCCAGATCAGAAAACGATCATCTGCTGCACATTGCAGTGCATCACATTGTTGCGGATTACTGGTCTCTTACTCTGCTTCTGGATGAAGTTGGAAAGTTTTATCAGGCCCATCACAGCAAAACTGAAGCAGAACTTGCTCCCTTGGAGTGGAGTTATGCGGATTTTGTAGAATGGCAGCGAGAGAAGCTTTCCACTCCTGATGGAAAACGGCTCTTGCACTATTGGAAAGAAGAGCTGTCAGGAGAACTGGCGCCGCTTAGTTTGCCGGCAGACTATACCCGTCCACCAGTACAGACATTTCATGGTTCTTCCGTCCCATTTACGCTCGACGCCAAATTAACGGAAAAGTTAAAACGGCTTGGTGCTGAGCAGCAGGCGACCCTCTTCGCGACGCTCCTGGCGGCGTTCCAGGTTCTGCTCCATCGCTTGACCTCACAAAAGGAAATTATTGTCGGATGCCCGGTTGCAGGCAGATCAAGAGCAGAATTCGCCAACACCATCGGCTACTTTGTGAATACCATGCCCTTGCGCGCGGATTTTCAGCAACGCCAAACATTCACTGAGTTTCTGTCGCAAATTCGCAACCGCGTTGCGAAAGCCTTTGCGCATGATCTATATCCCTTCCCGTTGATCGTTGAGCAACTTGAAATTGCTCGTGATCCGGCTGTGCCTCCCATTTTTCAAAGCATGTTCGTCTTTCAGCAAACATATGGCAGCCGGTCCGACGATTTCGTGCGTTTTGCATTAGGACAGCCGCAGGCGCGGGTAACTTTAGGCGGCTTGCAATTGGAGTCGGTTGCCATCGAACAGCGTACGGCACAATTTGACCTGACGCTAACAGCCGGCGAGGGACCGGACGGGTTAGTAGGGGCCTGGGAGTACAACAGCGACCTGTTCGAGAAAACGACCATTGAACGGTGGTTTGAAAGCTTCTCCATCCTTTTAGAAGGCATTATCTCGAACCCGGACTTCCCGGTGAGTCAATTGCCGATTCTTTCGGCCAGCGAGCAGGGCAGATTGCTGGACGAACTCAACAGGACGGAGATCGAGTATGACCCCGAGCCATGCCTGCACGATTTGATTGCGAAGCAGGCAAAAATTAAGCCGACGGGTGTGGCGATTGTTTATGGCGAAACGGAGCTGAGTTATACAGAGCTGAACAGCCGGGCCAATCAGGTGGCCCGGTATCTCGCACGACTGGGAGTACGCGAAGAAGATCTTGTGGGTGTTTGCATGCGCCGTTCACCAGAAATGGTGATTGCAATGCTGGGTATTTGGAAGGCCAAAGCTGCCTATGTGCCGCTGGATCCTCAATATCCTGAGGAGCGGTTGCGATTCATGCTGGAAGATGCCGACGCAAGAGTCGTGATTACCGAAGAAAGCCTGAAAGAAAGGGTTGGAGGCGCAGCCGCTACAGTTTTGTGCCTGGACCGGGTGCGAGAGCAGATCGCCCATGAGAGCACGGAAGAAATCAACCGACCATCTGGCAGCCAGCAACTGGCTTATCTGATCTACACGTCCGGGTCCTCGGGCGTGCCCAAGGGTGTGATGCTGGCCCACAGGAACGCCATGTCATTTGTGGCATGGGCGAAAGGCGTTTTCACCGAAGAGGAATTCGGCGGAGTGCTGGCCTCGACCTCGGTCTGTTTCGATCTTTCCATTTTTGAACTGTGGGCGACCCTGACTTGTGGCGGAACAGTCGTGCTGGTTGACGACGTGCTCGGCTGGTGGGAAAGCCTGCGGGAAGGAAAAATTCCTAACCGTGCGCGGTTACTGAACACCGTGCCCTCGGCCATCGCGAAACTGATTGAGCAAGGGCGGCTGCCGGATGGAGTGGTCACCGTCAATCTCGCCGGCGAAGCCCTAAAAGAAGAGTTGGTAAGGGAGTTGTGGCAGGCGGGCAATCTCAAGCGCATCAATAACCTCTATGGTCCGACAGAGACGACAACATATTCCACCTGGACAACTGTAGAGACACAAAAGAAGGTAACGATCGGACGCGGCGTAGGCAACACCCGGCTTTATGTACTGGACCAGGAGCTGGAATTAGCGGCCTTTGGAGTTGTGGGCGAGCTTTATATTGCTGGAGCCGGCGTCGGGTACGGATATTGGCGTCGGGCAAGTCTGACGGCCGAACGATTCCTGCCTGATCCGTATAGCGAAACAGCAGGAGATCGCATGTACCGCACAGGAGATCTGGTGCGGTGGAACAACGCCGGACAATTGGAATACCTGGGCCGGGCTGATCAGCAAGTGAAGGTACGCGGTTATCGAATCGAATTGGGAGAGATTGAGGCCTCTCTAAGCGGACACCCAGGCGTACGGGAAAACGTGGTTGTCATAAAAGAAAGCGGCCTGGATCGGCGGGTCGTTGCTTACGTCGCACCAAGACCCGGAATGGAGATCAACGAGGAGCAACTTCGGGAGTACCTGCAAGAGCATCTGCCGCGATATATGGTTCCCTCCCAATTCGTGGTCCTGGAGAGCTTGCCGAAGACGCCCAATGGCAAGATTGACCGCAAGGCGCTGCCCGATCCGACGCGGATCGGAGTGAAGGGAAGAGGGCCGCAGAACGAAACTGAAGAGAAGGTGGCCGCGATTTTGGCGCAGGTGATCCATGTCGAGCAGGTGGGAGTAGAGGAGAATTTTTTCGATTTGGGTGGTCACTCACTCCTGGCGACGCAAGTGATGTCCCGCATTCGACAGGTGTTCGGCGTGGACTTGCCTTTGCGGGTGATGTTTGAAGCGCCAACGGTGGCGGAATTGGCGGAACAGATAAAACGCGCTCGGATCGGCAAGCAGGAAGCAGGGCCGGCACTGGTGGCAGTGGGACGCGAAGTAGCGCCGCCACTTTCATTTGCGCAACAGCGACTGTGGTTTTTGGCGCAGATGAAAGAAGCCCGCGACGCCTATCACATCCCTTTTGGTGTTCTCTTGCAGGGAGAGTTGAACCATCGGACACTACGCCAGGCGCTCGATGCAATCGTGGCCCGGCATGAGATGTTGCGCACGCGCTTCGTGGTCGTGGGAGAAGAGCCGGTACAGGTGATTGCAGCCGCAGAGGAAAGCAGCTTTCATCTGCTGGAATACGATCTGCCGCCAAGCGCGAACACGCAGGCGGAGTTGAAGCACGAGGTTGAACAGGAGGCACGGGCGTCGTTTGATCTGGAAGCCGGTCCGCTCATACGAGGACGGTTGATCCGGCTCCAAGAGCGAGAGCACGTGCTGCTGATCACCATGCACCACATCGTTTCCGATGGATGGTCTCTGGGTGTGTTGCTAAAGGAGTTGGGGCTCCTGTATGCAGCCTATGTCCAGGGCCGTCAAAGTCCAGATGTCTTGCCGGAGTTGGCGGTGCAGTATGCCGACTATACGGCGTGGCAACGGAATTGGATAAAAGGAGACATTGCGCGGGAGCAGGAGGAGTATTGGAAGGCCCGGTTGGCAGGAGCGCCAGGGCTGCTGGAACTTCCTGTGGACCGTGGACGTCCAGCCCAGCAGAACTATGCGGGCGGCTCGATCAGGCTAGTGCTGGATAAAGAGCTCACAGCGGGTCTGAAGGAATTGGGTCGAAAGCGAGGCACTACCTTATATACAACGTTGCTCGCGGCTTGGGCCAGCTTGCTGGGTCGATTGGCAGGACAACCAGAGGTAGTCGTGGGAACTCCGGTAGCGAATCGCGGGCAAGCGGAGATCGAAGGGCTGATCGGATTTTTTGTGAACACCCTGGCCCTGCGGCTGGACGTGCAAGCAAAGAGAACGGTGGCGAAGGTGCTGGAGGCAGCAAAAGAAGAAGTATTGGCCGGACATCAGCACCAGGAACTGCCGTTCGAGCAGGTGGTGGATTTGATGCATCCGGTTCGCAGCCTGGCCTACAGTCCTTTATTTCAGGTGATGTTTGCCTGGCAGAATCTTGAACAGGCTACGCTAGAGATGCCGGAGCTAGCGGTGAAGCCACTGCCGTCGGTCCCAAGCGTGACCGCAAAGTTCGATTTGACTCTGGTCTTAGGTGAAACAGCAGAGACAGTTACGGGAGATCTGGAGTACGCGACAGCATTATTTGAGCAGCGGACGATAGACAGGTACCGGAATTATTTCCAGAGACTGCTGGCAGGAATGATAAGAGATGAAAACCAGGCCATTGGCAGCCTCTCCCTATTGAGCGAAGCAGAACGCCACACCGTGTTGGAAGAGTGGAACCAAACCGCGTGCGAGTATCAGCGTGAGAAATTCACACCTGAATTGTTTGAGGAACAGGCACGAAGGAGGGCGGACGCAATTGCGGTGGTGTATGGAGGCAGCAGCCTGAATTATGGCGAGTTGAACCGGAGAGCCAATCAGTTGGCGCATTACCTGAGAGAGCTAGGTGTGAAAACCGACTCACGCGTTGCAGTCTGTTTGCAGCCGGGGTTGGAGGTGATGGTGGCAATGCTGGCGGTGTTGAAGGCGGGAGGGGCTTACGTCCCGCTGGATCCAGCTTACCCGGTGGAGCGGCTGAACTACATGCTGAAGGACAGTGCTCCTCAAGTGCTGCTCATTCAGGGACCTCTGCAAAAACTTTTCGGTGGAATCAGTAAAAGCTTGGCGGTGTTGGATCTCACGGACATAGCTCCTGCCTGGAAAGACCGGAAGACCACAAATCTTGAACCCAGCGTCGCGGCGCTTACCCCTGAGCATCTGGCCTATGTTATCTACACCTCCGGTTCTACCGGATTGCCCAAGGGAGTGATGGTGCAGCATGGAAGTCTGCTGAACATGATTGAGTGGCACCAGAGAGCGTATGAGGTGACTTCTCACGATCGTATGACGCAGGTTTCAGCGCTGGCCTTTGATGCTTCGGTTTGGGAGATGTGGCCCTATCTGACCGCGGGAGCAAGCCTGTACATAGCGGACGAAGAAACACGGCTTTCACCATCAAAACTCTGGGAATGGCTGTGTGAACAACAGATCACCGTCACTTTTCTGCCCACACCGATGGCCGAAGCAATCTTGGCATCCGAGGTAGGCAAACAAGCGAGTTGCCTGCGTGTGCTGCAGACAGCAGGAGATAAGTTAAATCGCGCGCCCGAACC
>Ga0070730_10001757_pt1 | contig 20455 bp, 17 predicted proteins | sample Coa_R1_3_FD_66447 | JGI IMG/M metagenome (GOLD analysis project Ga0070730, IMG submission 66447) | Surface soil microbial communities from Centralia Pennsylvania, which are recovering from an underground coalmine fire - Coalmine... | ecosystem: Environmental > Terrestrial > Soil > Unclassified ... | reverse complement strand
ATGAGATCCTGGCTTTGTTCCGTGAAATTTTCAACGGCCATTATCGCGTTCCAATCCCTGTAATCGCGCAATAACACGCGCGGATGGCCCCGTTAAATCACACGGAAAACTCTGGCTATTCCTTTACTTTCAGCGCCTTAAGATGTTAGCCTAAGTGTCTCATCCATGCGCACAGTTGATTTGATCCATCGGAAGCGTGACGGCGAGGAACTGTTTCCTGAGGAAATTTCTCACCTGATCGACGCTTACACCCGTGGAGAAATTCCGGACTACCAGATGTCGGCGTTCCTCATGGCCGTATTTTTTGCCGGCATGACGGATCGCGAAGTCACCACTCTGACGGAGTGCATGATTCGCTCTGGCGAAACCGTAGATCTTTCATCCATCAACGGCGTCAAAGTCGACAAGCACTCCACCGGCGGCGTGGGCGATAAAACCAGTCTGGTCGTGGCTCCGCTCGCCGCGGCGGCTGGCGTGATCGTTCCCATGATCTCAGGCCGCGCCCTTGGACACACAGGCGGCACGCTCGACAAGCTCGAATCCATCCCTGGCTTTCGCACCGATCTGACGGCGGAACAGTTCCGCTCCCAGTTAGCCGAATTGGGCCTCTGTTTCATGGGGCAGTCGGACCAGATCGCGCCCGCCGATGGCAAACTTTACGCCTTGCGCGATGTCACCGCAACCGTGGAATCCATCCCGCTGATCGCCTCCTCCATCATGTCGAAAAAGATGGCCGAGGGCCTGGATGCGCTTGTGCTCGATGTGAAAGTGGGGTCGGGCGCATTCATGAAGAAGCAGGTGGATGCGCGGCGCCTGGCGCAGATGATGGTGGGTATCGGGCGGCGCATGGATAAGCGCGTGCAAGCGCTCATCACCGACATGAACCAGCCGCTCGGTTATGCCGTGGGCAATGCGCTCGAGGTAATGGAAGTTTCGCAGACGCTCATGAATCAGGGGCCGCCGGATCTGACTCGTCTCAGCCTGGAACTAACGGCGCGGATGATTCACCTGGCCAAACTGGCGTCAACATTGGAAGAGGCCCGGCATCTGGCCGAGACCAAGCTGGTAGACGGATCAGGCTACCGCAAATTCAAGCAGGTGATTCAGGCGCAGGGCGGCAATCCGCAGGCGCTTGATAAATTCGAGTTGCTGCCCAATGCAACCGGCATGCGCGAGATCGCTTCGCCGCGCGGCGGCTACGTCAGCGCCATTGAAGCCGAGGACATCGGTCGCGCTTCCACGCTGATGGGCGCCGGCCGTGACCAGAAGGACGACCGCATCGACCCCGCCGTCGGTGTCATCCTCGAAATCAAGGTGGGCGAAAAGGTGGATGCCGGCGCGGTGCTCTGCCGCCTGTACTACACGAGCGAAGAGCGCGTCGAGGAAGCGGCCGGATTGGTGGAAGGCGCTTTCCGGATTTCCGCGCAAAAACCGGAAGAACGGGAGCTGATACTCGAGGTCGTGGGGTGACGCCGGTTCCGGCGCGGCGGCACGGTGGCGCCGAGGCGCGGCGAATCGTGCCCGACGGACATTTGAATCGGCGTTGCTCAGCCGCGTTTCCACATCTCCACGCCGGAACATAGATGGGTCGCTTCACCGGCCTGCTCGGCATCCTCGCCATTCTGGTTACCGCGTACCTGTTCTCTTCACACCGCCGCGCCATCCAGCCGCGCGTCATCCTCTGGGGCCTGGGCCTGCAATTCGCCTTCGCTGTGCTCGTGCTCAAAACTGAATTTCGAAAGGTGTTCGAACTGGCCGGCGTGGCCGTGAATGCCATGCTGAATTTCGCCGAGGCCGGCAGCCAATTTGTGTTCGGGCCGCTGGGGATTAAAAGCGGCGCCTTCGGCGTGGTGTTTGCCTTTCAGGTGCTGCCCATCGTCATCTTCATTGCATCGTTCTTCTCGATCTTGTACTACCTGGGGATCATGCCAGCCATTGTGAAGGCGATGGCGGTCGTTATGCAGAAAGTCATGGGAGCCAGCGGCGCGGAGTCGCTGAACGTCGCGGCCAGCATCTTCATGGGCCAAACCGAAGCGCCGCTTACCATAAAGCCGTTCATTGCCGGCATGACCGAGTCGGAACTCTTCACCATCATGGTGAGTGGCATGGCCCACATCTCGGGCGCCGTGATGGCCGCCTATGTCAAGATTGCGGGCGTCGAGGTGCGGCACTTGCTCACGGCCGTGATCATGACCGCGCCGGCCACCATCATGCTGGCCAAGATGTTCGTTCCCGAGACCGGGAAGCCGGCGACCGCGGGTCGGGTGGACGTGAAAGTCGAAAAGACCGCCGTCAACGTAATCGATGCGGCGGCGCAAGGCGCGGGCGACGGCCTTCATCTGGCCTTGAACATCGGCGCCATGCTGATCGCGTTTCTGGCACTCATCGCCATGATCAACGGCATACTGAGCTGGGGCCAGACAATGCCCGGGTTTTCGTGGCTTCCGCCGTCGCTCGAACAAATCTTCGCCTGGCTTTTCGCGCCGGTGGCGTGGCTGATGGGCGTGGCCTGGAACGATTGCGCGACCATCGGCAACCTGCTGGGCACGCGCCTGGTGCTGAACGAATTTGTGGCTTTCCTGCAGTTGGGGCCGCTCCAGGCGCACATGGAACCACGCTCGTTCACCATCGCCACTTATGCCTTGTGCGGGTTCGCAAACTTCAGTTCGATCGCTATCCAGATCGGCGGTATCGGAGCCATCGCTCCCACCCGAAAAGGCGATCTTGCGCGCCTGGGTTTGAAAGCCGTGGCCGTCGGATCGATGGCGAACTTCATGTCGGCGTGCATTGCGGGGATCCTGGTGTGAATGCCGTCCTGATCGACGACGCCGCGCGGTCTCTGGAATCCCGCACAAAGTTGCGGCCGCGTGTGGCCGTGGTGCTCGGAAGTGGCCTCGGCGGATTCGCCGACGAACTGATCGGGCGGGAAGAGTTCCCGTATTCCACCATCCCACATTGGCCGGCATCCACGGCAGTCGGGCATGCCGGGAAACTCGTGCTGGGCCTCTTGAACCCGACCGGCACAGTGGGCCCTCTCGAAGTGGCCGTGATGTCCGGCCGGGTGCATCTGTATGAAGGCTACACGGCGTGGCAGGTCGCGTACGGCGTTCGCGTCCTCGCCAAGCTAGGTGTGCTGTCGTTCGTGTTGACAAACGCCGCGGGCGGCATCAATTTGGCGTTCGAGCGCGGCAGCCTGGTTCTCATTTCCGATCACATCAATTTGCAAGGCGCCAATCCGCTGGTGGGACCGAATGACGATATCCTCGGCCCTCGCTTTCCCGATATGTCGGAAGCATACGCCCGAAGTTACCGCGACACGGCCAAGCAAGTGGCGCGCGAGCTAGGAATTGCCCTGGGCGAGGGCGTGTATGCTGCGCTCACTGGCCCCAGCTACGAAACGCCGGCCGAGATCCGCTATCTGCGTGCCATCGGCGCCGACATGGTCGGCATGTCCACAGTCCCCGAAGTGATCGCCGCGAATCACATGGGCGCGCGCTGCCTCGGCATCTCGTGCGTCACTAATATGGCGGCAGGCATTCTGCCGCAAAAGATCGATCACGAAGAGGTGCTGGAAACAGGCGCTGCCGTGCGCGGCACGCTGGTAAAATTCCTCAAAGCGCTGCTGCCGCGCCTGGGGGTTTAAATGCGTCGCGCCTCGCTGCCCAGAATTTGCCGATGCTTCACGCTGCTCGCTACGTGCGCCTGGGCCGAACCTGCCGACTGGATCTGGAGCGCGCATTACGTCATCACCATGGACACCCAGCACCGCGTCATCGAGAACGGCGCCGTCGCCATTCGCGGCGACAGCATCGTGGCCGCCGGCAGCAAGAGCGAAATCGATGGCCGCTACCAGGCCAAACAGCGCCTCGACCGTCCCGACGCTATCATCGCGCCCGGTTTGATCAACACCCACAACCATGCGCCCATGGTTTTGCTCCGCGGTATCGCCGACGACTTGCGCCTGCAAGAGTGGCTCGAAAAATACATCTTCCCCGCCGAGGCGCGCAACGTCACGCCCGATTTCGTCCGCTGGGGAACGCGCCTGGCATGTCTCGAAATGCTACTCTCGGGCACCACCACTTTCGCCGACATGTATTACTTCGAAGACGTGATCGCCGATACTGCCAAGGAGTGCGGCATGCGCGGCGTGCTCGGCGAGACCATCATCGGGTTTCCGTCTCCCGACGCCAAGACACCCGCCGATGCGTTGCGTCTCACCGAATCCTTCCTCCGGCGTTTTCGCGGCGACTCGCTGATCACAATGGCGCCCGCGCCGCACGCCATCTTTACGAATTCCGACGAAACCCTGAAGCAGGCCCGCGCGCTCGCCAATCGCTATTCCGCGCCCCTGCTGATCCATCTCTCGGAAACCAAACGCGAGAACGATGAGACACTGGCTAAGCGCGGCAAGTCGCCCACGGCTGCTCTCGACTCGCTGGGTATCTTTAGCGGCCGGACGCTCGCCGCGCACGCCGTCTGGGTCGACGATGCCGATCTCAACATCCTGCGCGATCGCCGCGTAGGCGTGGCCCACTGCCCCTCAAGCAACATGAAACTCGCCAGCGGCGCCGCGCCCGTAACCAAAATGCTTGCGCTGGGCATCGCCACCGGTCTCGGCACCGACGGTCCCGCCGGTAGCAACAACGATCTCAACCTTTTCGAAGAAATGGATCTGGCTTCCAAGCTGCAGAAGCTCGTCACGAGCGATCCCCAAGCACTGCCGGCCCGTCGGGCGCTCGAAATGGCCACAATCGGGGGAGCGCGCGCGCTCGGCCTCGACCAGCAAACCGGTTCACTCGAACCCGCCAAACGCGCCGACCTCATCACCGTGCGGCTCGACCGCCCCAACGCCGTCCCGCTCTATGACGTCTACTCGCAGATGGTGTACGCGCTCAAGGGATCGGACGTCCAAGACGTCATGGTGAACGGCCGCTTGGTCGTTCGTGACGCGCACCCGCTAACAGTCGATCAGCCCCAGGTGCTCGCCAAGGCCCGTGAGTTCGGCCGCAAAGTCGCCGACAGCCTTAAAGCGAAATGAGGCCGCTGCGCAGATCGGTACGCCATCATTGCCATCTGCGCGCCGAATAAGGTGCTACCCGCCTCGGCTCTACGTCAGATCTTTTCGCGCCTCTTCAAGATCGACTCCATGCGTGCGCAGCAACTCGGCTGCAAAGCATTTCTTCTCCCGCAGCAGCCCCACCAGCAAATGCTCATTTCCAATATGCTGATGCTTCATCAGGCGTGCTTCTTCTGCAGCGAACGTCATCGCGCGGCTGCACTCCTTGCTGAGCGGCAGATCGGCTGAAGTCGGAGTCTTCGGCCCCGGCGGCTTCCGTTGCTCAATTTCCTTGCGGATTTCCGAGGCGGTCGTATTTTGCCTATGAAGCCGTTCCGACAAGCGCCAGTGTTCGTGCAGGATTCCGAGCAGCAGATGTTCGCTCTCGATCGCATTCGTGCCAAATTGGCTAGCTTCGTAACGCGCGAAGAATATGGCCCGACGAGCTTGCTCGGTGTATCGTTCGAATAATCCGTGGCCGGGAAGGGCGCGCGCCGGGCCGGATTGGCCCGCGGCAGGGGATACGAGAACGCCGCTCGCAGCAAACGTGACGCCAGTTTGCAGCGAGCGGAGAGCCCGCGCCGCCGCCTCCAGCTGTTCCGGACGCAACCCAGCGACTAAGCGATGCAGCTCGTCATAGTAGGCAGTCTCGGGCTGAGGCTGTCCGCCGATCTGCTCGCGAACAAGCGAAAGCTCCAGTCCAGCCTCACGTAAAGCTTGAGCCGCGCGAGAGCCCCCCTCGCGCAAAAATCCGAGCAGAAGATGCTCGGGTCCAATGTGCCCGTGTCTCATGCGCTCCGCTTCTTCCGCGCCGTACGCCAGCACGCGTTTGGATTCCTGGCTCAACGGAAGATCCACCGATGTACTGCTTGCCGCCGTCTCAGGGGAACGGATCTGCGCTTCGAGCGCCGCTATTGCCTCTTCAGTGCCAAAGAAACGCAGCGCCAGCTTGCGATCCTCATGAAGCAGCCCGAGCAGCAGATGCTCCGTTTCAATGAACGGGCTACCGCATTTTGCGGCCTCATGCCTGGCCATGAACACGAATCTGCGAGCCGCTTCCGTGTAGCGCTCGAACATTCCCTACACTCGCCGCTTCCGCCTCTCCGCCAGGCTGAATTTCTCGTACCACGTGGATTCCGAGCCGCCCCCGTAGCGTGAAATCACCACTTCCACCACATACGGCTTGCCATCTTGCGTGGCCGCCGCGCCGCGTTTGAAGGCCGCGTCGAGATCCGCCCCCGCCGTCACGCGTTCGCCCTTCACGCCCTGGCTCTCGGCCAATTTCACGAAATCGATGTCCGGCGACCCCAGGTACATCCCCGCGTAATGCCCCGTCGCATGCATCTTTCCTTTGTAGCCGTCGTAGGCATGGCGCACCGTTTGATAATTGTGGTTGTTCCACACGACTGTCAGGACGGGGATGCTGTAGCGCGCCTGCGTCCAGAATCCCGACGCGCTGTACATCACCGAACCGTCGCCGATCGAGCAGATCACCTGCCGGTCGGGCGCCGCAAGTTTCGCTCCCGTGGCCGCGCCAATGCCCCAGCCGAGCCCCGCGCCAGTATTCCCCAGCCACATCGGCTCGTTTTCGCGGAACCCAAATGGAAACGCGTCGTATTTGCCTGTCAGGTTCTCGCTCACCACGATCGCGTTGGCATCGATGTTGCGTGCCATCGCCGCACCCAGTTCATCGGGGTGAATTGGATGCTGTCCGTGATTGCGCCGCGCTTCCGCGTCCACTTTGGCGCGCATCGTGGCCGTCAGCGCGCGTACTTCCTCCGATCGTGCCGCCCCGAACGAAGCCAGCCGATTTTTCGTAAGCAGCGATTCCACCGCCGCACGCAGATCGGCCAGTGCTTCCTTGACGTCGCCCACCAGCGCTAGATCCGTCGGACTCGTCCGCCCCATGGCAGCCGTGTCGATGCCGATGCGCACGATGCGCGCGCCTGCCGGTTCGATCGACCGGATCGGACTCGTCGCCATCGCCCGCCCGCCAAAATCGGCCGCGCCGATCACGATCGCCAGATCGGCTGGTTTGACGTAGTCCATCTGCGGATCGTACCCGCCCAGGTAGTGCGGATGCTTCACCGGGAAGCTGCGAAACGCCCCGCCGCTGAATGCCACTGGCAGGCCGAATTTTTCGGAAAACTCCAGTAGCTCCGCCTGTGCGCCGCCTTTCCAGACTTCATCGCCCGCCACCAGCAGCGGGCGTTTCGCCTCCACCAGCATGCGCGCCGCTTCCTCCACGGCACTTGCCGACGGCCGCACGCGCGCGCGCAACAGAAAGCGCTCTGCCGGCAGAATCTGTGCCTTCACACCCTTGGTTTCGAGCGCATAGTTCGCCATCGCGAGATAGACCGGTCCGCCAGGCTCCGTCGCCGCCACCTTGAATGCTCGCCGCAGCAACAGCGGCAGGCTCTCCGCGTTGCGCACTTCCCAGGAAATCTTCGTGAATTGGCGGACAATCTCTTTCTGGTTAAATCCCGGCCGCGGCGCGAGGACTACATCGTCCGACCAGAGTTCGTTGTCCAGCAGGCCCGCCGTCACTACCAGCGCCGAGCCATCGCGGCTGGCATTGTAAAGCTGGCCCGCCATCTGCGCCGTCCCCGCAACCACATGCACGTTGACGAACGCCGGTTTCCGGCTCACGCGGTGATATCCGTCGGCCATCGAAATCACGATGCCTTCGTGCAGGCCCATGATGAGCTGCATGCCCGGCGTATCGGTGAATGCGTCGTAGAATCCCACCTCGAATGAGCCGGGATTGGTGAACAGATATTCGGCGCCGGCGGCCTTGGCCTGCGCCACTACCAGATCCCCGCCTGTTCCGTCGATCGTCGTCGCGGCCCCGGCATCCGGGTGGACGGCGGCGCGCTCGGAAGCGTCCAGCGGCTCGAGAAACGCCTTGGCGGCGGCCAGCGTGAAGCCCATGCTTGCTAGCCCTTCGATGAATCCTCGCCGGCCGAGTTCGCGATCGAGGTAACGGCGGATCAGCTGCTGCATGCGCGCCTCCAGGTAACCGAAAGCTATCCTACCTGTTCGAAAGCTCTGGCACAATGACACTATGCCCGCGCTCGCCCGTTCCGTCGAAAACGTTCCGCATTCACGCATCCGCGAGCTCGCCGAGGTCGCGATGTCGATGGATGGCGTGCTGCGCCTGTACTTCGGCGAATCCAATCTGCCCACGCCCGACTACATCAAGCAGGCCGCAACCAAAGCGCTCGCCGACGGCTTCACCTTCTACACCGAAAACGCCGGACTGCCTTCCCTGCGCCGCGCCATCGCCCGCCACTATCAAAACTGGCACCGCGTGGAGCTCGATCCCGAGCGCGAAGTCGTCATCACCGCTTCGGGTGTGCAAGCTCTAAACGTCAGCTTGCGCTGCATGCTCGATCCCGGCGACGAGGCGCTGGTGCTCACGCCCGCCTGGCCCAACGGCTCGTCCATCATTGCCATGGCCAACGCCGTCATTCGCCAGATCCCCCACCCGTTGTGTGGCGACCGTTACCGCGTCGATTTCGACGCGCTCGAAGCCGCCGCCGGTCCCCGCACCCGGCTGCTGCTGTATACGTCGCCCTCGAACCCCCTCGGCTGGGTGGCCACCGATCAGGAGCAACAGCGCCTGCTCGATTTCTGCCGCGCGCGTGGCCTCTGGCTTCTGGCCGATGAAGTCTATGACCGCTTGTACTATTCGGGCGCGGGCCTCGGCGTGCCAGTGCCTTCCATCCTCCGCAAAGCCACGCGCGACGATGCGGTCGCCGTGGTGCATTCGTTTTCCAAAAGTTACTGCATGACCGGTTGGCGCGTCGGCTGGCTCATCGCGCGCCGCGACCTCGGCCTCAAAGCCACGCAATTGAACGAGTTCATCATTTCGCACGCGCCCACCTTCGCTCAAAAAGCCGGCGAGACGGCTCTCGAATGCGGAGAATCCGAGTTGGCGCGCATGCTGGCGCGCCTCAAGGACAATCGCGATTTTTGCCTGGCCGCCCTTCGCCAGATGCCCCGCGTCACTGTGCCCCAGCCCGACGGCGCCTTCTATCTGTTCCCCAAGATCGATGGTTTGACCGATTCCTTCGAATTCTGCAGGCGTTTGCTAATGGAAACCAAAGTCGGTCTGGCTCCAGGTGTGGCGTTCGGCGCCGGTGGCGAAGGTTCCGTGCGTATCTGTTATGCGGCGGACCGGTCGATACTCGAGCCCGCCATGGAACGGCTCGCTAAATTCCTCGGCGCCCGCTAAATCCGATCCCCCCACTAGAGAACACAGCCCGCAGAAGCCGCGAGTCCTCCCGTATGCTGCCGCCGTTTGGCTCACCTGAGCCGCCTTCTCTTATCACGCCAGGAGGCTCGACAACGCCCTCGCCACAAAAGCCGAAGCCACGCAGCAGCTCAGCTTTGTGCTGCCGCTCGAACCCGCGCTTCGAGCCGCGCCAGTCCGAAATCGCGATCATCAGCCTTCACGTTCTTCAGATTCCCTAGCTGGAGCTAGACCCTCCTGCTGTAGTACTATGCGCATGTCGTAGCGGGGGAGCTTCTTACATGTTCAAAGGGTTTCGCGATTTCCTGACAAAGAATTCCGTGCTGGCACTTGCCGTCGGCTTCATCATGGGCGCCGCTACCGGAAAAGTGGTTTCGTCGCTGGTGGCTGATATTTTCATGCCGGTCATCAGCCTGCTGCTGCCCAGCGGCGACTGGCGCACCGCCAAAATCGTACTCAAGACGCGTATAGGCGCGGATGGCAAGGAGGTGGTCGTCAACGCCCTCAACCTCGGCACGTTCCTAGGAAACGTCGTCGATTTCGCGGTGATTGCCTTCGTGATCTACCTGATCACCAAGGCTCTGATTAAGGAAGCTCCCGCCGCGCCATCAAAGAAATGTCCGCGCTGTACGGAAACGATTGCCGTGAATGCCACCAAGTGCAAGTACTGCACCGCTGACATCGGCGCCTAGCCGTGCGCTATTGTGGCGAAGTGATTTGCACTTCCGGCACGAGGTTCTGCCAGTCGGGAAGTTCGTAAACGCGCAGCTTCGTGGTCAGCGGGGCGCTCATCTCCTTGGTTTCGTACGGCCCAAGCGACGCGATCTTGAACGTGAACGTCCCAACGGCCTCTTCGTCCGATTTCGCCGTCCGCGCCCACAAATTCACGTTTGCCGCCAGATCCGCAATCTCGGCGCCAGAATGGTTCACCACCACGAAGCGCACTTGCGGCTTCTTGCTGGCCTCTTCGGTCAAGCGCAACCCGACCACCTCGACGTACTTCTGCAAAGCACTGGCTTTGGCACTAGTGGATGCGGGCGCCTTCGTCGCCGCTGTGGGCGGCCCGCCGGTAGCAGCATCGTTCGATCCCGAAAAGTACTTGATCCCAAAATACGCGCCGGCTCCGAGCCCCACAAACAGAATGGCGAACACGATACTCATCAGCCACGCCGGCAGCCTGACGCCCTTCGGCTCCGGCGGTAGCGCGCGCGGCCATCGGTCGGCGGGCTGCGCCGCGGGTGGTGGCGGCGCGGTCATAACGCTTGCAGCCTGGGCTTGTTGCGGCTGGGCCGGCTGAGGCGGCGCGGACGCACCCGCCTTGCCCGTGCAATCGGGACACTCGTTGTAAGCCGGAGGAACTTCGCGCCCGCACTGTGGGCAAATCCAGGTGAACATGTTCCTTCTAATTTACCGCTAAGAGCGGCCGTCCTGCTGACGTTTCAAAATCGCGCCTGGCCGCGCGCCTGAGTGACGGCCTTGGTCGAGCACCACGGTGCCGTTGACGATTACATACTCGACCCCGGTCGCGTACTGGTGCGGCTTCTCGAACGTGGCGTTGTCGATGATGCGTGCGGCGTCGAAAATCGTAATATCGGCCATCATGCCGGGCCGCAGGATCCCGCGATCGAAGATGCCGATCTTAGCCGCATTGGCCGACGTCATCTTGCGAATCGCATCCTCCATAGTCAGCACTTTGTCTTCGCGCACGTACCGCCCTAGTATTCGCGGAAACGTGCCGAAGTAGCGGGGATGCGGATGCCCTGCGGCGAGCGGGCCCTCATCAGTTACCGCCGTGCCATCCGAGCCGATCGACACAAACGGCTGCCGAAGCGCGTAGCGCATGTCTTCTTCCGAATGGTGAAAATAGACCGTAGGCACCGAACCGCCGTTGGCTTCGAGCAGCTCGAACAGCACGTCGAGCGGCGGCTTTCCCACCACGTCGATCACCTGGTTCATGCGCATGCCTTCAAATTTTTTGTACGCCGGATTGGCCAGCGAGACCAGCAACATGCCGTCCCAGCCGCCGGTCGCGGTGTAGTGGTCGTACCAGTTCGAGCCCGGGATGCCATGTAAAATTTCGTCTGTGAGGCGCGAGCGCAGTGCCGGATCCTTGAGCCTCCGGATCATAGCTTCTGTGCCGCCTTCATGCGCCCACGGCGGAATGATAGTGGCCAGATCGTTTTGTCCGGCTCGATACGGATAGACGTTGGCTTGTACTTGCTGGCCCTGCTCGCGGGCGCGCGTGATCGTCGCGGCGAGCTCCGGCATTTGGCCCCACATCGTGTGCTCGGCGATCTTGAGGTGGATGATATCGACCGGCACATGCGCGCGCCGCCCGATCTCGATGGCTTCCGCGACCGACTCGAAAACGCCCCGGCCCTCGGTGCGCATGTGCGTCGAGTAGCTCCCCCCAAAAGGCGCTGCGGCTTCACACATCGCGACCAAGGTATCGGTATCGATCCACGATCCGGGCGGCCCGCTGAGCGAGCTGCTTACGCCCAGCGCGCCCTGTTGCATCGCTTCACGCACCAGCGCGCGCATCTGGTCGAGCTCGGCCGCGGTCGGTGGTCCGGCCTGCTCGCCTCGCACATAAGTCCAGATCTGGCTGGATCCTACGTAGCTGCCGATATTGGTCGAGATGCCTTGTCGCAGCAGCCGCGCGAAGTAGCCGTTGAAATCGGTCCAATCGGCCGGCGCATCGTGGAGCAGCACGCGCTTTGAGCTGGGCTGTTGCTTGCCACCGATCGGCGCGGCCGACTCGCCCTCACCCAAAATCATCGAAGTCACGCCCTGGCGGATCATGCTCCGGGCATTGCCGTCGGCCACCAGCGTGTAATCGGAGTGATTGTGCATGTCGATGAAGCCGGGCGCGACCGTGAGCCCCGCCGCGTCGAGCGTGCGCTTGGCTCGTGCGCCCGTGAGATGGCCCATGGCAACAATGCGTTTCCCCGTAACGCCGATGTCGCCGAGAAACGACGGGTTGCCGGTTCCATCGACAATCCGCCCGCCGCGAATCAACAAATCGAGATCCTGCGGGACCGCGAGAGGCGCCAGCAGCAGGAAAAATAAAACCATAAGAGCTCGCATGACTGAGAACGCCAGTGTACAACACGGCGCCGTCTCACATCGCTAACCAAGCCGATCCCCAGCCGCGTTGCACGCTCGCGTATGCTACAAGCGATAATGTGGCGCTCGAATTCTTCCGCAAAGCAGCGCGCCAGCCGGCGCGTCTTGGCATTCTGCCCGCGGCGTTCAATCCCCCGACGCGCGCGCACCTGGCGCTGGCCCAATCGGCGCTGGCCACTGTGGACGAAGTGATCTTCGTACTGCCGCGCGGCTTCCCGCACAAAGCGTATGAAGACGCCACGTTCGACCAGCGCGTGCAGATGCTGATGGCCGCCACCGCGACTGAGCCGCGTTACTCCATTGCCGGCAGCGATCGGGGCTTATTTATCGAAATCGCCGGTGAATGCCGCGAGGAGTACGGACAAGATGCCCGGCTTCTCTTCATTTGCGGGCGCGATACCGCCGAACGGATTGTCGCGTGGGATTATGGGGAACCGGACGCCTTCCGGCCGATGCTGGATCAATTCGAGCTGCTCGTCGCCTCCCGCCAGGGCGAGTACGAACCGCCGGCTGAAATCCGCGACCGCGTGCATGCGCTCGATGTTCCGGCGGAAATTAGCGAAATCTCCGCAACAGAAGTGCGCGACCGCCTGCGCCGCGGCGCCCACTGGGAGCACCTTGTGCCCAGTCAGATCGTGCCGCTTGTCCGCCAGATCTACCCGCCGTAGCGCAGGGTCCGCCGCATTTGGGGCTCTGCTGACTTTTGGTTATGGGTTGCTATGTGGCTTAGAATCAATGGCGCTCTTTGAGGCCTCCTTCTTCATCTTCGCAATTGGCTTCGTTCCTACATCCGGCCTGGAATCCGGCACGAAACCATCACGATTGGGCATTTTGATCCGGGGCAGCGTTTTGGCATCCAGGACGTCGTTTTCCCCAATGATTCCGTTCATCTGAAGAATCCACGCTGTCAGCGAATACACCTGGTTGTGGGTTAGCGTGCCCGGACGGTCGAGCGGCATCGCCCGGTTCACGTAATCCCAGATCGTCGTAGCGTAGGGCCAGTAACTGCCTGCGGTCTTAATCGGTTTGGCGGTCTGCAAGCTTCCTCGGCCCCCGACGAGTTTCGACTGTTTGGGTTCGTCTCCCCCTTCGCCGTTCGGTCCGTGACATCGCGCGCATCTTCGCGAATACACCTCGCGGCCTTCGACAGCCGTTCCGCGGCCTTCCGGCAGTCCTTTACCATCGGGCGCGGGTGTGATGTCCATGGCGCGGATTTCTTCGGGCGTGGGCGTGCGGCCCAGGCCATACTTGGGTGATTGCCCAGATAGCCCCACGCACAAGGCGTACACAGCGGCGAGCTTAGGCCGGCACATCGGTTACGCTCCCGTCGGCCATCACCTTCCACGGCCGGATCCCGTTGTTGTGATATTCGTAATTCGGACCGCGTACCGCGACCAGCGCCTCTTGTGTCGGCTGCACGTAGCCGGATTCATCGGTCGCGCGCGACTGCACAACCACTTCCTTTCCATCCCACCGCCACGGCAGACAAAAGCGCACGATGGCCGCCGGTAGCCGTGGCTCACTCAGCGACGCCTCCAGCCAGGTCGTGCCGCCGTCGAGTGAAACTTCCACACGCTCGATGCGGCCCCGTCCCGACCATGCCAGGCCGGTGATCTCATACCATCCTGCGCCCGGAAGCTTTTGTCCGCCGGACGGAAAGGTCACTACGGATTTCGCTTCCATCACAAAAGTGAACTGACGCGCTGTGCCATCAGGCATGGAGTCGGTGTATTTAGCCGTCTCATCGCGCGTCATATATGGCTGGTCGACGAGTTTCAGGCGCTGCAGCCACTTCACATTGCTGTTGCCTTCCCAACCTGGAATCACGAGCCGCAGCGGGTACCCCTGTGCGGGCCGCAGGGCTTCGCCGTTCTGACCGTACGCCACGATAATATCGTCCATGGCTTTCTCGAGTGGAATGCTGCGCTGCATCAAGCAGGCATCTGCGCCCTCGGCGAGAATCCACTTCGCACCGGGTTGAACGCCGGCTTCGGAGAGCAGCAGCGACAGCCGCACGCCGCTCCACTCGCTGCAGCTCACCATCCCGTGGCTCACCTGCACAGTGGGAGCGTCGCGGCGTCCGTAGCTGAGATGAGTGTTCCCCGAGCACTCGATGAAACAGATGCGCGAGACAGACGGGAATCGCCGCAAGTCGGCCATGGTGAACATCAGGGGCCGTTCTACCAGACCGTGAATCAGCAACCGGTGCGTGGCGGGATCGATCGTGGGCACGCCCGAGTGATGGCGCTCGTAATGCAGGGCGGATGGCGTGATCGTGCCAATCAGCTCCGCGAGCGGCGTATAACTCGAGCCGACTTCCAGAATTTTCGTCGTGGGGAGAGAACGCGCGGATTTCTCGAAGGCCGAACGCTCGCCATAAGCGCTCAGCGGCTTTCCGATTCTTCGCGGCCCTTCATCCTCCGGCGCCTCCGTGCGTTTGCAGCCCGTGAGAACAGCGCTCAATGCGCCCGTCGCTTCCAGAAATTTTCTGCGCGTCGACTTTCCCGCCATGGGTATCTCCTGGTTCTGATGTTACTGCAATGACGCTTTGCGAACGGCTGCGCGTTTGTTATCGTGATTCCCTATGCGATCCGTGAAATGGCTTCTGACGATGGCAATCTTCGCCGCGGCGTGCTCCTCCCAGACGATCGGCAATCACAAGGCCGTCTACGACGGGCATGGCACGCTACTGCCCTGGACTTCCTGGCAAGACGCGCTGGATCGCGAGATGAAGTGGTACTTGAGCAGCCCCATCGAGAACGGTTACCCGCGCTTCGTCTGGATGACTTTCATGGATGGCGACTACAAACCCATCCAGCGGCAGCCGGATTTCATTCCTGCCACGCAGCTTGGCATGGGCATCATTTCTTACCTGAAGTATTACGCCTACACCCGGAAGGAGAATCCAAAGGTTCTCGAATTCGCGCGCTACATGGGCGACTATCTCGTGAAGGAAGCGCTCACGCCCAACACTGGCAAGTACCCGCAGTTCGTGCGCTCCACCGGCTGGCGCGCCAAATTTCCGCAACCGCCGGATTGCGGATCGCAGGGCGACCGGCCGTTCGAGATTGAACCCGACAAAGGCGGTATTGCCGGATATGCGCTGCTTCTCTTGTACGACGAGACGAAAGACGAGAAGTATCTGCGATCGGCGCTGCACCACGCGCAGGTCTTGATGGCCAACATGGCGCCTGCCGACGACACGCACTCTCCCTGGCCGTTTCGCGCGGACTACCGCACCGGCGAATCGCGCGGCGCGGTGTCCGGGAACATGACGTTTATTCTCCGGCTCTGGGATAAGCTGATCGAGGCCGGCCATAACGAGTTCACCGCCTCGCGCGACCATCTGTGGGACTGGATGGCCGACAAACAGATTGCCAGCCTCGCGAAAGATGGCGCGCTCTGGGCGCAGTTTTTCGAGGACCACCAGGAACCCGACGACCGGACCGCATGGGCGCCATTGAGCCTGGCACGCTATCTGATCGAAAAGAAGCAGGCGCTGGACGACGACTGGCAGCCCCATGCCAAGGCGCTGATCGATTTCGTCATCGGTCACTTCACCGTGGTGCGAAACGGGGTACTGATCTGCGGCGAACAGGACTACGACAAGGAGCCGTGGGGCGGCATCGCATCCAGTTTTGGCGCCGTGCTGGCCATGTACTCGGCGGCCAGCGGCTCGCCCGAGTACAAGGGGCTGGCTTACCAGAATCTGAACTACGCGCTTTATGCCATCAACGACGACGGCTGCCCGCGCGAGAACTCGCTGCGTCCCGGCCGCGGCGGCTGGCAGGAAGACGCGCATACCGACAAGATCCACAATTACATGGATGCCATTGCCGCATTTCCGGAGTGGGCGAAGTAGAGAAGAGCGGCAGTTTAACGTTCAGCGCGGCTCGCCGGCGGAAATGGCGCGGTGCTCCAGCTCTACAAACGGCACCGCCGCCTGCATGAGCTGCGTCTCGATTGCGATCGAGTGCGCTGACGCTGGATTGCTCACCACAAGCTCGAGCAGCTTGAAGATCGCGTGATCGGGAACGTCCTCGGCTTCTCTGAAGAAAGCCATCTGATTAGTGGTGGCGTTGTAATCCACGCTGATCAGATCGCCGCCCCGGACCTGGCCGCTGGCGATGAGGTTTGATAGCGGATCGACGAGCTCACGATCGATGGCGCGCTTCAGGTGACGCGCGCCGTATTTCAAGTCGGTTCCTTCGCGCAGCAGAAACTCCTTGGCCGCGGGCGCCAGCGCAAAGAAGAAAGGCGTCGGCGTGGACGAGCTGAAAATCCGCTGCTGCAGCAGGTTCAATTCGAGGGTCAGAATCTTGCGCAATTCCGGCTCGGCCAGCGGCTTGAAGACCAGCACTTTGTCCAGGCGGTTCATGAATTCCGGCGTGAAGCGCCGCCGCGCGGCTTCGACTCCGGCGCGCGAAATCTTCTCCGTGGTGCTCTCATCCAGCTGGCCCGCCTCTTGATCGGACTTCCCCGCGCCAAAACCCAGGCTGGGCCGCAGGATGGTATTCATCTCCGCGGCGCCCAGGTTGCTGGTCATGAAAATCATGGTCTGCGAGAAATCCACGCGGCGCGTATCGCCGAGCGTGAGGGTGGCCTTATCCAGCACGCCCAGCAGCAAATTCCACAACGCGTCGCTGGCCTTTTCAATCTCATCAAACAGCAGGAAGCTCAGCTTCACTTTTTCCGTGTGGTACTGGCTCAGCACTTCCTGGCTGAGCACCGGGTGCGTCTCGCGATGGCCGAGGTAACCCGGGGGCGAACCGACCAGCTTGGCGATCTCGTGGCTGTGCTGGAATTCCGCACAATCGATTTTGACCATGGCGCGCGCGTCGCCCACCAGGCTTTCGGCCATCGACTCCACCATTCGGGTTTTGCCGGTGCCGGTTGGACCCAAAAGCAAAAAGCTGCCAATGGGGCGCGAGGGGCTGTTCATCCCGGCGAGAAACGTTTGATAGACGTTGACGATCTGCTGAATAGTGTGGTCCTGGCCGATGATGCGCTTGTGAAGATCGACGCGAAGCTTCTCGGCCTCTTCACCGGTTTGGCGGACATCCAGTAGTTTTCTCAACCGCGCCACACTTTTCTGCCTGCGAGCGGACGACACCTGCACTCGCCCGATCATAATCCCGCAGGGAATATGTGGGAATGCTGAAAAAGGTTAACAGTGAGGTGGGCCCGATGGTTAGGTCAAATATGATCGAGCGCGTGCGGGTTTTCCACGGTTGAGAGATCGCCGAGCGCTTCGCCGAGATACTTTTGGCGGAGCAGACGGCGAACAATCTTGCCGCTCTGCGTTTTGGGAAGCTCATCTACCGCGCGTACGGCCTGCGGCTTGAAGGTCGGGCCAAGACAGTCGACCAGGTGCCGGGACAGCTCCTGCTCTAATTCCGAGGTGCCCGCGACACCGAATTTCGGCACAACGAACGCGACGATGCACTCGCCCTTCAACTCGTCGGGTACGCCGATGACGGCAGCTTCGGAAACCGCCGGATGCTCGATGAGAGCGTCTTCCACTTCCGCCGGCCCCACTTTTCGCCCGGCCACATTCATGGATTCATCCGCGCGCCCGTGGAGAAACCAGCAGCCGTCTTCATCCACGCTGGCCCAGTCGCCATGATTCCACCAGCCTGGCCAGCGCGACCAGTAGGTTTCCAGATAGCGCGCCGGATCGCCCCAGATGCCGCGAGTCATGGAAGGCGAGGGTTTGGTGCAGACCAGGTAGCCTTTCTTGCCGCGCGCCAGGTTACCCGCGTCATCGACGACTTCGGTCGCCATTCCGGGTGACGGCCCGCCCAGCGTGCAGGTTTTGAGCGGCTGGATGGGCAAGGGCAGCAGGAAGCAGCCAACAATTTCGGTGCCGCCGGAAATATTGATCACGGGGCAGCGGCCATGGCCCACGTTTTCGAAGAACCACAGGTACGACGTGTCGTCCCACGGCTCGCCGGTCGAGCCCAGCAGGCGCAGCGAACGCATTGCCTGTTTCGGCGGACCACTGCGCATGAGCATACGAATTGCCGTCGGCGAAATGCCGAAAGTCGTGATGCGGTGGCGCTCGACCATCTGCCACAGCCGGTCTGGACCTGGGTAATCGGGCGCGCCATCGTACATGAAGATGGTTCCGCCGAAATTGTGGTTGCCGATGATGGTCCACGGCCCCATCATCCAACCGATGTCGGAGAGCCACCAGAAGCGGTCCGCGGGCTGGTGATCGAAGGCCAGCAGAATTTCTTTGCTCATCTGCGCGAGGCAGCCGGCGTGGGTGTGCACGGTGCCTTTGGGTTTGCCCGTGGTGCCGGAAGTGTAGAGGATGAACGCGCGGTCTTCGGAGTTGAGCGGGAGGGAAGTGCGAGGCGTGGCGTCCCTTAGCAGCGCGTTCCACCACATGTCCCGGCCCTCGCGCCATGGAATCTTGCCATTCTTGTACGGGCAGATGATGACCTTCTCGACGGTGTTGGGCTTGTCGAGCGCTTGATCGACTTTCTCCTTCAGCGGGAGATGCTTTCCGCGGCGCTGCGCGTGGTCCGCGGTGAAAACTACGCGGGCGCCAGAGTCCTTGAGACGCGTGGCGATGGCTCCGGCGCCGAAGCCGGCGAAGATCGGCACCACGATCAGGCCGAGCTTAAAGCACGCGTACAAAATCGTGATGACTTCGGGGATCATCGGCATGACGACGGCGACGCGGTCGCCTTTCACCAGTCCGATGGCAGCGAGCCCATCGGCGAGCCGGGTTGCTTCAACCGCCAAATCCGCGAAAGTGATTTCTCTGGTCTTGCCGTCCTCGCCTTCCCAGATGCAGGCAATGTTGCCGCTGGCGGCGTGGCGGTCGAGGCAATTCGCGGCGATGTTCAGTTTGCCGTCCGCGAACCATTCGGCCCACTCGATTCCGCGTGAGGTGTCCAGCACGCGGTCGTACGGGCGGAACCAGTCGATGCCCGCCTCGCGCACCATGCGATCCCAGAACTCTTCCAGGTTGTCGCGCGAATATTGCAGGAACGCTTCACGATCCGTAAAGCCGAGCTTCCGCATGAAGCGCCAGACGTTGGTCTGTTCGATCCACTCGCGCGTGGGCTCCCAGATCCACTTGCCGCTCATGTCTTGATTTCGCCCAGCTCTTTTTGTTCGATCTTAGGCCGCACCATATCGAAGCGGTCCGTGGTGCGCGTGTAGGTTGGACCGCCCATGCGGCCGATGGGGTGCAGCTTGTCGGGATCGATTTTGTAGTTGTCGAAGAGCGCGTCGTCGATGTGGAAGCGCAGCACTTCGCCAAGCACGAGGCTGCCGCCGAGTGGTTTGGCGCTCACCTCCACAATCTGCACCAGCCGGCACTCCATATTGATGTGCGACTCTTTGACGCGCGGCGGCTTGACCAGATCGCTCGGGACAGGCGTCAGGCCGGATGCCGCGAATTCGTCGATTTCGGGCGGAAATTCGGCCGAGCAGATGTTCATTTGTTCGGCAAATTCCTCCGACACCACGTTCACTACGAATTCCTTGGTGGCCTCGATGTTGCGCAGCGTGTCTTTGCGCGACCCGTCGGTGCCCCGAACCATGGGGGAGAAACAGATCACCGGCGGATTTGCGCTGATGCCTGTAAAGAAACTGAACGGCGCGAGATTGCGGACGCCGCCGGCGCTGATGGTGGAGACGAAAGCGATGGGCCGCGGGACGATGACCCCGACCATCAGCTTGTAGATGTCGCGGTGGTCCTGCTCGGAAGGATTGATGATCACAAATTAACGCGCGGCTGGCGCCGGCTCCATCCAGCTCATCCAATATTCTTTCCACTCGACCGATTCGCCGGCGGGCAACAGGTGGATGGGATTCAGCCCGTCCAGCATTACGGCGAACTCATCGGTATGTGTTTTCTTCTTTTGGTTGGCGAGCGCCTTGGGGTGCGGCCCGTGGTGGATGCCGCGCGGATGCAGCGTCGCCCAGCCGGGCTTGATGTTGTCCTTACTGAAAAAGTCGCCGTCGTGATAGAAGATGAACTCGTCGTAGTCCGTGTTGCG
>Ga0070730_10001756_pt1 | contig 20463 bp, 12 predicted proteins | sample Coa_R1_3_FD_66447 | JGI IMG/M metagenome (GOLD analysis project Ga0070730, IMG submission 66447) | Surface soil microbial communities from Centralia Pennsylvania, which are recovering from an underground coalmine fire - Coalmine... | ecosystem: Environmental > Terrestrial > Soil > Unclassified ... | reverse complement strand
TGGGGAATGAGATCGGTGGTGCTGTTGAAATAGCTTACATTCAGCTGCCGATGGCTCGTCCCCGGAGAGGTCCATGTGAAAGAAGCGCCACTGTCGTTGCGGACAGGCGCAATATTGACGCTGAGCGGTCCGGCAAATCCCAGAGTCGTCAGCAGCGCGCTGTCCCGCAGCAATTGCGCAAGTTGATCGGGTGTCGTCACCACGATTCCTGAGCGCTCCAGCAGATCCTGTAGTCCGGGAACCAGGGCAAAAATGGACGTCAGCGTGGGTACGTTCACGTCATGGCGATAAAACGCCGCGCCCTGAAAATGCCCCCATCCGGCGCGGAGAGTACCGGAAAAGTCATTGCCACCACTGCCGTCAAACCCGGTTGTTCTCTGATACTGAAAACCAGCACCAAAATGGCTGAGGGAAAAATCAACGCCGACAGGAAGGTTTAGGGTATGGATCACGGGACCTGGCGGCAGACTGCTGGAAAAGCGCGAAAACTCGGCCCCACTGGAAAGCGTGAAATGCCGCGTAAGTTTGTAGTTCAGCAGAGAATTACCAGTAAATATGTTCTGCCGCAGCAGAGGAAGTTTGTAATCCGATTCGGTCACATTGGCGTTCCCGGAAAAGCGCGCGGCGAAATCGTGGCTCACATTCAAATCACCGAATACTCCGCGCTGATTGTTGAGAGCCAGCGAGGCAAAGCTTGCGGGCTGCACGCGAAAATCTCCATTCATGTGAGTATGATCGGTATCGAGGTTTCCGCGGGAAGCAAAAGCCAGGCTTCTTCCCGCGCCCGCTTCCGAAATCAGGTTGGCCCGATTTTTGTATTTCAGCTTCCACGCCAGTGACCCGGTAAACCCGCTGCTGGCGACATTGGCCTGACTTGCCGGATTTTTAAAGTAGTACAGATTCGCCACCAGGGACTGGTCTTCATTCAAATGAAATGAGCGGGAAAGGCCCAAAACCTCTTCCGGGTCGGTAACGAGAAAAAGTCCCTGAAAGGTCGCGATCATCGTGAATCCGCCATGAAACTGCCAGTCATGCCAGCGGAAATGCAGGCCGCGCACCAGCGTATGGTCCAGAGTCAGAGGCGAATTGTCCACCAGCTGATCCACCGCCACAACGCCCCAGCGGGAGTGGCTGATTTCATAAGATGCCAGCGGAAAACCTATTTGCGATTGGGATGAGGTGGCAGAAAAAAACGTGGCATTGACCACCTGTACGCGTTCAAAGGAGTCGCCCTGTTCCCGTTTCATCACAAGAGTGTTGGTCAGCTGCGAAGGATCATTGTTATAGCGGACCTCATACGATCCGCTTTCCACGGTGCTTCCCTCTTGCGCCGGGGGAATAAAGCCAGCGGGATACACCGGAGCAGGCACGGGTACGGTCACCTGAATGCTTTGAATGCCAGCCGCCGTGACAACGACAATGTTTGTTGTGCCCGGCGCCCGGCCCTGGACCAGAAGCCTGCCGTTTCCCGTAATACGGACATCCGCGACAGCAGAGTCAAGGGAATACGCTGCCGTTGCCTCGGGAATATTTACTTCCACGGTTTTCTGATAGACGACAAGGAGAGGGGACTGCGCTTCAGCGGCCAGGAGCAACAGCAAGCTAACCCAGACGATTCGGCGCGGGAGTTTCATTGGATCTTGAAAGTAGCGTCCTTCGTGAGCGTTTTTCCTTCAAATTGAAACGAGCACAGCACCCGGTAGTTTCCAGCGTTGAGCTGCTCCGGATATTCGGCCGCGAATTCCAGACGCTCTCCCGGAAGCAACCGCTGCGGGGAAAAAGGAGCCTTTCCCACCAGACTGCCGGACGTACTCAGAATGGCTGCCACTCCCTCCGGCACTGCGGGTTCGGTTCCGGAATTGGTGATCCATTGCGAGATCACCATATTCGAGCTTTCGTTGGCCGGCTTGACTTGTACGGGATCGGGGTCGAGTTTCACGTTGTCAGTAAGATTGAAGGTCAGCAAAGCTCCCAGCGACGCGGTCATTCCCACCGAGGGCGTTGAACTTGGGAGGACATCAGTCCCGCGAAAAATAGCGACCATGGCGCGAATTTTGGTGTCCGGCGGGATCGTGAGCCGCACGTCAACGGACCCGGCGCTGTGTGCTTTGATGACAATCTTACTTTGCGAGAAAACAGCGGTAGCCGCAATGCTGTGCTCCGTCTCCCCAGCGGTGACAAATACTCTTTTCCCGTCCCTGACAATAACGTCTTCCGCAATTAGCTCAAAAGCAAAATCGAGTCCGGTGAGATTGTTGAGAGTAAGGGTTTGCGTTAAGCCCTGGCCAAAACTGCCGCGGGCCATGACCACTGCCGGGCTGAGAGAAATAGAAGGCTGCTGACCGGTATTCTGCTGCGTAGCCGTATTCTGCGGACCTGGCGGAGTGGCCGGCGCCGCCTGCGCAAACACGCATGGAAGGCACAGCAAAGCCAGCAGGCATACAGCAGAGATTCTTATTTGATTCACAGACATTTCCTCGCACTTACACATAATCCTGTTAAGTGCTCTCTTTTTCTATCGGCTTTTTTTCCAGGTATCGAATAACATCCCCTGAAAAAGTCAGTTGGGAATAACCTGAAAAATAATGGAATTGTGCAGCTGCGGGGTCTTTTCCGTGGCTGTGTTGGGTACCAGTATCTCAAGGCGATGTACTCGAGCAGGTCCCGGCCTGGCTTGCCCCTCGATTATTTGTGGAGTGGTAGTCAGCATGACTCCATCTACCCAAAGCGTGTACGGCTCCTGCGGAAAAGCGATGCAGGCCATAACAGCGGCGGTTTGAAGATGCTGCGCCGGATCCTGGATAGTCAGACCGAAACCGGTAGTGACGATCAGCCCATCCTGCCGCTGGCGTACGTGAACGTTTGGCCTTCGTGCGCCGCCAGCGGAAACAACTCCCATATCCAGCATCGACTGCGTCGCGCCACCCGTGACCGCCGCGCCGTCCGGCAAACTCGACAGAACGGCGGAGACAGAACCCATCGCCTGAGATTTCATATTCAGAACCTGGCTGGAGGCGCCTTTGGCTGAATTCTTCTGCCGCTGTCCCTGCACACTGGTATTCAGTAAACCAGTTACAAGCAGCAGCAGAATACAGTTCAGCTTAATTTGACACCTCCAGCATTGGTCGGAGACGTAGCTGGGCTTTTAAACCATCGCCAGTTTACGGCTTAATTTGTTAATTCGACGTCGCGGTAAATGCAATCGTGTTGCTGATACTGGTGCCGCTGGCCGTAGCAAACGGTACCGTAATCGCAATCGCTTCCGACGCATTGCTGCCATAAGTTCCCGTGAGCGTGATTGTGGTTGCTGACGCGTTGGTGACCGTGTTGCCTGCTACCTGCCAGGTATTAGTGGCATCGGCCGAGCCCAGCTGCGCCGTAAGCTTGTAATTGGCGCTGGAACTGTTGGCTTTGGTGACCAGCACATCAACCGGCGTGCTGACGGTAAAGCTGGTGTTGGGAACCACGGTGCGCGTAACGTTGGCGGCCACGGGGCCGAATGCCGAGACATTGCCAAATGCCAAAGTGGCGGTGTTTGTGCCTGCTCCGGACGAAAGCGGTACGCCAGCGGCATCCGAATTGAAGACCAGGTTAATAGACGAGTTGACGGTGGCTGTAACCGTGAGGGTACCGGAAGCGTTGTTACCAGCCTGAGCAAAGGCAACCGATGACATCAGCATCATCATTGCCATGGTTATGGTCAAAAGTACCAGCTTTTTCATTTATATTCTCCTCTTTGGCTTGTTTTCTTTACTTCATTCGTTCTGTACTCGATCTCAACTTTCTTAATTACAAAATCCGTCTTTCCTGAAACTCAGTTGGAGGTCGCCGTAAAATTAATCGTTGTGGTCAGCGGCGTACCTGTTGCCGGACCGCCAGCTCCCGGCGCCGCCGTTAACACCGTGAGATTCAAACTGTGCTGTACATCCGTGTTATAAGCGCCATTGGTCTGAATGGTTTGCGACACGGTTGTGAGCATCACCGCATCCACTGCATAAGTAAGGCCGGTTGGCGCCGCCGCGGCCAGTTGCGCGGTAAGCGTGTAGCTCGGACTATTGCCACCCTGTAGCACCTGCACATCAAAAAAAGTGCTCACGGTATAGCTGGCCGGACCGACCGGTGGACGCGTAATCCCCGCCGCAAGCGGGCCAAATGCCGAAATCGTACCGAAATTCAGGCTGGCTGCCGCGCTTCCACTATTGCCGAGAGACACGCCAGAGGGATCGCTGTCAAAAACAATGGCTATGCCAGTTTTATGCACAAGGGTGGCATTAATGGTGCCAGTGGCCGTCTGTGACCAGAGCGATACGGCTGACAGCAGTAAGACCACTACAGAGACCCGAAGTAGGCTATAGCTGTTCATACCGTTCTTTCTGGCCGCTTGCCATGGCGTATTGTGTCTGCTCAGCAAATTCATAACTTCACCTAATTGGCCGTGGCCAAAAATGTGATTGTTTCCTGCAGTATTTGTGCCGGTACATTGTTTCTCACCTGCACCTGCAGGGTTTTGGTTACGGGCGACGCATAATTGTCCGTGGCATCCAGGCTCGTAAATGCAGTATTGGTCAAAGTAACGTTATTGATCAGCCAAACCACATTGGCGGGTGGAGCAGAGGAAATTTCCGCGGCCAGCCGGTAATTTGGGCTGCTGCTGTTGGCCTTGGTGACAACAACGTCAAAAGCACTGCTCACCTGATAAAACGAAGCTCCAATATGCACATAGGCGACGCAGGCCAGCGAATCCGATCCGCCGTTGAACGAGGCTGTCCCCAGATCCAGCCCAACATTGTTCGTGCCCGGGTTCGTAAGCGGGCAGAATCCGTTGCTGCCAACACTCGGATTATTCTGAAATATCAGACTGATGGACGGCTGCACCGTCATATTGATCGTCAATTGTGCGTTGACCTGAGCACATGAGTGATCTGCCAGCCCGCACAGCAGCGCCATGCCCGCCAGCAAGAATTTCAGATCACAAATGGAACGGCCCATTTTCATCGGAAAAACTCAAAATCCAAATTGTTTCGAAAATTTCTTCGAGCTACCTGGTTAAGTTGATTTAATTTGCGTTGGGATGATAGTAGGGGTTTTCGAACTCTAACACCAGAGTACTTCGGTCATATGGACATGCACGTCCGCGCAAATATATGAAAACATTATGCGCACTTTTTTGACTTTAGTACCGGACAGAGCGGGAAATACGATTATGGGTGACGGAAAATTAGTTTTTCTTCAGAATGGTACGGAAGCTGTAGTTCGCCTTTTATTTGCTTTTTTGGCCCGAGCTGGAATATGTGGGTGGAGATGAGACGCACTCAGGCGCTCAAAGCCCAATCCAGCAGAGAACTGGTTTGAGAATTAATGATCGATGTTTATTTGCCTGGCTCGGAAATCGGGTTTTTGGGTTGCCGGATTTGCTGATCCAGAACGGCCGCATAGTGCTGAAAGTCGTAGTCGTGAAAAGCCCTGAAGACCTCGCGTCCGGAAGGATCCTGAATAATCACCAGTGAAGTTGTTTCCTTGTTCTTGTCGAAGAATTGCTCCACACCAAGGCTTCGCGCCTGCTGCCGTGATTTTTCCATTGTTTCTTCCGAGGTGACATCGAAAAGGACAAAGCGAATTTTCCCCTGATATCTGTCATTAATAAGAACAAGGGTGGGCTTCAGTTTCTGGCATAAAGGACACCAGTCTGCGTAGATAACCGCAACCAGCGGCTTATTCTCCACGCGTTGCGGACCACCAGCAAATGCCAGCACAGAGAGAATCAATACACAAATGGCTTTTCGCATAAATATGTTCATAAGCGAGCAATCCTCCAGTTATGACTGTTAATGCCGCGATACAGTGTGGCTGCAACATTGATTCCTGCCAAGTATCTTTAGTAACAAAATCCTAATATTTGACGCTAATCGCCCCGCTGTGCGAATGATAATTTAATATTTTTAATAAATGAGACCCCATAAAGACCTTTTTTATTGGTTGCGTTCAATACCAACTCAGACTGGCTTGTGCGCCGGTTGAAGCAGTCTCAGCATCTGCCGGTATGTGGTTACATTGCAGCCACAAACTTCGTCAGATACTATGAGGTCTTACCCCTATGAGTTCACGGCATAATCCCGCTCTTTTTGCCTGTCTGCTGGTTACTGTTCTGGCCCTGACAGCATGCTCGAAATCAGGAGTTGCCGCCGCGCCTGCCGGTCCTCCGCCCCTTCCGGTAAAGATCCAGATCGCCCAGACACATCTGGTGCCGGAGTCAACCGATTATCTGGCAACGATCAAATCGCGCAATTCGTCCGCACTGCAGCCGCAGGTAGAAGGTGACATTGTCAGGATTTTTGTGCGTTCGGGCGAAAAGGTTGCGGCAGGTACACCGGTCCTCGAAATTGATCCTCGCAAACAGGCGGCAACGGTCAACAATCAGGAAGCAGCTTACAAATCCAAACTCGCCATAGTGCAGATGGACCGGCTGGATCTGGAACGTAAAAAGCAGCTCTTTGGCGCCGGAGTCATCGCCAAAGCCGATCTGGACAACTCGCAGGCCGCATACGATTCCGCCCAGGCGGATGCCGAGGCTTTGGACGCAGCCATTCGCGAGCAAAAAGAGCAGTTGCGGTACTACACGGTACGTGCGCCAGCCGCTGGCATTGTCGGTGATATTCCTGTTCGCGTGGGCGATCATGTCACCAACCAGAGCATGCTCACCACCATCGACCGTGGTGGAGATCTTGAAGCCTATGTTTATGTTCCCGCCGACAAGTCGAGCACGGTGCACCTGAATCTGCCGCTGGAATTAATGGACGATAATGGCAAGACGGTGCTGCGCGCGCCTGTCTTTTTTGTTTCTCCGGAAGTAGATACCGCCTCCCAAACCCTGCTGCTGAAAGCGCGCATACCCAGCGCCAAAGGTTTTCGCAACGACCAGCAGGTACATGCCCGGGTAATCTGGGCGGAAAAGAAGTCACCTTTGATTCCCCTGACCGCGGTTTCCCGTCTAAGCGGGAAGGTATTCGCCTTTGTAGCGGAAGGGCAGGGGCAGCAAACCGTCGCCCGCCAGCGCCTGATCCGCGTAGGTGACGTAATCGGAAATGATTATGTTGTGCTCGAAGGCATTCAGCCTGGTGATCGCATCATTGTGAGCGGCGTGCAGATTCTGGCCGATGGCATGCCGGTAGCTCCGCAGTCCTAAAAGCGTCGTTAGTCGCTTAGGAATTTTTTAAAAACATGGTTAATTTCTTCATTCGGCGTCCTGTCTTTGCGACCGTTTGCTCTCTGCTGATTGTGCTGGCCGGAGCTGTCGCCATTCCCACACTGCCCATCGCGCAATTTCCGGTGCTGGCGCCGCCGGTGGTCACGGTAAGCGCCTTCTACACCGGCGCCAACGCCCAGGCGGTGGAAAGCAGTGTGACCACGCTGCTGGAACAGGCAGTCAACGGCGCGGAGGGCATGCGCTATATGACTTCCAGCAGCAGCAATGACGGTTCCAGCTCTGTGACCGCGACCTTTGACCTGGAGCGCAGCCTTGACCTGGCTGCGGTGGACGTACAGAATCGCGCCTCCACCGCTTTGGGCCGCCTTCCGGCGGAGGTGCAGACCACTGGCATCGGCATCAACAAAAATTCAGGTTCATTCGTGCTCGCCGCAGGTTTCTACTCGGACAAAGGGCAGTACGACGATCTGTTCATCAGTAATTATCTTGATGTTTATGTGCGCGATGCTCTGAAGCGCGTCCGCGGCGTGGGCGATGTGAACATCTTCGGCGAGCGCAAATACTCCATGCGGCTGTGGCTCGATCCTTCGCGGCTGGCCGCGCGCGGCCTGGTGGCCCAGGACGCAGTGGACGCGCTGCGCGAGCAAAACGTGCAGGTGGCCGCCGGACAGATTGGCCAGCAGCCCGCACTCCCCGGACAGATGTACCAGATCAGCGTGCGCGCCGTGGGCCGCATGACCGATCCCACTGAGTTTGACCGCATCGTAATCAAACGCTTCCCCGATGGCTCGCTGGTGCATTTGCGCGACGTGGGCCGCGCCGAACTGGGTTCGGAAAGTTACGGCGGCAAGATTCGGTATCAGGGAATTGACGTGGTTGGCGTGGGCGTTCAGCAACTCTCGAATGCCAATGCCCTTGACGTGGACCGCGCCGTAACCGCCGAGCTTGCCCGGCTGTCACAACGGTTTCCCACCGGGCTGAAGTACCAGATTGCGGTCGATACCACGACCGCCGTTCGTGAATCCATTGGTGAAGTGCTGAAGACCCTGCTGGCGGCGATCGGAATCGTGATCGTGGTGATTTTCCTTTTCCTTCAGGGCTGGCGCAGCACCATCATTCCTGCCATCACCATTCCGGTTTCGCTGGTCGGAACGTTTATTTTTGCCAAATTGTTCGGCTTCTCCATCAATACGCTCACTCTGTTTGGCATCACCCTGGCTACCGGACTGGTGGTAGACGATGCCATTGTGGTGATTGAAAACGTGGAGCGCCACCTGGAAGAAGGCCTGACCGACGCGGTGCTGGCCACACAGACCGGGATGAAGGAAGTCACCGGGGCCGTGATCGCAACTTCACTGGTCCTGATCGCCGTGTTCGTTCCCGTTTCGCTGTTCCCGGGCACAACAGGCAGGCTCTACCAGCAATTTGCCCTGACCATTGCCTTTTCCATCGCACTCTCAGCGTTTAACGCGCTCACGCTTTCTCCCGCGCTGGCCGCATTGCTTCTGCGCCCCCGCGCCGGACATATCAATCCGCTTTTTGCCGGCATCAACAAGCTGATTCAGCGCGGCACGTCTGCTTATGTCGCGCTTCTGCACGGAATCACCCGCTGGAAGCTGGCGGTGATTGCAGTCTTTCTCCTCGGCCTGACTGCCACCTGGGTCATTTACCGCCGCGTGCCCACCAGCTTTTTACCCAATGAAGATCAGGGGTATTTCATTGTGATTGTGCAGGCGCCACCCGGAGCGTCCCTCGACTACACCACGCAGGTCATGGATAAAGCCAGCACCATCATCACGAAAAACTCCGATGTGCTCGGTGTTTTTTCCGTTCCGGGATTCTCAGGTGGTTCAGGCTCTGCCGCCAATCAGGGTCTGATGTTCGCCGTGCTAAAACCCGTGAGTGAACGCAGCGGCAAAACACACAGCGCGGAATCTATTGTCCAGTCCGTAACCGGCCCGCTCATGGGCCTGGGCAACGCCATTATTTTCCCCACACTGCCACCCCCTATTCAGGGTCTGGGAAGCTACGGCGGATTTCAATTTGAGCTGCAACAGACCGGCAGCGGCAGCATGGAAGATCTGGAACAGGTTTTTCACCAGTTTCAGCTGAAAGCAGCCCAGCGACCGGAGCTTGCGCCGCTGTTCGCGTCATTCAGCGCGAGCGACCCGCAATATCTGGTCACCATTGACCGCGACAAGGCCAAGGGCCTGGGCGTTGCCTTTTCTCAGATTACCTCGGCGCTCCAGGTTTATATGGGGTCGGTCTATGTAAATGATTTCGACTTCAATAACCGGTCGTATCGCGTCTATGTTCAGGCTGACCGCATGTTTCGTTCCCAGCCGCGCGACCTCAGGCAGTACTACGTCCGTTCGGACAACGGCAGGATGATCCCTCTCGACAATTTGATTACGGTAAAGGAAGATACCAGCGCCAGCATCATCAGCCACTACAACACATTCCGCAATGTGGACATCAATGGCAGCGCCAAACCGGGCTTCAGCTCTGGCCAGGCGATTACGGCCATGGAGAGCGTCGCACGGGAAACGCTGCCTCCCAATTATTCGTACGCCTGGACGGGGCTTTCCCGCGAGGAGATCGAAGCCGGCTCGAAAGCGTTTTTGCTTTTCGGACTCGGCTTGCTGGTGGTCTATCTCACTCTCTCGGCCCAGTATGAAAGCTTTGTTCTGCCCTTCATTATTCTGCTGGCGGTACCCATGGCGGTTCTGGGAGCGCTGGGCGCACAGGCGCTGCGCGGACTGGAGAATGACGTTTATTGCCAGATCGGCCTGGTCATGCTGATCGGTCTTTCCAGCAAAAATGCGATTCTCATTGTGGAATTCGCCGAACAGCTGCAGCACAAAGGTTTGGGACTGCTCGAGGCCGCCATTGAAGCCGCCAAGTTGCGATTGCGGCCCATCCTTATGACGTCGATTGCCTTCATTCTCGGTGTACTTCCGCTGGTATTTGCTACCGGCGCTGGTTCGGCGGGCCGGCACTCGGTGGGAACAACCGTATTCGGCGGAATGATTGTGTCCACCTTCCTGAATCTCTTTATTATTCCGGTGCTGTACATCGTGGTGCGCCAGTGGCTCCCCATGTCGGCAAAGCAGCGGGCTGTGCCCGGCGAACTCGCGATGGAATAAGAAAGATTGCGGTTGATGGTGAAACAGCTTAGTCCAGGCCTGGCAGACTGCTTTTTTGGTTTTCGAGTTTACTGCGCGCAGATTTTGCCGCCTCAAAATTTGGGTCGAGTCTGCAGGCCTCCTCCATATAAGCCAGAGCTTCTGCAGTACGGCCCAGTCCCTGGGCACACAGGCCAAGGTTATAACTCGTGGCAGCGGATTGCCCAAAGAGTCGGCCAGAGATCGTAAGCATCCGCAGGGCATCTTCAAAGAAACGCAGTTCCAGCAGGATCACGCCACAGTAAAACGCAACCACGTTTTCATCGGAAGTTACCGGATAGTGGTTTTCCCACACACGCATGACGGCGTTGCGCAGATCGCTGCGTTCAGCAACGACGCCTCGGATTTGCCGCGCAATCACCGAAAACAAACGCATAAAAGCTACAGGGTCCCAGCAGGTGAGCCTGAGTGCCGCCAAAATCTGGCGCAGAGACATCTCTTCCATGTGCGCGTTTAACCAGCCCAGCAGCGCAAACAGATCATCTGGCCCGAAACCCTGCTGCAGTTCGCGGCAGGCAGTTTCCGTAGCGGCAAACAAATCGCCCGGCCTGTGCTCAAGAAACCCGCAGATGCTGAGTCCGGAAGCATGTTTATCAGGCAGGAATGCCCGCCAGCCGGCAAGCTCAAAGAATTTGCCGATAGCATCAAAATTCACCATCTGGGAAAAACAATTCCCGGCGTGAAACTCGATTGCCGGCGCTCCCTGGCAGAGAGCAAGCTGGTCTTCATGCGCATGGCCTTTGTCGGCGGCCAGAACGAGCATTCTGCCCTCTGAGCGCATGCCGATGTTCTTGAGAGTTTCCAGCGCCTGGCAGGGAAACAGAACGGTGGCAGCCGACACATGGCTTCGATATTGCTCCAGAATACTGTTCCACAACGGCTCCGTGTAGTGATTCGCGGTAATCTCAGCATTCCGCCAGGAAAATTTCAGACTGGAAAGAGGATTCGTACCCGTCTCTTCTCCCGGACTGGTCGTGCTCATCAGAGCTTCGAAGATGCGGCCCTCCTCGAAGACAAAGGCATCCTGTGGAAGACTGTCGAATACATAGTTGGCGATCAGCACCAGCGGACCGCGCGCATTTAAAAACTTAGAGTTAGCTTCAGCGCCGGCTTCAAGCCGTTCCAGCCGAAGCATTCCGCTTTGCACGAACTCTGCCAGATAGCTGTTCTCGCGCCATGCCTGAAGCAGTCCTTCCGAGCAGTCCGTCATGCAGTAAGAAATTGTTTCCGGCGGAATGTTTTGCGCGCGCAGCCGCGCGATTAGATGACGCAGAAACAAATAGCAAAATTTTCCCGACCCCGCCCCGAGTTCGAGAATCCGCAGCGGAGTTGCGGACGGGTCAGATGCCATGCAGTCGCTCAAAAAACCGACGACCACCCGGGCATACATGTCCGCAATTTGCGGATTATTGGTAATGAAATGTGGAACTTTGTCTTCACTCCACGCCCTGAGGCCGCGCTGGGCATAAAATTCGCGCTGCAGCCGCCAGATCACCGAACGGGAGAGCGATGCATCAGTTTCCAAAATCATGTGGGTAGTGTGTCATGCAGGGTGAATGACGCGCAAAAGCCAGCGGGCGGCCTTGAGCCGCCCGCGTGATAAAGCAATACAGGGCCGCCTAGGACCGTGCCGGAAAAACTCCCTGCAGAGCGATGATAAATGTGAGCCCGAGAAACGGCGGCATATTGTTGTGTGGCTGATTCCCACCGGCTATGGACGTGCCCAATGGGTTCATTTGCACATTGGTTGGGGTATTGGAAGCAGCATAGACGTTACCAAAGCCTTTCTGTCCTGAACCCCAGGCATTGTTCACGGGAGTCGGCTGAGTAGTCCCCGCCGATGCCTGTACACCGTGCGAGTGGGCGGGCATCTCCGTTTGCAGCAGGGTTACGGTTTGTTCACCGCTGGTTTCGCCCAGATCACGCAGGCTCAGGCCCGGCCCTTGTCCGGCCTGCATCGGCGCAGAGCCCTGGAGATCAGGCAGCGCGAAGGTGCTTTTCCCATCCCCGCCATAGGTAGTACCTAAAAGCGAAAACAAGGCGGTATTCTGGCTGATGGACATGAGCTGACCATCACAGAGAGCCCAGCCTTTAGGCGCAAAATTTCCCGTAAAAATCCTGATTTCGGCTAGAAATGGATTTGACATAGCAACAATTCTCCCTTTTCTAAGTCTGTGAGGGGAATATCCCCTGGAGCGCAATGATGAAATTCAGTACCAGGTACGGCGACATGTTCTCGTGCGGCTGGCTGCCGCCCGTCGGGAGCACGCATGCCGGATTCATAGCGCTATCCTGACTTGAGTTGTATTGATTCGAGCCGGTACTCCACAGATTCCCTGCGGCGCCTGGAAAGGCGGGATTGGCGGATGAACCCACCGGAACGTGATTGTGCGCGGGTATTTCGGAAATGTTGAGCGTGTGCGTGGCCTCGCCACCGAGCTCACCCAGGGCAATCCCATTGCCTACATGAACCGGACTCCGGCCCTGCAGGTTGGGCAGCCCAAAGGTTACTCTGCCGTCGCCGCCATACGTAGTTCCCAAAATCGAAAATAATGCCTGGTTTTGGTTGATCGGCAGCAGCTGTCCATTGCAGAATGTCCAGCCTTTGGGAGGAAAATTCCAACTGATAATTTTAATTTCGCCGAGAAATGGTTCGGACATTTTGTCTCCTGAAACAACTTAGTAATCCGCAATTGGCAATTGGACCGGCCCGAATTAGGTCTGGCTCGGGAATATCCCAAACAGCGAGATAATGAAGTTGACCACCAGGAACGGGACCATATTGTCATGCGGCTGCGAACCCCCAGCCGACCCTAAAGCAGCAGGGCTCATAGCCAGAGATGGAGCAGTGTTGTCGTATATGGTCGTGGGGGCTGTGGAAGCCCACACACCGCCCGCCGGGGAGGACGAATTGCCAGGATTGGAAAAACATTGCGGCACATGGCTGTGTGCCGGAATCTGGCTGGTCGTCAGAGTCACCGTCTCCGCTCCGCCACTCTGCCCCAGCGCAAACCCGGGTCCCACATGTACCGGAACACTGCTCTGAAGATTGGGCAACGCAAAGGTGTTCTGGCCATCACCACCATAGGTGGTGCCGATCAGGTTAAAGAGCGCGTCATTCTCGCTAATGGGTATCAAAGCGCCATTACAGAATGCCCACCCCACAGGGGCAAAGTTTCCCGCAAACATCCGTATTTCGCCAATAAACGGACTCGACATTATTTTCGCTCCTGAATTCCTGCTGCGCTTTTAGTTTTTAGTTGGTACATCCTACACTATCGCACGGTCAAATTCACCGTTGTTGTCGCCTGGACATCCGGCTGGGTTGAACTGGTGGCCGTAATCGAGATGGCATAGCTTCCGGATGGCGTTACACCTGCGGCGCCGCCGCCATTATTATTGGCATGGCCGCCGCAGCCTGCCACCAGCAGCAACATCAGCAGGAAGCCGGCCAGCAGAAGCAGACGCAGTTTCCTGCCCTGCGCCGTCTTCTTCCCGCGGCCCAGCAGCACCAGCCCCATGCCAAAGCCTGGCAGCATGAGTGCTGCATATAATGGCGAGCCACCTGGACCATGCGGTAGCATCGCTGCCGCCGCTGGGCCAACCGTGGTGATCGTCATGGTTACCTGGGCTTCGGGAAGGTTTTCGCCCTGTTTATCAAAGTTAACCGTAGATCCGAGCGGCAATCCCTGTGCGGAGAAGTTAATTCCACCCAGCCCGCCGACATTGCTATCCACGGTGAATACATACTGCGCCGTGCCGCCCGCGTTGATCGTTATATTGTTATCCGGCAGCGTGGTCAGAAAAATATTGAGCGGCGGCCCCACATGAGACGCATCCATGGCCGTATGGCTGTTCGGATCGCCTCCACCGGACACAGTGGCGGTGTTTACGATTTGCCCTGAAATATTTATCGCAAGATTAACCACCAGCGTTATCGGCGGATAGCTCGCTCCAGGCGCCAGCACGTCGCTTCGCGTGCAGGTCGTCGTAGACAGCACACAGGTCCAGCCAGGGCCGGACATGCTGGTGGCAGTCATTCCGGGCGGCAGAGTATCGGCCACTGTGACTGTTCCCACCGTTGGCCCCGCATTGGCGTCATTGCTCACCGTGATGGTGTAGGTTGCGCCGATTTGTCCGCGAGACAGAGTGCCGGCGTGGGTCTTGGTGATCGAAAGACTGGCCGGCTTCACGATCAGGCTGGCCGTAGCAGTGTTGCCCGTGCCGCCATTGGTGGAGCTGACTGGTCCGGTGACATTGTTGTATGTGCCCGCTACCGCACTGGTCACATTCACGCTGAAGGTGCAGGAGCTGCTCACCCCGATGCTGCCATTGGTAAGCACGATGCTGCCGGAGCCAGCCACGGCGGTTACGGTTCCGCCGCACGAGCCCGTCAAACCATTCGGCGTTGCCACCACCAGATTTGCCGGAAGCGTGTCAGTGACTGCGACTCCTGCCAGTGCCACCGTATTTGCCGCCGGGTTCGTGATGGTGAAGCTAAGGGTAGATGTGGTGTTTACCCCGATCAGCGCGGGCGCGAATGCTTTGCTGATCGAAGGCGGAGCCACTACTACGGTTGAGGCCGAGGCCGCATTGCCCGTAATGTTCACAAATGTTCCGCTGCCATCATCAAATGTCCCGGTAATGTTGCCGGTCACATTGTTTTTGGTCCCGGCGCTCGAGCCCGTAACATTTACGCCCAGGGTACAGCTGCTGTTGCCAGGAAGATTCAGCGCGGCAACACTGATGCTGCCGGTTCCGGGATTTGCGGTGACAGCCGCTCCGTCAGTCACACAGGTTCCGGCCACGCCGTTGGGTGAAGCTACCACCAGCCCCGCCGGCAGCGGGTCACTAAACGAGAGATTTACCAGCTGCGTGCTCGCATTCGCATTCGTGACCGTGAAGTTCAGTGAAGTCGTGCCATTCAACGGAATGCTGAGCGCTCCGAAGGCTTTGGCCAGGGCAGGCGGCGTTGGCGGAGTGTTCACCGTCAGCGTAGCCGTATTGCTGGTAGCACCCGAGCCGCTCTCATTGGCCGAGATCGGTCCAGTGGTGTTGTTGAATGTCCCGGTGCTGGCAGGCGTCACGTTCACGGAAATGAAGCATGAACCGTTGGCCACAGGCTGGGGGATCGACCTGATTGGCCTGCCGCCGCGCTGCGGACGCAGCCCAATCTGCGGAGCCAAAGTCCCGCCGGTCAGGGTGATGCTGCTCGAGCCGGGAACCGCGGTCAGGGTACCGCCGCAATCATTGCTTACGTTCGGTGAAGCCGCCACCGTCAGCCCTGAGGGGAGCGTGTCGGTGAACGAGATTCCCGTAAGCGTTACATCGCTATTCGGCGGCGTGGAATTGCTGTTGGGGTTGGTGATGGTGAAGCTTACCTCGGTCTTTGTGCCGAGGAATATCGTATCCGGAACGAATACTTTACTGATCGTCGGCGGGTTGGCCACGAACAGCGTCGCCGAGGCCGAACCGCCCGTTCCGCCATTGGTAGAGCTAACGGAGCCAGTCGAGTTCAGATACGAACCAGTAAACGAACTGGTCACATTGACCGTAACCGTGCACGAGCTGTTGACCGGTATCGTTCCTCCGGTGAGAGACACCGTGCCGGAACCGGCTGTGGCCGTCGCCGTGCCTCCGCAGGTATTGTTCAGCCCATTGGGCGTTGCCACGACCACGTTGGCCGGGAAGTTATCGGTAAAGGCAACTCCCTGCAACGGCGCCGTATTGGCTGCCGGGTTGGTGATGGTAACAGTCAGCGCGCTCACGCCATTCGGCTGTATGCCACCGGGAGTAAATACTTTGGAAATAGCCGGTGGCGCCACCACGACTTGTGGGTTTCCGGTAAGCGAGCCGGTGCTGCCGTTAAAGTTCGCATCTCCGCCGTAGCTGGTGGTGATGGTGTGATTACCCGCGGCCAGAGCGGAAGTCGTAAACGTCGCCACGCCACCACTCAGCGTTCCCGTGCCAATCGGGCTACCTCCATCCAGGAACGTGACCGTTCCCGTTGGCGTGCCTGTTCCAGGAGCTACGGCTGATACCGTCGCGGTGAAGGTAACCGACTGCCCCAGAGCCGAAGGGTTCTGTGACGAAGTCACCGCTGTCGCAGTATTGGCTTTGTTAACTACCTGTGGATTACCAGTCAGCGAACCCGTGCTGCCGTTAAAGTTTCCATCGCCACCGTAGCTGGTGGTAATGGTGTGATTGCCCAAAGCCAGAGCCGAGGTAGTGAATGTGGCCGCGCCGCCGCTCAGCGTTCCCGTGCCAATCGGGCTACCACCGTCGAGGAACGTCACCGTTCCCGTCGGCGTTCCCGCGCCCGGCGCTACAGGAGAAACCGTCGCCGTAAAGGTCACCGACTGACCAAGGAGCGATGGATTCTGCGACGAAGTTACCGCAGTTGTGGTGTCGGACTTGTTGACCACCTGCGGATTGCCCGTCAGCGAACCCGTGCTGCCGTTGAAGTTCCCGTCACCACCGTAGCTGGTAGTAATAGTGTGATTGCCCACGGCCAGAGCCGAGGTGGTAAAGGACGCTATGCCGCCACTCAGCGTTCCCGTGCCAATCGGGCTGCCGCCGTCAAGGAACGTAACCGTTCCCGTCGGCGTTCCCGCGCCCGGCGCTACCGGCGCAACCGTTGCCGTAAAGGTCACCGACTGGCCAAATACAGAAGGATTCAGCGACGACGTTACCGTCGTCGAACTGTTGGCCTTATTCACCACCTGGGGATTGCCCGTCAGCGAGCCCGTACTGCCATTAAAGTTCCCGTCGCCGCCATAGCTGGTGGTAATCGTGTGATTGCCTGCCGACAGAGCCGAAGTGGCAAATGTTGCGATGCCGCCGCTCAACGTTCCGGTGCCAATCGGGCTGCCGCCATCGAGGAACGTCACCGTTCCCGTCGGCGTACCTGCTCCCGGAGCTACCGGCGAGACCGTCGCCGTAAAGGTCACGGACTGGCCAAAGGCAGAAGGATTCAGCGACGAAGTTACCGTCGTCGTACTGTTGGCCTTATTCACCACCTGGGGATTGCCCGTCAGCGATCCCGTGCTGCCGTTGAAGTTTCCATCGCCGCCGTAGCTGGTGGTAATGGTGTGATTGCCTACGGCAAGAGCCGAGGTGGTAAAGGTCGCTATGCCACCGCTCAGTGTTCCCGTACCTATTGGGCTGCCGCCATCCAGGAACGTCACTGTCCCTGTCGGCGTCCCGGAACCCACTACCGGTGCTACTGTCGCCGTAAAGGTTACTGATTGCCCAAAGACTGAGGGATTCTGCGCTGAAGTTACGGTCGTCGTAGTATCGGTCTTGTTCACCACCTGCGGATTGCCGGTCAGCGAACCCGTGCTGCCATTGAAGTTGCCATCGCCGCCATAGCTGGTAGTGATGGTATGACTGCCAAATGTCAGGGCCGAGGTGGTAAAGGTAGCCACACCGCCGCTCAGCGTTCCGGTACCAATCGGGCTGCCGCCGTCAAGGAATGTAACCGTCCCGGTTGGAGTCCCCGAGCCAGGAGCTACCGGCGCTACCGTTGCCGTGAAGGTCACCGACTGCCCTATTGTCGAAGGATTCTGTGATGAAGTTACCGTCGTAGCGGTATTGGCCTTGTTGACCACCTGCGGATTGCCGGTCAGAGAACCTGTGCTGCCGTTGAAGTTTCCGTCGCCGCCGTAGCTGGTGGTAATGGTGTGATTGCCGATGGCCAGAGCCGAGGTGGTAAAGGTTGCTATGCCACCGCTCAGTGTTCCTGTACCAATCGGACTGCCGCCATCGAGGAACGTCACCGTCCCGGTCGGCGTACCTGCACCTGGAGCCACCGGTGAAACCGTCGCCGTAAAGGTCACCGACTGGCCAAAGACCGAGGGATTCACCGACGAAGTCACGGTCGTCGTACTGTTGGCTTTGTTGACTACCTGCGGATTGCCGGTCAGAGAGCCCGTGCTTCCGTTGAAGTTTCCGTCTCCGCCGTAGCTGGTGGTAATGGTGTGGTTGCCTACGGCCAGAGCCGAGGTGGTAAAGGTTGCGATGCCACCGCTTAATGTTCCCGTACCAATCGGGCTGCCGCCATCAAGGAACGTCACCGTCCCGGTTGGCGTCCCAGCGCCCGGCGCCACCGGCGAAACTGTCGCCGTAAAGGTCACGGACTGACCAAACACTGATGGGTTTGCCGACGAAGTCACTGCCGTTGTGGTATCCGCCTTGTTCACCACCTGCGGATTACCCGTCAGTGAACCGGTGCTGCCGTTGAAGTTTCCGTCACCGCCGTAGCTGGTGGTGATAGTGTGATTGCCTCCCGCCAGAGCCGAGGTGGTAAACGTCGCGATGCCACCACTCAACGTTCCCGTACCAATCGGGCTGCCGCCGTCAAGGAACGTAACCGTCCCCGTCGGTGTTCCAGTTCCAGGCGCTACCGGCGAGACTGTTGCCGTGAAGGTCACAGACTGGCCAAATACCGAAGGATTCACCGACGAAGTCACAGTCGTTGAGGTATCGGACTTGTTGACTACCTGCGGATTGCCCGTTAGCGAACCCGTGCTGCCGTTAAAGTTTCCGTCGCCGCCGTAGCTGGTGGTGATGGTGTGATTCCCTATCGACAGGGTGGAAGTGGTAAAGGTCGCTATACCGCCGATCAATGTTCCGCTGCCAACCGGACTGCCGCCATCGAGGAACGTTACCGTCCCCACGGGCGTTCCTGATCCCGGCGCTACCGGCGAAACTGTTGCCGTGAAGGTCACGGACTGGCCAAACACCGAGGGATTTGCCGACGAAGTTACCGTTGTGACCGTATCGGCCTTGTTGACTACCTGCGGATTGCCGGTCAGCGAGCCCGTGCTGCCGTTAAAGTTTCCGTTTCCACCATAGCTGGTGGTGATGGTGTGATTGCCTATCGCGAGGGCGGAAGTGGTGAAAGTCGCCACGCCGCCGCTCAGCGTTCCGCTGCCAACCGGGCTGCCGCCATCAAGGAACGTCACCGTCCCCGTGGGCGTTCCTGAGCCCGGCGCTACCGGCGAGACCGTCGCCGTAAAGGTCACGGACTGCCCGAACACCGAGGGATTCGCCGACGAAGTCACTGTCGTTGAGGTATCGGCTTTGTTGACTACCTGCGGATTGCCGGTCAGTGATCCGGTGCTGCCGTTGAAATTTGTATCGCCACCATAGCTGGTGGTAATCGTGTGATTGCCGACCGCCAGCGCCGATGTCGTAAATGTCGCCACGCCTCCGCTCAGTGTCCCGGTACCAATCGGGCTGCCGCCGTCGAGGAACGTCACCGTTCCTGTCGGTGTCCCTGCTCCCGGCGCTACCGGCGAAACTGTCGCCGTGAAGGTCACTGACTGGCCAAACACTGAAGGATTCACCGACGAAGTTACTGCCGTCGTGGTATCGGCTTTGACTACAGTAAGAAGCGCGGTTGAGGTGTTGCCCGTCCCGGCAATGGTGTCGCTAACAGTAACGCTGTTGTTCGCCGCGCCAACCGCCGTGCCCTGTACATTCAGGGAAATCGTGCAGAATGCGCCTGGCGCCAGGCTCGCGCCTGTCAGGCTAACGATGCCTGATCCGGCAGTGGCCGTCGGCGTCGTGCTGCAGGTGTTGGTCAAACCATTGGGCGTGGCCACCACAATCGTGCCGCCCCCGCCGCCAGTCGGCAGAGTATCGGTGAATGCAATTCCATTGAGCACCGAAGCCGCATCGGAGTTGGGGTTGGTAACCGTAAAGGTGAGGCTGGTCGTGGCGCCGAAAGGAATCGAACTGACGCCAAACACTTTGCTAATCGTCGGCGGATTGATGACCTTCAGGCTGGGGCTTGCAGTAGCCGTGTTGCCGTTGCCCGCATCGGTGGAATCGATGGTGACGCTGTTGGGCTTGATACCATCGCTCGTGCCGGTCACGTTCACTGTGATCGTACACGGGCTGCCGCTCACGGGAAGGGCCGCGTTCAGGAAGCTGATGCTGCCGGCGCCGGCAGTCGCCGTAACAGACCCGCCGCAGCCATTCACAACGTTCGGAGTGGCTGCCACCACCAGTCCAGTCACCGTCCCGCCGGAGGTCAGGTCATCCGTAAAACTCGCGTTGATCGCAACC
>Ga0070730_10001754_pt1 | contig 20469 bp, 21 predicted proteins | sample Coa_R1_3_FD_66447 | JGI IMG/M metagenome (GOLD analysis project Ga0070730, IMG submission 66447) | Surface soil microbial communities from Centralia Pennsylvania, which are recovering from an underground coalmine fire - Coalmine... | ecosystem: Environmental > Terrestrial > Soil > Unclassified ... | reverse complement strand
CCGTCGGCGCGGCAGAAGACGCCGATGCCTTCGGAGTGATCGGTGAGGCGAAAGCCCAGCCTGTCGCGGTAGAACTCGAACGACCCGACGTAGTCCTTCGTGTAGAAGACGATATGATTCAATGTCTTCGGTCTCGCCCGGAGTCGCCACTTGCGGTGCTGGTTCAGTCGCTGGATGTATCCAGGGGCGTTGACGGGGTCGGGTTGCGAGACGACGGGCCGCTTAGCCCACACGCGGAGCGCGAAAGGAATGCCGTCATCGCCCACCGCGTAGGCGGCGCCGTCGCTGTCCCGGCGCACGTCCCGGTCGCGCTCCAGACCGGCGACCAGAGCCTCGAGATTGGCTTGAGTATCGACACCCCACACGACCAGCTTGACGCCGTTCCCTTCGAACCAATCGGGGACTCCACAATCGTCGCGGCCGCGGACGACCACGCGGGAGCCGCTGGCGACTTCGAACACGCTCTCCCGCTCTGAACGCGACACCGGCGCGAGCCCGAAGTCGTCCCAGAAGCGTGTGCACGTTGCGATGTCATCGACACCATAGACCATGCTCTCGATGCCCAGTATGGCCACGATATCAATCCTCCATTTGTTGTATCAGATGAGCAGCAGAGGCATCACGCGCTCTCGAAGGTCTCGGCGATCCAGTCTGCAATATAGTCGCAGCCGACCGTGCCGTTGTCCGCTTCGCAGTGCTCAATGGCGTAGTCGTCGGGGGTGAAAATACGCAGCTCGCGCTTGGGGCTGTTGACCGCCTGATCGTAGGTGCGGTGAGCGTAGGCGACCGGGATCTGGCGATCGCCGGCCCCGTGGGTGACGAGGAACGGCACCGTGATCTTCTCGACCACGCCGTCGAGACACATGGACGGAGCCCAGGCCATGAAGCTGTCGAGATCGGGTTTGCCGAACACCCACATCACGTGGTCCCAGTAGTGCGGAACCGGGTTCTCCCCTTCGTTGTCACGCCGGCGTTTTTGCAGTTCGCCCCAGTCGTGGTTGGCCCCGAGAATCGCGCAGAGCGCGAAGCGTTTCTCGAAGGCGGCCGCCCGCGGCGCGAAATAGCCTCCCAGGGACAGGCCGAACATGCCGATCCGCGATGGATCCACATCGTCACGCGTCTCGAGCCAGTCCACGGCGGGCGAGGCCCAGCGCTCGCTGTCGTGGACGCCGGGAAGCTGGTTCAGGCGCAGCGCCTCGCCCGTGCCCGGCTGGTCGACGCACAGGACCGATACCCCCCGGTCCGTCAGGGCCCGGCCGATCCCCGTCCACAGGACGAGTTCCTTGGTGCTGTCGAGGCCGTTGCAGCACACCACGGCCGGCGCCGGCCGCCCGTCTCGCGATTCGGCCTTCCAGAACAGGGCCGGGAAGGTGGAGCCCTCGTAGGCGATGTCGACGCGCTCGATCGGCAGCCGGGCCAGCTCGAACGACTTCAGGGCGCTGTCCAGCGCCTTGCGGAAGGCTTCCTTGCGCGGCGGATAGTCCCGCGACTGCATCCGCTCCGCCGTCTGATAGTAGATCGCGCAGCGCTTCAGCTTGGCGGCGGCGCTCAGGGCGCGACCGTTCTTCAGGTCCTCCTCGGCGTGACCGGCGACACGATCGGCGACCGCCACCCAGCTGTCGAAGAACAGCGCCGTGCCGGCGTCCTCTCCGCGCGCCGCGGCCTCCCGCAGCGGGCGGCACGCGGCGTCGATCTCCCCATGATTCCCGCCTGTATACAGGGCGAGGTTGACGGACAGGTTCCAGACGTAGTTCCCGGGAAACGGCTCGAACATGACGATGACTCCGAAGGGCGTCAGGCGGTGCGCAAGGTCTTTTCAGCGCCGCCGCCGGCGCGCTCCGCCTGCACCATGTTCGCCATGTAGCGGCGGAAGTTGAGGGCCGCCGCGTCGGCCTTGACGCTGACCTCCGGCAGGTCCCACCCCTGTTCGTCGTATCGTTTCTGGACCGCCTCCAGCACCACGCGATCCTGGTCGAGCAGCTTCTGCAGGTGCGGGACGACGTCGTCCGGCTGGTCGTCCTGGTAGGAGGACGAGACGACCATGAAGTTGAAGACGCGGTTCCTGCCCGTGGGGGTGATCGCCTGCGGATTGAGAAGGATGTGCGGCGGCGCGTCCGGGTTCTCGGGGTCGGTGAAGACGTTGGAGATCAGGCTCATCTGCGGGGGAATGGCGTCGGTGGTCAGGATCCGCCGGACGGGCTTGCCCGGGGTCAGGTGAAAGGTCCGCGCCATGACCGGGTTCGGCGATTCGATGAGATCCCGGGAGATGCGCACCCGCCCACCGCCGAAGCTCGTCTTGAACGAAGTGTCGGCCATCGAGCCGCTGTCGATCAGGCCCGGATGCAGGAAGGTGATGTGCGAGGTGTCGAGGAGATTCTCGTGGAGCAGCTGGAAGTTGCAGCGCATCTCCATCACGAAGAGCGGCGTGATCTTGAACCCCGGCCGGGCCAGGCCGAGCTCGAACTGATCCGGCAACAGGGTTTCGTCGGCGCGCGCCGGATCGCCCATCCAGATCCACACGTAGGGACCGATCTCGATCAGCGGATAGGATCGCACCCTCAGTTGGGGCACGATCGTCGACTGCGACGGAATATGGCGACACGCCCCGGTCTGGCCGAACTCAAAGCCGTGATAAGCGCAGCGAATGGAGTCGCCCTGCACCGTGCCCATCGACAGCGGCACGCCGCGATGGGGGCACCTGTCGGCGAGGGCGACAGGCGTCCCGTCTTCAGTCCGGTAGAACAGGATGTGGTCGTCGAGGATCTGACGCGGCAGCACCCCGCGCGTGATCTCGTTCGCCAGGGCGGCGACGTACCATTGCTCACGCGGCGCGACCATCACGGCCGGGCAGGTCAGCATCTGCTCCTTCGTATAGAGCGTCTCGGCCTTGTCGGTCACGAATACTCCTCCCTTGCCGCGTCGCGCGTCCGCTCTTAGATGTAGCGGGGCCGGAGGGATTGCCAAAAGCGTTTGTCAAGATAGTTGGCATCGGCCGGGGCGATGGGAGCGAGGCGCTAGGCTCAGGGCGTGGGCGGTTCCCCCAGGTCTCGTCCGGCTTCGAGCATCAGATCCTTCAGCCAGACTGTCGCGGGATGCCGGTCGTTGTAGCGATGCCACTGCATGGCCTCGACGATGCGGGGGTTGTCGAACGGCAAGGGCACGACCTTTATCGGAAGATAGTCCGCGTACATTTTCGCCATTCGCGCGTGGATGGTCGCTATTCGGTTGGTGCCGATGACATAGTGCGGCAGCAGCGTAAAGTTCATCGCCGCGACATCGACTTTTCTACCGCGGTCAAAGCGCTGGAAGATCCAATTGTCATAGGTCGGCATCCGCGTCTTGCCAAACCGCGTGACGACATGCCCCGCTGACATATAATGTTCAAACGAAATGTGATCGTCAAATTCCTGGTTTTCCGCCCAGCCGATGCAGACATATTCATCGGCGAACAAGGTCGCCGAGGGATGGTTTGGCGACAGCGCCTGTTCAGGAAGAATGAGAATATCCACTTCGCCGCGATCCAACGGGCCGTGCAGCAGGTCCTCTTGCGACACGATGTCGACGGCGATTCCCGGCGCGGCCAGCTGCAGTCGCCTCAGCAGCGCCGGCAGGAAGACCGTGGCGACGTAGTCGGAGGCCATGATGGTGACCTGGCGTTCCGCCGTGAGGGGGTCGAACCCTGGCGTGTGATCGATCAGGGTCTGCACCTGCAGGAGCACATCGTGCACGGGATCGATGAGGGACTCCGCGAGCGGCGTGAGCACCATCTGTCGCCCGATCGGAACGAGCAGTTGATCGCCGAAGAAGTCGCGCAGCCGCCCCAGGGCCGTGCTCATGCCCGACTGGCTCAGCCGGAGCTGCTCGCCCGCCCGCGTTATGCTTCGCTCCTTCAGCAACGCGTCCAGCGCCACGAGAAGGTTCATGTCGAGACCGCGCAGGTGCATGGCGACAGCCTACAGGCTCGGGCCGATCGGACAAGTTGTCCGATGGGGCGGCACGGCAGCGGCGACCTACTTCCGAAACAGCAGGCTCAGAACAAATAGAACCTTCCTCAGTGTGAGAAGTTTCAGTCCTGACCGGGCTTCCGTCGGCCGCAGGTGGGTGTTGATGGGCATCGAGCCGAACAGGTTGCCTTTGATCACGAGATTTCGGCCGACCGGCTCGATAGCGGTGATGGTCAGCAACTCGGTGCCGTCCGGATTGTAGAGTTTCATGCCGCGATCACGGTCGCGAAATCGAGCCCCATGTCGTCCATCATGCGCATGGCCGTCGCCCGGCCGGCTCCGGTCAGGCCCGCGCCGGGATGCATGAAGGGACCCACCAGATAGAAGCCTTCGATTCCCGGGACCTTGTACTGGGCCAGGTCGGGGGTCGGCCTGTGGCCGTTCATCTGATGGAAGAAAGGCGCGGCGCCGTGAATATCGCCGCGCACAAAACTGGAAGAGGACCGCTCCAGGTCGAGCGGAGAGTAGCTGCGGCTGGCGATGATGTTGTCGGCGTCGAAGTTCTCCACCCACTTCTGGACGTCGCGGAACATCTGTTTGGGCCAGGTGTCCTTGAGGGTGTCCCAATGCTGCCCGCCCTTGCCCTCGATGTCGTAGGGGGCGAAGCTGAGAACGGAGAACATCGCGTTGCCGGGCGGGGCGCGGGACGGGTCGTGGTCGGTGTGCTGGGCGACGCCGAAATGGACGATCGGGTCCGGCAGGCGGCCATAGCGATACTCATCGAACGAGCGTCTCAGGGTGACCAGATCCGACGGCAGCAGCTCGACTAGATAGGCGCCGCCCGCCGAACCGGTGGGGTCGCGAAATCTGACCGGCGCCGCCAGCGCATAGTGGGTGGCGATGCTCGAATAGGTGGCCATCTGAACCCGTTCCGCCCGGGCCAGCACACCCTGGTCGATATCGGCGAAGTAGTTGCGCAGATGATGCGGATGAATGGCGCCCACGACTCCGTTCCGGGCGGTGAACTGCTCGCCATCGCCGGTCTCGACACCGGTCACGCGGGCGCCGGAGCGGATGAAGCGCGTCACGGCCTTGCCGGTCATCACCTTGCCGCCGTGGTGCTCGACGCACCGGACGAGCGCCTCGGTCAGCTTGCCCGATCCACCCTTGGGCAGCGCCAGTCCGGTCATGTGCGCCGCCCCGACCATGGCCAGGGCTCCGATCCCGGTCCCCTTCTCCTCGGGCGTCTGCAGGTTTTCGGTCATCAGCTTGACGAAATGCATGCGAACCTTTTCGTGGCTGAACCATTCGCTGACGATGTCGAGGCCGCTCTTCAGTGACATGAGCAACAATTCATTGCCCTCGGGGCTCTGACTCATCATCGAGATCATCGCGCCCATCGGCACGGCCGGTGAGAAGAGGGCGCCGGTCAGCATCGGATAGAGGCGCACGGCCATGTCCGAAAACCGCCTGTAGGCCTCCGCGTCGGCGACGGAGAACTGCGCGATCGACTCCGCCGTCCGCTCGATGCTCCTGTAGGACACCAGCAGCGAGCCATCGTCGAACAGTGATGCGTACGGGGCGTCCGGGAATATGTATTCAAGACCGAATTTCGACTTCAGTCCGAGCTCGTCATTCTTCAGCAGCGGGTTGGAGAGGATGACCTGGTGAACCGTGGCGTGCTCATCGTAATAGTAGCCCGGCGCCAGTTCCTTGGTGACGCAGCCGCCGCCGGCGTAGGCGTTACGCTCCAGGACCAGGACACGCCTGCCCGCCTTGGCGAGATAGGCCGCGGCGATCAGCCCGTGATGACCGGACCCGACGGAGATGACGTCATACGTCTCGGGCATAGCGCTCTCCACTCATCAGCAAGCGGACATGCCGCCATCGGCGGCGATATCGGCGGCGGTGACGTACGAGCTCTCTTCTGAGGCGAGAAAGAGCGCGACATGGGCGATTTCCGCCGGTTCCCCGACCCGGCCCAACAAGGTCCTGCCCAGCATGTAGTCCGCCCATTCCTTGTTCTTCAGCTGCTCGCGGGTTTGTTCGGTGGCGACGACGCCGGGCGATATCGAGTTCGCCCGGATACCGAATTTGCGTCCCTCCATCGCCATATGCCGGGTCATCGCCACGACACCCGCCTTGGCGGTGCTGTGGGCGATCGCCCCGAGGTTGGCGTAGGTGCTCCAGGCCGACGCCGACGCGGTGTTGACGATGACGCCGCGGCTCGCCTTCAAGTGCGGCCAGGCCGCTCTGGTCAGGTAGAAGACGAGATCGACCTCGCCGGCGCCGGTCGCGCGCCACTCGGCGTCGGACACATCCTCGATCCAGTTGAAGTAGGCGATGGCGGCATTGTTGAAGAGGACGTCGATCCTGCCGAAGGTCGCGATCGCGAAATCCACCAGCGCTTGGCATTGGACGGGATCCGTCAGGTCGCAGGGCTCCAGCGAAACCATCGCGCCCCCGGCCCCGACGACCTGCTCCACGGTCGCCCGGGCCGCCGCGGGGTTGATGTCGCAGCCCACCACGCGCGCGCCTTCCCGGGCGAACAGCAGCGCGGCCGCCCGGCCCATGCTTCCGCCGGTCCCCGTGATCACGCAGACCTTGCCGTCGAGTCGTCCAGTCATGATGTCTTTCGATCGATGCGAATAGAGATGAAACGCTCAGGAAATCTTGTATTGGCCGCCATCGACCACGATCGACTGCCCGGTCACGAAGGCGGCATCGTCGCTGGTGAGGAAGCAGACGGGTCCCGCCATGTCCTCCGGTTCGGCGAAGCGCTTGATCGCCTGCTGGCCCCAGGTCTGGCGCTTCATGTCCTCGGGCATGTCGCGGACGAGCGCGGTGTTGGTGAGGGCGGGGAGGACGGCGTTGACGGTGACGCCATCGGCCGCGACGTCGTTCGCCAGGCCGCGCACGAAGCCGATGACGCCCATCTTCGAGGCCATGTAGTGGGAGAGGCCCGGGACGACCACGCCGATCGAGTTGGAGGCGATGCTCACGATCCGGCCCCAGCCGGTCCTGCGCATCTGCGGCACGAACTGCTTGGCGCTGTGAAAGTGCGCATCGAGGTTGACGGCCATGGTGCGGCGCCAGACATCGAATTCGAGATCGTCGATCGGGGCGGGCGATCCGATGCCCGCGTTGTTCACGAGGATGTCGGCGCGTCCGAAGCGCCGGTCCACCGCCTCCCCGATACGAGCCCACGCCGCTGCGTCGGAGATGTCCGCGGCGATGGCCAGCGCCGACCCGCCGATCTCCGCCGCCGTCCCGGTGGGCTCGTCGAGATCGACCAGCACAAGCTCCGCGCCGCGCGCGGCCAGCGCGATGGCGATCGCCCGGCCGATGCCCCGGGCCGAACCGGTGACGAGGGCGACCCGCCCCTCGTGACTTGGCGTCATGGTCACCAGCTTCGGCCCTCGCGGCCCCAGAGGAACCGCGGCGTATCCTCGCTGGCGTAGTCCGGATCCAGATAGATGTGCACGCGGCGGATCAGGCCGTCCTTGAACTCGAACACGTTGCAGAAGCGCCCGCCGGGCGTCTCTCCGCCGGCCCAGGTCTTGCCCGTCTTCATCGCGCCACGCGTGGTCCCCTCGACCACGAGATAGGCGCCGGATGAAATGTAGGTGTAGGTGCTGAAGTCGTGCTCGACGGCCGCGAACTGGCCGCCCATCCCGCCGGCAAGCTCGAGGATGGCGCCGCGGCCGCGGCGGATGCCGAACTTCGGAAAATAGACCTGGCAGTCGTCGGTCATCAGGTCGGCGATGTCGGCGCGTCCGGCGTCCGCCCGCCTGAAATAGTCCTGGGCGACCGAGACGTGGAGCGCGGTGTCGTCTGTTGAGGCCATGGGGCGTTTTCCTTTGTCAGAACCGGGCGCTGAACGTCACGCCATAGGTTACCGGCATCCCTGCGTACCTCACGATGGTGTCGTAGGGATGGGAAACGTTGTCCCAGTAGAATTTATTGGTGACGTTCTTGCCCCATATCTCCACCCGATAGCGATCGTCTTGCGTCGACAGGGCGGCGCGCAGGTCGAGGAGGACATAGGGCGGCAGCCTGTCGATCGGCGCCGGTCCTATGGTCGCGAAGGATACGCTGCGCTGCGTGACCGTCGCCCCCACCGATGCGGCCAGGCGGCCCGACAGGTCCCAACGATAGTCCACCGAGTAGTTGCTCGAATACTTCGGCGTGTAGGGCACCGCGGCGCCGGCGTAGTTCTGCCGGATCCCGTCGGCGTTGGTTCCCACGAACTTGACCACCTTGGCGTCCAGATAGGTGCCGGACGCGGCGATGCGCAAACCGCGGACCGGCAGCCAGGCGATATCCAGTTCCCCGCCGTCGACGGTCGACTTCGGCACGTTTTGCAGGTTGTTGAGAATGCCGAAGATGGGCTGCACCGTCTGGGTGCGGATCTGCTTGTTCGTGTAGTCGTAGTGAAAGCCGGATCCATCCACCTGCAGGCGATGGTCGAACAGACTGATCTTGAACCCGCCCTCGTAGTCGACCACCGATTCCTGGACCACCGGCAGATATTGATAGCTGGTCGATGCGGAAAGCATCGGAAAGCCGCCGGCTTTGTAGCCCTTGGTCACATTGACATATAACAGCAGGTTCTCGGTCGGTTTATAATTCAGATTGCCGCGTGCGGACACGTTGCTTTGATTCAGGTTGGCGATGAAGCCCTGGCGCACCGAAAATAGGGTAACCGGGTCGAGGGTTATACAGTCGGTCTTGCTCAGCGGGGTGATCGCCACGCCGGGGTGGAAGGCGGCCATCAGGCTGTCGATCAGCGCATCGACGCCGCCCCCGTCTCCGCCGAGGGTGCAAAGCTGCCCATGGCGATCGGATTCGGTGTAGCGGACGCCGCCTTCGATGGTGAGCTGCCGGTTTATGTCCCAGTCGACATTGCCGAACGTGGCGTAGTTGTTCATCTCCTGTTTCGAGTAGAACGGTGTGCTCGTCAGGCCGGTCAGGTCCGGCGCCGTGCTGCCCGGGAAGGCGTAGATCTGGTATTCCCAGACGTTGCTGTGTTCGTAGTTTGCGCCCACGACCCAGCGGACGTGATGGGTGGGGCTGTTGGCGATCCGCAATTCCTGGAAGACGCTGGTGACGCTGCCCGTGTCCCGCGTGAGCTCTTCGTCCTCCAGCGCGATGCCGCCGAACTCGACGTGCTCGTTGCGGTCGTAGTGGGCGTAGGAGGTGATCGACGTCAGGGTCAGGTCATCAGTGATCGCGTAGTCGCCGCGCAGGGATATCTGGAACTGCGGATTGTCGCTCGAAGGCTTGTTGTTGTTGGAAAAATCAGCCGCCCGCGCGTCGTTCGGGGCGAACGGATAGGCCTCGATCGCCCGTCCGTTCGGACCAGGGCCGGAGGCGGGCACCTGCTGCAGCGAAAAGCCGATATACTGCGGCGCGATCGGCTCCGAGCGATCGATGCCGGCGTTCACGTTCAACTCGAGCTTCAACTTTTGGCTCGGCGTCCAATCCAGCAGGAGGCGCGCCGCCTGCCTGGACACCGCGCCATTCATGCCGCCCGCCGGCATGAAGTACGAGTGCTGCCACGGACCGGCGCTCTCGGCCTCGAACGACAGCCGCGCCTTGAGAGTGTCCGTAAGCGGTCCGCTGACGAAGCCGTCGACCGTGAAGTCGTCGAAGCGGCCGTAGCCGGCGTCCAGGCCGGCCTTCGGCGTATCGGTGGGTTTCGCCGCGATATAGTTGATGGCGCCGCCGGTGGAGTTCTGGCCGAAGAGGACGCCCTGCGGCCCCTTGAGCACCTCGACGCGTTCCAGGTCGAGCCCGACGAAGCTGGTCAGGACCGGGAGCGGCAGGGGGACCTGGTCGACGTAGACGCTGACGTCCGGATAGGCGGAGAGTGTCGTTTCGTAGAGGCCGACACCGCGCAGTGTGTAGACGGGGGTGTCCAGCAGTGAAGGCGCATAGGTGAGGCCAGGGACGACCTGGCTCAAGTCCGCCACGGTGTGGATGTTCTGCGCCTTCATCGCGTCGCCCGAGAGGGCGGTGATGGCCATGCCGACCTTGTTGATCGATTCCGAGCGCTTCTGCGCCGTGACGATGATCTCGCCCACCGTGGGCCCGGGCTCGGCGGCCGGAGCTGCGGCCGTACTGTCCGCCGCCATGGCGGCCCCGCTGCACGAGGCCATCAGCGCTCCCAGGATGCACGCCCTCGCTCGAGATGGCCTGATCATCGTCCCCTCCCAGGGTTCTCCTGCGCGACCTTGTCGGCGGTCACGGCCCGCCCCGATAGATCACGACCGTCGATCGTCAAAGGCGTTTGTTGGGATGGGTGGCATCTGTTTGGCAGATACCTGCGCCAACGCGCCACTGGATCGACCGCACAGAAGCCATCGCTGCCACAGATGTCACCCATCCATAGAAGCGCTTTTGACGATCCGCCTGGCGGCGCTATGCTCGATCGGTCCGGATGGGAGGGAGCAGCTGTTGAACAACTACATCTTGCTGACGGTCGCGATCACCAGCAACATCGCCACAGTCTACTTTATGAAATCGTCCGCGGGCATGACCTTGGCCTGGCCTACGCTTGGAATGGTGATGGCCAACTTGATAACGCAATGGTTCCTCGGGCGGGCGTTCGCCGATGGGATCAGCGTCGGGCCGGCGGTCACCGTACTCACCGTCGGCGTCATGATCGGCTCGTTCGTCATCGGCCTCTTCTTTGGCGAACGGATCACCCTGCTTCAGGCCCTCGGCGCGCTGGTCGCCATCGCCGGCGTCGTCCTGGCCAATCTGAAAATGGGGCAGGCGGCCTGACGCGGTCGCCGGCGCCGCCGCAGCCCTGGAAGGCCAGCCCTGGAAGGCCAACCCTGGAAGGAAAGTCTCGTGGACCTGAAACAAGAGCTGATCGGGCGCGCGCAGGCGCTGAAGCCTGTCATCGCGGCGCGCGCCGCGGAGACTGAAGCCAGGCGGGCCCCCATGGATGAGACCATCAAGGATCTCACCGACGCGGGCCTGTTCCAGATATTGACGCCGAAGCGGTTCGGCGGACACGAGCTTCACATCGACGCGATGGTCGACGTCGTTCGGGTCATCGCCTCGGCCTGCCCGTCGACCGGCTGGGTGACGTCCTTCTACATCGGCCACAACTGGTTGCACTCGATCTTCCCGGAGCGCTTCCAGGTCGAGGCCTTTGCGGACCGCAGCTTCCAGCTGAGCTCGGGCCACATCGCGCCGAACGCGAGAGCGAGCCGGGTCGCCGATGGGTACGAGCTCAGTGGCCGCCAGGCCTGGAGCTCGGGCGTGGTGCACAGCGACTGGGTGTTTTTCACCGGAATCGTCGCCGCGGCCGACGAGGCCCCGTCGGCCCGCATGTTCGCCGTCCCACGTAAGGACGTCGACGTCATCGACACCTGGTTCATCGCCGGGATGCAGGGCACCGGCAGCCTGGATGTCCAGGTCGAAAAGGTGTTCGTCCCTGAATACCGCTCCGTGGCGGTGAGCGCCTTGCTGGACGGAACCCATCCCGGTGGGTCCGTTCACAAGAACCCGCTCTATGGCCTGCCGGTCATCACGGTTCTCGCCTTCGAGGCGCTATCGGTCCTGGCCGGCGCGCTGAGGGGCGCCGCTGTCAATTTCGCCGAGCACACCAGGGAACGCCGATCCTCCTATACCGGCGCGAGGGTGGTCGAGAAGCCGGCGGCCCAGATGCGCATGGGCAGGGGGATGGCCGCGGCCAACGCCGTCGACGCCCTCGTCAATGACAGCGTCGCCAAGGTTCTGAGTTTCGGCGCGGGCGTGCGGCCGACAGCGGAAGACAACGCCGCGATGCGCGCGAGCGACGCGCTCATCACCCAGATGTCCTGCGACGCGATCAATGACATCATGCACGGCGCGGGATCGAACGCCTTCCGCTCGGACTGCGCCCTCCAGCGCTTCTTTCGCGACGTGAACGTCCTGCGAACCCACGCTCTGCTCGATATCGAGCCGGCGTCCGAGCTTTATGGGCGAATACTATTCGGCCTCGAGCCGGCGGCGGCTTGATAGATGCGACCCAATCCTCTCAGGGGCTGGCAGGTCGACCGCAGCGCCATCCGTACGATCGGCCATGGCTTGCAGCGGCCGGAATGTATCCTCGCGGAGCGTGACGGGACGCTCTGGGCCGCCGACGCCCGGGGCGGCGTGATGAAGATCATGCCGACCGGGGCCCAGCAGCTGATCGTTCAGTCTGCCGACCCCCACTTCGACATCGCGGACAATGAAAGAGACAGCCTTCTCTTTGGCAACCTGCCCAACGGCCTGGCTTTTGCGCCCGACGGCGACATCATCATCGCCAACTTCGGCGCCGATCGACTGGAGATCATGACGCGAGAGGGAAGCACGCGCACCCTTCACGACAGTCTCGACGGCAAGCCGCTCGGCAAGGTCAATTTCGTGCTTCGCGATTCGAGAGACCGCGTGTGGATCACGGTCTCGACCTTGGTCAACCCGTGGGACCAGGCGATCCGGTCCGGCCTGGCGGACGGCTACATCCTGTTGCTGGACGAGCGTGGCCTGCGGATCGTGGCGGATGGCTTCGCCTTCACCAATGAAATCAGGTTCGATGCCGCCGAAGAGTGGCTCTATGTCGCCGAATCCGCCGCCAAGCGCGTTTCGCGCCTCCGCGTCCAGGCGGATGGGCGCCTCAAGGACCGGGAGATCTACGGGCCGAGCCATCTCGGCGACGGCCTCATCGACGGCATAGCTTTCGATAGTTACGGCAACCTCTGGGGGACCATGATCTTTGCCGACCGACTGATCGCGATCACGCCGGAAGGCGACCTGCTCGAGCTGCTGAACGATGGAAACGCCGCCGCCACGGCCCGGTTCGAGGCGGAATACGCGACGGGCGATCCCGCGCGGTTCGAAACCCTGAGCGCAACGGGCGGTCCGCTCGCGACCTGGATGGCCAGCGTGACCTTTGGCGGCCCCGATCTGAAGACCGCCTATCTCGGAAGCCTGAAGGGTTCCGTCATTCCCTGCTTCCCATCGCCGGTCGCGGGCCTGCCGCTCGCACACTGGTGAGGATCGACACCCAATCATCGAGACAAAGGAATTTGCACTATGAAGAAGCTGCCACTCGCCGCCGGCGCCCTTGCCGTGCTGCTGGGACTGGCCGGGGCCGCGCCGCTCGCGCTGTCCCAGGTCGCGTCACAGGATCCGCAAGCGGTCAAACCGGGCGCCTACAAGGTCGAGCCGTACCATACCCAGGTCGCCTTCACCGTCTCCCACTTTGGCTTCACCGAATTCTCCGGCTTCTTCTCGGGCGCCTCCGGAACGCTGCGCCTCGATCCCGCCAACCCGTCGGGTTCGACGTTGCAGGTGTCCATTCCCGTGCAATCGGTGACCACCACGGTCGCCAAGCTCGACGACGAACTGAAGGGCCAGCAATGGCTCGATGCGGCGCAATTTCCGGCCGCGACCTTCACCTCGACGAAGATCACCCAGACCGGCCGCGGCGCGGCCACCATCGCCGGGGATCTGACCCTCCACGGCGTCACCCGGCCGATCACGCTGGAGGCGCACCTGGTCGGCGCCGGCGTCAACCCGCTGAGCAAGGCGGTGACGGTCGGCTTTGCCGCCACCGGCGTGGTCAGGCGCAGCGAGTTTGGCGTCAAGACCTACGTCCCCCTGGTGGGCGATGATGTGCGCCTGACCATCGCCGGCGCCTTCGAACTGCAGCCGTAGGCCCGCGATGCCGCCGCTGCCTGACGACCAAAGTGCGCCGCGAGGGGTTGACGCCCACCTAGGTGATATGTCATCACGTCACTTACACACAGGCGGAATGTTGATGCCCACGAGTACGCGCTTTGCTGTCGCCATCCATACGCTCGCGGCGCTCGCCGTGGGCGATGGCAGCCCGATGCGCTCGGAGGATCTCGCCTACAGTGCCAACACCAATGCCGTCGTGATCCGGGGACTGCTCTCACGGCTGAGCGCGGCCAACCTGACAGTCTCCCAGCTGGGTTCGGGCGGCGGCGCGATGCTGGCCAGGCCCGCCGGGAAGATTCGCCTGCTCGACGTCTATCGGGCGGTCGAGGACACCGAGCTCTTCAGCCTGCATCGCACGCCGCCCTGCAAGAGCTGCGCCGTGGGCGGCAACATCCAGGAAGCCATGCGGCCGGCGTTGGAACGCGCCCGCGCGGCGATGGAGAGCGAATTGGCCAAGGTGACGGTCGCCGATATCGCCGGCGAAGTCGCGCGCCTCGGGAAGTTCTCCATCCCGCTGGTCTGGTGATTCCATTTCGCTCCATATGTCATCATGTCGGTGACACACATTCTCACCCCGCGGCAATAGCCGCTCAACCAAAGGAAAGAGCAACATGACTATCGGCATTATCGGATCCGGCGTCCTGGGCGCTGGTTTCGCTCGGGCCCTCGCCAGGAAGAACATCCCGGCGACGATCTCGAACAGTCGCGGCCCCGGGTCGCTTCTGGCGCTGACGGAGGAGCTGGGTCCGTCGATCAAGGCGGCGACGGTGGCTGACGCGGTGAAGGCGGACATCGTCTTTCTGGCAGTTCGCTGGGTCAACCTCGAGGCGGCGCTGGGCGGCCTGCCCGACTGGGGTGGGCGTATCGTGATCGACGGCACGAACCCGGTTCTCTTCCTCGATCCCGATTCACCGGAGGCGAAGGATCCGGCCAATCCGCTCGGGTTCCTGTCGCTCAAGGCGGTCGACCTGGGCGGCCGGCACTCGAGTGAGATTGTCGCCGAGCACCTTCCCGGCGCCCGGGTCGTGAAGGCGTTCAACAACCTCGAGCCGGTCGTCTTCGCCGAGCCGGAGGTCGCAGGGGGTCAGCGCATCATTTTCTATTCCGGCGAAGACGCCGCGGCGAAGGCCGAGGTGGCCAGGCTCATCGAGCAACTCGGCCTCTTCGGCATCGACCTCGGCGGCCTCGCCGTCGGCGGCCGGCTCCTGCAACTGCCCGGCGGGTCACTGCCCGGATTGAACCTCGTCAAGGTCTGACAACCCCGCCGTCCAGCGCCGATTGAGGAGATCGTGTCAGTCGGCGCTGGCGCTACCCGCGTTCACCGGACCGTCTCCTTCTCCTTGGGCGCCGCTACGCGGCGCGTCTTGGCCTCGGCCTTGGGCTTGGGCAGGAGCCGGAAGCGCGTCTGGCACCACCCGTAGTCGATGCCTACGTCCAGCAGGGCGTCGGAGCGCCCGCACGGGCAGGCGAATTCCATGACCGCGGCGACACGGTAGGTCTCTCCGGCTCGCAGGGGCACCGGCCTACCGGTGGCATGGTTCGGGGCGGCATTGACGCATAGAACCAGATCACCGGGGCCGACAGCGTCGCTCATAGCTTCCATCCATGGGGTTTTTCGAAAACCCGTACGAACACCCTCGGTGAATCTAAGCCCCAGCAGGTCCGCAAGGAAGGGCAGATGTCTGCTCCCCCGTGGCCGCCGCCACAAACGCCGGCTTTCCGGCGCAGCTTTGGCGGTGCCAGGCGACCCACCTCGGAACTTGACGGCGTTGGCCGACGCGTTCTCATCGGATGATGGAAAAGGTCCTCTGCGTCTGTCTCGGCAACATCAGCCGCAGCCCGATGATGCAGGCGGTGCTTCAGCAGCACCTCGGCGCCGCCTTCCTGGTCGAAAGCGCCGGCGTGAGTAGAGGGTTGGCGGGCCGTCCCGCCAATGACCGCTCTGTCGCGTGTATGAAGGAACGCGGGGTCGATTTGAGCGGCCATGTCAGCCGCTGGATCGGGGACCTGGATCTCGACCAGTACCGATGGATCGTTTGTGTCGGCCGCGACGAGGCCGACAAGGTCCGTTCCGCCCTGGGCGCAGACTCGGCGAGCGTGATGGTCGCCAACGAGCATCAAGGCGGCATTCCGGACCCCTACGAACTTGGGCTGGCCGGTTATCGGGACTGCCTGGCTCTGCTGGACCAGGTGATGCCGCTCGTCGCGCGGCACATCAGCGGAGCCAAGCTTGCAAGTACGAATGGTCGCCAGCCACTCTGAACCGAAGTTGCCCGCGACCCCTGCGGCCATCGCCGGGCTCACCTTCAGGCTCACCTCAATGGGAACCAGGGTAGAGCACGGATTGGGGGGAAACGAAGTACGGCCCGAAACAGTGCCAGACCGCGTAGAAACTCAGGCGAAACAGTACGGGCGCGGGCCAACCGTAGCGACGAAGCTCGATGGCTTCGAGGAGGTTTGCGGCAAACGTCACGACCAGAAGCGTCGCCAGGGCCGCCGCTGCGCCGGGACGGGCGAGGCCAAGCTGACTGGCGGGTTCGATCAGGGAGGTCAACAACGCGAGGGTCCAAAAGACCCAGGCGTCCGCCCGCCCACGGAGCATGACCCGTCCGATCAACCACCCCAACACGGTGATCGGGACAATCCTGTAGACACATTCCAGCAGGATCGCCGCCGCGGCGTAATGCGCAAGCGACTGGGGCAAGGGCACGTTGATCCAGGACACGCCGAGAGCCTTGGCCGCTCCGACCGTCAGTCCCGTCGCCGCATCGATCCCAAACAGGGCGGCGCCGAATATCAACCCGGAGCCTGCCGCCACGCCGAGCAGCCTGCGCCATCTGGCTGTCTCTCTCAGGCTTGGCGCGGATGGCAGACCGGCGCGGTCTGACAACCAGACCGCAGCCAGACCCAGCAGCAGAATCGCACCGACCGCCACCGGCTGGAGCAGCTGTCCCTGTGACGGGATCGGAACCGGCCACGGATGGATCCTGAACGCGGTCGCCGCGGCCAGGGAGATGAGCGAAGGCCCGATGACGAAATAGAGCGCGTCGCGCCGCGCCGGCGAACCTGCCTCGTCCATGATGTCGCCCCACCCCTCGGAGGATCATCCGATCAGCCGCCGCCGTTGTCCAGTGGAGGCGCCCTTGTCGGCCCTTGCGCGGCGCGGTGGATTGCCGCCATATGCCCGGGCAGAGGAGCACAGGCGGTTGCCCGGTCGGATTCGATAGCGCCTAGACGGCACGCTCGCCGGCCGGCCCGCGGGTAGCGCGGTCGCGCGCCTATCGATCCTCCTCTGACCTCACGGCTTTCCCAACATGGCCTTCTTCGGCAACGACGCGGTCAATCGCGTCAACATCCACTACGCCATCCAGGCGCTGGCGCAGGGCGCAGGCGGCGCGCTCGTCTTTGCCGTCCTGCTGCGCGCGGGCGTCCCCGTCCCGATGACGTTTGTCTGGCTCGCCGGCATTGTCACCGGCCGCTTCGTCCTTCGGCCGTTGATCTTGCCGATCGGCAAGCAATGGGGCCTGAAACCCCTGGTGATCGCCGGCGCACTGCTCACCGCAGCCCAGTACCCCATTTACGCCGAGGTGCACGGTGTTGGCTGGCCGCTACTGGCGAACGCCATCCTCGTCGCGGTCGCCAGCACCCTCTACTGGCCTTCCTACCACGCCTATTTCGCTTCCCTCGGCGACGCCGAGCATCGCGGCCATCAGGTCGGTATTCGCGAGGCTGCAGCGACGATCATCGGCGTCGTGGCCCCGCTCGTCGGCGCCTGGCTGCTGCTCAACGCGGGTCCGCGCTGGATGTTCGGGGCCGTCGCCGCCGTGCAGGCGCTTTCCGCGGCGCCGCTTCTGGCCGCGCCCAATGTCATGCCCCCGCGCGAGGCGCCCGGCGCTTACCGGGCCGCGCGCGAAGGCGTCGCAATCTTCCTGGTCGACGGCTGGCAGGCCGCCTGCATCTACTACGTCTGGCAGGTCGCGTTGTTCGTCTCGCTAGGTTCGAGCATTGGCGCGTTCGGCGGAGCGGTGTCCTTGGCGGCCCTGGTCGGCGCAGCGCTGACCTTGCTCTTCGGCCGCCACGTCGACCGCGGCGGCGGGCGGCGCACCGCCGTGCTCGCCTGCGTCGTCACAGTGACGCTGGCGCTGACCCAGGCCGCAGCCTTCGGCCACCTGTGGCTGGCCGTCGCCGCCAACGCGCTTGCGGCCATCGCCACCGCCCTGATCACCCCGGCGATCTCGACGCCGCTCTACAACCTCTCGCAGGCATCGCCCTGTCCGTTCCGCTACAACATCGCCACAGAAGGCGCGTGGGATATCGGCTGTGGCTCCGGCATGCTCACCGCCGCCGCCATCTCCGCGCTGGGCGGCTCGCTCAGCCTGATGCTGCTCACCGCCTTGCCGGCGATCGGCGGCCTCTTCTGGCTGCTCTGGCGATACTACGCCCCCACCCGTCGGCCGGCGGCGTCGAGATCGCGCTGGCGCTCGCGCTGGAGCCGCACGCTCCGCCTTGAGCGCAGGCGCGGCGAAGGCGGTTCCGTAGGCCCTCAGCCGAACGTCCTCGCCGGGCGCCTCCGGGGCCCGAAATGTCTGCTAACGGTCGCGAGCAGCGGCCCGCACAACCGCGGGCCACCGATCATTTCGACCGCCATGGGGTCATCCGCGGTATCCAGCGCGGGACGGCGGCGCGGAACGCCTCGTACTCTCTCCCAAACGTCCGCTCGAGCGCGGGTTCTTCGGACGCCACGACGACGACGTGGAAGAAGAGCCAGAGCAGCGCGCCGTAGACGATGAGGCGCCAATCGCCCATCAGCACCGCTTGACCCAGGATGATGGCGACGAGCGCGACGTATATTGGATTACGCACATAACGGTAGAGACCGGTCACCACGAGATTTTGGGGCGGCGCGATGGGCGCGGGGGTGCCGAGACCCTGCAGCGCGAAACGCGCAAATGCGTCAACGACCCCAGGCACGCCTGCGAGAATCATTATCGCGCCGATGCCGCGCGTCAGCTCCAGACCAAGGAACGGCGGCCGGAGTCGCCAACCCGTGATCGACCATGGAACGAGGCCCCGCCAGCGTACATGGGGCGACCACGAAGAAAACCGCCGAGCCCAGGACGGCAATGGTTCGTTGCACGGCGGTTCCCGACACTCGCGGCGAGCTCATTCCAGCGCCTCGGCGACGGCTTGCGTCCGGGTCGCCACCCAGCGCGCGGTCCAACCCTAGCAGCAGCGGAGGGCAAGCCAAAGGTGCGACTGGCGTCGGATCAGCAATGTCCGCGTTCCCCCCACCCGAGGTCAGCTTGTCGGCCGGATGCCAACGGGGAAGAGCGACCCTGAACTGAAATTCGTGACGTCCGCTTACCGCCGCGAGGTCGGGCGGGCAGGGCGGATGACCACCTCCTGCGGATCGTCAGATCAGCCAAGCTTCACCCGTGCCGAGTAGGGACTATCCACAGATGACAGTTCCTGGCAATTCAACTTATAACGACGGATGCGTACTTCAGCGGTTTGCGGTTGGCCAATGAGAACCTGACCCATGCCGCTTCGTTCATCGACCGTAGAAATCTTTCTCAACCGCCGCATAAAGAAGGGCAATCTTTCGATTCGCTTCGGGCAAGGTCCGGTCGTGAATTTCGGGGACGGCGGCGATCCTGTTGTGGAAGTTCACATCGACCGGTCGGCGATCCTGCGCATGATGGCCAAGCCCACGTCCCTAACGCTCGGCGAATGCTACATGGACGGCGCCATTCGGCTGGCTTCGGGCGACATCTTCGACCTGGTGGCGCTGGTCGCCCGCAATTCCAGAGGCGGACCCGTCAAGGATACCTTGCTCAAGAGGCTGAGACGCCGCCTGAGCCAGCATAACGACACTCACAGCGCTCGGCGCAACGCCTCACATCACTATGATCTTTCGATCGAGCTGTATCGTCGGTTTCTCGATACGGACCTCCAATATTCGTGTGCCTACTTCGCCAAGTCGGACATGACGCTGGAGGAGGCGCAGGCCGCCAAGTGTGCGCGCATCGCAACCAAGCTGCTCCTGCGACCTAACGACAGGGTCTTGGACATTGGTTCTGGTTGGGGAGGCCTGGCGATCACTCTGGCGAAGAGAGAGGCAATCGAAATACTAGGCGTTACTCTGGCCTCAGAGCAGAAAGCGGTGGCCGATGCGCGGGCGACCGCCGCCGGTCTAGCTGATCGCGTCCGGTTCGCGTTGCGGGATTATCGCGCGGTTGAGGGACCGTTCGAGCGCATCGTCTCCATCGGTATGTTGGAGCACGTCGGCCGGCCCAATTTCGAAGCCTACTTCCGCAAGGTCGCCGAGCTCATGACGGACGACGGGGTGGCCCTGATTCATTCGATCGGACGCAAGCATGGCGTTGGCGTCACCAACCCGTTTACTGACAAGTACATCTTCCCAGGGGGCTACATCCCCTTGCTGTCCGAGGTGTTGACGGCCGTGGAGCGGGCAGGCCTCCAGGTCGCCGACATCGAGCTTTGGCGCATGCATTATGCCGAGACCCTGCGTCACTGGCGTGAGCGGTTCGGCGCTTCGCGCGACGAGATTGCCAAGCTCTACGACGAGCGATTTTGCCGGATGTGGGAGTACTATCTGGCGATCTCCGAGGTCGCATTTCGCTGGCGCGGCTTTGCGGTGTTCCAGCTTCAACTGGTCAAAACCACTTCTGTCCGGGGAAATCGGCGTGTTGGCGCGATAAGCCTCTGAGTGGGTGGAGGAAACAGCCGAGATGATGCTGTCGCCGACTTGAACGGCCCTCGGCGCGGAAGCGAGCATCTG
>Ga0070730_10001752_pt1 | contig 20494 bp, 13 predicted proteins | sample Coa_R1_3_FD_66447 | JGI IMG/M metagenome (GOLD analysis project Ga0070730, IMG submission 66447) | Surface soil microbial communities from Centralia Pennsylvania, which are recovering from an underground coalmine fire - Coalmine... | ecosystem: Environmental > Terrestrial > Soil > Unclassified ... | reverse complement strand
GTTTGCCCGGTGTCCGGTTCGGTCGAAACGCGGAACGTCGGATCTTCCTGCGCCAGCCGCTGCATGGCCACGCCCAGCTTGTCCTGGTCCGCCTTGGTTTTCGGCTCGATGGCCACCGAAATTACCGGCGCCGGGAAATCGATGGTTTCCAGAATGATTTGCTTCTGCTCGTCGCACAGCGTGTCGCCGGTGTTTACGCTCTTTAACCCCACGCAAGCGCAAATATCTCCAGCGTAGATTTCGTCGATTTCCTCGCGCTTGTTGGCGTGCATCTGCAGCAACCGGCTGATCCGCTCGCGGGTGCGCTTGGCCGGGTTGTAAACGTAGCTTCCGGATTTCAGCACCCCGGAATAAACCCGGATGTAGGTGACATGCCCAACGAAGGGATCGGACATAATCTTGAAAGCCAGCGCCGAAAATGGCTCATTATCCGCCGCGCGGCGTAATTCGGTCTCATCGTTATCCGGATTGGTGCCTTCCACCGGCGGCACATCCACCGGGGACGGCAGATAGTCCACCACCGCATCCAGCAGCGGCTGGATTCCTTTGTTCTTGAATGCCGAGCCGGCCAGCACCGGGACAATCTTCAGCGCCAGCGTCGATTTACGAATGGACCTGCGCATCTCCTCCAGGGTCAGCGCCTCACCGTTCAAATATTTGTCCACCAATTCGTCGTCGTGCTCGGCGATGTATTCCACCACTTTGTTGCGGTGTTCTTCGTAAAACTTCTTGTCGATCGCCGCGCCCTTGAGCGCCGCCGCCACATCCGGCCGCGAATCGACGAAGGCCTTGTCCCACAATTTTTCCACTTCAAAGATTTCGAATTTCGCGCCCAGCGTTTCTTCCAGCCAAACCACCACTTTCTGCTCGAGAAAATCGATGATGCCGATGAAATTATCCTCGCGGCCCAGCGGAAACTGCAGCGGCACCGGCCGCGCCCCCAGGCGCTGCTTGATGGTGCGGATCACGTGATCGAAATCCGCGCCCATGCGGTCCATCTTGTTCACAAAGCAGATGCGCGGCACCCGATACTTGTCCGCCTGGCGCCACACCGTTTCCGATTGCGGCTGCACCCCCGCCACGGAATCGAACACGCACACCGCTCCGTCCAGCACCCGCAGCGAGCGCTCCACTTCCACGGTGAAGTCCACATGTCCCGGTGTATCGATAATATTGACCCGGTATTTCTTGCCGAACCGGTCCCACGAAGCGGTGGTCGCCGCGCTGGTGATGGTGATCCCGCGCTCGCGCTCCTGCTCCATCCAGTCCATGGTGGCCGTGCCCTCATCCACCGAACCGATCTTGTACGTCACTCCGGTATAGAACAGGATGCGCTCGGTCGACGTTGTCTTGCCCGCGTCGATGTGCGCCATGATCCCGATGTTGCGGGTATCCTCCAGCTTGAAGGTCCGCCCCGACGCTCCCGCCGCCTTCTTTTCCCCGGTCCGATTTGCTACTGCTTCTGCCACGATGTCCCCTATGTCCCCGATCTCTTACCAGCGATAATGCGCGAAGGCCTTGTTGGCTTCGGCCATGCGATGCACATCTTCTTTCTTCTTGATGGCCCCGCCCCGCGCGTTAGCCGCGTCGATCAACTCATCCGCCAGCTTATCGACCATCGTCTTGCCCGCGCGTTCCCGCGAATACTGCAACAGCCAGCGAATGGCCAGCGATTGCCGCCGGAACGGGTTTACTTCCACCGGAACCTGGTAGTTCGCGCCACCTACTCGCCGCGTCTTCACTTCCAGCACCGGCTTTACGTTCTCCACCGCCTTCTTGAAAATTTTCAGCGCGTCATCGTTCGCTTTCTTCGCCACCTGGTCCATGGCCCCGTAAAACACGCGCTGCGCCGTCGATTTCTTGCCTTCCCACATCATCGAGCAGATGAACTTCTCGACCAAATCGCTGGCATAGACCGGGTCGGTGGCTGGTACGCGACGGCTGATAATTCCTTTGCGTGGCATGTTTCTCGCTCGCTCCTGAATTTCCGCTGCTTACTTCTGCGCGGCCTTTGGCCGCTTCGCTCCATACTTCGAGCGTCCCTGCTTGCGATTCTCTACCCCCGCGGCATCCAGCGTTCCGCGCACGATGTGATAGCGCACGCCCGGCAGATCCTTCACGCGGCCGCCTCGCACCAGCACGATGGAGTGCTCCTGCAGGTTGTGCCCGATGCCGGGAATGTATGTGGTGACTTCGACCGAATTGGTCAGCCGCACGCGCGCCACCTTGCGCAACGCCGAGTTCGGTTTCTTGGGCGTCTGGGTGTATACGCGAATGCACACCCCGCGCTTTTCCGGACAGCCCATCAACGCCGGCGACTTGGTCTTGACCTGGACCTTCTCGCGGCCCATGCGTACTAATTGCGAAAACGTCGGCACAGTTTCCCTCTTCTAAACGACCGCACAGCGGTCGATCCGCCGCGCGCAGAAATTTCTCTGCCCCGCCATCGCAAAATCGCGATACCCAGGGCGCGGCTCCCGCAACGCGCGCAGACAAAAATGCGCGAGAGCGCACAGCTTGGCTGAAAGGTCTACTGCGAATCCGGAGAAAAACCCCCAGCAAGAAACTCCGTACGCATTCCAGAAGGCAGAACGACCGCTTCCGGCTTCGATTCGGAGAGGCTCACTCGGCTTTGCGGGGCTGGCGCCCCATTCCGGCCGCTCTTCTGTCCCATTCCGTCTTACTCTGTTCCGGGACCGAAGATATTCCTTCCAACTACACTACAGGGCCCGACTTATCCCTGACAAACAACGAAGTATAAGGAAAACACCTTATTCTGTCAAATCAGTTCGCTACCATGCGGTAAAATATTCTGTGGAAAAGCCGCCTTTGGCACAGGCCTTGCCCTGAAAAAATGACGATACCGCAAGTTTATTGTAATCAATGACTTAGCGGCGGCGCTGCCCAGCCCGCATTCGCCTACTCGTCCTTCGGCTTCTCTCCCGCACCCAAATCCCCATAAGGCCATAGGTTAAAAGCCTTTAGAAAGTTGTATTGCCCTTGCATCCGCAACATTTTGGCGGTGCGCTCTGGGGACCATGGTGCGGCGAGCCGGTCCGGCCGGTCGGCGATCCAATACGCCGTCAATGCCATGAGCGTGGCGTTTTGCGTCAGCACCTCCGGCTTGACCGCTTCCAGCGCGTCGGCCGCGGAATGGTGTGTGTACTTGTAGTCTGGCGAGTCCTGATTCATGTTGATGCCCGGCAGCCCGGCCATCGAAAACGGCAGCGTGTCCGTTCCCGATTCCACTTTTTCGTCCACCTTGATTTCCCGAATGTTCGCCAGCGATTTAGAAAATGGCCGGAAGCTTGCGATTAAATCATCGCGCCCCCCTAACTGGAAATCGCTGACCGGCCCCTGGCCTTCATCAAGCACCAGGTCGCCAAGGTGATTAGCCAACTCCGCCTTATGCTGTTGAATGTATGCAAAAGAGCCATTCAACCCTTGCTCTTCCCCTGTAAAAAGCACGAAGCGAATGGTCCGCCGCGGCTTCATTCCCGAGCGCGCGATGGCGTCCGCCGCTGCCAGCACGCTGGCCGAGCCGGTACCGTTGTCCGTGCTGCCCTCGGAAAGATCCCAGGAATCCAGGTGCGCGCCAACCACAAATATCTGTTCGGGATTTTCGCGGCCGCGAATCTCGCCCACCACATTGGCGCTTTCCACCGGTCCATTGGTGAACGTGTTCTGAATATGGAAACGCGCCCGCGGCTTGAGCCCGGCATCCACGTAACGTTCCAGTTGCCCTTGATCTTCCGCCGTCATCGAAACCACCGGCACCGTGAAGTCGGCGTCAAAGCCCAGAATCCCAGTGTGCGTCAAATTGAGCCCGCTGGCTTTTGCCCCGCCTTGCCCACCGATCACGACCAGCGCCCCGGCCTTCCCCGCCGCCCGCAGAAAGTCTCCAAACTGCACGAACATCATGTCTCCATCTTTCTTCGGGTGCCCTTTGGCCACCACCAGCGCCACCTTGCCTCTCAGCTTCGCGACATCTTTTATTTCCTGATCGAGGTCGAACAAATTCACCGCAACGATTTCGCCTTCTACTCCGCCGGCCGCGGTCGACCCGGTCCAGCCCATGGCGTCCACGTGCAACGGGTGACGCGTTGGCGACAGCAGCTCGCCTTCGGCGCTGCCCCGCTTCCAGCCCCGCCACAGTTGCCATTTCTCCGCATGCACATTTTCCAGGCCCATGCCGCGCATCTTGGCCATGCCCCAGTCGACGGCCTTCTGTGCCTCCGGGCTGCCCGTCACTCGGCCGCCCACGGTGTCGCTCAGCTCCGTTAAATACTCGAAGGCGTGCGAGTTCATCATCCCTTCGCCGGCGATCTTGGTCAGCGCCGGCTTGGTGCCGTCCTCGTCCGGGCCCTTGAAGCGCTCGTCGCCACGCGCCGGCTCCGCGCTCGCCAGGCTCATACTCAGAACTGCAATCCCGAAACTCGCTTGCCACTTTCGCATCCCTGCATCTCCTGAGCGCTTTGCGCGCACCACAGCCTATCATGTCAGACGCACCTGCCCGTCTCCGGTTTCAGCCCGTTCTCGAAGCAACCCCGCTTCACTCTCGTCCTTCTCCGCGAGCCTCGGCGTTCTCCGCTTCTCCGCGTTAACTTTTCGCCTCTTCTGAATTTCGATCCCCACCGGCGCAACCCCGATGTTTCTCTCCAGAAAATCGCCCGCGAATCCCCGCTTTACCCGATTTTCCGTGCGCCCTACACTCCCAACGAGATGCCAGTGACCCCGCGTTCCAAATTCTTGTCTCTGCGATGGATGTGTGGCCCGATGCTCCTTGCCTCTTTCGGCGTCTCGTCAACCCACAGTCAGCAACCAACGCCCGAAGCCGCCAAGCCGGCGCAAAAGGCACCCGAAGCTTCCGTGAAACCGCCGGAACTGCCGGCGCAAATCGAACTATTGGAAACCCATGTGCGCTTCGAAGCCAACGGCGACAGCCGCAAGGAGGTTCACACCCGCGTGCGCATCCACAATGAACTCGGCGCCCGCCAGTTCGCCCGCCTCTCCTTCGATTACAACCGCTCCTTCCAGCAAATCGATTTCCCGCTCGTGCGCATCACTCATGCCGGCGGCGGCACCGTCGACATCCTGCCCAGCGCCATCTCCGACCAACCTAATCCCGCCGTGCGCAACGCCCCCGCCTACCAGGACGTCCGCGTAAAATCCCTCCGCATCCTCGGCCTGGCCCCCAGCGACCTCCTCGAATATCGCGTAGTCACCACCACCTCGCGCCACCCCCTCGCCCCCGACTTCTGGCTGGACCACACCTTCGACCGCTCCGGCATCACCGCGCAAGAAATCTTCGAGCTCGATCTGCCTTCCTCTCGAAAGGCCGATTTGCGCATCAATCCGGCAACTCCTGCGACCTCCACTGACTCCGGCAACGCCGGCCGCACGATCTACCGGTGGGAGCGCGCACTGACCAACGCGAAAGTTCAAGACTCATCCAAGGATTTATCGTCAGCCGCGCCCGACGTCGCGGTCTCCACGTACTCTTGGAACCAGCTTTCCATCCGTTTGGACGAAAGACTCACATTTGAAGAAAAAACATTGAAAGAAATTGGAACCTATGAGGAACATCACGATTTAGCTGCAACTCGCGATGCCACTCCCACGATTGCCGCGCAAGCACATCGGTTAACCTCGGGGATGCCGACGGAATCCGCAAAAGCCCGGGCCATATATGATTTCGTCTCCCAGAAGATCGCCACCATTGACCTGCCGCTCGGTGCCACAGGATTTGCAACCCGCCCTGCGGATGCAGTCCTGTCCTCCGGGTACGCCACTGCGGAAGACAAGTTTGTACTTCTCGCCGCGCTCAACTCGGCGGAGAAACTTAACGCTCAAGCCGCACTGGCCGGCTCCTGTGACGCAAAGGGACTGGCCCGGCCCTCCGTGTTTAAGCGCCTGCTCATTTCCGGGAGTGAAGGCAAGGCTAAGGTCTGGCTTGACCCCAGCTTGGAAGTGGCTCCCTTCGGCGTGATACCCCCGAATTCCGGGCCGTGCGTGTTCGTGCTAAACCGCTTCTTCTTTGTCATGGACTCCCACCCCCGTGAGTGGCTTCCCCTCCAGGTCCATCTTCCGTTCGCCTCCACCCAGCACGTCAACATCGATGCCACCATCACTAAGGATGGCGGGCTAACCGCCAAGGTCAGATACGCATTGCGCGGAGAAAACGAACTCCTGCTGAGAATCGCGTTTCATCAAGCGCCCAAAGGGAAGTGGACAGAGGTCGCGCAGTTGCTCGCGCTTTCCGACGGCTTCCGCGGCAACATCGCGAAAGTGACGGCGTCGGATCCCTACGCCACCAAACAGCCGTTTTCGGTCGAATACGAAATTACCCAGCCCAAGTTTGTTGACTGGTCGAAAAAACCGGTGCGCATTCCGGCCCTACTGCCGCAGCTTGGATTGCCTGATCCGCCAGTCAAATCCACCTCGGCAATTGATCTGGGCACACCGCTGGACGTGCAAACTCACCTGACCCTGCATCTTCCTGCCGGAACCACCGTTCGCACGCCCACCGGAACCTCCGTAGTCCGCGATTACGCCACCTTCGCCTCGCGATACCAATCCAGCGCAGCCACCGTCACCGCCTCGCGCCACCTGAATTTCCTGTCCCGAGAGATTCCCTACGATCGCGCCGCCGATTACAACGCTTTCACCCACGCCGTCCAAAGCGACGAAGCCCAGGAATTCCTCCTCGATCGCCCCGCCACCCCACCGTCGAAGCCAACCCCGCCCCCCGGAACGCCCATCTCCGCATTGGCGCTCCAGCCCCGCCTGCGGGAGCGCCACGTCGACCCCATCCAGCGCGTTGGTTGAGGCTTCCCGACAGGATGACGCCGAAAATAAATAAACCCAGCCGTAGAAAGCGCAAAACAAAGGCTTTATTTTTATCTTGACAAACGAGTTAACATTTGGTAGCATTCCCCTGTTAAGTACTGCGTTCGCTGCTTAGCGATACTCCCTTACAACTAAATCCTTCTTTTCTGGAGACTTCCATGTCGACTCTACGCTCCAAAGACCGTGCATCCCTGTGTACCTTCACCTTTGCCGATGCCCGTCGCTGCCGCACTCCTCGCTTTTCGGGCCACCCGCATCTCTGTTATTTTCATGCCCTTAAGGAGTCACAGGCCAACACTGCCCTGACCATCGGCCGCAATATTGGCCACCGCTTCTCCCGCAACTACCTTTCCGCCTGTGATCTCACCTCCGCGCTCGGCCAGGTCTTCAGCGGCGTCACCCAAGGTAGCGTCAAGCGCAAAACGGCTGCCACCCTCGCCTATCTCGGTCAGACCATGCTCAATTCCATCCAGGTCGCCCAACACGAATACATCAACACCTTCGGCGCCAATCGCTGGCGCGACACCATCTATGACTCCGTCACCTCTGCTTCCGAAAACGAGGAAGTGGAAGACGATGATCGCTCCGCCGCACAAGAATCCTCAGAACCGGCAGCCGCAACCTCCGCAAAGTAGCGCCAACTCCGCGTGCTGGAAGCGATCTGCGCCAGCGCAATCCGCCCTATAAGCGTCTCGGGATTACCTAGAATGACCAAGGCTAAGTACCTTTAGAACCAACACTTATGAAAGTGTATCAAAATAAAGGACTTTATCGGTGATTATGCATTTGACGCAGACAGCTTTTAGGCGAAAATGAGCCGCCGTGACAGGCGGTTTGTGCCTTCGCCATTCCTTCGTATACATTCGTAAACTTGTGTTATTCTGGCTGCCTTCTGGGGCCGCACCGGACAAATGCGGGCAGTATTTCAAAAAAACCTAACACAATTTTTAGTTTTTGCAGTGGACCTATGTTTGGAGCGAACGTATGACATTTCGTGAAGCGATTAATCAGATGGGTGAGGATGAATCTTTTCGTGCAACCGTCTACGCGATGAACACGCTACTCATCAAGAAAGGCGTGTACAAATCATCGGAGTTTGAACAATTGGTCTGCGAGCACGCGATCAATTTCCAACGTAGATTCCGTGGCGCTAAAGCGGAAACTTCTCGCGCAGCCGCTCAAGCCAGCCTTTAGGCATCTCTCGCAAATGAGTACATTCGCAATCTTCCGGGTCGTCGCAGTCCTCATGGTGCCCGTGTTGGCAAGAGAGGCATGCTTCGCGGCATGACACCCAAACCAAATGTATGTTTTGGTCCATTGCATTCGCCTTTCGCAATAGCCGTGCTGCAGTGCAAAGTGGAGCGGAGCGGGCGGGAGCCGAACCCGCAAATCCTGCTAGAGACCGCGAATTATAAGTTCGCTGGGCTTGCCTCGTGCCAAACCGCTCCACACACCTCTAACTTGACAATGGGGAACTGGCGTTTTATGGTGGGGTTGTTGGTGCCCGACCTAAACTAGTTCCAAAGCTCAGCCCGGTTCCCGCCGGGTTTTTGCTTTTTGGCCACTATCTAAGTCGGAAGAACGCTAGGCGGGACGACCGAAAATACCCGCCGGTGGAAGATCGTTGTTATGCGCCGAAGCGCTTAGCGTGCGTCCGACCGACTGCGAAAAAACGCTACTCGTTTTTTCTGTAAAAGGCAAGTTTGCGGGCATTGAAAAGGCTGTGGAAATGAAGGTAGAAAAGACCCCCATAATCACAAAATAGGCTTGTGGAAAAAGACACGATTGTCGCGGTCCTCGGAGCGGTCGTTACATTAGTAGGAGTTTTGCTGGTTTTTATCGGTTCATCCCATCTATAGTCACGCCGAATCTTTTTCAAACGTCTCAACGAAAAGAAAGTATCAGATCATTTCCAAGGCGGGCGTAATCCCGTTTGCTCTTGGCGTTCTTTCGGCTTTCGTCGGAGTCAGATAGATTTCGTCAGTTTCCACGATGCCGGTCAGCAAATCGCCGCCGTCCTGCATGGTCTCGCGGATTCTGTGGCACAAGGTGCCAAGCCGTACGGTAATTAACGCCCCAGGTGTCGTTCTAGCTGCTTTCCGGACATGCCTTTCTTTGCTTCGCAGATGAGCGCAATGGCGAGAAACCATTTGGTGAGGGGAAATTGTGTATCCAAGCTAAATACCTTTAGAATCAACACTTGTGAAAGTGTATCAAAACAAAGGACTTTATCCGGCTTTAGAATCAACACTTACGAAAAACCCGGGGGAGGGGAGGGGGCGCTAGATTTCACCGATTGGCTTTCGGCGCGCAGGAGGGCGCGCCCGATTCCCACAAATCACTGCACCTGGAACCAACCACTATCGGATCGACATAATCTCTTTTTCTTTCACGGCGCTTAGATCCTCGATCTTCTTGGTCTCCGCGTGCGACACCTTTTCCAGCTCGTCCAGCCCGCGCTTCTTCTCGTCTTCGCTGATCTTCTTCTCTTTCTCCAGTTTCTCGATAGCTTCCTTCAGATCGCGCCGCACGTTGCGCACCGCCGTCCGGTGATTTTCCAGCACTTTGTGTAGTTGCTTGACGATGTCCTTGCGGCGATCCTCGGTCAGCGAAGGAATCGGCACCCGCACCACTTTGCCGTCGTTGGTCGGATTCAATCCTAAATCGGAAGTCCGGATGGCTTTGTCGATCAGCGGCACCACGCTCGGATCCCACGGCGAAATCACGATGATCGTGGCGTCCGGGGTGGTCACCGTTCCCAGCTGATTCACCGGCATGGGCGTGCCGTGATAATCGACGCGAATGCTATCCAGTAACGTGGCGTTGGCCCGGCCGGTGCGCAGTGTAGCCAGCTCCTTGCGAAAATCCTCCACCGCTTTTTCCATGCGGGTCTTGGCCGATGCCAGCGCTTCTCTTGTATTTCCAATCGTCGTCATAGCTTGGTCCTCAGAAATTGCCGCCGCTCTTCATGCCGGACTGACCGTCGAGCCCACCCGCTCGCCTAACACCACCCGCTTGATGTTGCCGTGCGTGTTCATGTTGAACACCACGATGGGCATGCCGTTGTCCATACACAGCGAAATGGCGGTGGAGTCCATCACTTTCAGCCCCTGGTGCAGCACGTCGCGATACGTGATTTTTTCGAAAAACTTCGCGTCGGCCACCTCTTCCGGGTCGGCATCGTAAATTCCGTCCACCCGGGTGGCTTTCAGGATCACGTCGGCCTTCATTTCCATGGCCCTCAGCGCCGCCGCAGTGTCGGTGGAAAAATACGGATTGCCGGTGCCCGCCGCGAAAATCACAATGCGTCCTTTTTCCAGATGCCGGGTGGCCCGCCGCCGGATAAACGGTTCGGCCACCTGTTTCATTTCGATGGCGCTCAGCACCCGCGTATAGACGCCGTCTTTCTCCAGCGCATCCTGCAGCGCCAGCGCATTGATCACCGTGGCCAGCATGCCCATGTAGTCGCCGGTGGCACGGTCGATCTCAAATCCCTTTTGGCGCGCCCCCCGAAAAATGTTTCCGCCGCCCACCATAATGGCAATCTGCACGCCAAGCGCATGTACTTCCTTCAGTTCGCGCGCAATGGCCTGAATGGTCTCGCCGTGAATGCCGAATCCCTGCGGCCCCTGAAACGATTCGCCGGACAGCTTCAGAACGATGCGGGTGTAGACCGGCTCGCCTTTTTTCACAACTTTGCCGAGGGCTCGCTTCGCGGCTGTCGTCTTGGCCATGTTTCTCCGGGATGTGCTCGAAAATCCGTCGGAATTGTAACAAACAATGCCAGCCCCCGTACAAGCCGGGCTGCAGTACAGCTACCGCATGCAAAAAAAAGAGCGCCCCCTGGTGCCAAGGCGCTCGCTTCCTGCCAAACCCTGCAAACTCAGGCGGTCGCCGTTTCACCCGCGCCCGCGGTTCCGCTCACCTCGCCCACCTTGAATCGCACAAAGCGGCGCACCGCGATGTTCTCGCCCAAATTGGCGACGGCCTGCGTAATCATTTCGCCGATGGTCACCGACTCATCCTTGATGTAATGCTGCTCGTAGAGGCAATTCTCTTCGTAGAATTTTTCCATCTTTCCGGTGACGATCTTCTCCACCACCTGTTCCGACTTTCCGGTGGCCTTGGCCTGCTCGCGATAAATGTCGCGCTCTTTCTCCAGCATTTCCGGGGTGACTTCCTCGCGCCGCAAATACCGTGGATCCAGGGCCGCAATGTGCATGGCGATGTCGTGGCACAGTTGCTGGAACGCCGGCGTGCGGGCCACGAAGTCCGATTCGCAATTCACTTCCACGATCACGCCGATTTTTCCGCCGGCGTGAATGTAGTGCCCGACCATTCCTTCGCTGGCCTCCCGCTGCGCCTTCTTGGCCGCCGCCGCCTGGCCCTTCTTGCGCAATACGTTGATCGCCTTCTCAATGTCGCCGGCCGACTCCACCAACGCCGCCCGGCAATCGCTGAAGCCCGCGCCGGTGCGCTCGCGCAGTTCTTTGACCAGATGTGCTGCGATTTGCATGACTGGTTGTTGTGTACTCATCTTTTTTTCTTTCTCGCTGTCGAATCTCTTCCACGCGCTCTTGGATGCCCTGCGTAGCGGCATTAGATGCGGTTATTTGCAAGACGGCCCGGCGCGTGGGTTGAACCGCAGCGCCGGGCCTCGGAAAAACTATGCCAGCGCGGTCTGTTTACCGGGATTCCGCGTCGGGCGGAACGGTTGTTTCCGCGGGTTCGGCGGCTTCCGGCGTTTCCGCCGGCACTTCGCCTTCGACAAAGTCGCCTTCTTGCTTTTCGTATTGCTCGTAGGCGCTGGTGTCCACGTACTCGACGCCTTCCACCAGGGCCTGGTCGGCCGCAGCTTTCTGGTCCGCCACTTGCGATTGCTGATACAGGTTATGGCCTTCCAGCACCGATTCTGAAATTTTGGAAGTGAACAAACGGATGGCGCGCAAGGCGTCATCATTCCCCGGAATAATCCAGTCCACCACGTCGGGGTCGCAGTTGGTGTCAACCACGGAAACCACCGGCACGCCCATGCGCCGCGCTTCCTTTACCGCGATTTCTTCGGCGTTGGAGTCGATCACGAACATGGCGTCCGGGAGCTGCGCCATATTCTCGATGCCTTCCAGGTTCTGGAACAGGTGCTTCATTTCGCGGTCCAGCCGGGCCTTTTCCTTCTTGGAAAGCTCCGCCATGCGGCCATCTTCATTCATGGCTTTCAGCAATTTCAGGCGCTTGATGGATTTCTGCAGCGTGGACCAATTGGTGAGCGTGCCGCCCAGCCAGCGGTGGTTCACGAAAAACGCGCCGCATTTCTTGGCTTCTTCCGCCACCGCTTCCTGCGCCTGGCGCTTGGTGCCCACAAACAAAACCGTTCTGCCGTGCGAGGAAATTTCGCTCACGAAGCGGCTGGCTTCGCGGAACATCTTCAGCGTCTTCTGCAAATCGATAATGTGAATGCCGTTGCGCTCCCCGAAAATGTATTCCTTCATCTTGGGGTTCCAGCGGCGCGTCTGGTGGCCAAAGTGAACTCCGGCCTCCAGCAGCTCCTTCATGGTAATTTCAACTGCCAAGTTTCCTCCTTTAAGGATAGCTGCTTGCGGCAGCGGATCGTTTGTCCGCGATTCGCTGCAGAGCAGCCTTCTTGCCGGCAGCTTGCCGGCCATGATCTCGCCCCGGTAAACCGGGACGGAGCCTTGCCCTGAAGCCGCGAAAGCGGCCAAAGGGTCCGCTCACCCAGCGACTAGCGCTTGGTGAACTGGAATCTCTTGCGCGCGCCCTTCTGTCCGTACTTCTTGCGCTCCTTCATACGCGAGTCGCGCGTCAAAAAACCGTTGGTGCGCAGCGAGGGGCGCAGTTCGGGATTGAACTTGGCGATGGCGCGCGACAATCCCATGCGCACCGCGCCAGCTTGTCCGCCCACGCCGCCGCCTTTGGCGGTGACCACCACATCCACCTGGTCCGCCAGGCTGGTGAATTTCAGCGGCTCGATGGCGTCGTGCTTCCACGCGAAATTCGGAAAGTACTGGTCCACCGTGCGCTGGTTCACCGTGAACTTGCCGGACCCGGCGCGCAAGAATACGCGCGCGATCGATTCTTTGCGGCGGCCGGTGCCCAAAAACCAATTTGTGCCCGCGATGGGCGTCCCCAATGTGCTCAACGATCCTCCTCAAGTACCGACAGCCCCACGCTACACGGGGCCTGCAAAACTTCACGCTTCGGTTTCCCGACTAGGCGGGTTGCTCCCTACTCGACGAAGGAAGGCACCGCAACGTGCGGAACAACTTTGGCGCTGTACACCTGGACGCTGCAAACCTGCCCAAGGCGCCAAACAGGAGACTGGAATACTGCAGGCTGCTAACCCACCAGAACAACAATCCCCGAATCTCAGTGGGACCGCCATTTCTGGCTGTCCGCATCAAAAAAGCAAACCCTACAGAGCCACCGTCTGCGGCTTCTGCCCGGCGTGCCGCGCCAACCCCGCCGCATCGCGGTAAATCCGCAACTTCTTAGCCCGCCGCGCGCGCAGCTTATTCTTGGGCAGCATGCCCAGAACCGCCTCGCGAATCATCCAATCCGATTTGGTGGGGCGCAGTCTTTTTGCCGGCACTTCCTTCAATCCGCCCGGGTATCCGCTATGCGAGTAATAAATTTTTTGCTCGACCTTGTTTCCGGTCATGCGTACCTTGTCGGCATTGATCACCACCACGTGATCCCCGGAATCCAGGTACGGCGTAAAGCTCGGATTGTCTTTGCCGATCAACATGCGCGCCACTTTAGTGGCTAGCCGGCCCAAAACCTGGTCGGTGGCATCGACCACAAACCAGTTCGCGCCTTCCTTCAGCGCCTCGGCCTCTTCCCCCTTGGCTACATACGTCCTCATCGCCCTTAGTCACACCTTTCCCTGTAGAGACAAACGTCAATCTTAGAGTACGCCCCGCCCGGTGTCAACGAACTTCCGGTCGTGCGCGCATGGCGCGTCGCAGGCGCGTCGCTCACCGGCACTATTGCCGCACGCCAAATGTTTATCGGAACTTCGATACCTCTCCGGGCGTATCTACAGCAAAGACTTGCGTCGAGAGGCATCGTCGAAGTTTCAGGTTATGAAAAGCAGGCGGCTCTGGCAGGAGGCCGGTATGAATCCATTCAAAGATCAGTTGCGGCAGGTTTTGCGGAGGCTGGGGCGCGCGCCGATGTTTACCGCGATCACGCTGATCACCCTGGCGGCCGGGGTGGGCGCAAACACGGTGGTGTTCAGCGTGCTGGAAGGCGTGCTGCTGAAGCCGCTGCCGTACCCGCACGCGCAAGAACTGGTCGGCGTATGGCATAGCGCTCCCGGCATCAATATCGCCGACCTGAACATGGCGCCATCCCATTACTTTATCTATCGCGAGCAGGGGCACTCTTTCCAGGATATCGGCCTGTATCAAGACGATTCCGTGAGCGTGACCGGCGTAGGCGAACCGGAGCAAGTGCCTGCGCTGAACGTTACCGACGGCACGCTTCCGATTTTAGGTGTGCAGCCTATGTTAGGGCGCTTGTTCCGCCACGAAGACGATGTGGCTGGCGCTCCGCAAACGGTGCTGCTGACTTACGGCTACTGGCGTGAAAAGTTTGGCGGCAACCCGGCGGCAGTCGGGCAAACGCTGGTGGTCGATGGGAAAGGGCGCCAGATTATTGGCGTTTTGCCGAAGGGATTTCATTTTTTGGACCAGGCGGATCCCGCGATCATCGCGCCCTTCCAATTTGATCGCAACAAAACCCACCTCGGAAATTACAGCTATGAGGCGTTGGCTCGACTGAAAGCCGGCGTGACGTTGCAGCAGGCCAATGCCGACGTGGCGCGCATGCTGCCGATGGTGATGAACAGTTTCGCGACGCCGCCGGGATTCAGCATCAAGCTATTTGAGGACGCGCGCATCGCGCCAAACGTGCGGCCATTGAAGCAAGACGTTGTAGGCGACGTAGGAAGCGTTCTGTGGGTGCTGATGGGCTCGATCGGCATGGTGCTGCTCATCGCCTGCGCCAACGTGGCAAACCTTTTGCTTGTTCGGATGGAAGGACGAAGGCAAGAGCTGGCATTGCGCTCGGCGTTGGGCGCCGGCTGGAGCCGGATCGCCGGCGAACTGCTGCTGGAGAGCTTGATTCTTGGATTGCTGGGAAGCGCGGCCGGACTGGGACTCGCGTACGGCGCGCTGAAAGTGCTGGTGGCGATGGCCCCGGCGGGACTGCCGCGCATCGGCCAAGTCGGCATCAATGGGCCGGTGTTGCTGTTCACGCTGCTGGTCGCGCTGTTTGCCAGTTTGCTGTTCGGCTGCGTCCCCATTCTGAAATACGCAGGCGTGCATTTGACCACCGGAATTCGCGAAGGCGGCCGCGGGCTGAGCCAAAGCAGGGAGCAACATCGCGCGCGAAACACGCTGGTGGTGGTGCAAGTCGCGCTCGCGCTGGTGCTGCTGATCTGCTCGGGGCTGATGATTCGCACCTTTCGGGCGCTGACCAGGGTGAACCCCGGCTTCACCAACCCGGCCGAGTTGCAGAGCTTCCGCATCTCGATTCCGGAAACGCATGTAAAGGAACCGGAGAGCGTGGTCCGCATGGAAGAAGAGATTTTGCATAAGCTGGAAGCCATTCCGGGCGTCAGGTCGGTCAGCATCGGCACCAAGTTGCCCATGAACGGAGACGGCTGGCACGATCCGATTCTCATCGAGGGACACACGTACGCGGACGGAGAGTTTCCACCACTGCGGCTGTTCAAGTTTATATCGCCGGGGTTTCTGAAAACATTGGGCACACCGCTGGTGGCCGGACGCGAGATCACCTGGACCGACACGTACAACCGGGCTCCGGTGGCCATGATCGCCGAAAATATCGCGCGCGAATATTGGCACGAGCCGGCTGCCGCGCTGGGCAAGCGCATACGGGTCAGCACCAAGGACGACTGGCGGGAGATTATCGGCGTGGTGGGCGACGTTCGCGATGACGGGGTGAACCAGAAGCCCTCGACCTGCGTGTATTGGCCGCTGCTGCAGGATCGCTTTGAAAGCGACGACGTTTCCGTGCGGCGCGATGTGGCGTTCGTTCTTCGTACGCCGCGCGCCGGCTCGGAAGCATTGCTCAAGGATGTGCGGGCGGCGGTGTGGGCGGCGGACGCCAATCTGCCGCTGGCGCAAGTACACACGCTGCAATATTTTTACTCCCGGTCCATGGCGCGGACTTCGTTCACGCTGATTATGCTGGGAGTGGCGGGATCGATGGCGCTGCTGCTTGGGGTGGTGGGCATCTACGGCGTGATTGCGTACTCCGTATCGCAGCGCACGCGGGAAATCGGAATCCGCATGGCCCTGGGCGCGCAGACGCCGACGGTCACCGGAATGTTCGTGCGGCATGGCCTGCAGCTGACCGGCGCAGGCGTAGCCTGCGGCTTGATCGCCGCGGTGCTGCTGATGCGGCTGATGGCTTCGCTGCTGTTCGATGTGAACCCGGTCGATCCCGTCACCTATGGCGTAGTTTCGATTGGGCTGGTGTCCACCGCCTGGCTGGCCAGCTACGTGCCGTCGCGGCGCGCGGCAACCGTCGATCCGGTGGATGCCCTGCGCGCGGAGTAGCCGCAAACTTTCGATGATGCTTTTTGACGGCGTGCGAGCCGCGCTATTTTGGTGAGCCTTCACCGCAAAGGAGAGACGGGATGGCGACCCCACAGAAAGCTCCTATGAAACTTACGCAGGAACCCGAGATTGTGAATTGGCCGGAAACGCATTACGTCTTCATCGAGAAGACGGGACCTTTTCAAGAAACCGCGCCGAAAGCCTGGCAGGATGTGCATTCGCTTGCTTCGGCCATTTCCGAACACAACAAAATTACCGGATACATGAGCTTGTACAAAGTAGGACCGGAGATCTATCGCGCCGGGCTGGCACTGGCCGCGGAACCCAAGAATCTGCCGGCCAATATGAAATACGAGAAGTTCAAAGGCGGGAAATACAGCCGTTTTGTGTTGACCGGCTCTTATGCACAACTGCCCGAAGCGTCAGGACGCGTTTTTGAAATTGCGGCCGAAAAGAAAATGCAGATGCGCGACGACTTCTGCATCGAAAATTACGCCCACGATCCGCGAACCACGCCGGAAGATCAGCTGGTCACGCAAATACTTATTCCCACCGTGTAGTTCTGCCACGCGGGACTTGATTGCCCTTACGCTTTTGCGATGGGAGTCCACACTTGCATCGGGGTTGGGACCCTGTTGGCCCAGGCGTAGTAGGGAATAAACGTCAGTTGCACCGCACGCGATTTGCGCGGCGGCGCGTTGTGCGAGAAATACAAGCCGCTGCGATTAGCCGAGTCCTGGTATAGCGCGCCTTGATGGCGAAGCACCAGCACGCCACCCAGCAATTCTTTCTCGAATTGCTCCTGGAAATGGCCGCCGCTCTTTTCATCCGCCTCCAGCGCGACGTCCTTGAGCGCCACGCCTTGGCCCTGGTCGATCTGCTCCATGCAGTACACCAGCGGGCCGCGCTGCACGGCCACGCGGCCGTTGTTCTCCACGACCTCGGCGTTGGCCTCCAGAACTTGCGGCGCCATATTGAATTGCAGCGTAACCGTGTCGCCGCCGGACCAGCGCCGCCGGATCGGCAGATACTGGCCGGGGGTTGCGCCTGCGACCGGCTTTCCGTTAACGGCCACCTTGGCGGTATCCGTCCATCCGGGGATGCGGAGAAAAAGCGTGAACTCGGCGGGCTGGGCGGGAGCCACAGTTAGCTGGACGCCGCCATCCCAGGGGTAATTGGTCTTTTGCCGGACCTTCAAGCCCGTGCCGTTTTCCAGGTGCCAGTCCAGCAACGAATTGTCGTACAGATGTACATATACTCCGCCGGCGCTGGTGCTATAGAAATATCCGGGCAGCGAAGCGAGGGTGCGCTCCAGGTTCGGCGGGCAGCAGGTGGTGTCGTACCATTCGTTGCGAATTTTGTCTCCGCCGGAGGGATCAAAAGCCAGCGGATTGCGATAACAATACAGGGTGCCATTCAGCGACATGCCGGAATTGATCCCGTTGTACAGCGCGCGCTCGATGACATCCGCGTACCTGGCTTCGCCAGTGGCCGCCAGCATGCGCCAGTTCCACATCATGTTGCCGATGGCGGCGCAACTTTCGCCATAAGCGGTCGCGTTTGGCAATTCATAATCGTCGCCGAAGGCTTCGCCATCGCTGCGCGCTCCGACCCCGCCGGTGACATACATTTGCGCGGAGACCAAATCTTTCCAGAGGACATTCAGCGTTTTCCAATACGCCTGGTCGCCGGTTTCCAGGTAATAATCCGCCGCACCGCAGCAGGCATACATCGCGCGCACTGCGTGGCCTTCCAGATGGGTCCGCGAGGTGAAAGGAATGCCGCAGAAGTGATAGACGTAGTTTTCGGGCTTGAACTGCATTCGCGAGTCACCGCGGAGCAGGTAGCCGGCCAACTCCAGATGGCGTTTGTCGCCGGTCAATCGATACAGCTCGATCAGCGCCAGCTCCATTTCCGGATGCCCGGAAAACAGCGGCTTCTTGTCCGCGACAGGACCAAAGTTCGGCCATAGGAATTCGTTCACGAAACGCAGCCCGGCATCCAGCAGAGTGCGGTCGCCGGTCGCACGGTAGTACGCGATGGCGCCCTGCAACAAATGCCCAATGCAATAGAGTTCGTGGCCGTGCTGCTGGGTCTTGGGCTCCATACGCTGGGCCGCGCGCTCCTGCACATAGTAGGTGTTCAGGTAACCGTCGGGTTGCTGCGCGGCCACCACGTCGCGAATGTCTTTATCCACCGCGGCACGCAGCTCCGGGCGCTCGCCGGACTGCAGCGCGAAGCCCGCCGCCTCGATCCACTTATAAATGTCGGAGTCCGAATACACCGGACCGCGCTGGGCGGCCGTGCTTTTTCCGGTGAGGCGCCGGAAGTTGTCCATGCGGCCATTCACTTCCAGCAGCTTCTCCATCGACGGAATGCTGCTGTCCACATTGGTGGCGCGTCGCGGCGACCAGAATCCCGTTTCAATGGTCACGGCATGCACCGGAACGCAGCGCAGCTTGGCATACCGGGACTTGGCTAGATTCAGGATGCCCTGGTCGCGCCAGGGCGGATTTTCGGTGAGCGCGACCGAATCCCGCTTAGCGTTTCCCGGATGTCCGGTGATTCCGCGCAAGAACTTTGGCGCACCGGGCAACACCGAAATCGCCGACGCCGAAATCGCGGAAGCCACAAACTTTCTGCGCGAATATCTTTGCTTTTGGTCCATTTCATCCCCCAACGCAACCGGGTGCTGCACCGCGCACATCATAGCGCAACCGCGGACCTCTCGAATCGCCGCGGGCGCGCGGCGGCCGACGAAGGCTGGTATCCAGGTACTTCTTTTCCCGGTACCCGGCTCTCAGTACTTTTCTCCTACAAAATTCCCCTATTACCCGCGAGCGCTTTCCAGTAGTATTTCGCCATCGGGTCGTCCCCCCAAGCAGGTGGTCTGCCATGGCAAACACTGAGCTGTGTAGTTCGCGCAAGCCGCACGTGCACCTGCGAGTCTCGCTGCGGAAGCCGTTGCGCTGCGGATTCGCTATTCTTATGTGCTCGTGTCTACTTGCCGGCGCCGCGCAATGCCGCGCGCGCGCGCCACAGGACGTGGTCGAAGCCGCCCGCCAGGAACGTGCGCGCAAAGAGGAGCAGAAGAAATCGAAGCATGTCTACACGGACGAGGATTTGCGACGCGCCACGATCCTGACTCCCGAGGACGAAGCGCGCGTCGAAGCCAGCCGCAAAGCGCCGCCCGCTGCTGCGGAGGCGCAGCCTGCGCTGGATGCCAACGCCGAAATCCCGCAACTTCCGCTGGGCGATATCGCGCGCCGCTATCGCGACGCCAAGCGGGCCTTGCAGAACCCAGACGCGTTTCACCTTCCCTTTGATGAACCGGTCTTCGCCGATCCGGTTATTTCGGTACCGGACGTGGCGCCGCCGCGGCCCAGCTTTGCCCCGGCACACCCCAATCTTGTACCCGCGCGCCCCCACCCCACGGTCGCTCCGGTGCTACCCAGCTCCGCGCCCACGGCGTCTCTTGATCCGACCGTTTCGTTGCCAAAGGTTGCGCGCCCAGCGACCGACTTTTCGCCAGCGCATCCTAATTTCTTGCCGGCGCACCCTGGGGCTGCGGTCGCTCCCGTTGTTCCCAATCCGGCGCCGCTGCGGCGTGTCGACCCATTCACCCGACGTCTGGCGCCAGCTCCCCCATCCGTTTCGCGAACCCTGTCCGCCACTCCGCAGCCAAAAGCGGCTCCGGCTACAACTCGCCCGAACGTAGCTGCGGCTATAGCGCCGTCCGCGCCAAACTCTAATTTGACAGCGATTGCGCCGACCGCTCAACCTCCACTTGTGGCTGCATCGGTCGCACCGTCCGCCACGATCGAAAATGTTCGCTCGCAGCGCACCATCACCGTGCAACCCGGCGACTCGCTTTGGAAATTGGCGCAACAGAATCTGGGCCACGGATCGCGCTGGCAGGAGTTGCTGGCGGCGAATCCTGGCATCGTCGACCCCAAGCGGATTGCCGCTGGGACCGAAATTGTGCTGCCCGCCAACATCACAGGTCTGAAATCGGATTTAAGAGTTACGGTTCAAGAGGG
>Ga0070730_10001751_pt1 | contig 20497 bp, 17 predicted proteins | sample Coa_R1_3_FD_66447 | JGI IMG/M metagenome (GOLD analysis project Ga0070730, IMG submission 66447) | Surface soil microbial communities from Centralia Pennsylvania, which are recovering from an underground coalmine fire - Coalmine... | ecosystem: Environmental > Terrestrial > Soil > Unclassified ... | reverse complement strand
TGACGGCACCGCTCGGCCTGGTCGGTGCGGTGCCGATCCTGCTGGTGCTGCACCAGCCGTTCGGCTTCAATGCCATTCTCGGCTTGATCGGCTTGTCGGGCATTCTGATGCGCAATACCTTGATCCTGATGGGTCAGATCCACACGAACGAGGCCGAAGGGTTGGATCCCTATCATGCGGTGGTGGAGGCCACCGTGCAGCGCGCCCGGCCGGTGATCCTCACGGCGCTGGCGGCGGTGCTGGCGTTCATGCCGCTCACGACTTCGGTGTTCTGGGGATCGATGGCCTGCACGCTGATCGGCGGCACCGCCGGCGGCACGGTGCTGACGTTGCTGTTCCTGCCGGCGCTTTATGCCATCTGGTTCAAGGTGCAAAAGCCGGCGGTGCAAACGCTCGCGGTGAGTTCGTTGGCGCCGGCACACTAAACCTAGGCGGGCCCACGAGCGGGTTTGCGCCACGATCCGCTGGTTCCCGAACCGATAATTGAGGTCGATGCCCGCCGTGCGCGGCTGGCTCACGGCCACCCGGTTGTGGGTAGATTCACCGTGCATTACTGCAAATGGCTGAGCAGCCGGTCCACAACGCCGCTCGGCGCAGTCGCCCCTTCCGGCGCAGGCAGCCGACCGATCAGCTGTTCGGCCAGCGCCACGGCGTACGCGACCGAAGACCAATTCGCCGGCGCGAGCAGACGCGCATCGAAATGCAGCCCGAACGAGTCCCGCCACAACAGCACTGAATGCACGGCCACCGCATCCTCAGGCCACTTCAACATGCGCTGCGCCAACGAAGAGTCCACCGGCGCACGGCCCATTCGTTTCGCAAGCGCGAGCACCCGATACGCCGCATCAAAAGTGCTTTCCCCGGCGGGCATCTCCTTCGCTTCTCCAAGAAACCCGATCGCACCCGCCGCCGTCCCGCTCCATGTCGCGACCCGGTCCTTCAACGCAGACGGAAAGCTCGCGGCAATCTGCAAAGCGCCCCGGTCCTTTTCCTCCCGCGGAAACACAGCGACGTCCATTTCTCCGGCAAGCGAGGGAACCCGCAGGGTCAGCCGGACACTCCAGTCTCGAATCGTCTCGCCCGCACCCGCCGTCTTCAGCACAAAACCCAAGCCGCCGGGCGTTTGTCCCTCAATGCGAAAAGACGTAGGATCGCCCATCCATCGCCGTATGTGGAATTGCCACCCGCGTTCCCGGGCGCCCAGCCGGATCTCGCGCATCATGCGCCTGCGTGCGCGCGTCATCAGCGCGTACAAGCCAATCGGGACACCCAGAAAGACACCGGCCGCACAGAGAACCAAGGCAAGAGCAGGAAGTCCCTTCATTCGCTTTGTGCCTGTCTATTACAGCGGCAATTATAAGGCCTTGTTCATAGGTGCAGCCTGTGATTAGGAGAGCAGGCGCGACAGGCGGGCTGATGGTAAGTGTTTGGGGCGCTCGAGCACAAGTGCAAGGGCTGGGGTGCGAGTTGACTCGGGCGTCTTCAGGGCGCGCCGTAAATTCGCGGCATATTCCATATCCGCGGCAGGCCTGTGCAGCTACACGGAATCCTTTCCAATCAAGTTCTCTTGCCGGAGCAGCGTGGCGACCTCTGGAATGATTTTCAGAATCGGCCGCCTTCCGTCTCGCCACCATTGGCAGGCGGGTGCCTCGCGGCATAGAATGTAGAGGCCGGAACGGCCTTGACGAACGCGGCCGCGCGCATCTGGTTCGACTCGGTCGGCATTTGATCCGTATTCGTCCGCAACGGGATCGCCTTGCGCAAGGCGACCCAGGCGGCAGTCGGCGCCTGCCCGAACTTTCGCTCTGGGTGCTGCGCGGCACGGATATCCATCCAAAGGCTCGCTTGCAGCAAATCATGCCCCAGCAAGTCCATCGTGACCGACACGGCTTGACGGGCTCGTTGGACCTTGATCCGCGTTTGGGCCTGGAGATCCTCGACGGTGGATACAATGGCGCTTCCGGATGGTGCCACAGGATTCATCAGACTCTGCATCTCCTGTTGCAGATCCACCGGACTATATCCGTCGTCATCGTCCCGTACGCCCGGCAGGACGTCATCCGCTTTGACGACGGTAAAGAACGGGTTGTTGAACCGATCGATTCGCAGCATCACGGCGATATCCATATTGGCCAATGCGATGACGAAGTTCTCGAGCTTGTTCGCCATCGGGAACGGATCCCAATTTGCGTTCGAGACGACGTAGCCGTGGTGACCATGACTGAGACTGCCCCCCCTTCACAAAATATTTCATCATTTGCGGCGTCGCCAGTTCCCAGGAATCCTCGGGCCCCAAGCCCACACGGACTGTTGGATTATGATCGGAGGAATTGGCCTGAAACTCGACGGCGTCCTTGAGCGCAGACCACTCCTCCCAGGCGGAGCCCTGTCGGATCGATGACGCTCTCAAGCTCTCCGGATCCTGAATGATGCGTGCCGGATCGGCGTCGAACAGATAGCTGCCCTTGATCATGGCGAGAACGCGGCCGGCATCCCAGTTCAGCCACTTGTTCGGGCGGTCACTTTGCACGACGAGACTGAGGGGTGTGATGCTGCTGTTCATCCCGTTCAGATCCATCGCATAGATGAGGTCGGCCCATTCGAGCGCCTCTCGGGCATCATTGACCAGCAGCGCTGCCTGTCCGGTTGCATAGGCGTTGCTGCTCATCAGGGCGTTGTCGTCGGCGCCGAATGGCTGAATGGGATTCAATCCGGCCTGCTTTAGTGCTTTTGCAGCCGGCATCTGCGAGCCGTGATAATAAGCCTCACCGACCCCCACCATCGTCCCCGCCACGTTGCCAAGCTGCGCGAGATCACCCTCGCCCAGTGTGCCGCGCGATTGGACCACCGGGGTGATTCCCTTGTTCAGAAGGTCGAGGAGCATCTGAGAAAGCTGGGGACTGGGCGCGTCGTAGGTCATGGCATTGGCGCGAACGACCATCATGGCGCGAACGATTTCCTCGTCGTTGACCGCGGGGCCGAAGCCCGCCAGAGCGCCGCGACGAAAACTATCGATTTGCATGCGTTCGACCTTCGGCTTGTTCTCGGCCGAGGTCGCATCGCCCGAGAACAATACGGTTTCTCGCTGATCGCCGGTCCCGCGGTTGAACCAGTACACGGACATCCCCTCGGCGGCGGCTTCGAGCAACAAATCATAGTTATCCGCCTCGCGTTGCCGTGCGTCAGCGCTCAATTCCACTTTCGCGCCATACCGCGCGACCTTCACGATCTGTTCGATGGTCAAATCATGACCATCGAGCAAAATCGTCTGATCGCTCATCGTCGGCGTGATCGACGTATAGACTGGCGCTGCAAACGCGTCGAGCCCGACGAGGGTAATCCCGAGAGTGATCAGTGGGCTGAGCGCCAGCCGCCGGCAATGCCGCAATCGTGAGTGCATGTGCAGTCCTATCCTTCGAATCCGCCGCCCCAAACGATCGGAAAGAGCGGATGAGCCATTGCGGCTCCCACCGGCAACTGCTCTTCAAGACCGGGAAAGTGCGGCGACGTCTTCCATCGCCGAGGCGCGTGACGAATGTCGTCGCCGATAAAGCGCACCGACAGCACTCGACGACGGTTTGGGCCACTCACGCCGGCGGCGCCGTGCAAGGCCAGCATGTGGAAGAAGATCGCATCGCCCGGCTCGAGCGCCCAGCTGATGATCGGATACTCCCCCCGATTTGCCTCGATGTCAGGAAGCTCGGTCAGGCTGCCATCCGGAAACCACCTTGCTTCGTTGTCCAGAAACGCGCGGGGCATCAACCAGGGTCCGCGCTGAGAGCCGGCGACGAACTCGAGCGAGGACTCTCGCGGAACCGGCTCCATCGGCAGCCACATACTCGCACTCATTCGTCCTTCGATGTTGTAGTACGGTTGATCCTGGTGCCAGGGCGTGCGCTGTCGGGTGCCGGGTTCCTTGACGAGCAGATGGTCATGATAGAGCCGCACGACGGACGCGTGCATCAGCTGTGCAGCCACTGAACCCGCCGCTGATTGAAAGATCAGATCGCGATATTCCGGAATACGCTGCCAGTTGCAAAAATCCTGGAAGAAGAAGCCCGGGTCGCCGACAGCGCTCGCAACTTTGGCGCTGGCGCTCGGAGCCTTGAGGTTGCGCTCGATGCCCTGAGCCACGCAGGCAAGCTCTGTTTTCGAGAACAGCCCTCTAATGCACACAGCCCCATCCCGCGCAAACGCCGCCTTGTCATCCTCGGTCACCGCGAATGAAGGTTTCGACATGACAATCTTCCTTCCTCCAAGTAATTCGTCATCTTGTATTTTTGTTACCCTAGGGTAATACTATATCGCACTAGGGCAATTTCCTGTCAAGATCTAAGGCGATTACGAACGGAGCGACGATGCCGGGATCGATCAAGCTGGCGAAAAAAGATCGCGACTTTGAGTTGCCAGAGGGCCTCGGCAAACATCGACCTCTTGGCGAGCAAATCAAGCAGTTCGTCATCGGAAAGATCGAATCGGGCGCGTGGCCGGAAGGACACCGCGTGCCTTCCGAGAGCGAGTTGGCGGTGGGATTCGGGACAGCCCGAATGACGGTGCACAGCGCACTGCGGGATCTCGCGGCCGAGGGCATTCTGAGTCGCCGGCCCGGTGCCGGCACGCACGTTGCCTCGCGCAAACCGCAGGCGACGATGATGGAGGTCCGCAACATCGTCGATGAAATTCGCGAACGCGGTCACCGCCATTTGGCGAAAGTGAAGTTACTCGCGGCCGAGCCGTGCGACCTCGCAATCGCCACCGAACTCGAAATTCGGCCGGGTTCCGTCGTCTACCACTCGCTCATCGTCCACTACGAGAACGACCGCTCCGTCCAGCTCGAGGATCGCTATGTCACACCTGATTTCGCGAGCAGCTACCTGAAGCAGGATTTCACGCGCCGCACCCCCAACGAATACCTGCTCAGCTTGGGTCCGCTCGAGGAAGTGGAACACGTGATCCAGGCGCTGACGCCGGACCGGGAGACGCGCGTGCTTCTCGCGATCCCCGCGACCGAGCCGGTGCTGCATGTACGGCGGCGGACGTGGTCGGGAGGCGTCGTCGTCTCGACGGCGCGCCTCGTGCATCCCGGTTCGCGCTACAGTCTTTTCGGTCGGTTTCGCGTCACCCGCAAATCGCCGACGTGAACAATGATCTGAAGCGCCGGGTGGCCGAAGGTCCGTTGACCAAATTCCAGCTATTCGCCGTTGGTGTCTGCGTCTGCCTCAACATGCTGGATGGCTTCGACATCCTCGCCATGTCATTTGCCGCGTCAGGCGTCAAGACCGATTGGCACCTCGGCAACAGTCAATTGGGTTATTTGTTCAGTGCCGGCCTCGTCGGGATGGGGATCGGCTCGTTGACGATTGCGCCGTGGGCGGACCGGTTCGGACGCCGCCCGATTGTGTTGCTGTCGGCGGCGATCGCCGGGCTCAGCATGGTCGGATCGGCCATTGCACCCGGTTTCGTGCCGTTGCTGGCGTTACGGGTCTTCACGGGCATCGGTATCGGCGGCACGATCGCCAGCGTAGCGGTGCTCGTCTCCGAGTACGCGCCCGACCGTTGGCGCAGCGTCGCGCTCGCGATCTACGCAACCGGCTACTCCATCGGAGCTGCCCTCGGAGGTGTTCTGACCGCACTCGCGGTCCAGCGTTTCGGCTGGCGATCTGCGTTTGCGATCGGCGGCGTGCTGTCTCTTGCCGTCATCCCGGTTGGCTGGCGGCGGCTCCCGGAGTCGCTGGATTTTCTTTTGACGCGCCGCCCGGAGTCCGCACTTCGTCGCGTGAACGATCTGCTCGCGGCAATGGGCCAGGCGGCGCTAAGGGTACTTCCGGAATTTGAAACCACAATTCCCGACGCGCAGGCAGCGCACGGAGCGATCGGGCTGCTGATCACGCGCACGACGCTGCTCGCCTGGTTCGCATTCTTTTGCACGATGGCAGGTTTCTATTTCATCATGAGCTGGACCCCGCGCTTGCTGACCGCCGCGGGCCTGTCTGCCGACCAAGGTTTGACGGGCGGTATCTTGCTGAGCGTCGGCGGCATTATCGGCTGCGGTCTCTATGCGTGGGCGGCATCGCGCGTCAATGCGCGTCTGTTGTTGACTATCGCACTGCTGACGACGGCGCTGCTCATCAGTGCATTCGGGCTCTCGATGAGCAACCTCACCGCCGCTTTATGGACGGCCTTGTTTCTCGGCATGATCGCCAATGGCGCGATGGCGGGACTGTACACCGTCGGACCGACACTCTATCCGACCCCCGTGCGCGCTACGGGCATGGGTTCGACTATCGGCATTGGCCGCTTTGGTGCGATTCTCGCGCCCATTGTGTCCGGCGCACTGCTCGACAGCGGGTGGACGCCCGCGCATCTCTACGTGTGGTTCGCGATTCCGTATGTCCTCGCTGCACTCGCAATGGTGGGTATCAAAATCTGCGGATCCGCTTGGGATAATCCGCCAGTGAGAACCTTAGATCAAGAATCGGTCAATGAGAATATCTCGCGGTTCGGCCATTAACGCCTCGATGACCGTCATCAAGTCATCTCAGGCTTCAAATGGATCACGGATTGTAGCCGCTGGCACGTGAGTTACCGCCATCGGCGGCAAACCGTGCTCCGTTATCGGTGCAGGCGATGGGAGCGGATGTGTTGTTTGCCCGGCACGGTGCTCTTGCTACAGTATGCCGCCAATGCCGCGCGCGCTCATCCCCTAGCCATCCGGTGCGAACACTCCCGCGTTCCCGCGCTTTCTTGATATGGCTGGCACTCGGACTTTCCTGGTGCGTCGGCATATTGGGCCGCGGCTACTGGACCCCGGACGAACCCCGCGAAGCGGATATCGCATGGAGAATGAGCTGGCAGCCCGCGAAGTCGGTACCGCTGTTGGCGGGTGAGCCGTTCTGCGAGAAGCCGCCGCTTGCCTATTGGGCGGCCGGTGCCGCCATCGGCGCCTTCGGAAACGATGCGTGGGCGGCGCGGCTGCCCAATTTGTTCTACGCGTTGCTGACGGCGCTGTCCGTCGGCTCGATCGCACGGCGCAGCGCGGGAGCGCTCGCGGGATTGGCGGCTGCCGCCGCGGTCAGCACGTTCTTATTGTCGTACCAGGTTGCGATCTGGCTCGCGACCGACGCCCCGCTGCTCGCCGCCGTGGCGGTCGCATTGTGGGGCCTCTACACCGGTTTTTACGCGTCCAGCAGCGGCGAGCGCCTACGCGGCTATACGTGCATGCACACGGCGCTGGCCGTGGGATTCCTGGCGAAGAGCGCCGCTGCATGGATGGTACCGGCGCTGGCCTTCATCACGTTGGTGGCCTGGGAGAAACGCTGGCGTGAGCTATTGCGCTGGGAACTGTATGTGGGACTGGTTCTTCAGGCCGTACTGATCCTCGCCTGGGTTTGGGTGGTCTACGTGGGACCGGACGGACCCGCACACCTCAAGGTGTTCTTCTGGAACAACCTGGTGGGCCGCTTCGCGCACGTGGATGCGCCCGAAGATCTGCAATATGCCGCCGGGCACCGCAACACTCCCGGCAAGTATTTTATCGAACTGCCCGCGTATCTGTTCCCCTGGACCCTGCTGGTCCTGGCCGCGGTCCGCGGCGCGTTTCGACGACGGGAACCGGTCGACCGGCGGAGGCTCGTGCGCTTCGCGGCCGCCGTCTTCGTGCCGACCGTGTGCGTGCTGTCGATCGCCGCGACGGCTCGCAATATTTACCTGGCACCGGCACTTCCCGGCGCCGCTTTGCTGCTCGGCTGGTGGGTAGGCGAACTGCAGACGGCACACGACCAATGGGACCTCCGGGCCATCCGCGGAACGTCGCTGCTGCTGCTGCTGGCGGCCGCCGTCTTCGCGGCGGCGCTGCTTATCGTCGGGCTTGACTCGTGGGACGGCCTGCACGCCCGGGTCTTATATGCGTCCGTGTCCCTATTGGGACTGTCGATCGCCGCGGCGTGTTCGATTCACGGCTGGCGGGCCGCCGGACAAGGACGGGTGGTGCGCGCACTGTACGCGCTGCTGCTCGCTTACTGCGTCTTGTTGGCGGGGCCTGCATCGCAGATCTACCGTGGCGCGAACACCTGGCAGGACCTGGCCTCGATCGGCCGGGCGGTCGGGCGCGACGCCGCCGACCGGCCCGTGATCCTTTTCGCGCCGGATGAGACCACACGCGCGTTCGTGGATCTTTACGCGGGCACCACGGTCGATCTGATCCCCGGTCCCCTCACGCCGATGGCGGCGGGGACTCTGCACGCGCATCTCGCCGACGCTCCACGTAGCGTCGTGCTGACGCAGCTTCCGGGACGGAATGAGAGCCGCACGATACGGCGGCTCGCGGACTGGCTGGGGTTGAATGCCCGCACGGCGCCCCCTCCGAACCCCGACTCCGCTCCCGACTGGGCCGTCGAGGCCGGGCTTCGGATCGCCCGCCTTTATGCGCTGCCGAACGGGCGCCGCTACGCCCTGCTCGAATCAGACGGCGCTGCGGCATCGCGGTAGACGCGTTCGTACTCGAGCGTCCGGCGCCTCCATGAGAAGTCCTCGGCCATCGCATTCTGCATCAACCGGTGCCAGATCTTCTGATCGGCGAACCAGTCGAGCGCGGTGCCCACTCCCCAACGCACCGCGGGGGCATCATAGTCATTGAACACGCATCCCGTGCCCTGACCGGTCGATGGATCGAAGTGCCTCACCGAATCGGCGAGGCCGCCCGTGTTGCGCACGATCGGTATCGTGCCATACCGCAGACTGTACATTTGATTCAGGCCGCAGGGTTCGTAGCGGGACGGCATCAGGAACATGTCGCTGCCGGCCTCGATCAAGTGCGCCAGCGCTTCATCGTGCCCCGGGCGGAATACCGCTCGTCCCTTGAAACGCCGCTGCAGATCGTCGAAAAATGCGGCGTACCGGTCGTCGCCGCTGCCCAGGATCAGAAAGCCGAAATCGCGCTCCTGCAGAAGAGCGGGGAGAGCGTCGAACAGCAAATCGATTCCCTTCTGTTCCGCCAGCCGGGTCACCATGCCGACGAGCGGCTGGTGCCGCGCGAGGTCGAGCCCGCAGGACCTCATCAGGCGCTCTTTGTTTGCGCGCTTGCCGCCCAGATCCGTGGGCCCGAAGTGCTCGGTGAGGTGCCGGTCGCAGCGCGGGTCCCATTCGCGGTAGTCCACCCCATTCAGAATCCCAACGACGCCATTGCGGCGCCTCCCGAGAGCGGTCTGCATTCCCATGCCGAGCGGCGTATCGCGAATTTCGCGGGCGTATGTCGGGCTCACGGTCGTCACCACGTCGGCGAAATTTATCCCGGTTTTCAACGGGTTGATTATGCCCTCGGCAAGGTCCGCCGCATCCAGCCGATCCGCGAAGGGTCCCAGCCCGAGCTCGGCGACTGCAGCGGCCGGCATGACCCCTTGGTAGCCGACGTTGTGAATCGTCAAAACGGAGCGTGCATTGCGGAATTCCGGCACGGAGGCATAGATCGTCTTCAAGAAAAGCGGCAGGAACGCCGTGTGCCAGTCATTGACATGAAATATATCAGGCACCCACTTCAGCAGCCGGCAGCTCTCGATGGCGGCCCGGGTGAACAGCAGGAAGCGGCGATGTTCATCGGCATCGAAAGTGTAAAACGCCGCCCGGTCGAACATTTCCGGGCAATCGACGAAGAACATCGGGATACCGGTACCCGGAAAACTTCCGCCCAGCACCGAATAGGTGTGACTCGCCGGGCCGAGCGAAATCTTCAAGTTCGCAAGTCCGGGCACCGGGTGGAGATCGGGATGAGCGCGGCGGACGGGCGCGTACAGCGGCATGAAGCCGCGAACGTCGTGGCCGAGGTCCCCGAGTTCTCGGAGCAGCGCCCCGGTCACATCGGCGAGCCCGCCGGTCTTTGCATACGGCTGGATCTCCGAACTTAGTATGCACAGCTTCAAGGAAACCACACGATGGAGTCTAGCAAACGCATCCTCGTCGCCGTGAAAAACTGGTGCGATCCAAGCTTTACTATGGCACGCTGGGTGCAAATGCCTTGGCTGGTAAGGTTCCGCCGAAACGGTGACTTCAGGATTGTATGCGACACGCTGCCCGTAACAACACCGGACGCTACGTCAGCCGATTGACGAGCGGCACGCTGGCGGTGGTAATGGCGGGAGGGCGGGGGGAGCGGCTCAAGGGGTTGACGGAACATCGCTGCAAACCAGCGACGCCGTTCGGCGGTAAATTCCGCATCATCGATTTCGTACTCTCGAATTGCGTCAATTCCGGCATCCGCCAGATTGCCGTGCTGACCCAATACAAGGCGCAATCCCTCATTCAGCACATTCAGCGCGGCTGGAGCTATCTGCGTGGAGAACTGGGCGAGTTCGTCGAATTGATCCCGGCGCAACAGCAGATCGGTCCACACTGGTACCGCGGGACCGCCGACTCGGTTTACCAAAATCTCGACTTCATCCGTTCGCACCATCCCACGCATGTGCTGATCCTCGCCGGCGATCACATCTACAAGATGGACTACGGTCCGATGATTGCGTATCACGAACAATGCGAGGCCGATATCACGGTGGGCGTGGTCGACGTGCCCATCGAACGCGCCAACGAATTCGGCATCCTGACCACCGACGAAACCAATCGTGTGATCAAGTTCGCGGAGAAGCCGCAGAATCCCGATCCTCTCATGGGTGATTCCAATCTCGCGCGCGCCTCCATGGGCATCTACGTCATCGCCATGGACCGGCTCGAAAAATATCTGACCGATGACGCGGCCAACGAGACCAGCAACCATGATTTCGGCAGAAACATCATTCCTCCCGCAATCGACAAAACGCGCATATTCGCGTATCCGTTCGAGGACGTGGAGACTCGGGCGCAGAACTACTGGCGCGACGTGGGCAATGTGGACGCACTCTACGAGGCCAATATGGAACTGGTCGCCCTGAACCCCGAACTCAACATCTACGATCATCAATGGCCCATCTGGACCTATCAAGCCCAGCAGCCGCCGGCGAAGTTCGTGCTCGACGAAGAAGGCCGGCGCGGCATGGCAGTGAATTCCATGGTGGCCGGCGGCTGCATCATCTCGGGGGCCTACGTCTCGCAGTCGCTGCTGTCGAACGACGTTCGCATCGAGGACGGCAGCATCATCGATAGCGCGGTCTTGCTGCCGAGCGTGACCATCGGCAGGCGCGTGAAGCTCAAGCGCTGCATCGTGGACGAGAACTGCGTGATTCCCGACGACATGGAAATCGGCCACGACCCGGTCGCGGACCAGGAGCGCTTCTTCGTCACGCGGCGCGGCGTCGTGCTGGTCACGCCCGATATGCTGAGCGTTCTGCAGTGGCCCGCAACTCGAGTGCGTCCCACGCCGCCATGACGTCGCGCGCCTCGATTCCGAGCATGTTGGGCTCACCGTCCATTTGACCGGTCAGCACCTTCACGTCAGCGCCCGCCGAACCCCACGGGCGGTATAGCGACGTCGATGCTCTTCCGAACAGCACGACCTGCGGGCAACCGACCGCCGCACCGGCATGCGCCGGCCCGGAATCCACCGTGACGAGTCCCTCGGCATGGGCGAGCAGCGCCACGAGTCGCGGAATGGCCAGATCGGCCGCCGCATTGTAGAGTCCCTCGACGCCCGCGCAGGCCATGATTTCCCGATTCAAAGCGAACTCCGGGCCCGTGCCCAAGAGCACGATGGCGTGCGACGGATGGCGCGCTCGAAGATGCCGCAGAACCACGGCCCAGCGCTCGTTCGGCCAATATTTGCTGTTCACCGCCAGGCGGCGCAAACCGCGCCGCATGGTTCGCTTGTTGCCTGCCTGTACGGCGATGAGCGGGCGCGAAGAGAGCCCCCGCTCCCGCAGCCAGTCTTCGAGATCCGCCCGCTGCCCGTCGCTGACGTCGAGATGACAGCCGCCGGATTCGTCGCGGCCAGCCCGTCCGCGTGGTCCCGCGTGGTCCGACGGTCCGGCGACGCCGGACGGCCCCGCGCCGGCGTCCGGTTGCGCGCCGGCCGGCGCTCCGGCCGCGGGAAGGATTCGCGACAGCCTGCGCCACTGCTGCGTCGCGTGTTCGCCGGGCAACAACGGGTGATCCTTCGCATAGACGATGAATTCATCGCGAAACCCGGCGCGCGCGAGCATGGGGCGTGCCGCCTCATTGCCGTCGCAGAACCATGTCGGGCCGACGCCGCGGGACCGGAGCCGCCGCACCGCCCTTTGCTGATCCAGACTCAGCCAGTAGGGCGTCTTGCGGCTGCGAACGCAGAGTATCTCGCCGACGCCCGCCTGCCCGGTCAAGAGCGGCTCGCTCCATGGTCCGGAGGTCAAGACGTCCACCGCGCGTCCAAAGCGCACGCTCAAATCGCGGATCAGCGTCGTTATCAGCACCATGTCGCCGAAGGCCCCGCATCGCACGACCAACGGCCGATCACACTGTCGGGACATCTGCCTTCGAACCTCCGGCGCCGGTCGCCGCAACAGCGTCGGCAATCCCCAACCGGGCGTTGCGCCAGCCACCGAAGAGGTAGTATCCCAGCGCCATCGCGAGGGAGGTCAGGGACGCGAGCGGAAAGCTCCACCAGATCGCCTCGGCCTGCCAACGGCCCAGCATTTGATAGGCGAATGGGACGCGCACGCCCCACAGCGAGATGATCAAGATCAAGAGCGGCGGCATGACGGCACCGGTGCCGCGCACCGCTCCGAACAGCACCATCGACACGCCGAAGAGGGCAAAAGACCAGAGAACCACGGCGTTGAGGTGCGAGGCAATATCGATTGCGGCGCCGCTGGCCGGCAGGAACAAGCCCAGCGCCGGTCGATTCAGGAGATAGATGACGGCGATCAGGGATCCGCCCATGAGGAAATTGAAGGCCACGCCCGTCGCCACTACCTTGGCGACCCGCTCCCATTTCCGCGCGCCGACATTCTGGGCGACCATGGAGGATACCGCTCCCGCAATCGCGAACACCGGCATCTGCACATAGTTCCACAGCTGCATGGCCGCGTTGAAGGCCGCGGTTTCCTCCGATCCGAAGCGGTTGACCAACGACGTGAGCGCAATCATGCTGGAGGAGACGACGAACAGTTGCAGCCCCATCGGAATGCCCTTGGTCACCAGCAAGCGGACCAGCGACCAATCCACCCTGAACAGCGCCAATTCATCGCCGCGAATTCGCAGCACGTGATGCGTTCTATACAGATGCACGACGAGCGCAAAGAAGCTTACGGCTTGCGCGATCAGGGTCGCCGTCGCGGAGCCGGCCACCCCCAGGCGCGGCACCGGTCCCCAGCCGAAGATCAGGAGCGGATTCAGCGCGATGTCCAGGACCACCGCCAGGGATAGATACATGAACGGGGTGCGTGAATCGCCGGCGCCCCGCAACACGGCCATCAGGAAGAACAAGCCTCCCATGAAGGGATACGCCAGAAATATGATTTTCAAGTAGGCGAGCGCGAAGGGCAGCGCATCCGGCGGCGTGCGCATCCACGTCATCAGGAAACGGGCGAGTGCGAAGCCCAGTACGCTCATGCCGACGGACAATCCCAGAAAGAACACCGCGCTGGTTCCGACGACGCGTTTCGCCTCCTCGACATTCTTCGCGCCGACGCATTGAGCGACCATGATCGTGGAGGCCATCGTAAAGCCGAACATCACGCCGAACAGCAGAAACATCAGCACGTTCGCGTTGCCCACGGCCGCGAACGCCGCTTCGCCGAGATATTTTCCCACCCACACGGCGTTGACCGATCCGTTCACCGTTTGCAGGACGTTGCCGAACAGCATGGGTAACGCGAACGCCAGCAAGGCGCGCGGGATCGAGCCCTCGGTCAAAGAGAACTTGGATTGCACAGGATCTCCGATTTGAACATCCAGTATAATGAACCATGCTCTCCCATGGCGCACTGGCCGGTCTCGCGCCGATGATGGCGGTGCGCGCCGCTGCCGGGTCCGGCGTCGACGCGATTCCCGACCTATGGCCTCCTGCCGGACGGATTCTCGCGTCAGGACTTTCCATGGAATCTGCCTGCCTTCCGCCGGGTGGCGGCATATTGCGAGCTATGCGCGCGTTCATTGGGATCGCCTGCCTGAGTCTGGTCTATCTCGCCGTGTCTCCCCACGCGATCGCATCTCCCCCGCCGACCGCGGCGGCGGCGGCCGGAATCTCGCCGGTGGGCGTGTGGAAGACCTTCGACGACAAGACGGGAAAGGCGCGCGCCATCGTGCGGATTTATGAACAGGACGGAATGCTATTCGGCCGGATCGAACAATCATTCACTCCGGGAGCCGAGCATCGCGTCTGCGTTTCCTGCACGGATGAACGCAGGAATCAGCCCATCATCGGGCTTTTGATCATTCGCAACATGAAACGCGACGGCAACGAGTATTCCGGCGGCGACATCCTGGACCCGGAGTCCGGATCGGTGTATCGCTGCAGGATGCACACCGAGCAGGACGGCGCCCGCCTCGTCCTTCGCGGCTATATCGGGATCTCGCTGCTGGGACGTTCGCAAACCTGGCAGCGGCAAAGCTGACAACGGCGGCGACGCGAAACCGCGCCCCTGCGGGCGCGGCCGCCACCCGCCCGCCTATTGTGCCGGCGCAGCCGCGCCGGAGCGGCGCTCGTCACAGAGTGCGCGCGCCACCGCGAGAGCCGTTCACACGCTGATACAAATTCAGGAATTCGCTGGCCGCCCGGTGCACGTTGTTCTGCCAATCCGCGCCCGCCTGAACGTCGGCGCCGTCGGATACGTATTTGGCGCACGCGAATGCCGCGCCTTCGAGCCAGCACACTTTGGCCAGCGCATAGGCTTCCATGTCGACGACGCCGCATGCCGCTTCGGAACCGGCGGTGGCGAACGAGTCGCCGCTGCCGCAAGTCGCCGTCGGGAGGTGATCGAAGACGGGCTCGAACTCGAGCGCCGGGGGCGCCGAGTCGAAGGGAGTGATGCCCAGGGGAAAACCCAGTCCGCGTACATCCATGTCGCGCTGAATGAATTCGCGGCATGCAACCACGGCACCGGTGCCGTAGACCACGCTCCCCGCCGTGCCGAAATTCAAGACGAGGGGCAGCGGCTCCCCGCCGTGAACGTACCGCGCCAGCTCGCGCGTGAGGGCGATGGCGGCGTTCACCTTCCCGACGCCGCAAAACAAGACCGGAACGCCGGCCGCTTCGAACACCCCGTCCGACTCGGCCGGCAGCGCCATGACGACCAGCGTTCGGGGCAGAGCCGTCCTCATCAATACTGAACCGCCGTGCGCACGGAGAGAGTTCCCCAGCGATAATCCGCCACGATCTTCAGGTCGATCAGAGCGGCAATCGCGCTCACCTCATAACCCGCCTGAACGCAAAGATCGGCCGACGCCGTCATGGTGCCGCCGGTCGCCAGCACGTCGTCGACCAGCAACAAGCGGCCGCGACCGCACTGCATCTCCAGTACGCTCGATCCATACTCGAGGTCGTAAGCGACATCGACCACCGGCGGCGGCAGTTTGCCCTGCTTACGCACCAGCACGAAGCCCTTATGCCGGCGCGCCGCCAAGGCGGCGCCCAGAATGAACCCGCGCGACTCGATGCCCGCTATCGCGTCGATGCCGCTCCATTCCATGTCCGTCAGCAAGCGGTCGAGCACCTGGATCGTGGTTTCGAAGTGCTCACGCAACAGCGGCGAGATGTCGCGGAACAAAATCCCGGGACGGGGAAAGTCCGGCACGTCTCGAATCAACCGCTTCAGATCGATCACGACTATCGGCCTGCCGTACCGGTTTTGGTTCTTTCGATGAACGCGGCCGCGTTCGCGTGCAGCGCTTTCAGGTCCGGCTCATGGGCGTAAACCATGTGCCCGGACGTATAGAAATGCATGTCGAAATTGCTCCGGAGCGAGTTTTGAATCGGCAGCTGGCGCAGCTCGTACACGGCCGCGAAGTACGGAGTGGCCAAATCATAGTAGCCCCCGTTGAGCTGGACCTTGAGGTTGGGATTCTGCTTCATGGCGACCGCGAGGTCGATCATGACGTTGGTGGGACCCGGAATTTTCTGCTGGGCGCCCGGCGGCTGATGCAGGTATTCCCAAAATTTCTCGATGTCGATTGCCGGCTTGTAGATCTTGTTCTCGCCGAACTTGAGCGTACCGCGCACGTAGTCGTTGAATGCCGAAACGTAGGCCGAGGATATCGCGGAGGACTGTGGATCGTACTCCGCTTCCTTGCTCAAGGGATCGAGAGTGGGGCCGGAAAACCGGGTATCGAGCCGGCCGGTGGTGACTTCGCTTCCCAGCAGCGTCTTTTCGAACTCTCCGCCGTTGACCCGCAGATTCGCCCGCTCGATGTAGTCGGCGGGAAGCCCGGTGTAAGAGCTGAGCTTCGCCGCGACGGCGGACTTGCGCTCGGGCGCCAGAGTCCCGCCCGCCGCCAGCGCTTCGGTATATTCGCTCAGGGCAAAACTCTCGACTTCGCGCAGCAGGGGCTCGAGCGCCGCCGTCTGATTCGCCAATTTATGGTGGTACCAGGCCGTCGCGGTGTAAGTAGGCAACGCCAGCGCATACGGCAAATCGACCCCCGGATTGAATTGGGGCGCATCCGCACTGTCGTCGAAATTCAAGATTTGAGACAGCAGGATGATGCCGTTCAAGTCCAGCGACTTCTCGTTTTGCAGGATATTCGCGAGCACCGCCGAGCGCGTGGTGCCATAGCTCTCGCCAAACAGGTATTTCGGTGAATTCCAGCGGCCGTGGCGCGACAGAAAGTCCACGATGAAGTTGGCGAATGCATGCGCATCCTGATCGACGCCGTAAAACGCCTTCTCCTTCTCCGCGCCGCGCAGATGACTGAATCCCGTACCGGGAGCATCGACGAACACCAGGTCGCTGACGTCGATGAGGCTGTATTCGTTGTCGACCAGGCGGTAGGGCGCGGCCGGCACGTGCTTGTCGTCCGGCGTCAGGACGCGCTTGGGTCCGAACGCCCCCATGTGCAGCCACACGGTCGATGATCCCGGACCGCCGTTGAACAGAAACGTGATAGGCCGGTGCGCGTCTTCCTTGTCGCCCTTGTCGGTTTTGAAGTAAGCCACATACGACATGGTCGCCTCGGGCGGCTGCGGCGGCGGCGGACCGACGCGATCCTCCTTCGGCAGCGGGGCATCGTCGTCCATGGGATCCTTGACGTGCACCACCTGGACGCCCGCTTCCGCCTGGTAGGCTACGGAATGGCCGTCGACGGTGATCGACGCTTGCGTGACCCGGCGCTCGTCTTTCAGGAAGCGCGTCGACTCGGTCGACTCGGCCGCCGCAGGCGTTTTCATGTCGGCATCATCGCCCGGAGAAGACCGCGGTGCCGTGGCGGCCTGGATCATGCCGGACACGCCCAGCAGCGATGACCCCAGCAGCAAAGGTCCCAACAGACGACCAAAAGTCAAATTCATCGCAATACCTCATGAGAAGCCGCAAGCGGCCAGGGGCGCGATCATAATATGTGCGCGCCGGGCCTGCTCACCAGGAATGCTATCCTTGCCCGCTTTATCGCCACGGGCGGCACGGCATTTCGGCGGGGGCAGTAGATCAGCATGATTTTGGTCATTGACGTGGGCAACACGCGCCTGAAATGGGCTTGGCTGACGAGCACCGGGCTGTCCGATCAGCAGGCCGTGGTGCACCGGGACGCAAAGCCCGGCCTATGGACCGCCGCCCTGTTCGAATCCGGCCAGAGGCCGAGGCGCGTTCTGGTCTCCAACGTGGCTGGTCCGGTGATGGCGAAGACCTTGATAAAGCTTGCGAAAAAGACGTTTCGCGTCAACGTTGAATTCATCACGGCGCAGCATGATTTCCACGGTCTCACCAATGGCTATCTGGACCCGTCCTTGCTCGGCGCCGATCGGTGGCTGGCCTTGATCGGCGCCTGGACGCTTGCCCGCTCGGCGTTGTGCGTGGTGGATGCGGGTACCGCCGTCAAGGTCGACAGTGTGGATGCCGGCGGTCAGCATCTGGGGGGCCTGATCGCTCCCGGCATTCACATGATGCGTGAGGCGCTCATGAGCAAGACCAGCGACATCGCCGAGGCGGCCGAACACAGCACGCCGTCGCTGGCCGGCGTGCTCGCGAACAACACCATCGGCGCCGTGTCGCGCGGCGCCGTGTTCGCCCTGGCGGGCATGGCCGATCGGGCGGCCGAGGTCATCGAGCAGAGCACGGGCACCAAACCGAAGCTGTTCATCACCGGCGGCGACGCCGGGATGATCACGGGCACCATGCGCGCTCATGGGCAGATCGTGCCGGATCTGGTGCTGCAGGGACTGGCCGTGATCGCCTCGCAATCCAACGAGGAGCAGCCTGTTCTGAGACGCCATGTATCGGCCCGGTCCTAGGAATCTCATCACCGACGTGCCGGGATTCACGGTGGGGCACGCCACCGATGAGCGCGTTCAATCCGGGGTGACCGTACTTCTGTGCGCGAAGGACTGGCCGGCCGGGGTCGACGTCCGAGGCGGCGGGCCCGGCACGCGCGAGACGGAGGCTCTCGCGCCGGAAAATCTCATCGGGCGCGCGCATGCCGTGGTGCTGGCCGGTGGGTCGGTGTTCGGTCTTGCCGCGGCCGACGGCGTCGCCGCCGCCCTCTCGGCCCAAGGCATCGGATTGACTCTGCGGCCCGGATCACCGGCCATTCCCATCGTTCCCGCGGCCGTACTGCACGATCTGGGCAATGGCGGCGACAAGGCGTGGGGACTCGAGCCCCCGTATCGCGCGCTCGGCGCGAGTGCCTTGCGCGCGGCCGCAGCGGATTTTGCCCTGGGATCGGTGGGCGCGGGGCGCGGCGCGATGGCGGGTCTGATGAAGGGCGGGATCGGATCGGCGTCGATCGATCTGGGCGGCGGACTGATCGCCGGCGCCATGGTCGCGGTGAACTCGGTCGGGTCGGCGCTCATGCCGGATGGCATCACGTACTGGGCGTGGCCGTTCGAATTGGACGGCGAATTCGGCGGCGCGAAGCCGCCCGGCGCCCAGACGGACATGGGCAATCCTGAGCCCGGCGGATCTCGGTTGCCGGGCTCAGGCAACCCGGGCGCCAACACGACCTTGGGAGTGGTCGCCTGCAGTGCCGCGTTGACCACGGCCGAATGCAGGCGGGTGGCGATGATGGCGCAAGACGGCATCGCGCGGGCGGTGCGGCCCGCGCATTCCTTGCTCGACGGCGATACCGTTTTTGCACTTGCCGGTTGCGCCGTGGCCATCGATGACGGCGCGCGGCGCGCGCTCCAGGTGAGCCGGATCGGTTCCGCCGCAGCGGATTGCATGGCGCGCGCCATCGCGCGTGCAGTCTACCGGTCGCGCTCGCCGCAGGGCATCCCTCCGCACGGTTGATCTCAGGGTGTGGCGGCGATCATGGCCCGCGTGTACTCATGCCGCGGCGACGAAAATAGTTCGGCGGTCGGTCCGTGCTCGACGATCCGGCCTTCCCGCATGACGTAGACGCGGTCCGCGATCGCCCGGACGACCTTGAGATCATGCGACACGAACAGGTACGCGATGTTCAACCGGCGTGACAGCTCGCCAAGCAGCTCGAGAATCTGTGCGCGAACCAACGCGTCGAGCGCTGATACCGCTTCGTCGAAAGCGATGACTGCGGGCTCGGTGATCAAGGCGCGCGCGATCGCGATACGCTGCCGCTGACCGCCGGAAAATTCATGGGGGTAGCGCGCGGCATCGGCCGCCGCGAGACCGACCTGATCGAGCACGGCGGCCACGCGGCGCCGCCGTTCGGCCACGCTCGGCGGGGCGTCCATGAGGTAATAGGGCTCCGAGATCAGCCGCTCCACCGACCACTGCGGATCGAAGCTGCCATACGGATCTTGAAACACCAGCTGAATGGAGCGGCGCAGTCGCCGCAATCTTGCGCCGGTGGCCGTCGAAAACGGCTCGCCCAGCAGCCGTACGTCGCCGCCCTGGGGCCGGTCGAGCGCCAGGATGGCACGCAACAAGCTCGATTTCCCGGAACCCGATTCGCCCACTAGGCCGACGTTCTCGCCGGCGCGCAGCGTCAACGACACATCATCCACCGCGCGAGAGACGGTCCTTGCATGCCAGAAGGATCGCCGCGAACGCCGATACTCGCGGACCAGGCCGCGCACTTCCAACACGGGCTGCGCGCTGTCCGCACCGGCCGCCGCCGCACCCGCCGCCACCGCCGCACCGAGCGCACGTTTCACCGGAAGCTCGGCCGCGGCGAGCAGCGCGCGTGTGTACGGATGGCGCAAATGACGCAACGAACGGCGGCGCTGCACGGGCCCCTTTCCGTCGAGCGCGACCTGTCCGTCGGGCGCGACCTCGTCGTCGAGCGCCTGCTCCTCGACGATCTTGCCGTCCTTCATGACGATGAGACGATGCGCGAGCCGCGTGATCACGGCCAAATCATGGCTCACCAAGATCAGGCCCATGCCGCGCTCGCGCACCAGATCGTTCAGCAAGGTCAGGACCTGTGCCTGGGTGACGACATCCAACGCCGTCGTGGGCTCGTCCGCGATGAGCAG
>Ga0070730_10001750_pt1 | contig 20511 bp, 6 predicted proteins | sample Coa_R1_3_FD_66447 | JGI IMG/M metagenome (GOLD analysis project Ga0070730, IMG submission 66447) | Surface soil microbial communities from Centralia Pennsylvania, which are recovering from an underground coalmine fire - Coalmine... | ecosystem: Environmental > Terrestrial > Soil > Unclassified ... | reverse complement strand
AAGCTTGTTAATGATCATAGTATTGTAATCTGTGAACTGCCCTGCTAACTCTGCTAGGTGGTCTTCTTGCTCTTCGGAGCCATCCCAACGTGAAAGCGACACCCCATCATTAGGAATGGGCGGCAATCCATTGGGATACGCAACCGAAATAGCCACGCGAGTAATCTGCGCCACTTCGGTCAAACCAACCGTCTCTAGCTGACTCACAATGTGGGCAATTTGTTCTAGCCTCGACCACCGAAAGTACTGTTCGAATGATGCTCCACTATTGACCTCTGTGAGGAGGCGGTCAATCTCATAAATCAGCCGATAGCCATCATTCACCTTCTCTTTCTTCTGAATTGCCTCTCGAACCCTGTCGGAGATACTACTGACAAGTTCTTCATTTTCTTTGGTGGACATTTCCATTACGTTCATGGTTGTAGTCTAATATCTGGAAATCGGTCACAGCTAAAGCTATCATACAACTTGAATTGGAACAAATTCCGCCCCCTTCCATTTATTCTCAAAAACTAATCTCACCACTTTTTGCGAAGCCAAAATTTCACGACGCGCGTTTGCGCCGCTTCCAAACCACTCGTTTGTCAGTTGAAAATCCACCTTCGATTTCAAAGCCGACTTTCGTAGAGGCAACATCCCACGAGTGTAATGAACGTGCCAGATCTGGCCGCATACAGGACAGGCGGTCTGTTTATAACGCTCGTGTTCAACCAGTTCTTCAGCAATGGCTGGTTCGGCAATACTAGTTATAACTAATTGTTTCAAGCATTCCGCCGGACGGTTTTCCTTATTCAAAATGAGCGGTCGTGTCTCGAAGCCACTAATGCCCTGCCGCGCAAATTCATCAAGAACTAGTAGTGTGCAAAACAAATCAAATCCGCTGCCGAAACTGCTGAATTGATTTTTGCCCAAATTGGGTTCTTTCATGATGCGAAATGGAGCTATCTGCCGCCAACCGGCCCCGCATTTCGGGCATTGATCCGCATAATATTCTTGTATCCACCCGCGTCCTTCTGCCTGCAAAGCCTCGATAGAATGAACGCCACGCATGATGCACCACTCAGCATTCAACCGTTCCTTATTCGTAAATTCTGTCCCGACGTACAGATAGTCATTACCAATTCGTTTCTTCAATTCTGGCCAAGCAGGGTCGTCTTCAGAAATTTCAAACATGTAATTAAGAATTTTCCGTGGTTTTGGCGGCATTACAACGTTATACCATGGTTCGTGCTTAACTAAGCTCGTCTCTAAAAACGCCTTGTGTTCTATTCCAATATGTCCACGACGCCAAATTTTCATAGTTACAACAGTGCTACTTGCCTAAGAATTTACGACAATATTCTAATAAATCAGGATATTCTGCATATACATTCTTGCATGCGTTCCAAATATCGTCAATTGTCGCTGTTGAAGTGGAAATCCGGGCGCCTGACCGATTATAACCAATCTGACGCCTCCATGCCTGAGTAAACACCTCATGCTCTGCCGGAGTCAATACAACTCCTGGAATATCCCCAGCACGAATACCATTTTTTAGTGCCTTTCCTACAAATCTTTGCTCGATCAGATGATGGATTTCAGTATCTCCTACCATCTTGCCAGCCTTACGTATTCTGTAAAGCATTTTGGCTGGCAGAACCCCATAGTCCGCAGCATATCTGAATGCCGACAATTCCTGCCTAACTGCGAATCCCGATGCGATCTTGCTGATGACGAATGAACCGCCCTCTGCGACCTTCATCACGATTTGCCCGCCCACCATGAAACCGGCATCAAGGAGTATAGTATAAATCCCTGAGTTACCTCCATACCGGATTTGATTCTGGAGTGCATCGCCGGTTATAGCAACCACTCCATTATACGTCCCATCCAAACTGCTCCCGATGGACATGGAAATTGATAGGCTAATTAAATCATGTCCTGACGGGTCAACGTTGTCCACGGGATTATCCCTCCCATAGAGGTATTTGTGCAAAGACAGCGGGTCTTCATTATCTCCTTCATAACTATCCATCGTCCAGAACCGCCCATCGCCCGGATTCATGTAACGGGCACGGAGATAATACAGGCCTAAGTCAGGGTCATATTGCTCGCCACAATACAGATAGTTATTGGGGGTCGTTCCCGTCTTTGCGAGTAATTCCCCAAATGCATCATACGTGTAGGTATCCGTTATGTTCCCGGCATTATCTGTCAGGAACCGCACGTTTCCATGGCCATCGTAGCCGTAGTAAATCGTTGCGCCTCCACTCTCCTGGCTAGTCAAAGCCAAGCCGTAGTTATAGACGCGATTGACCTGCATTGAACCGTTGAGTTCCTCCAACACCTGCGCGTGACCGCTCGGATTCCGGTCATCCACCAGATAATACGTCGTCACGCCGTTGACGATTTTCTCCACCCGGTTCCCGTCACCGTCATAAACGATCTTGATGGTTGCGTCTCCGCGCTGGATGAGGTTATTCTGAAAATCATATTGGTCGGGATAAGTTGTCGTCGGTGAAACCGGCGTTGGCAACGTCGTCAACGTCGGAAGCGTTTCCACCGTGGTGTTCCCATTGGCATCAGACGTGGAACTATTAAGCCGATCGTCATCATCGAAGGTCGAGTCCACAGTGTTGAATCCGCTAATGGCCGGAGACAGGCTCACCACACGCGACTGCCGGTTTCCCACCCGGTCATAACCGTTATTGCCGCCGCCGAGATTGCTGTAATCAATCGCACCAGTCCTCACCGGATCGGTCACGATTTGTTCCTTTGTCAGCCGATAGAGATTATCGTAGAAATAGTTTACAGAGCGGCTAATGGTTGTGCCGATGGTTTCGCTGACCGCCATTCGATTTCCGCTCAGACCGAGCGTGTAGCCAAACGAAGCAAATGGCGTCTGGCTGCTGCCCGCCGTAGCGTTCACGCTCGTCAGCCGATTCAACGCATTGTATTTGTAAGTCGCCGCGATGGGAGTCGTTGTGGGATAGGTGAAAGTCTGAAGATTCCCAACCTTGTCATAAGTGTATGTCGTGGATTTGGTTTTGTTGTCATCCACCTGACTCAGCCGATTCAAGGCATCCCAATGATAGGTCAACGACACACCACCTGAACGGGACACGGTCCCATCTTTGATGGTCAGAAGATTGCCGTTCGGATCGTAGGTATAGTCCAGTTCACCCACAACGCTGTGTACTTTTGTGACCAATCGTCCAAGGTCGTCATAGGTGTAAGTTGTCGTCCCGCTGGCATCGGTCATTGTGTAGCGCTGGCCAGTGGTGGGGTCGTAGGCGAATGTGATGGGGATTTTACCTGCCGCCGATAAGCTGCTGCTTGAATCCGGAGTCTCCGACGCTACACGGCCCATTACGTCGTCATCAATGGTCGTTTTATTGCCATTGAAATCGGTTTGGACGGTTTGCAGCACCTGTCCACTGCCGTTCGGATTAGAAATGAGGCTGTAATCTATTGTTTCGGACTGGCCGGCCGGCAGCGTGCGTCCCGTCCGCCGTCCGAGATAATCGTAATCAAAGACAGTGGCGACTTGGTTGGCCACGGGGTTCCCAGTTGGGTCGAATTGGTTGGCGTCATATTGCTTCGTCAAATTCCCCACTTCATCATAGACATAATGCGTAACAGCCTGATCCGACGTATGGAAGGCATTGGTCACATAAGCCAGCCGCCCCAAGAAGTCATAACCATAACCGGTAATCACGCCAGCCTGGTCTTTCTTGGCAACTTTCCGGCCCATAATGTTATAGATTGTCGTTTGGGTAGTAATATCAGGGAAAGTGGTCGTAACCACTCGCCCATCATTATCATATGCATAGAGGGTCTGGTTTCCATTGGCATCGGTCATTGAAACTTTCTGTCCAACTTCATCATATTCGTAGGCGGTCACGTGGTTGAGAGCGTCAATGACCTTGGTGTTTCGTCCGGCATCGTCGTATTCGTAGGTGGTAGTGTTATTGTCAGCGTCCGTTGTGCCTGTCAATTGTCCGGCGGCGTCATACGCTTGGGATGTAACGGAACCATCTGGATGAGTGACAGACGTTTGTCGGCCGAGGCTATCGTAAGTATAGGACGTGATGAGTTTTTTACCTCCTAGCAGGGCCGTCGCGTCTACTGTCGTGCTGATCATCCGGCCATCTTGGTCATAATCGGTTATCTTCGAGACGTTATCGGGTGTGGTGGTGCTGATGAGTCTGCCTGCCGGATCATATAAATAGGTCGTTTGCTGACTGGTAGAATCAAGGCTGTAGTCCAGTTTTCCAGTAGTTGTATTGTAAAAATTTCTGACTTGGACCTGGCTCTGAACGGATTTACCAGGAATATGCGCGTAAACGATGGTTTCAGTGAGCTGACCGCTGCCATTGTATTGGTTCACCGTATCAATCGTTTCGATTGAATTGTCATTCAATGTTCGGGTTGTGACAACGTGTGTTTGGTTGCCGTTGCTGTCATACACGTAGTGTGTCGCATGAACATTAGGATCGGTGATGGTTGTCGGCTGACCGGTGTTGCCTGGATCTCCGGGAACATTAATAGTATTCCCCGTGTTTGGGTCAAGCGTGCCAACGGTTTCTCCGTAGGTATATTGCGTGGTACGGAGCAGCGCATCCGTAGAGCTTTTCAGCGTGCCATCGGAATTATAGGACATGGTTGCTTGGGCACCGTTTGCGTCTATCGTACTTGTGAGATTTCCCTGGAAATCATATTGATTTTGAACAACCGGTCGGCTCTTTGCATCGGTGATGGATTTGACCTGGCCTAAATCATTGTACAAATACGAGGTCGTATGTTGGGCCGGGTCGGTCTCGTTCAACAGATCCCCATTTACATCATAATGCATGGTGGTGGTGCGGTTGAGTGCATCAGTAACTGATGTGGGCTTGTTCGGATTATTTGGATCGGCAAATTGCGATGCAGTTGTAACCGTGGTGAGAATCCCGTTGACGATTATGGTTTGGGTTTTTTGGGTCACATTTCCGTTGATGTCGTAATGGAGAACGGTCTTGTTCTGCAGCGGATCAATAATTGTTTCGGTGTTGCCGCCGTCAACGTTGTATTGATAGGTGGTGATGTTATTCAGCGCGTCAATGGTTTCGGTGAGGCGGCCATTGTCATCATAGACATTTCGAACGCCATGGCTTCCATCTGGAGCAATGACATCCAACAGACCGTGCATCGAGTCATAGTAGAAAGTAGTGACGTGCCCATCGCGGTCTGTGACCGTGGCCAAATCCAGCGAACTCTGAATTCCTGCTCCATTGGGATTCGCGCTTCCAGCCCCATAGGTATACTTGACAAACTTACCGTTTGGATCGGTAATCGTGTTGATAAGACCATTTGGGCGGGGGTAAGAAATAATGGATGTAGAATCCTTATTCTTGTAAATGCCATCGGATTTAAACGTGATGACATTCCCATTTAGGTCGGTAATCTGCTCCAACCCGCTCCCAACATTGACACGATAGATGCGTCCATCAGGCGTTGTCAGGTCGAATTCATTCGCGTCAAATGGTATTTGTACCGATGTGCCTTGGACATCGAATTCATATGCGCCGCTATTGTCAGCGGAAAGATTAACATCCACACTTGTATCAACATTTACGGGGACAAGCTTGGCCGAAGGTGGAGTGCCGGGCAATGCCGTGAATTCCACGTTGCCCGACATAACGGAACTTCCCTGGACAGGGGGGTTTAGTGTCTCTTCGAAAGAGTACACTTTGTCACCAGGGAAAGAAATCGTCACTCGGTGCGGTTGACGCGGTACGACTTCAAGCTCGGTACCAAAGAAAACTGATGCCTCACCCCATCCAGTACCCAACGAACCGGACTTTTGAACGGTTATATTGTTCAGGCCAAGACGCCAGCCAATTCCAAAATCTCCCTGGCTTTTGTCGCGGCTGTCATAGGTGCGTGTGACTTGAATGGGGATGCCGGCCACCGGCACGGTCATGTCCACAAAGGAGAGCGTGAAATTGCCAACCTTCTGTTGCCCATTCACTTCAACCGTGGCCGTATCGGTTGTGACGTACCCGGCGGCACTGACCACGGTAAGCCGAATATCATATAAGCCGTTCAGAAGAAGCGTCGGGTCGAATTTGGCGACCGTGGAAGCGGTGACCGGGTATTGGCCACTGGCGAAGGTAACCCAAGGGCCATTGGCAGTGCTCGGGCTACTGGAATCGATATGTACGTGATATTCCACACGCCAGGAAGCAAAGGAATCACCAGCGTCGTTTGGATCCAGCTTTGCAGTGACCTTCACGTCCGTTGGGGCTGTAATCCCGGTGATCTGGCCCTGGGTTTGAGTTGCATCAGGAGGTGCCACAATCTCTGCTACAGGTGGATGTGTCGTCGCTGGAGGTGCAACAATTGTGTAGGAGTCGCTCGCGGTGGCACTCTGCAGCCCGTTCACAACACCGCGCGCCTCCACGGTAATGTTCTCAGCGTTTGGGTCCTGATAAGTAAGAATGATTGGCTGAGAGTCATTGTAAACATACCAATGGACACCACCGTCGGTTGAATAGAAGATAGTGAATGCTTTCCCTTGCCAAGTCGAATCAGGGCTGATTGTAACACTAACACTACCCTGATAGGTGTTGGGAGGCTGGGAACCCTGAGGCGGCGTGCCGAAGGCAGAGAAGCTCGGCATGCCGGAGAGAGTTGGCGCTGTAACTGTGATGGAGTTTACGACAGCAGGAACACTGCTCCTACCCGCTGTATCGGCTGCAATGGCTTCAATGTCGTAGGTTCCCGCGGGAGCATTGAGCCAATTACACGTGTAGTAACCACCAACCAGCAGATCAGCTTCGCCCACTTTTGTAAAACTATTCTGGCCTGCGGGAGACTCAAAAAAATCAACTTTTGCTATGGCTGAAAGTGACGAATTTGCAGTAGCTAAAATCGTGACACCTGAAGAGGAGGAGGTGTTGGACTGTGGAGAGTTAATCAAGACGTTAGGAGGGCTGTTTTGAGTGACAGTGGCCGTAATGTTGAACACAAAAGGGCTGCCCGGAGCGTTGTGTTGAATGGTGATGGTTCCCTTCTTTTGACTGCCGATGTCGGCGCCGGTTGGCACCGAGGCCAGCCGGATTGGCACATTCAACGTTCCGTTTGGAGGGATTGGGGGCAATCCAAGCGTGTTCAATTGCGTGAAGCCACCATAGAAAGTCTTTAGTACGTCGCCAACAAAATCGCCAGCAACTTGGACTGACTGCACATCCAAGCTGACGCTTGGCGAACTGTTATTGATGGTCACATATGCCACTGGAGTAGTTCCCACATAGGCAGGGCCAACATCCACAATATTATTCACTCCATTGTTTCCAATCGCTACTGTGCTGCCATCAAATTTGATGGCCGCAAAGGCTACACTGGGCGGGCAGTGGCCGGTGCTTACGTAAAGCATGAAGTTTCCCGTTTGCCCGGGATACTCACTGGTGGCTTCGATGTAATACGTGGATGACTTATTTTGCGGAACGACATACTCAATTCGAGAGCCAGCCATAGAAGAACCGTCCGCCAATCCCGCTTCGCTCTGCGCAAGTGGAACATCCTGGCCATTCGGATCGTCCATTAAATATAAAGCGCTGTTCAAGTCGGATGATGACATGGTGATAGTGATGATGTCGCCAGGTGACAAAGTCGAGGCATCCAACACAAAGTGTCGGGCATAGAACGCGCTACCGCGTTGAACTGAAAATTCCGAAGCGTTTCCATCCAAGGTGCTCCGCACTATGTCCCCGCAATTCACCCCGGAATAGGCTGGATAATATGGAGAAGGCGGGGTAAAGGACGCTTCTGCAGTGGCACTGGGCGAATAGCCAAGTTTGTAAGCTTTGGCTTTAATGATCGGAGTCTTAACTACCAGCGTGAATGGTCCTTGATAGACCGGTGATCCTTCAGTCGGTTCCGAACCGTCGAGCGTATAGCGAATGATTGCCCCGAAGGTGGTGTCCGTGATGGAAACGGTAGTCCCATTTGGTGTAATTACTGGCGTGTTAACCTGACCGAGGTATCGTGTGGCAGACGCTTCGGTTGAATTTGGTCCCTCACCACAATCGTTTTGGCCGGAGACCACATAATAATACGTCAAACCATTGACAACAGAATTGTCAGCATAAACAGTGTTATTCAATCCAGTGAAGATAGTTGTATAAGGTCCACCTGAGGACGTGGAACGCTTAACATTATAAGTGAGGGCACCACTGACCGCACTCCAGTTCAGGGTCAAATTTCCGGCTGTCGAGGATGCGCTAATGGTCGGCTGACTTGGAGGACTGCCAGCACAGGTGGAAATCCGGAGGGCCACTCTGCGCTGGCCGTTATAGGAGGCGGTGATATCGGCTATATCCGGTGACGGGTTGGCTGCAATGGAGACGGTAATGGTTTGAGACGTTTCGCCTGGCGGGATGGTAACCGAAGTTGGCGTCGAAACGGATGAATTGTCACACTTTAGCGCAACCGTGGCCCCGGCTGCCGGCGCTGGTTGGTCCAAGGTAATGGTCACATTGACTGAACCTCCCGCAGATGCCGGGTTGGCTGAAAGTGCGATCGGTAACAGGATTGGCGCGCGAAGGATGCCGCCAGGCGGCACTACTTCGAAGTTGGCGGACTTGGCGGGCGAACCCGCGGTCCGGACTTTATAATTCGGGGCAACGCTCGCAGATAGCGGAACCGATACGAACGCCCCTTGGTAAGGGGTTTGGTCCATCTCCACATTCCATCCATTGGGATTGCCTGAAGAAGCAATGATTTGGCCATCGAGGAAAATATCCCAATCACCATTTTGCGGGTTGTCCGCGCCGAACAGCGCGATGTCCAAACAGTTTCCGGCGGGAATCTGCGGTTCGGAACTACTTGTCACCAGGAACGTGAGCGTGTTCCACGTCTGCGGCCACTGTGATTGCGGTGTATCTGTCAGTGAAACTGTTTCGCAAATGCTTGAAATTCTGTCGGCCAATTTAATCTGGTAGTATGCGCCAAGGCCAAGTTGCAAATCCTGCAAATAAGCGGTGGACAATTGCCATGGCATCGCCACAGTTGGGTAATTTGCGCTAGCTTGGCCTTGGCTGGCCGCTGCCAGGAGCGTCTGGGGCGGATACGAATTGTCCTTGGCATTACCGTTTTGCGGATCTGACGGTGCGATGCCGTATTCGATTTCAAGTCCCTCGTCGGCGTTATAACTGGCAGTGCCGCCACGTGACATGTACGCGGAAGTTACGCTGCCGGATATCCCGCTCAAATCGAATACGCCGATCTCCTTTGAAACAGCTTCAGAGATTCCGGTAGATGTCCCCAGACTGATAGGTGTATAACTAGTGGTATCATCGTTTCTTGTGCAGATGATGCCATTGAGAGCGGAAAAGCCGGCCGCTGGCGGCGGCGTCAGCCGCAGTATTTCACCAAGTTGCGTAATGAGCAGCGACCCGTCTTCATCTGCCATGACAAAGTCACCTTCGGAAAGCTGTTGAGCGAAAAGACTGGCCGTCTGTGTGTTGAGGTCAATCTCCCATAGCCCATTGCCGTTGCCGAATAATTTTCCCGATAAACTTCCCTGTCCAATTACTATCCCGTCTGCCCAGCCGTTGGGGAGGTAAACAGAAAACACAAGCGCCCCGGAAACTATGTCATAACCTTCGATCTCGGAATCTGCGACATCAGCCCCATAAACAGTTTGACCGTCTAGTGAAATGGCTATTCCGTCAAAATCTGCGCCGTTTTTTTCAGCCACGAGTCGGACACTTCCCAAATTAGGATCGATTTCATAGATTCCCTCGCTTGTAGTCGTGGCATACAGCAAACCATTTTTCGGATTTGCAGCCAATCCCACAGGCTGGATATTTCCCAAATATAAAGTGCTCACGATTTGGCCGCTATCGGAAAGTTCAACTATGGAGTTACCGTCATGATCTGCTCCATATATCTTACCCTCAAGCTTGGTCAATCCGTAGATTCCTTCCAACTGAACCGGTAGATTCACAGTTGGATCATAGTGCTGCCCATCCTGATCAGGAAGGATAACCAATCCCGCAGGCAAAGCATCTTGCGGGTCAAACGGATACGAGTAAACTGCGTTCGGGATGGTGATAAGGAGCTGGCCGAGACTGTTTTTTACCATCCCTATGACAAACTCACCATCGCCAAGAGAGGATTCAAATCCATCGGCAAAAAGGGAATATCTAAATCCCAAAGGTACACCAGTCGGCAACCCGCCCACCGTGGGCGTAGACGGCTCAATCTTTAAAGTCGCCTGCGGCGGCGATGATTGGTTTGGATAGGATGCTGTGATAGCTACGGATGTTTCCGATGAAACCGGGCGGGTTTGAATCGTAAATTGTGCGCTGCTTGTGTTTGGTAGAACGCGCACTGCAATTGGCGGAACTGCACTATCGGAACTGCTGATCAGATTTATCACCTGTCCACCGACCAATGTGGTCGTATCGGATAAAGTAACAACCCCAGTGACCGGCGACCCCCCCGTAACAGTATCAACAGTTGAACCATCGAGCGTAATACTTCCTATCGTTGGTGTCGTGCATGATGGCTGATTGATTTTGATGGTCACCATCGTAGGGGTTGTACTCTTAGGATCAGAGAAAAGCTGGACGGTGCCATTGACTAGCCTGCCGCTTGTTCCATTGTCCGTGGCTGTATAGGTAAATGTATCCTGGGTGGCAGTGGTGCTTTCCGATTGATAAGTGAAAGAGCCGTCTGAATTCAATGTCAGCGTTCCATATGAGGGCTGGCTTGCTAAGGCCGCGGTCAAGGCATCTCCTTCGCTGTCCGTGTCGTTGGCCAAGACACCGTGCGCCGCATCTACCACAAGCCTCCCGTCCGGCGCAATCGAATACAAATCGGGTTCTGCAACCGGTGGATCGTTCACCGGAAGAACATAAATCGAAGTGGTTGTAGGGGCGCTAATTCCTCCGCCTCCATCGTTTACAACTACACGCACAGTCCGTGTCAATATGGAGGGTGTGTCCGACCCGTTTTGGTACATCAGGCTTCTAGCCAGCGCCTGCACAGCCGCAGGCGTTGCATTGGCATTAAGTTCTATAACCAACGGCTTGTTGTCGGTAACGAATGGGACCCCAACCCCTCCTCCGATACCGGTTCCTCCGTACGTGATTGAGTAAGTAACCTGGATACCCGGCAGTGAAGTTATTGAAACTCCTATCTGACCTGGTCCGGTTCCCTGGTTTTGGACCAACAGCAGATCTCCAGGTTGGCCAGAGGCACCAAAGTCCACCGTGAAAGACCCGCCATTGAAGTTGGGCGAGTCAGCGTCCGACGCGGAAAAGTTTGGATCGATAATCAACGGCTGTGCATGTTCCGTAAAGGTCGAGAACGGGGTTTCAAACGCAATTACCGGGGCGCAATCAAGCACAGTGACGTTGAATGTCCTGTTAACGTAGTTCACGCCGCCGACCGTCCCGCCACCGGTTTCCTGAACGGTAACCGTGATCTGCACCGGCCCACCAAATCCGGTTCCAGTCGGAGAAAGGGTCAAGGTTCCCGTCGAGTTGGGGCTGCTGTAGGTGACGGCCGGGTTCGGAATCAAACTCGGAGTCGACGAAATGGCGGACACGTTCAGCACTTGGTTCTTGTTGCCGCCAGCGGCGATTCCGCTGAGCTGCACGGTAACTGGCCCGCCGCAGGACGGAATCGAGATGTCTGAAGGTTGGGCCAAGGTAGGAGGATCGTTCACGGCAACGACTTGTATAGTTTTATCGACTGGCGTACTGGCACAGTTGCTGTCAACCGTATTATTCATCACGATGGTCAATGTGCGATTGAGCGTCGAAGGATTAAGGGAGGTATCCTGGTAAGTAAGATTTTGCAGGAGAGCTGTAACCGCTTCACGGTTAGCGGACGAGTTGAACTCAACTTGCAAAACATTACCGCCCAAGGAACCGATTACGTTGCCAATGGTAACGCCGCCGTAGGTGACATCGGTTGCGCCCGATAGGACCGTCAGTCCGATCTGACCCGCAGCTGTACCTTGATTTTGGATGGAAAGGTCATCCTCCGGCAGGCCGTTGGGTGCGAAACCGACCGTTAGAATCCATCCACTGTAGTTCTGGTCACCTAAATCCGCAATGCTCGCTGCGTAGTCCACGACTTGCGGCGGTTGGTTCTCAGTATAAATGAGATTTCCGGGTGAAAGGGTGATTGTCGGTGGATAACATTCATCATTGCATCTGCCAATTCCGTCCAAGGTATAGGTAAGCGTGCTATTATTATCGCCATTGGGATTCACGGCAGTGATAGTGATTCTGGCGAAGCTGTAAACCCGTATCGCGCCATGCTGGCCATAGGCTGGGTTATATTGGTCCCATACCACAACAGCGATCGATTTCTTCATCAGATTGTACACGGGGTTGGCAATGATACTTAACACATTGGCTTTGGTGCCTGTTTCCGTCGAAACCCATTTCCCTGAATCGACCGGAGGTTCAATCTGGCTATCTAACGGATTGACATAGTTGTAACTATCAGGCATTGTGAAGCTGCTCTCCAGCGTACTGTCAGCGGTCGCTCCACTCCACGAAAGCCAACTGAAAAGGCCGCCTTGGGTTGAGCTGGTATTGTTAAAGGACACCGTGATCGAGTCGCCATCTTTGTGACCAAGGACCGTACTGGTGTTCATCGCAATTGGATACAAATCGCAAACCGTCAACGTGCCCCCCGGACCCGTGGTTGTTGTCCCATTGCAGGAAACTGCAGCCTGATAATTACCACCTGCGTTGGCTGTTATATTTTGCAGGTCCAATTCCGCTGCCGTTGAGCCTGAAATTGTCTTGGCAATTCCAGGGAACTGGATGCCATCCGAAAGCGTGATGGTTCCATCTTTGTTCCATTGATAGCCCGGTGGATTACAAGAACTCTGCGCTTTAACATCAAACGTTACCGTTCCACCCGGCACGGTGTAATGGTTCTGCGGGCTGTTGGTAACGGCTGGATCAGTAACAGTCAACGTGGCGGTGGCGCTATTAATCGTTCCCACGCCGTTCCGAACCGAAACGGAATAGTTTCCCTCGTCCGCGGTCAAAATGCCCGTTAACGTCAGCGTTGGGGTGGTCGAACCGCTAATGTTCCCAACGTCAGAAAGTTGCTGATTATTCTTGCTCCATTGGTAAAGTAACGTTGGTGAACCAGCTGCCTGAACCGTGAATGTTGCAGTCGAAGTTGACAAAGGAGCCCTGGTGATGCTGATTGGCTGAACTGTAATCAGCGGCGCGGCCGATATGGTGAGCGTCCCATTGTTGATAGTCAGATTGTAGTTTACAAGTTTGCCGTTCGGATCGGAAAAGGTTGGTATGATCGGATAAGTTCCGGCCGGACTTCCTGTAGTTGCCGCGGTGACATAGCCTACGGCAATGCCATCCGTAAGAACAAGCGGAGGTGTAACAACTCCCGTAAGGAGTGGATTGGCGGCACCTATGGCCTTGGTCTTATTGTCTGCCGTGACGGTTAAGTTGGCCTTGGTTACAGTCAGGCTGCCATTTACAAAATTGAAACTGTAATTGGCCGCCCAAATGGATGGTACCCCGCCATTGCCAGCTGAAATTTGGATTGGATATGGGCTTCCGGCCACTGGGCTCCCCGGCGTGGCGGGGGTGCTTAATATCGGCGCTCCGTTGATGACACTCTGATCATCGCCATTAACGAACCCACTATAATGCCATGAAGACGGATTCGCCTGCCCATATGCCCTGCTCAGCGGGGAGTTGACGGCTACGGTTAAAATTGCCCGCTTGACCGTCAGAACCGCCGACCGGCTGATGACATATCCGCCATTGGCTCCGTAAACAACCACGCTGTAGGTGCTGCCGGAATCAGCCACTTGCGGTTTGGATACTGGATACTCGTTACTTGTGGCTCTCGGTACGTCGGTTCCATTGTGTTTCCATTGATATCCGACTGCGCCGGTAGATGTAACTCCGAATGTGGCGCCTTGGCCGTAAGTAACTATAGTGTCAACAGGCTGGGTTGTGATACTCGGTGAGACAAGCACTGTCAGATGAGCAATTGAGCTGGTTACACTTAACCCTGTACCGTCGTGAACTATCACCCGATAATCTCCCGAGTCCGCCGGCTGGACATTATATTTTGTATAACTCGGCCCCGTCGCGTTTGGAATGTTTGCGCTGTTAAGCTGCCACTGGTAAGACAATGGCATGGTTCCGACGGCCGTGACGCTGAAAGTTGCATTTTCCCCCTCATTTACAGTTTGGTTGGCGGGAGGTTGAACAACGATCACTGGCGGACCGCCAGGCGCACACTTGCCTCCAACTCCGGCCTGGTAAATTGCAGCAATTTCATTCGGTAAAAGCGCCCGATTGTAAAGACTAAGTTCATCAATCAATCCGCTGTAAGTCTGGTTCAAACCAACAGCTTCACCCGTTCTCCGACCAATATTCACGGGATAGGTCGTCTGAGGTGTAAAAATGCCAAAATCGGTTGTAAGCACCGGAGTTCCATTCAGATAAATGACCGCCACTCCCGTGCTCTTGTTATATGTCAGGGCCACGTGCTGAAATGCAGTCGTGCTCAGCAACCCCGTTGCGGTGGTCATTATATGATTGTTGCCCGATGTGTCCCTAAGGTTTGCAAAGAGCAAAAGTCCAGGCTGAACCCAGAGTTCCAAAGCAGCGGTGTCTGATGAATCCCATTCGACTATTGGCCCCTGGGTGCTGCCAGACGCGGGCATAATCCAACCTTCGATGGTGATTCCACCTCCCGTCCCAATATTCAAACTGGTCGAAGCCGGTACTTTGATATAACTCGTACTGCCATCGAATACAAACGCCTGCCCTACCTCGCCGCTGGCATACCCAAGGTTTCCAACGGGAGTGCCGTTGTTGATCCCCATGATGTCACTAGCATTGCCTTCCCCAGGCCACCAGCTAACCAAACCCGTTGGCGCAGGATCGCACGGCTGGGGCGGTTCAACTGTCAACAGGGCGTTAGTACTGAGAGTCCAACCATTGAGATTGGTCACCAGTACCGTATAAATGCCAGACTGATTGAATTGCACATTTGTCAGCGTCAAGGTTGCATTCGTTGCACCAACAATGGCGGTCTGACCCAATCTCCATTGATAACCCACTGACGGGCAGCCATCAGCCACAACACTAAATGTTGCATTCTTCCCCCAACACACAGTTTGGTCGCTCGGCTGGATAAGGATATACGGCGGCGCACTTGTGGTGACAAATACAGTCAGGGTACCAACAGTTGCAGGCGCCGTAGCAGTCGGACAGTCCGAATCCGAAGAAAGTCCCATGACTTTGCAGGTGTAAACAAAGGTGCCTGTACCCGGAAATGTCGTCGGCAAAGGAGGGTCCCACGAATATGTTGGTGTATAGGTTATATTGTAGGGGCCGTCAGTCCAACTGCTCCCACAACCATTGTTGCATTGGCGAGATTTACTTCCATTGTGGAATGTCGTCCCGTTAACCGAAACACTCGCACTACCACCAACACAAATCGTGATATTTGCCACATTCAGAGTCCCGGGATTATTTATTGAACCAGGGACGCAACTCCAAGCACTGCACGATGTGTTACAGGGAGGGCTCGGATAACTTACGGCAAGCTGCACGTAAATGAGCAGGATACCGATTGCGTATACAACAGAAAGCCAGCGCGGTTTGAAATTTGAAGTCATAATTAGTCCTATTGTGGTGTCGCCGTTGGTGGGGGCAGAAGGCCTGCATACTGTTTCAAGAACTCTGATTTCAAATCGTTCCGGAACTCCTGATTCTGCACCCATTGCACCAGTTGCGTTGGTTTCACCGTGTCACCAGACAGAAAGGCGGCATAGATGCGCCACTTGACCGCGCCGAGAATATAATGGCCACGGCCGGGTTTGTTCGTGAAATCAAAAGCCAATATCTGATCGAGTACGGTAATGGCTTGACTCGTCCTGGGCGGCGTCTGGCTTAGCAATGCTATCCCCCGGTAAAGTTTGCCCACCGTCCAATTCATATCCCCAGGAGCGGAGTTGGTAATCATCTCCGCTGTCAGTGAGGAGATACTGACGTAGTCCTTTTGCCCATAGTAAATATCGAGCAAACCTGCGCGTGGGTTCAGAAGGTCCGACTGATTAATAGCCACCGCATTGTTCGAATTCACGATGGCCGCGAGCAAAAGCCAGTGCGTGCTGACTCCCCGGTAGCCGAGCGATTGCAGATTGGTTTCCACTTGCGCAAGGTGCGGCCCGACTACCGAGCCGATGCCTCCCAGTTGCGCCATTACTGTCGCGACGGCCTGTGGATCGTTGTTTGTCAGGGCAGCGGCAAGCATCTTCCCCCTTTCCTGCAACGCGGCCGTCTCACCGTAAAAACCAACCACCATCATGGGCATGTCCGAACCGACAATCCCCACGTAACGGTTGCGCGTTTCGGCAAAGGGTGAATGAAACTGGCGCAGATTCGAGATTTGCAATCCATCGGGCATGAACGTCATGGCCTTCAACCATTGCTCATCCGACCGATCTGCCTCGTTCACCACGCCCAACCAGGCAAAGGCGTCTGTTTTGCGGGCTTTGACCAACCGGAAGAGCGCGTTCAAAGTGCGATTGGCTTGATCGTAGTCGGTCGCGTCGAGCTTGGCGTTGCTCAGGTTCGGCCCATTCAGCACCACCGAATGCAAAGACTCCGCGTAACGGTCGTACCACTTGAAGTACCGGATGAAGCAGGGGTCATTCAACCTTACGTTCAACACCGCAATGGGTGCAACCGGGCATTGAGCAAGATCCAAGTCGTAACTCCTAATCGCTCTAATATCCGGCCGACTTGGCATCCAGACAGGTTGCTCATAACCCAGCGCGGTAATGGCGTTGCTTAAAGAGGCTAGTACGTTGGTTTTGAGCACAGGATCTGCCAGTGTCAGCCCAGCAAACGACGCTTTTAAGAACGTCTCTTTCAATCCCACGCGAGTCGGTGGTATGCCCAAGCGGGTTGCCATGGCCAAAAGTGTGTCGTCCGCCACTCCGTAGGCATGAAGAATTCCCAGGGCTGTTTGTGTGTCGCCCGTATTGACGGCCTGGATCAGCCGCATAGAATCAGCAGTTTCCTGGTCATTTGGCGGGGCAACTATCACGGCGGCAGTGCTGGTCGCTTGGGTGTCAACGCCGATCGACATGGTTTGAGTTTTAGCCAGGAAATAGGTTGTGCAAATCAGGCCGGCGGCCAAGAGGCCAGCCAACCATTGCCAGTTTCGCTTCATGAGTTTCATGGGAGTCCTTTCGTTACACACGCGCAAGGCATGGGTGGAATGGGTGAATTGATTTTCAACTGTCTGCTATTGCCATCACCGCTGCTAAGCGGAATGTTTTCAGTGTCCGGAGATTTGCACACTTCGTTTTACCGTCCCCACGGTGGGGTCTGGTAAAGGGTATGCTTCTAAAAAGCATGATACTTTTATCTCCCTACCTTCATAGGGGAACCAAGCAAAAAAATAGGTTACCAATAGGTTAAGTCAGAGCTGAAAGCCAGCGGTCTAAAAGGCTGATTTATTGTTTCTGTCAACGTGGGCACCTTGGAGAGGTGTTAGATGACAGCGGTCACAGGATTTCCCAAAACAACCTCGAAAGAATTTCTGAACAGCTTCATTGCGGTTATGCACACCTAACAGTTTGAAAAGATGGACCAAGTGCACATGAACCGTATTGGGAGCAATGTTCAATCGTTCGCCAATTTCTTTATCACTCAGGTTTTGGACCAGGTAGGTCATAATCTGTAATTCCCGTCGGGTATAGGCTGACCCTGTACCGACTAAAACTCCACGGTGGAAACAGTTCAGTAAAACCGTTTGGGCTTCTTCGCATAGTGCAGTGCCGCCATGCCTTACACGGGTGACGGCACTTTTAAATTGCTCTAGCGACAGGGGCTTCAGCAAATAACCAACAGCGCCAGCCATAAGAGAGTAGATAATGCTTTCAAAATCTGAACATGCTGTAAGCATTATAATTGGCAAAATTAATGTATGGCATTTGAGTTTTTGGGTGCACTCTATCCCGGAAAGGCCCGGCATCCTGATATCCATCAGGACGACGTCTGGAGAGGTGAATGGAATACACCGCACCGCCTGGTAACCATCAGGATAATATTCCAACGTCCAGTTCTCATTTTTCGCCATTTGGGTCACAGCGGCACAAACTCCTTCGTCGTCGTCAACCAACGCAATACGGACAGGGAGAGCGCCGTCTCCTTTTGTCGTTTCAAAGCGGGCAAATCCCTCGGAAGTCAAGGAAACGTTATTGTTCTGGTGGCATCCCATACTGACCACTACGATGTTATGTCATCTGGCTTTCTCCTTTTATTGCTAAACACTTTGCACTTTTTGCTGCTACTCTTATTAAACATGCCGGCTAGAACTGGCGGTTCTGACCACTATTTCCACAGCCAAGGCACATTTCACAATATACGGCGACTACATCTTACACCTTTGACTTCTCGAGTTGCACCAATTTGGTTTTCAATTCATCCACTGTCGGCGGTCACTTGAAACCGGCCCGCCAGGGTCGGAATAAACCGACCAGCCAAATTGCGCAAGTCCGCATTTTCGTCTATGAAAAGCCGCAGGCTGGTCCAATTCGACCTATCGTGGTTGGTTTTGATTCGACCGGTGACACATCCACCGTAGGGATAATTGGGTAGATCGATTCGTGAGGCGCGGTCTTGGAGCTCCTGGACGTGCAACTAAGTCGGTGCACTAGCTCCTTATTGATAATTGACAACGAGCGGTTTGAAATGGATGTTGTGATATGTTTTTACGCAGAATAGGTCCTGACCCGCACCTCGACGGAGCGCAAACGCCCGGGTTGAAGGGGTGTCCCGACATTTTCGAACTTGAAACAGGCGACTTTGCCATTATCGGAAAGGACATCACTCCGAAAGCCATCGGCCAATTGCCGCCCAGCGCAAGCTGCGGTCCGGATGAAAAAATCGTCGTGATCCCACGCAAGACGCTTGTTGGGGCCAAGCCCCACATTCCCGACAACCAATAAGCGGGCGGAACTACGGAATTCACCAGCCAGCTTTGACCAGTGCGCTGCCACCCGGAATTTCCCTGTTGGTTTATGTCACGCTTGGCCAAGGGATCCTCCTTCACGCAGAAAGCCGTTCAAGAATTCGATTTTGCGCACTTTTAGGCGACTTTGACCCGATTTAGTTAGTTTCTGTATGAGAAGACGGATTCGGTACACCAGTTTCTGCTCGACGTCTTGATGCACCCCGCTGTAGAGGTTGCGAACCGGGGTGCCGAACAGTATTTCATATGCCAGCAACGTTTGCAGATTGGGCGTTTGCTTCAACCGTTCGTGTCGGCAGATATTGGCGCTGGTTTTGTAGCCAAGAATGAACGCCACTTCGTTCTGGGTCAAATGTGTGCGCTTACGATACATGCGGATGTAGTTGGGCAATTTCGCGGAAGACATGGGTTGGAATCAGGGGGATGTAGTGACAGAAACGCGCTTGTTTGCTATAATAGCGGGACAATGGGGATTAACGAATGGATTGGATACAATTGGCTTGCACTAGTTCAGACGGGCGCGCTTGCTGGCGGGCTGCTTTTTACAGGTATCGCGGTTCTGCTTGACGCCCGCGCCCGAAGGGTTGGAAATCTAATCCAACTCACGCAGCAGCACAGGGACTTATGGGAGCGCCTGTATCTGCAACCGGAACTGGCACGAATCCTTGATTCCGCTGCTGACCCCGCAAGGCCGGCGGTAACGGCCGAGGAAGAAATCTTCGTAACCTTCCTGATCTTGCATCTAAGCAACACCTACTACGCGATACGAGCAGGTTTCTTCCAAAAGCTGCGCGGCTTGCGTAAGGACATTGAGCGGTTCTTCTGCCTGCCTATCCCCCGTGCCGTGTGGGAAAAGGTCAAGGATCTTCAAGATGAATCATTCGTTAGATTCGTGGAAAGTAGCTTTGAGGACCAAAACATGCCCGCTAGCCATGAGCGGTCAGGATGGATTGCCTGAGAAGGGCAATTTACGGGCAGCCACAATTAACCCAATCATATTCATTCTCGGAGGTCAAGAGCTGCCTTGAGTTTCCTTGTTCGAAACGCCACCACCAGTCCCACGGCATCAAAAATGTCCATGCGAGAGTCAGCGCTCTCCCACACACGTCGCTTCGGCGGCAACTGTGAACCAAGTTCATCTGGAGATAACTTCGCAAGCATTTCGGCCATTTCATGCTTCGTCCCTCTAGGGTCACCGAGAAGAAGAGTACGCAACTGTTTGGCCGAAATGAGCTCCACCTTGATTTTTTGCTTTCTCGCCAAACTAACCACTGCTCGGTGTAGTTTTTTGATTCGTACAGCCCGACGAGAGCCTTTGGCCGTTACGTCCTGGAGCACCAACACATCAGGCTGGTAAAATGCAGCCAGCTTTTCAAATTTCGTCAGGCATTGTTTATTCTTGTCTTCTTTTCTGACCGACATGTGGCCGCTTTCGACAAGCAATTTCTCTCCTTCAAGCACGGCATAGCCAAGGCC
>Ga0070730_10001747_pt1 | contig 20529 bp, 14 predicted proteins | sample Coa_R1_3_FD_66447 | JGI IMG/M metagenome (GOLD analysis project Ga0070730, IMG submission 66447) | Surface soil microbial communities from Centralia Pennsylvania, which are recovering from an underground coalmine fire - Coalmine... | ecosystem: Environmental > Terrestrial > Soil > Unclassified ... | reverse complement strand
GACAGAAAGCGTCTTACTCGGGGTAGTCGGCGCGGCCCTGGGGTTCGCGCTGGCAGCCGCGGGTCTTGCCACCCTCAAGTCCGCTCTGCCCGCTGACACGCCCCGTCTATTGGACGTACAGCTTGACTGGCGCGTCCTTCTCTTTACCGGCGGACTGGCTATCGTGACCGGACTAGCATTCGGGCTGGCGCCAGCGCTGCAATCTTCCCGTTCCGATCTTTTGGACTCACTGAACTCCTCGGGCCGCGGATCGATCGTTTCTGTATCCCGCCGCCTGCGCGGATCCTTGGCCGTTGCCGAAGTCGCTCTCTCGATGATTCTGGTGATCGCCACCGGCCTGCTGATTCGGAGTTTCTGGAGCTTGTCGCACGTCAACACTGGATTTCGTCCCGAGCAGATCCTGACTGCAAGGATTACCCCGGATGAATCCTTCTGCCTGGATCAACCGCGGTGCCTCGCGTTCTACCGCGACATGGTAGAACGAGTTCGCTCGTCACCAGGGGTTAGCGGCGCTGCACTGGTCAACACGTTGCCCTTGGGAGGACGAGTAGCCAAGCGTTCATTCGATCTGGAAGATTTCAGCGTTGCTTCCAACACGCAGAGTCAGCCGCTGTTTTGGCTCGACATCGTAACTCCCGAATATTTTCGCGTGATGGGGATTCCGCTTCTTTCCGGCCGCTGGTTCAATGAGGCCGATGGCGCAGGAGGACCTCCCGTTGTAGTCGTATCGGCTACCACCGCGAAGAAGTTCTGGCCGAATCGGGAAGCCGTTGGAGCACACGTGCGCTTCGTTGGCGAAAATAACTGGCGCACGGTCGTCGGAATTGTCTCCGACGTTCGCGCCTACGATCTGCAGACCAGCGAGCCGGATTTCATGAAGGGCACGGCCTACGTTCCCTATACAAAGGATGCAACTCTCGAAGATGGACGCATGCCTGCTGAAATGACAATTGCTGCGCGTATGGCCGCCGACAATCCCAATGCGGCCAATCTTCTGCGCAGCACTTTGATCGCATCGAGTCCAAACATTCCGGTCAGCGAGGTTCGCACCATGCGAGCGGTGGTATCGGAAGCTGCCTCCGCTCCTGCGTCCATAACCATGCTGTTTTCAGCCTTCGCAGGCATAGCCCTTATCTTAGGCACCGTAGGCATCTACGGAGTTCTCTCGTTCCTGGTCTCGAGGCGCAGACGCGAAATGGGAATCCGCATGGCGCTTGGGGCACAGCGCAGTGATGTCCTGCTGCTAGTGATGAAAGAAGGCGCCAGGTTCGCTTTGGCAGGGATCGCGCTCGGCCTGCTGGGAGCATTCCTCCTTGCGCGACTCTTGGCGACGCAATTGTACGGCATAAGCCCGATAGATTCAGTTACATACATTAGCGTGACGATTTTGGTGGCGATCGTGACCCTGGCTGCGAGCTATGTGCCTGCCCGGCGCGCTATGCGGGTCGATCCGATCGTCGCCGTGCGGTATGAGTGAGGAGATATGGAGACTTTTTTTCAAGATGTCCGATACGCTTTACGGCAGTTGCGAAAGAACCCGGCATTTACCGCGGTCGCACTCGCGACGCTGGCCCTCGGGATTGGCGCGAATACCGCCGTATTCAGCGTTGTGGATGCAGTCATGTTGCGTCCTCTTCCCTACCAGCAGCCGGAGCAACTCGTCGAAGTACGATCCGTCAACTCGCACAATCCTGAAGCCAGCAGATTCGACGTTTGCTATCCGGATTTCTTCGATTGGCGATCCCAGAATCACACTCTCGAACACGTAATCTCCTATCGTGACTCGATCTTCACCCTCACGGGATTGCAGCGGCCACTCCAGGTGGATGCCGAAATCGTCTCCTGGGACTTGCTGCCCGCCCTCGGGATACAGCCAGAGCTCGGTCGTGGATTCACGCCAGACGAAGAGAAGCCGGGAACAAAAGTCGTTTTGATCAGCCACGCACTCTGGGCATCGCAATTCGGGGCCGACAAGTCGATCATCGGACACACCATTCATCTGAGCGGCGAACTGTACACCGTCATCGGCGTGATGGGGCCTCAGTTCCGTTTCCCCGTCGGCAGATCAACCAATGGCATCTGGACCACGGTTGCCTTTGACGACGATCCGAGCGATCCGAACAACATTCTTCGCAATCGCGGAGCGCACTTCCTGAACGTGTTGGGACGGTTGAAACCCGGCAGATCCGTCGCAGAGGCGACTCAAGATCTCAAGTCCATCGCCGTGAACCTCGCAAAGGAATACCCGAACACAAACACGCGGCATGACTCCGCTGTTGCGCTGCCTCAAATTGGCGCTATGCTCGGCGACACGCGGACGGCCCTGCTGGTTGTGCTCGGGTCCGTCGCCTTGGTGCTTCTGATCGCCTGCGGCAACATCGCAAACCTCTTGCTGGCTCGCATGCGCGAGCGCCAGCGCGAGATTGCGTTGCGTTCGGCTCTGGGCGCCGGCAAGCGGCGGATCGTCCGTCAACTGCTGGCCGAGAGCCTCGTACTCAGCATCTGTGGCGGCCTGGCCGGTTGCGGTCTCGCCTATCTCTGCACTCCCGCAATCCTCTCCCTCATTGGCGACAGCGTTCCCCGGGCCGCCGATGCCGGAGTCGATCTTCGCGTGCTGGCGTTTGCTGTAATCCTCTCATGCGTTGCCGGAATCATCTTCGGTGTAATCCCTGCCCTGGCGGGCGCACGCACGGACCTTGTCTCGACTCTCAAGCAAGGCGGCAAGAGCGAGATCTTTGGCCGCGATTGGCTGCGCTCCTCTTTGATCGTTGGTCAGGTTGCCCTGGGGCTCGTTTTGACCGCGGCCGCCGGTTTGCTCATCACCAGCTTCAATCGGCTGCTGCACACTGACCAAGGTTTCAATCCTCATCGCTTGACGACTTTGTTCTTCGATCTGCCCGACACCCGTTACAAAGACACGCGGCCGCAGTTCTACCGGGAATATTTCGAGAAAGTGCGAGCCCTCCCAGGGGTCGAATCAGCCGCCGGAGTCATGATTCTGCCGATGTCGAACGACGGAATCACCCTCAGCTTTGAAAATCCAGAACATCCGGTGCCCGAAAGTCAGCGGCCGAGCGCAAATATGACACCCGCCACGCCGCAATACTTCAGCACCATGCAGATGAGTTTTCTTGCGGGCCGTGATTTCTCGGAGAGCGACGACATGCGGTCCGCGCAAGTGATGATCATCAACCGCGCGTTTGCCGACAATTACTTCCCCGGGGAGCAGCCGATTGGCAAGAAACTCAAACCGGGCGCCGGCAATGGCCAGCCCGGCGGCCCGCCGTGGCGGGAGATCGTTGGAGTCGTGGGCAATATCAGGCTTGGCGCTACCGATCGCGAACTGGAACCTGCAATGTACATGCCTGCTAGCCAGCTCGGCAACTGGTGTTGCCTGAGCACAGTCGTTCGCACTTCGATCGACACAACCAGCATGGCCGCCAGTATTCAGCGAATCGTGTTCTCCCTGGATAAGGATGTTCCCATCACCCGCATTCGATCGATGGATGAACTCATCTATTTGCAGCTCTCGCAACCGCGCTTTGCCATGGTTCTGCTGGGAACATTCGCCGGACTTGCGTTAGTGCTCACGATCGTGGGCCTGTATGGCGTGATGATGTATTCCGTGACGCGCCGCACGCGGGAAATCGGCGTCCGCATGGCGCTAGGTGCACGCCGCGCAGACATGCTCGCTATGGTGCTGCGCGATGCTGGACTCCTGCTGGCCATTGGAATCGCGATGGGAATCGCGGCATCGCTGGCCTCAGCATCAGTCTTACAAAGCATGCTCTACGGTGTCGGCTCGCGTGATCCGTGGGTAATTTCGGCGGTTTGCTCTGCGGTTGCGATTGTCGGTTTACTGGCCGCCGCGCTTCCGGCGCAGCGTGCCGCCAAGGTCGATCCGATGGTGGCCTTGCGCTACGAATAGGAACAAACCATGCATAAAGTGATTCAGGACTTTCGTTACGCTCTTCGCCGCCTTCGCAAGAGCCCGGGATTCGCGGCAGTTGCCGTGATCACGCTGGCTGTGGGAATCGGGGCCAACACCGCAATGTTCTCCGTGATGCACGCGGTCTTGCTCAAACCCCTTGCCATCAAAGACCCGTCGCGGGTGATGTTTGTGCAAGAGCGCATGCGGGACAATGAGGGCGGTCTCTCTGTCGGGAACTTCTCCGACATGCGCCGGCAGAGCAGCACATTCGACAGCCTGGGCGCGTCCGCCAATGCCGGGTTCAATCTCACCGCGATACGGGAAGAACCAGAGCGCGTTGGCGGCGAAATTGTCACCGCGAGCTACTTCACGACCTTAGGCGTCCAACCCGTCGCCGGTCGCGTATTCACCGGTGAGGAAGACCAACCCGGTAACTCCCAGGTCGTCGTGCTCAGCGAACGCCGATGGCAGAAACAGTTCCATGCCGAAAAGTCAGCGATCGGACGGACTCTCCATATCAACGGCCAGCCGTACACGATACTCGGGGTCATGCCCAGAACGTTTGATCCGCTGCTCCAAGACAGCGAACTATGGGTTCCAGCAGCCTTCACAGCGCAACAAATTGCGAATCACGATCTGCACTATCTCAGCGTTGTTGGCCGACTCAAACCCGGAGTATCACTCGCCGCAGCCCAGTCGGAATTGCATTTAATCTCCCAGAGACTCGCCCAGCAATTTCCCATGGACGACAAAGAGGTGAGCCTTCGCGCGATCCCGCTCACCACCGCGTTGCTGGGCGACCAGAAATTGACAATGGGCTTATTGCTCGCCGCCGTTGGATTTCTGCTGCTGATCGCCTGCGCCAATATTGCCAACTTGCAACTGTCGCGTTCACAAGCCCGCAAGAAAGAAATGGCAGTGCGCGCTGCGCTCGGAGCCTCGGCAGGTCGGATCGTCACCCAGTTGCTGGTCGAGAGCGTGGTTCTAGCAACCGCTAGCGGCGCCCTCGGCATTCTGTTGGCCTATGGAGGCGTTGCCTGGATCGTGGCGAAAGGCCCCTCTGAGGTTCCGCGGCTCAACCAGTCCAGCGTGAATGCCACGGCTCTGGTGTTCACTGCTGCCGTGACACTGCTCGCAAGTTTTCTATTTGGACTTGCGCCGGCGTTGCGCTCCGCTTCGCCACGTCTGGTCGATGCCATCAAAGCAGGCGCCGGCACTTCCAGCGGCAGCCGCGATCGTGTGCAAAGCATCCTTGTCGTGGGTGAGATTGCTCTTGCACTTATGCTGATGGCCGGCGCGGGGCTGCTGATCCGCAGCGCATTGGCCGTTTTGCGCGAAGATCCCGGTTTCGAGGCGTCCAACTTAATCGTGGGACACGTCGCCCTTCCGGACGCCGGATATCACGATCCGACCCTGGCGCGACAGACCTTCGAACATATCGTCGAGGCGGGAGCTGCTTTGCCCGGCGTGCAATCGGCGGCAGTCGTTTCCCGAGCCCCTCTTGCCGGTGGATGGAGCGGCAACGGTCTCATTGCGGAGGGTCGTCCCATTGATCCCACAAGCAGGGTCATGGCGATATCGCAATTCGTGTCGCCCGGCTATCTAGGGACCGCACGTATCCCTCTGAAAACCGGCCGGGACTTTACTCCGCAAGACACGCGTGACAAACCAAAAATCACATTGATCAACGAAACGCTCGCACGCACGATGTGGCCCGGCCAAAACCCAATAGGGAAACGCTTCGCGTGCTGTGAAGACGGCCCCGGAGGAAGAACCGATCCCGTATGGCATGAGGTTGTCGGCGTCGTGGGAGATGTCCGTGCCCAGAGCCTCGACCGCGATATACCTCCCGAGTTCTATCTGCCGATTGCGCAGATGCCGCCCGGCGCATGGGACTGGCTGGGCCGGACCATGGATGTAGTCGTGCGAACGCGTGGCAATGCATTTCCTGTCAACGAACTGCGATCAACGGTCGCCTCAATCGCACCGGGAGTGCCCATCGACCAACTGTCCACCATGCAGCAGAAAATTGGCGAATCTCTTGCGGAGTCTCACTTCGACACGTTTCTGCTATCCACGTTTGCGGGGATCGCGCTTCTGCTGTCGTCGGTCGGCACATACGGAGTTCTGTCGCACTTCTTTGGGCAGCGCACCCGCGATCTCGGACTTCGCATGGCGCTGGGCGCCACCCAGACGCAGATTGCACGCGAAGTTCTTGTTTGGGGCCTGCGCCTCATCACAGCCGGAATAATTCTTGGAGTTGCGGCTGCATTGGCGTGCGCGCACTTGCTCTCCTCGATGCTCTATGGTGTCCGCTCCACCGACACACTTGCATTTGTGCTTGCTTCAGTCGTGCTCGCTTCGGTCGCATTATTTGCCTGCTGCATGCCGGCACGCCGGGCGATGAAAGTCGATCCAATGGTCGCGTTGCGCTACGAATAGAACTGGGAGAAAAGGAATGATTCAACTGAAAAATCTGGAACGAAGTTATAAAACGCCGGCCGGGCAGACTTGGGTCCTGCGCCGCATCAATATGGATATTCGCGAAGGCGAATTCATCACCATCATGGGACCCTCGGGCGCCGGGAAATCTTCTTTGTTAAATGTCCTGGCGCTGCTCGACGACAGTTGGGAGGGTGAATACTGGTACGGCGAGCAGCCAGTCCACGAATTGAAGCGCAAACAACGCGCCGATCTCGCCAAGCGCAAAATCGGCATGGTCTTTCAGAGTTATCACCTGCTCGACGATCTTACGGTGCAGGAAAACATCGACCTGCCCCTCTCTTATAAAGACATTCCGCGCAAGGAGCGGCAAGGCCTGGTGGCCGACACGCTCGATCGTTTTCAAATCGTAGGCAAGAAAGATCTATTCCCCAGTCAACTTTCTGGCGGCCAGCAGCAACTCGTGGGGATCGCCCGCGCGGTCATTCACAAACCTTCCCTGCTGCTCGCCGACGAACCGACCGGCAATCTTCATTCCGGACAAGCAAAGGAAATCATGGAGCTATTTCGCGATCTGAACCAGCAAGGCACAACCATCGTGCAGGTCACCCACTCCGAGACCAATGCCAGTTATGGCAGCCGCACCATTCAACTGCGAGACGGATGGCTTGTCGGCGACACGGCGAATCCTTCCCTCTCTCAGCCCACGGAGGTCAGCGCATCGTGAACCCGTTCGCCTCAATCGCTCAAAAGTCCGGCGCTGTCTTCATTTCTTTTGTTCTCGGCACGAGCCTATTGGCGCAGACGCCTTCTTCTTCGCAGTCTTCCATCACTCCCGAAAATCCGACGCCTCAACCCGCGCAGCGGCTGCAATTCGAGATGCCGAAGTCGCACAGTCCCATCGGCGCTTATTCTCCCGACACCGTTCCTGAGCCTGTCTTGGCAAACTCATCGCGCCTCGATCAGGTCATCCGCGACGGAAAGATCTATATTTCATTGAAAGACGCCATCGACCTCGCGCTCGAGAACAATCTTGACCTGGCGATCGCACGCTACAACTTGCCCATCGCGAATACCGATATTGTGCGCACGCAAGCCGGCGGATTTTTCCGCGGAGTCAATGCTGGCGTGGTCCAAGGCACACCCGGCGGTGGCGTAGGCGGGCTGGGCACCGGAGCTCCAGGAGCCGGGGCAGGCGGCACGACGAGCGGTGCAGGCGGCGCTGGTGCCGGAGCATCAGGTCTGGTGCAGTCCACTCTCGGGATTGGGACCCCTGTCAACTCTTACGACCCGGCCATCAACGCGAATCTTGGTGTCGAACACCAGACTCTTCCCCTCTCCAATCTGAAGCTAAATGGCGTGCCCACGTTGCAGAACAATACCGCCCAATTTAATTTCAACTACACGCAGTCATTTCCCACCGGGACCACCGTTTCGTTCTTGTTCCAGAATTTTCGCCAAACGACCAATAGTATTTTCACGAATCTCTCGCCTGTTCTGAACTCCTACTATCGCGTGGAATTTCAGCAGCCGCTCTTGGCCGGATTCGGCTTCGGTCCGAACCTGCGGTACCTGCGCATCGCGCGCAACAACAAAAAGATTTCCGACATCGCATTCAAAGACCAGGTCACGGCCACAGTGACGCAAGTCGAAAACATTTACTGGGACCTTGTCAGCGCCTACGAACAAACGCAAGTCAACGAGCAATCCTCCGCTTTTGCTCGTCAGACCCTGGAAAATACGAAAAAGCAGCTCGAGCTTCAGGCCGTGCCCGAGATGGACGTAGTTCGTGCCGAGGCGGAAGTTTCCAAGCGCGAGCAGGACTTGACCGTGGCCCGCACCAGCCTTCAGCTTCAAGAGACTCTGATGAAGAACGCTATCACCAAGAGTCTTGACGACCCTACTCTGGAGGCTATGCCTGTCGTGCCTACCGATCGGATGGAGTCGGTGCAGATTGCCGCTGCAACCCCGATCCAGGACTTGATCGGAACAGCACTGCGCGATCGCCCCGAGTTACGGGAGTCTGACGTCGACCTCGTGAATCGTCGTATCAGCCGCAGTGCGGCCCGCAATGAATTGTTGCCGTCCTTATCCGCCGTCGCTTTCTATGGCGGAACTGGATTAGGCGGCATGCTGAATCCGGTGTTCTTTCCGCCCGGAACGAACGCTTCGAGCGTGCCCACAGATTGGGGAGGTACACTCCAGAACGCATTCAACGGCACCGCTCCCGATTACTATGTCGGTCTGAACTTGAATATTCCCATCCGGAATCGAGTCGCCAAAGCCGACCAGTACCGCTCGGAGCTGGAATACCGTCAGGCGGAGCTTCGCCTTGAGCAATTGAAAAAGCAGGTTCGCATCGAGGTACGCAACGCGCAGTTTGCACTCGACCAGACCGGGGCCAGAGTGGAGGCAGCTCGCAAGGCAAGAGACCTCGCCCAGCGCACCTTCGACATCACCAAGAAGGAGCAGGAACTAGGAGCCGGATCGATCTACCAGACTCTTTCCGCCCAGCGCGATCTAGCGCTGGCCCAACTGGATCTTGTCAGCGCCATCACCATCCATGAAAAAGCCAGGGTGGAGTTGGACCGCGCCACCGGCACGACTTTGGAACATAATGGCATACTGATTCAGGATGCCATTTCTGGCGTGGTTTCGAGCCCCGCACACTAAACGACATGCCAACCTCGGTGAAAACTGGAGAAATTGACCTGCAGCCGTTCCGCCCCGATACGGCCGCGCCCGTACGCGTCCTAGCCGCTGACGATCAGGAACATATTCTTGAGGCTCTCGATTTATTATTGCGTCCGCACGGATACCGTGTCGACAAAGTGCGCTCGCCCGCCGCCGTACGTGAGGCGATCGCCAGCAATTCCTACGACATCATTCTTGTGGACCTGAATTACACGCGCGACACCACTTCGGGCCAGGAAGGCCTAGATCTGCTCTCGCAGGTTGTGGCCGCGGATGCCACGGTTCCTGTCATCGTCATGACAGCGTGGGGGAATGTCGAACTGGCAGTCGAAGCCATGCGCCGCGGCGCTCGCGATTTCGTGCAGAAGCCATGGGAGAACGAGCGACTGGTTGCCATTCTACGCACTCAGGTTGAACTGCATCGTGCCCTGCGCCATGCCGCGCGCCTAGAGGCTGAAAACCGCCTCTTGCGCGCCGAAGGACGCCCCGAATTCATCGCGACCTCGCCCGCGATGCAGCCGGTGCTTGAAACCATCGCCCGCGTCGGCCCTTCCGACGCGAATGTTCTGATCACTGGCGAGCATGGCACCGGAAAAGAAGTCGTCGCGCAAACCTTGCACGCTCTCTCTGCCCGAGCTTCTCGCGCCCTTGTGGCCGTGAATACAGGCGCGATTCCCGACGGCGTTTTTGAAAGCGAATTATTCGGACACGTTAAGGGAGCGTTCACCGACGCGCGCACCGACCGCATCGGCCGCTTCGAACTGGCGGACGGCGGCACGATCTTCCTCGACGAAATCGGCAACGTTCCTCTGCGCCAGCAGGCCAAGTTATTGCGTGTCCTCGAATCGGGCGAGATTGAGCGTGTCGGATCATCGCGCTCGCGCAAAGTCAGCGTCCGCGTATTGTCCGCCACAAATACGGACCTCGCCGCGGCCTGCGCCTCAGGTCAGTTCCGCGAGGATCTCTTGTTCCGCCTCAATACTGTGGAGATCCACGTTCCAGCCCTGCGTGAGCGCCGCGAGGATATTCCTGTACTGGCTGCGCATTTCCTTTCGCGCTATGCATCCCGCTACCGCCGCCCGGTCCAAAGGTTCGACCCATCTGCTCTGCAGGCATTGCAGCAGTACTCGTGGCCGGGCAACGTGCGAGAACTCGAGCACACCATTGAACGTGCACTCCTTATGTGCCGAACCTCGGAGATTCAGCCTGCGGATCTTTCGCTGAGTTCGCAGCGCGGCGCACAAACCCAAAACCTCGAAGATCTCAGCCTGGAGGCCGTCGAGGCCGTGCTGGTCCGCAAAGCCCTGCAACGCTTTCAGGGCAATGTCAGCCAGGCGGCCGAAGCGCTGGGGCTGAGCCGCGGCGCCCTCTATCGACGCATGGAGAAATATGGGGTCTAGCTCCACCGGACCGAAACCGTTACGCCCGCGCAAACGCAGTCGCCGCCTCTCCTACGAAACCCGGATTAGCCTCTATTCATTTTTCGTCGGGCTTCCCGCACTCGTCGTCAGCATCGTGTTGGTCTGGATGCAGCCTTGGACAACCGAATCGCGCCTGGGCCTCATTGGCGCCGTTTTGTTCGTCTGGTGGCTCATTGCGCTAGCCCTGCAAGAGCAAACTACGCGTCCGCTGCAGACGCTCGCCAACGTAATCGGCTCTCTTCGCGAAGAGGACTATTCCTTCCGCGCGCGCAACGCTGTCCCTGAGGACGCCCTTGGCGAGCTCTCTCTGGAAGTCAACGCCCTCGCCGACATGCTCTCGGACCAAAAAGTACGCACGATTGAGGCCACCGCACTCTTACAGCGCGTAGTTGACGAGATCGACGCGCCCTTATTCGCATTCGATCCCAAGTCCGCCCTGGTGCTGGTGAATCCCGCCGGGGAGCATCTTCTGCGGCACCTGAAAGGACGTTTGCTTGGCCGCAGTGCAACCGAACTTAAGCTGCAAAAGTTTCTGAGTGCCGACAACGAAAGCGTCGTCGAACTCGATCTCAGCGGTTCGCAGGCACGCTGGCTCTTACGCCGAAGCTCATTCCGCCAGCATGGGGTTCCCCATACTTTGATCGTTCTCTCTGACGTCAGCCGCGCGCTGCGTGAGGAAGAGCGGCGCGCCTGGCAAAGGCTGATTCGCGTGCTTGGTCACGAGTTGAGCAATTCGCTCGCGCCCATCAAATCGATTGCAGGCAGCCTCAGCTATCGCGTCTCATCTACCGCGATGGAGTCTGATGTGCGCAACGATCTCCAGCGCGGACTGGAGATCATCGAAGCGCGCACCGCTTCCCTGCACCGCTTCCTCGAAGCGTACCGTCGCCTGGCGCAGATGCCGATGCCTGCGCTGCGCGAGGTTCACATCGCCCCTCTCATCGCCCGTGCCGCAGGCCTGGAAACACGACTCAAGGTAAGTGTTCTCCCCGGTCCTGACGTGGCTTTTCAAGCCGATCCCGATCAACTCGAGCAAATGCTCATCAATCTTGTCCGCAATGCCGCCGATGCAGTCCTTGAAATCTCATCTCCTCACTCGGATAGCCAGCAAAAGTCGCTGTCGAATTCACCCGAAAATGTCGAGGTGCACTGGGAGGCCGACGCCCGGGACGTGATCCTCACCATCGACGACAACGGCCCGGGCTTGATGAACCCGTCCAATGTGTTCACCCCTTTCTATACGACTAAGCCGAATGGCAGCGGTGTGGGGCTCGTCCTCTCGCGGCAAATCGCAGAGGCCCACGGCGGAAGAATCGAGATTGGCAATCGAGTAGGCGTTCGCGGTTGTTCCGTGAAGGTCGTCCTGCCTCGTTCGCCCTCAGCTGTTGCGCAAGCTCCTCGTAATCTATGAGATGGTGCACTCAAGGCAGCCGAGACCACCCGCTTTACAAATGGCTTCCGGTAACCGTCTACGGTCATTCCTGTATTTGGGAACGTCCCAGTTCTTCCTGCCTAGCGGAGGATGTGCGAAAGAATGAGCCGGGCCATCATTCACTCTGCGAAAAGACACCGAAATTACTTGGATTCCGCCACCCAGATGGAGTATCTTTCCCGGATTGAAAATTCGGCTGAGGCCGGTTTTCATCAAACCCGTCCCGTGGGGGAGATCGGTCACACGATGGAAGTTCCCTGGCTTCCGTGATCGGTGCAATGGAAGTAAGGCCTCACCCGTTCGAGAGGACTCCAGCCGTGAACCGTTCTCTTACCTTGTCCGTCTTGTTCGCACTCTTACTGTCGCCTGCTATCGCGTTCGCACATCGCATCCCGCGCGTCGCGGATGTGAAACCGTCCGCAATCTTGCCCACCACTACCTCCGAAGATCCTTCGGCGGCGGTTGCTTCGGAATTTCCGATTCCAGGCCCGCTGCGCTCATTTCTGCGCATGGCGGGAATCAGCCAGAAGGTCAGACCAGAAGAAGTCCTGCCTTTGCTGGGCAGGAACGTATTCACCGAGGGCTACGAAGGATCTCACCTCACAGAGTTTCTCGTCCTTCTAAGGCGGTATGTCGTGCAGGCCCGCGAATTGTCGACTCTCGCTTCGCAGGAGGGCATGGTGCTCCGCGTGTCGAATTGCGACGATGCAAAACCACTTCTGCGGATTCTTGGATATCGAATCAAAGGAGAATGCGGTCATCCCGACGCATCCTTGCAGACGGAGGATCCGGAGCGGGCCTTTCTCTCCATTGATTCCGGATTCCCTATTCCTGATCTCGAGCAAGCGCTGCAAAGCGGTAAGGCGTTCGAGTATCCCTACCCCTCGACTCCCGTGCCCGTGATCTTCGCGGAGAGCGACTGGACCAAGGCCAGCAAGAAAAACTACGTGGAGCTCAGCAAGGATTTGCTCGACACTCTGCTGAACGATCCTGCGATGGCGCAGCTGTACTGGGCTCTCTCGAGACTCGACTCGGAAACCTCGCAACTGCTGACCCAGACGATCGGAATTCCGAAGCTATTACCGTATGCCGCCGTCCTTGACTTTTACGGGCAAGAGTTCGTCGTTGATTCCGGAAAAATAAAGGTGCCCGGAGGAACCGCTGCCGAGGCTGCATGGAAGGATCTCGTGGGAGAAAGTCCATCCTCCCCCGCCGTGTTCATTCAGAAGCTCTTAGCAAAAGATAACGGCTGGATGGCAGCCTATTTTGATGTACTGTCGCGGGCAGGGCGAAGCCAGCAGGAATACTTCACAGATCCACGCCGGCTGCGTTTTCTTTACAACGGAGTTCGCTGGGCCGATGAATCCGGCAGCTCTACGCATGCCGCCTTCCGTCCCGCACCCGGCATGCTGCTTCTGGCCACCAGACTTCAGTTCGATGATTCCGGTCAGCCACTCATTCCGGGGGATCTAAAGGTCTGGCACCAAATACTCCATCAGCGGCACAACGCCGCCTGTATCCGCAGATGGATGCGGCAGAATGGCAAACTGAACAGACCGGAAGATCTTCTCCAGGCGTTGATGGCGCTCTCCCGTTACCCTTCGGACACCACACCTCTGCAACTCTACATGACTCTCACTGAGATCGATAGCAGAAGACCAGTCGGCCATCGCTTGTCGCCGGAGACAGTGACCTTGCTGGCGCGCAAATTCAATGACTTTGGCGATCAATACCGTATGTTCGCTGAGTTCCCGGAACTAAGCGATGATTCGATCTCCTTGTTTTTCGATGTCACACGAGCGCTCGACAACGTTCCAACATCCTTTCGCGGCAACGCTTGTGGAATTTTTCAAGCCAACCTGGGTCTTTGGCAGATCCTCGCGCGCCAGGGACAAATTTCAGCTTCTCACTTGAACGACTCCTGGAAGCGAGTGATCCAGCCCTTCAGCGGAGTCCGCTCGGCAGATCAGCTTTACGACGCGGGGAAAACTTCATTGACTGAGATCTTCCGCTTTGCTGGCAAGCCGCGCGCCTCGCAGGATGAAATCATCGAATTGCTCGCCGGACCCCCGCAGACTACCCCCGAAGGGATGCTGATGCATCGTGAGGTCGCCAATCGCATCCGCTCAGTCCTCGACGATCAGCGGTTGGTTTCCCTCGACACAATTCTCGCGGTGGGAGACGGCTTGTTAGCCAAGTCCCGCGGCTCGCGTCCAGAGGAATACGTTGTCCTGTTGGCCGCACAGACACAGGAATTCGAGATGCCACGGCCCATCTTCACCAGCGGTGAGCGAACCGAGTGGGCCGCTGGAATTTACAACAACCATCACACCGATGCGGAGATGAGAAGCAATTTGCCAAGGCTTCTGAAAGCCCCGACTGTATCGCGCTCCGAAATCGACGATGCGCGTGGCGAGTTGGCTTCTTTCCTTCGAGATACTCTCGTCGGATTGAACTATGCCTATTACGAGCCGCCGGGAGCCCAGGCTCTTCACAACAATCCGCTGCTCGTGCGCTCCCACGATTTTCTGGGAGAGACCGTTGGCGGTATTCCCTCATTCTGGCAACAGCCGGAAATCCTCGGTGAAGGTTCGCCTGCGGGCGGCGGCGCCCATTTCGTCGGATCGCTCGCAGATCTTCCCTTTGCCTTGGGAGAGATGGAACAGGACTTCAATTCGCCAGAGAGTGTTCAGGCGCTTATCTTGGAGGAAATGACGCCGCAGCTATTCACCAATGCGGTCGTGCCCCGGTGGTGGAACGTGAGTCCTCTGGAACTTCACGCAGTTGCGCTGTATCAGCGGGCAGGAGAAGAACTGCTGGCTGCGTCATCGAACGATGAAGCGCTCCGCGACAAAGTAATCTCACTTTTGTCAGCGCGAGTGCTCCCGCGGAAGATGCGCCAGATCAGCAATGCTCTGCGGAACGGCCATGTATCCGATGTGATTCCCAACATGATGCCGGCCGACACCTTCTATCTCGCGGCGGAGTACCTCGGGGCTAATCCGCAACAAAATGCTCCATTTGGAACCGCAACTCAGGAACTGCAGGAGATCCTTCGCCAGCATCCGGACGAGGTCAACTGGAACCGCCTGTCGCACGATTTTGGCACGCCGCATCCCAGCATTCTGCAAACCTATAGCTCCGAGTTGTTGAATGTTGGACCGATGCCGGCGTTTTCTGGGGTATCGAGCCGCTTCCTGGCGGAGTCCTGCGATTCACCCAATCTATACTGGGCTCGGCTTGTCGACGAGGCTCGCCTTTCCCCCGTCATGTTGAATCACCTCGCTCCCGTATTCACCAGGATGATGGTGGAAAAGATTTTCGCCACAGATTTTGAAGACTGGCCCGCGCTTCTTCGGGCGATGCATGAAGTAGGAGCGGAATTCCAGCAAGGCAAAGTAACCCTGCCTGCTTCCGTCAGCGCAATTGGAGTCAAGTAATAAGGACTGTAATCATGACAAATAAATCCCGTTCACGGATTACGCTTTCTGTGCTCTTGATGCTTGGACTGAGAGTACATACGAAAGCCCAGGAGAATCCCGATATCCACGTTGTCGTCAATATGGTCCAACTCAATGTCGCCGTGACAGACAAGAAAGGAAACTACGTAACCGGGCTCAAGCCCAGCGACTTCACCATCCTCGAAGATGGAATTCTGGAAAGGACCGCGACCTTTGCGGAGGGAAATGGACCAGCCCGCAGGATTGGCGTGATCGAAGAGCCAGTTCCGTCCGCTGGACCTTCCGACAACGCACCTGCCGGCGGCACTGACTCCGGCCAGCCTCCGACACTCGACTCTCTCGTGAACGGTGCAAACGTCTTCGTCCTGTTCGATACCAGTGACTACATGTACCGTGGTTTCGTCTTTGCGCAGGATGCCATCAGCGAATTTATCCGTTCGCTCGAAACGGCCGACAAGATAGCCTTCTATTCTTACAGCCGCGATTTATCTCGCGTGGCCGCTCTTACCGCGGACCGTTCGCAACTCTTGCGTGCCGTCCGTTCCACGGTCGCCGGAGACCAGGCAGCCCTTTACAATGCCCTGCTTCTCACGCTGAAAGATGCTGCGCAAAATACGGGCCGCAAAGTCGTGGTGGTATTTTCCAACGGGCCCGATAACTCCAGCGTGGTGCCGCCCGAGGACGTCGCCGAATTCGCTCAGTCGGCTGGCGTATCCATCTATATGATCAGTACCCAGCAAGCCCGGCTGGAGCCGGTGTCCACCGCGGTGTTCGATCGCATGACGGCGGCGACTGGCGGCAAAGCCTATTTCGCCAGAAATTGGAAGGATGAGCACATGGCGTTCGCGTCGATTCGCGATGACCTGGCACATCTCTACTCACTCAGCTATTACCCCAAAGCGAATCCCAACCAGGGGTGGCGGACAATCACCGTCAAACTCGCAGGCGATCAGATGAAGAAGTACAAAGTCCGGACGCGCAACGGATATCGCCCTCAGCCAACCCGGTTTTCCGGTGAACCCAAAGTGACTGCGTCGAGTTCGATGCCTCAGTAGCCGCGCGACATACCGCAGTCGAGAATAAGACGCAAGGTGCTTCGACACCCCGAACAGAGTCGAGAATCTCGACTCTCAAAGCTTCAGTGCTGTGCGTCACAGTTTCTCTCGGCCTGCTTCCCGGCGAACCGGGCTTGAATCCATGAGATTTGATCGCGGACCGAGTCCCCGAAAACCGTGAGCGAGTCGGATGAGTGGTAACGTTGCACTTCCACACGGTCTCCTTGCTTGCACATGCGCGCGACTACCTGGCCTGTCGTCTGGGCCGGAATTGTGGGATTGAGTTCACCAACGATCACCAAGATTGCCGCCTGTGCCGGCTGCTGCCCAAGAGCGTTCTGCCCATAATACTGTTTCACGAACTTATTGCTTGCCCAGTTCGATTTCAGCATCTCGGAGGAGGATATCTCCGCACTGCGCGGCTCACCGCAGGATTGGTCGACGTTGGAATAGAGCGATAGTCCTTTGTCGGTGAGGATCTCCTTCGGATCGAACTCAGGGAAGACGGTCTTGATGCCGTAGGCCAGAAACAAGGGAGACTCACAGAAAGTTGCCGGACTCGAGGAGTTATAACGGCCTTGAGGATCATCCAGGCCCGATATGACAACGCTGCCCAGATAATTCGCGTCACGAAGTTCCCGCTCGCGCTCGTCTACTGCCACAGCGACGCTGCCGCCCTCTGCTGTTCCGACTGCAACCCATTTTGCACTCAAGCCCGGAACCGCGGCCCGCGCGGCTGGCACGGAGTCAATTACATTGATTGCGTTGGACTGGGCGTCGGCAAAAGCGTTGCGGCTGGCCGCGCCGAGACCTGCGTAGTCTGTCGCGACAACCGCGTACCCGAGCTTGACGTACATCGCGAGGAACGGCCCGTGCTGCAGATTTCTGGCCAGCGACGGAGCACACTGGCGAGCCACGCCGTTGGCGGCGTGTGCCCAGGCAATTACAGGCCAACCTCCTGCGGGGGCTTTCCCATAGGGATACAGAACTACTCCTGAAACTGGGACATGGTGGTTGTCCGCCGAGCGCGAATGATAGAGGATGCGAACTGCAATCACGTCTTCCGGGAGATAGTACTCGTCAAACTGACGGGATCTGATGAGCTCGCCCGGCTTGCCTGCGGCGAGATTCGTGGTGTCGTAGAACTTAGTGATAGGAAGAGTATGGAGGCTTCTTCGGACTTCCTGCGGAGATTCGTTCCTGGCTTGCGGGCGCGCGGCTTGAGGGTGCAGGAAGGGCGTAAGACTTACAGCCAGAAACGCGCGGAGGGCGATTGGCTTGAACACGTGCAGTGGAGCGTCTTGCGCGGGATCAGGACTTGTAGACCATCATCATCGCAAGCACGACTGGCAGATAGAGCACCGACGCGTGGACGACTTTGCGCGCCAGAACCGTGGAGGTGGACTTCATCAGATTGGCGACGTGGTAGAGCATGTACATACCAGCCAGCGCGACTGCCAACATATAAATGGGGCCGCCGCGTCCCGCGAAAGGCAGCATTGTCGCTAACACCAGGATGCCGGTGAAACCGAGAATCTCGGCGCGGGTGAAGCGGGAATCCAGATCAAACCTTGGCAGCATGCGGTACCCCGCCCGGGCGTAGTCGTCGCGATACATCAGCGCGATCGCGAGGAAGTGCGGGAACTGCCATAGAAAGAGGATGCCGAACAGGAACCAGGCATTGCGGTTGATGCTGGCCGAGGCGCCGGCCCATCCGATTAAGGTCGGCATTGCGCCCGGGAACGCGCCGAGCAATGTGCAAAGCGGCGTCGTGCGCTTGAGAGGCGTGTAGATGAGCAGGTACGACAGCAGGGTTGAGACCGCCAGAAGCGCTGCCAGTCCGTTGACGGCGAGGGCGAGGTAAAGTCCGCCGGCTGCGCTCAGCAGGATGCCGAACCAGAACGCTTCGCGCGCGCTCAGGCGCCCTGCGGGAAGCGGGCGGGATGCGGTGCGGCGCATCTGGCCGTCCCAAACACGTTCGACCCATTGATTCAGGGTGGCGGTGCCGCTGGCTACGAGCAAGGTTCCGGCTAGCGTGTTAAGCAGCCCGACAACATGCATCGGTCCTCGGGAAGCGATGTAGTATCCCGCCGATGTGGTCATCAGGATCAGCAGGTTTACCTCAGGCTTGGTGAGGGTGTAGTAATCCCGGAGCTTGGACTTGAGTACTTGCAGAGATGAAAGATTCCCCATCACGTATGTGGTCGCCATTTTACCAGTCCTGGCCGGATTCCACACCCTCATCGATGTGCCTGACCTGCTTGTTTTTGCGACGGACAACGAAAATCATGCCGACGGTTCCAAGCGTGGGCGGAATAATCAGCACCAGGATTCCGCTCTTCAGTGCCTGGATCATCTTCGCCCCAGACGAAGCCGCTTGAGTGTAACAGAGAGCGCAACTTTGAGAAAAGGCCGCGGGAGCCGCTGCCAGCAGCAGAAGGGCGAATATAGAGCCGAGGCAGAGAACTCGTCGGTGCTGTGCGAAAGTTTGCCTCACTTTGCCCACGGGACACCATTTATCAAGCGGAAACTGTCGGTCCATCCGTATTGCATGGCCAACAAAACAAAGACGTTGAAAATTACGACGAACCAGAGCAGCCCGCGATTCTCGGACAGATGCATAAAGAAAAGAAGGCCCAGCGTGCCCTCAACAAGGGCCAGGAAGAGCATGCGGGCGAACATCTGGGACGGCGAAATGTTCGAGTAGGCGATAACGAACTGGAGGGCCGCAATCGCGAGGATGACTACGTAAACCACCACGTACTTCTTGACGTTGCTGACGTGTCCTTCCGCCATAGTCTTTGCTCCGAGTCTCACCTAGTGTTTGAGGTTGAGAAGATAAACCAGCGGCACGACGAACATCCAAACCAGATCGACGAAGTGCCAGTAGAGACCGGTGATCTCGAGGTCGTCGGCATTGTAGCGGCCGCCTTGATAACGCAGACCCACAGCGACCAAGGCAATCACGCCGCCGGTCACGTGGAGAAGGTGTAGGCCGGTGATGCTGAAGAAGGATGCGCCGAACAGCCCCGTGCCCCAGGGATTTTTGAACAACGTCATGCCCTGGCCGATCAACTCCAGCCATTCGCGGACATGGAGAAGAGCGAACAGAGCGCCGAAGGCGGCGGTGATAAAGGTCCAGCGCAGGGCTTTCGCTTTGTCGCCCATTTTGGCTGCATCGATGCCGAATAGCATGGTCAGACTGCTGGTGACCAGGATCAGGGTCATAACGGCGACATTGGTGATGCTCTCGAACGGCCTGGGCCAATCCGGAGTGGCGTTGCGGAGAAACCCGTAGGCGACAAGGCAGCCAGCGAAGGTCGCGGTGTCGGCGATGATGAACAGCCACATTGCCATTTTCTTGGCGGGAATGGAAAACGCGGGCTTCTCCATGGCAGCGGAGTGTCCCGCAGGCGAATGTCCCGGCAACGTCATCTCGGCTTGGCTCACGGCGCCTCCTAGTCGGTGAAAGTGCTACAGCTTCATCCACAGCAGAACGAGCAGATAGATCCAAAGCCCGTCCATGAAATGCCAGTAGTGCGAAGTTGCATTCAGCGTGCTCTTGCGAAGGGTTCCATTGTTGAGTTTGAAAACAACCCGTACCAATCCGCCTAGTCCTCCGGTGACGTGCAGAGCGTGGATCACGGTCAGCACATAGAAAAACGAACTGTTGGGATTGGTAGCGAGATACAGCCCTTGCGCCCGCAGTTGCATCCAGGCGACGTATTGACCGACAACGAAGAGCAGCCCCAGAGCCAGCGTGACGTAGAGCCAAAGCGTGGGCTTGGCTGCTTCGACGGAGCGCTCTTTCATGAAGGCGCCAACCTGGCGGCGGCCCAGTTCCAAGGCAACGCTGCTGGCGATGAGAATCAGCGTGTTGAGATACAAGATTCCGGGCAGCGTGAGATGGCGCCAGTCCGCGGCCGAGCCTTGGCGAACGATGAGAGCGCTGGTAAACGCCGCAAAGCTCATCGCGATAGAAGCCATCACGACCCAGATTCCCGTCGCGGACGGCGGCGGCGAGTAATCCTTGACGCGACGCAAGTCGCCACCGACGGGGACGAGGTTGCGTCCGCCGTTACCGGCGTCGTTC
>Ga0070730_10001745_pt1 | contig 20542 bp, 17 predicted proteins | sample Coa_R1_3_FD_66447 | JGI IMG/M metagenome (GOLD analysis project Ga0070730, IMG submission 66447) | Surface soil microbial communities from Centralia Pennsylvania, which are recovering from an underground coalmine fire - Coalmine... | ecosystem: Environmental > Terrestrial > Soil > Unclassified ... | reverse complement strand
GCCTGCTGAGCCGCCGCGGCGAGCGCCGGCGCCGACGCCAAATCGCGATCGCCAAGGAAGCTCGGCTCGGTCGCCCACCCCATGCCCTGCAGCCACGCCACGTCTCGCAAGCCGCGTTCAGCGATGAAGTCGGGTGCCGCCAGCACCATGGCGACGCTGCCCGTCACCGGCGTTGTCGTCATCGTCGGCATGATCGGCCAGCGCAGCGGGCCCGGCTCTGTCTGCATCGGCGGGCTCGGCCAGGCGGCACGACCGTGCGTGCGGTTCTTCTCCGCGACAGCCTCCGCCGCGGCGCGTGCTCTCGGCTCGGCTCGCTCGATCGCAGAGGCCTGCAAGGCATGCGCGGACAACTCGTCCAGCGGCAGCGCACGATGGAAATAGGGATCGGTACCGAGGCGCTGCGCTTCCGACATCGACGAAGTCTCGGTCGGGCTCCAGGACACGACCAATTGCGTCCGGAACTGCCCGGTGGCAATACGAAGTGCACCCAGGATGAAAGCATGTTCCGATGCCGATGGCGTCGACATGATATCGCGATCGACGCCACCGACCGGCCCGGACGCCATCATTACCGAAATCGATCGGCCATCAAACTGGTCGTTGGCCGCGACCACGATACCGTCCACGTCATCGATCGTGATCCCGGCATCGGCAAGGGCGAGCTGCGCGGTATCGTAGATCATTTCCTCCAATGATCGGTCGCGTGCGGTGATCACCGGACGGATCGCGCAACCGATCACTCCTGGCTGGACTCGCATCCCCATCGCATGACTCCTGCTTCGGTCAGAGGTTGGCGCAGTGCCGGCGGCTCACCGTCGATCAATGCGGGAAACAATGCCTGCAACTCGCCATCGCGCACGCGGCGCACCAGGCCACGCTCGCTGTGGTGTGGCGCGGCAACAGCTTCAGCCAGATCCAGCACAGGACTGACACAGCAATCCGTCGTGCCGAAGCGGACGTCGCATTCCTGCAATGTCAATTGTGCGAAGCGGGCCGACAGGTCGCGGATCAGTGCAATCTGCGGCAGCGTCTCGTGCTGGCGAGGGATCCAATCCGGTTGCCCCGCGGCCTCACAAAAGGCGCGCCAGAACTTCGGCTCGACCGCCCCCAGCATGACGTGGCGACCGTCGCGTGTTGTATAGACGCGATAGTAGGCGGCACCACCGTTCAGATACGTGCTCTCCGGCTGCGGCACCGTCACATCGATGGCCGCGAGCTGGAACAACTGCAGCGGCATCGCGACATCGGCGATGCCGAGATCGATGTGGCAGCCCTGCCCATCCCGTCGCCGCGCCTCCAGGGCACCCAGTATGGCAATGACTGCGAACAGGCCGCTGGTCATATCAGCGATCGGCGGATCGAAGGCGCGTGGCGGTGCGCCGTTGCGGTGCAGAACGCCGGCGAGCGCCAGATAATTGCCGTCATGTCCCGCTGCCTGCGCCATCGGACTGTTCGCGCCATACCCGCTCAGGGAACAGTAAATGAGGCGTGGATGGTCCGCGCGTATGCTCTCGGGACCTAACCCCAGGCGCCGCATGACGCCGGGCCGGGATCCCTCAATCAGCACATCAGCCTGAGCCGCCAGAGACAGCAGTGCAGATCTGCCTTCATCAGTCTTCAGGTCCAGTCGACAAATCGTCTTGCCTGCATTCAGCGCCGCGTGAAACACCGGCGTACCATTCGCATCGCGCGGGCCAAGTTGGAGCATGCCGTCGCCCTGCAGCGGTTCAATCTTCACGACATCCGCGCCGAAATCGGCGAGGAGAAGACTAGCGAACGGCCCAGGCAAATAACTCGATAGATCGAGTATGCGAACACCACGCAAACAATGGTCGAGACGCGCCACGCTCAGTTTCCGAGGGACAGGACAACACGTCCGGTTGCGGTGCCGGATTGCACCAGCGCAAATGCTTCGGCCGCTCGTGCCAGCGGAAAGCATGCACCAAGCACCGCGCGTATGCCGCCCGGCCGCAGCATGTCCAGACAAAGCCGCAGCTCTTCCCGCGTGGTGCTTGTGGCGCTGAGCATCGAAATCCCTTTGAGGAAAAGCTGCGCCGGGTTGAATGGCACGAACGCACCGTTCAGTTGTCCGATCAGCACCCACCGTCCGCCGCGCGCCAGTGAGCGGCGCGTCGCGGTGAATACCGGGGTGCCGACAGTGTCCAGCACGCAGTCGACCCCTTCGCCATCTGTTGCCGCCTTCACTGCAGCGGAGAAGTCGTCGTCGCACGATGTGATCACGACAGCATCGGCACCGTACCCCTTCAGGGCCTCAGCCTTGGAGGTCGATGTCGTCTGGGCGATTACCCAGCCGCCGGCGCGCTTTGCAAGCTGTACTCCGTGCACGCCAAGACCGCCGCCGGCACCGGTGACCATCACCCGGTCTCCCGGCGCAATATGGCCCACCGAGCGGACCGCGTGCAGCATCGTGCCAATGGCACACGACGCGATCGCCGCCGCATCGAGTGTGACGTCATCAGGCACAGACACGACATTGTCCGCATCGACAACCACATAATCGGCATATCCGCCGTTCAGCCTTGTGTCGCCGAGAAACACCTGCTGGGCGCATAGCGGCTCGCGTCCACTGCGACAGTACCGGCAACGCCCACAGACATGCTCGCGTTGCGTGGTGGCGACACGATCGCCAATGGAAAAATCGTCGACCAACGCGCCAAGAGCACTCACGGTTCCGGCGATCTCGTGCCCTGGCACGCATGGCAGCTTGATGCCGTGGCGCAGCAACCCCGTGCACACGGCAACATCATGCGAGCAGACACCGCAGAACGCGACCCGAATGACGACCTGATGCGGCCCTGGCAAGGGTTTGGGCAAGGTCTCACAGTTTAAAGCGGCTTCAACGGAAGCGGGATCGCGAAGAACCAAAGCGCGCATCATCACGTGCTACAGGATCGCGATCGGATTGATGGGGCTGCCGGTCCCGCCAACGACAGGCAGCGGGCTGGCAACAAACATGAACTCGTGACGTCCTGTGGCCGCGAGTTCGCGCAGCAGCAGTCCTTCCAGCAGCGGTATGCCAAAGTCACGGATGAGGCGCTGATGAACTGGAAACACCGTGCCCTTCGCGAATGGAATGACCTCGACTGCAAAATTGTCAGCGCCCAACGCTGCGATCTCACGCTCGGCCAGCCACAAAGCGGCATCGACGTCCAGGCCGGGTTCGCTGTCGAATGAAACACTGTCGGCGCGACCCTGGTGCTCCGCCCAGCCGGTGCGGATCAGCACGATATCGCCTTTGCCAACGTCAATTCCCGCCCGATTCGCCGCATGCTCGAGATCATGCGGGACGATTGTCGCGCCATCGCGCAGCGGATCGCCACCAGCGACATCCAGCAGTACGCCACGACCGACGACAGGTCCCATCTTGTCTATTCCGCAGCGCGTAGCACCGCTGGTGCTGCGTGTTCCGCTGCCGGGAAACCCGTTATACAGCGCATCGTCATACCAGGCGTGGCACAACGCATCGATGTGCGTTCCGATGTGCAACGGCAGCACCACCGTGTCCTCGGCGAACTGGAAGCCACCGGGGCGACGCGCACCGGCGGCGTAGTCTCCGCCATCACGCCCCATGAAGTGTTGTATCCCGGCGCGATGCCGCGGCACCGGAGTCCGTGGCGACAGCGGCTGCGCCAGACTAAGGACCTCGCCCGATCGCACCAGCGCCGCGGCCCGCCGCACCTGCACGGAACCGATGTGGTTCAGTGCACCGCGTTCATCGTCCTCGCCCCAGCGCTGCCACGCCTCGCTGCTCACGGCACGCCAACCCGCGTGAGTGACGCCGCGATCTGCTTCAACTCACGTCGCATCAACTTGCCCGTCACCGTCACCGGCAGGGAGTCGCGGACCTCGATGAAGTCGGGCACCTTGTAACGCGAAGCCAGGCTGCGGCAATGCGCCGCCAGCTCTTCCGGCCGTAGCGTTGCGCCGGGTTTCGCCACGACAAAGGCGGCGAGCAGCTCGCCCTGTGTCGCATCCGGCACGCCGACGACACCGGCCAGCGCCACCGTGTCATGACGCATCAATACATCCTCGACCTCGGCCGGTGAGATGTTGATGCCACCCTTCTTGATCATCTCGGTGACGCGCCCGCTGAACGAGATCGTGCCATCCGGCAACAGTCGCCCCATGTCACCAGTGCGGAAGAATCCATCCGCGGTGATAGCGTCGGCCGTCTGTGGTGCGCTGCTGCCAAGATAACCGCGCATGACGTAGCCGCGAACCTCGATCATGCCTTCTTCGCCGGATGGCAATTCGTTGCCGCTCGCGCCATCGACGATGCGCACCTGCACGCCAGGCAGAGGCGGCCCCTGGCAGGAGGCGCGCTGTTCCAGTGGCCAGTCGTGCGGTGTGACGCAGCAATTGCCGTAGCTCTCGGTCTGGCCATAGACGTTGCAGATCTCCGCTGCTCCGAGCACCGTCGCAGCCGTCACTACGTCTTGCGGAGCGCCGATGGTCAGTCCGGTGCGCAGGCTGCTCACCCGCTCAGGCCGGAATGACGGATGTGAGACGATGGCACTGGTGATTGCCGGCAATGTGTAGAGTGCCGTGCACCGATGTCGCTCGATCAGGTCGATCGCCTCACCAGCTTCGAACCTGCCTTGCAGGACCAGTGCGGCACCATGTGTGAATGTGGCGGACATTGCATTCGCACTGCCATAGGACCAGAACAGCGGCGGAGCGAGCAGGACACGATCATCCGCACGGTAGCCCTGGCGTTCGCCGATGTTGAAGCCATTCTCGATGATGCCGGAATGCGACAGCGGCACGGATTTGGGGCGGCTGCTGGAGCCGGAGGTGTAGATGATGATGGCGTCATCTGCTGCACCCGGGCCGAGCCCTGGAGACTGCCGGCTCATTGGAGCGGCGCCGCGAAGCCGATCGTAGCGGTCGCCGAGCAGAACGATGTCACGCAGTGCCGGATAGCGGGCCGATCGCCAGTGATCGCCGGCCTCAGCCTCCGGAACAAGCCGGCGCAATGCAGACGCAAAATCATTCTCGCCGAACCGGTCCAGCGCGATCAGCGCGCTTGCACCCGAATCCTGCAACAGCCAGTCGAGCTCATCTTCTGTCGACCACGTGCTGAAGGCGACAACGACACCGCCGGCGATCATGGTGCCGAAGAACGCTTCCAACCATTCGGGCCGGTTGTTGATCAGCAAACCAACCCGATCGCCGCGCGCGACACCATGCGCGCGCAGCGAGGCAGCGACGCGGCGCGCCCGGTTACATAGTTCTGAGTACGATACGCTCTGGTTCTGCCAGATCACGGCCGGCCGCGGGCCGTAACGCTCGGCCTGCTCGAAGATCAGATCAGCGAGGGTCTTGCTGAAGGGCGCTTCCATCGACCGGGAGTTCCGAATATTATTCGCTTTTACGGGAGCGCCGTTCGATGTGTCAAGCGTGGCTCATCAAAGCCGTTGCTGAACTCTCGGACGCGCATTATCTGGCTAGCGGGTGCAGAAAGCAGATCGAACGATGCTGGACGGTGCGACAGCGGACACGAAAGAGCAGTGGCTCGATATCCTGGAACAGGCGGCCAGCGGCTACCTGGAGGGCGCGCGCGATCCGAAGCAGAGCAGGAGCCGGCGCCGGCAACTGGACTTGCTCGAGGCAGCCACGCGCGTGTTCGCGCGGGAGGGCATTGCGAAAGCCAAAATGGCGGACATCGCGGCAGAGGCAGGCATGTCCGTGTCGTCGATCTACGACTATTACCCCAGCAAGGAGGATCTGGCTTACGAAATCCCAATCCGTCGCCTCGCACAATTCTACGCCGAATTCCTCGAGCAGGCGCCGCTGCTCGGTACCATGCGCGAGCGCCTGCACCTGTTCCTGTCAATGGCCACGGATTATGCGCGACGCAATCCCGACTGGGCGCGGTTGTTGTACCTGGAGATCTGGCCAAGCGTGCTGATCGAGGAGGCGCGAGTCCGCCGTGCCGTCGACGACTTCGGCCGCATCGTGGTGGCAATGGTTCGCGAAGGCGGCAGACGTGGCGAGTGGTCTCGCAAACTCGATCCTTATCAGACGGCCACCATCCTGATGGGCAGCATCACGCACATGCTCATCACGTGGCTGCTGTATCGCCGGCCGGAGAACCTTCGTAAGGCAACCAAGCCCATGGTGGATCAGCTTTTGAAGCTTATCGATGCGACTGTGTAATAGCTGGCATCCGGCATGCAATAGACAGTCTTTCGGCGCGCGTTGATTGCACTGTTCAGATGGCACCGTCCGATTGCTCAATCTGCGTGCCGAAAGACTGTAGGCAGTGATGGTAGGGTCAATGTAACCGTGCGCCGATTGCTCCACACTGCTCCAGCCCAAGGCAACGACACTGCCGCAACGATCTGCGCCGTCATCCGTCGTATTCCCAAAGGCTGGGTTGCGACCTACGGGCAAGTCGCAGCACTGGCTGGGTTACCAAGACGTGCTCGCCTGGTCGGCCACGTACTCCAACACCTTGACCCGGCCAGCGACATTCCGTGGCATCGCGTTGTCAATGCGAAAGGTGAGGTGTCCTATTCCCTCTCCCGCAATGGCGGCGACGTCCTCCAGCAGCGCCTGCTGGAAAAGGAGGGCGTGCAGTTCGATGACAAGGGCCGCTTTGACCTCGAGCGGTTTCGGTGGCCGGAATAATAGGTGAGGGAGTCGATCTGCCGGCTGCCAGTTGTCTTCGACTTATTGCTCTGCTGACTGACTGTCGGGCTGACCTGCGTCGGTGCGTCGCGGTCACGTGACGTCGCCCCTGCCAATGATCTCCGGCGCAACGTCGGACTCTAGCCGACCGCCACCGCTGCTCGCTGAGCCGTGGGACTGAGCTACTCCACCTTGAAGTGAGACAGCGCCTGTCGGTCTATGTCGATGCCCAGGCCAGCGCCTTGCGGCACGGCCACAACGCCTTTCACATGTTCGATCCGCTCGGTCAGCAGCGCGGCTCGAATCGGATGATCGGTCCGGTCGAACTCCAGCATCGGTTCCTCCGGGTGTAATGACATCGGCGTGCTCGGCTGGATAACCGCAAGCAGTTGCAAGGCTGCCGCAATGGCAACGCCCGTCCCCCAGACATGCGGTGCAAAGCGCACCCCGTAGCTGAAGGCTTGGTCGGCGATCTTCTTGCACTCGGAAAGTCCGCCGGTCGCACAGGTGTCGGGCTGAGCAATGTCGATCGCCTGCCGCTCGAACAGCGTGCGGAATCCCAGCCGGGTGAACTCGCACTCGCCGCTGGCAATCGGCATGGTCAACGCTGCGCGAACACGCGTATGACCGTCGACATCCTCAGGTGGCACCGGCTCCTCGAACCAGCTGATATCCAGCTCCTCGATCCGTCGCCCGAGCGCGATAGCGGACACCGCATCATAGGCATGATTGGCATCGATCATAAGCCGGATGCCGTTGCCGATGGCGGCGCGGACAGCGCGCGCAGCCCGGACATCGCTTGCAATGCCAAAGCCGACTTTGAGCTTTACAGCTCTGAAACCTTGTGCGCAGTACTCCGCCGCTTCATCGGCAAGGTAGTGCGCCGGATCACCGTCCTTCCGGCGATAGAGCCCGGTCGCATATGCGATGACCTCGTCTCGCATCGGACCACCCATCAGCCGATGCACCGGCTGGTTGAGATATTTACCCTTGAGATCCCACAGCGCGATGTCGATGCCGCTAAGACCTTGCAGGATCGATCCTTTCTGTCCGTGGTCGCGGAACCGCGCGTAGATATCATGCCAGATGAACTCGGTGCGCAAGGCATCCTGTCCGATCAGCAACGCTCCCAGCTCACGGACCACACCCGCGTTGATACGTGCCGGGCCGTAGCATTCGCCCCAGCCGGTCAACCCCTGGTCAGTCTCGATCTCCACAATAAGCGAATGGCGCTTCGCGTACCACGCCCGCGAATAGGCGAAAGGCTGCGCCAGCGTTGCTTCCAGCACGTGCGCGCCGACATTGGAGATTATCATGACGGGAACCTCTGGTTCGCTTGCATGGCCCGCTATTCGTATTACAATATGTGGAATTGGCGCAACTGTAGCAGATTGTTCCCCCTCACCAGTCAAAGGACTTCGCCATGACCGCCATTGTCGGACACGGTGACTTCACCTACCGGGTAGCACCCGATTGGGCGCAACTGCCGGAAGGGTGGGATTTCAACGATGTCGGCGGCGTGGCGGTGGATCGGCAAGACCGCGTTTACGTCTTCAATCGCGGCGGCCATCCCATGGTGGTGTTCAACCGCGACGGCAGCTTCGCACATGCATGGGGAGAGGACATATTCAAGCGCCCGCACGCCGTGCACCTGGCGCCGGATAGCACGATCTGGTGCACCGACGAAGGTGACCACGTGGTCCACCAGTGCACGCTGGATGGTCAGGTATTGTTCACCCTGGGAACACCAGGAAAGCCGGCCGAGGAATTCAGCGGCAATCCGTTCAACCGCTGCACGCAGACGGCGTTGACCCCGGATGGCGACATCCTCGTCGCCGACGGTTACGGCAATGCGCGCGTGCACCGCTATTCCCCCGACGGGCGGCTGAAGCTGTCATGGGGTCAATTCGGTACCGATCCGGGCGAGTTCAACGTCGTCCACAACATCGCCTGCGATGCGGATGGCCTGGTCTACATTGCCGACCGGGAGAACTATCGCATCCAGGTATTCGATTGCGACGGACGCTTCGTCACCCAATGGCATAATCTGTTCCGTCCTTGCGGGCTTTACATGCACGGGACCCGCCAGCCGATCTTCTTCGTGGGTGAGCTCGGTCCGTTCCTCGACATCAACCGGCGTTTTCCGAATATCGGCCCGCGCATTTCAATCCTCGACCACACTGGAAAATTGCTTGGACGGCTCGGCGCGCCTCACGCGGGAACCGAGGATGGCACCTTCATCGCGCCGCACACTCTGGCGATGGATTCGCACGGCGATCTCTATGTCGGCGAAGTGTCCTACTCCGCATGGTCCCATGTCTTTCCCGGCGTCGCCAAGCCGCCGCGCATCCGGAGCTTGCAGAAACTGCTGAAGGTCAGCTAGCGACGCGGTGCAGCACGAAGGGTGGACAAGCGTGGGGAACAATATTGCCGATGCCGCAGCCGCATTTATCACCGCACGTGCGTCGCGGCCGCATTGGCCCGGCGTGCCGGCCGCGCTGTGCCCAACGACGATCACCGATGCCTATCAGCTGCAGCAGGTGATCCATGCGCGCCTCGCCACTGAAGGGGTCCAGCGCATCGGCTATAAGATCGGCTCGACATCGCCTGCCAATCAACGCCCCTGGGGGCTGAATGAACCTGTGTATGCCGGCATCTTCACCGACACACAGTCCGACACGCTGGCTACAGCATTGTCGCGACCGCTGCTGCATCCCTCGCTGGAGTGCGAGGTCGCGCTGACGCTGGCCCACGACGTCGATGGCAAGGATCCCGCGCTGTCGCCCGCCGCAATCCTGGATGCGATAGAAGCTTGCCACATCGCCTGCGAAATCATCGATGGCCGTTATGAGGCACCGATGTCCCTCGGGGTGCCGACGCTGTTGGCCGATGATTTCTTCCATGCCGGCTTCGTTCTCGGCCCCGCGGTTCCAGATTGGCGCAAGCTGGATTATCGCACGCTGGAAGGTTCGATCGAGATCGACGGCGCGCGCACCAGCGGCAATGCCGCCGATACGCTTGATGCCATCAGCGCCATGCTCTGGCTTGTGCGCAAATTGGCAGAATCCGGCGACAGATTGCGCGCGGGCGATATCGTGCTGACCGGATCGTTCACCCGGCCGGTGCCCATTACGCTGCCGGCGCGCGCCATCGCACTGACCATCACCGGCTTCGCACCGTTGTCGCTGTGATCGGGGCAGCCGGCGGACACAGTGGCCCAGACACCTGATATCGGCGTGCCACGAGAGCACCGCTGGAAAGTAGTCTTCACCGACGAAAGCATCCGGCCGGACGCCGCTGACATGTTGCGTGAAACCTGCACAGTGCAGGTGCTGCGTTCCTACCCGAGCGAAGCAGCGCTGATCGAAGCCTGCCACGATGCTGATGCGATCCTTGCCCGGCTCGGCGTGGTGACCGCGGACGTGATCGAAGCGGCACCGCGACTGCGCATCATCGCTCGCCACGGCGCCGGCAGTGATGGCGTGGACATCCCGGTTGCGACCCGGCACGGCGTCGTGGTGACCACCACTGGCCCCGCAAATGCTGGCGCGGTCGCCGAATATACATTTGCCCTCCTGTTGGCGCTGTTGCGGCGCATCCCGCTCGCCGAGGCCAGCATGCGTGCTGGACGCTGGTCGCGCGAACTCCTGATCGGTGAGGCATTGGAGGGCAAGACACTCGGCATCGTCGGCTTCGGTGCCGTCGGCTGCCGGGTCGCACGCATTGCCTCAGCCTTCGGCATGCACGTCGTGGCAGCCGCGGGGCGCGGCGGGTCGGCAGCGCCGAAGCCAGTGCCCGTTCTGCCGCTGCCCGAGTTGATGGCGATGGCAGATGTCGTGTCCTTGCACGCGCGCCTGATGCCGGCGACGCACGGCATGATCGATGCGTCGATGATCGCGGCAATGAAGCCAGGCGCTTTCCTGGTGAACACCGCCCGCGGCGAACTGGTCGACCAAGCGGCATTGATCCGTGCGCTGCGATCCGGCCATCTGGCCGGAGCCGCATTGGATACCTACGCAGTCGAACCGCTGCCAGCACACTCGCACTTGCGTCGTCTGCCGAACGTCTTGCTGTCGCCCCATGTGGCGGGTCAGACCACCGGGGCCGTGGTCAAGGTCGGGCGAGCGGCAGCCCAGGCAATCCTCGACGAACTGGCGGGCAAACGCCCTGCTTTCTTGGTCAATCCCGAAGCCTATGCCATGCGCCGAAACCGGCCAGCACCTCACGCAAAAGTGAGATGACAGCCGATTCGCCGACGGCGGAATGCCTTATCGCGATCTTCTAAGACATTGAGTGAAGCCGGTTTGCCTGCACTTTCATTTCTTCTCTTTCGCGTTGGGCGGGTTCGTCGAATCGTTCGCGCATGCACCAGACCGTTACGCTGAGCGGCGATCACGCAACCCGGTTAGCCCAGTTGCTGCGTATCGCCCGGCAAGAGGCGAGGCTCGCCCAAAGGGACGCCAGCGCCCGGAGCTATGACGCTCTTACCGAGCTGGACGATGCTCTGTCCGACCACTTGGCGGCTCTCGCGGTGGCAGCCGAGGACGATGCTGCGGATGCAGAATCCACCGGGGCGGCCGAACGTGAACGCCGTGCCTGGCGGCCGCTGAGGGCCGGCTGATGCCAGCTCGTCCGATCTGGCGCGGACACCTGCGCCTCGCCCTCGTGTCCTGCCCGGTGGCGCTTTGGAATGCGCGCCATGAACGGGGCGGCATCCGGTTCAATCTGATCAATCCGGAGACCGGCAATCGGATCCGCATGGTCACGCAGGACTCTGAGACCGGTAAAGAGCTGGAGCGCCGCAACCTCGTCAAAGGCTACGAATTCCGCAAGAACCAGTACCTGCTGCTGAGTGACGAGGACTTCGACAGCGTGAAGGTTGAAAGCTCGTCGGTCATGACGATCGAAAAGTTCGTCGATACAGCTTCGATCGACCCCGTCTACTACGATGCGGCCTATTTCCTCGCGCCTGATGGCGATACCGGGCGCGATGTATATGCAGTGCTCCGGGAAGCAATTGCGGATACCGGGAAGACAGCCCTGGCCCGCGTGGTGATATCGCAACGCGAGCGTACAGTGGCACTGAGGCTCATGGGTGATGGCCTCATGGCACACACCCTGTATGAAAACCGCGACCTGAACAGCGCAAACGAGCTGTTCGATGGTTTGACCTCTATCAAAACCGATCCGGAAATGGTCAAGCTCGCGACGCAGCTCGTGCAACGGCAGTCCGGGAAGTACGACGCAGCCGATCTCGAGGATCACTACGAAACCCGGCTCCGCGAAATGATCGACGCCAAGCTGAAGGGCGAAGGTATCGACCTCGAGGCCGAGGAACCAGAGACCGGCGACACGAACGTCATCGATCTCATGGCAGCCTTGAAGAAGAGCCTCGGCCAGGCGTCGGAGACAAAGCCGCCGTCAGCTGCTCCCGTCTCTGACAAGCGCAAGAAGGCGCCCGGCGACGAACGCAAGCAGCAGGCGCTCAAATTGCCAATGAAGGGCGGCAAGGGACGTGCTAATGAGGTGGCAGCGGCCGGACCGCCAGCAAAGCCGGCGCGCAAGCGGGCCTGACCTCATCTGCCGGCATAGGGACACAGCAATGGGTCCATCGACATCGCGAGAGCATCGGATGCGTGTTCTGCAGAACCAGCAGAGGATCGCGGCCGAGCTTGCGCAGGCGCGCCAGCAACAACGCGGCGGGCAATCCCAGATGCCACTGCTCGTTGAGGTGACGGCCAGCCGTCATCCGAAACAGCCTTCGCGCCCGGCACGGCGAACCCGGCGAGCACCTTCCCAGTCAGTGCTCGACGAAATCTAGTCGCGTTCTTCCGGGGTCCGAGGCTGACGCAAGGCCGGTTTGTCGAGTGTGTCCCGGCCATAAGCGCGAGCCACCCGGTCGAGGATTTCGTGCGCCACCGGGTGTCCGTTTTCGCCATGCGTCATCACCACCGGGCCATAACCTTTGGCACAATGCGCGGTGACAGGCAGCGAAATCTCCAATTGCCGCCAGGATCGAAATACCAGCCTTCGCCCTTTCGCGCGATCGAAAAGCCGACAGCGCAAGAACCGACGCGTGTCACCGCGCTGCCATGCCGTTGCCCATCAGTCGTTATGGCTCGATGAGCAAATTGACCGACGCGACACCTTAACCACATCTTAACACCCTTTGGGCCCACATGCGTGCGTTCGCTTAGAACGGCGGGGTCGTATACGATGAAGCGAGAGCGGAGGGTGGTATCGGCCAAGAACCGCTCAACGACCCATGATACCCGACGGGCTTTTGATGCATCCTTTTATAAAGCCTACTACCGCGACACAGCCGAAGTTCCTATCGATCGACTCACGATACAAGCTGCCAGCGGCAACCTGTCGGCGGAGCACTTCTACAACCCAAATGAATTCCTCCGGCATGCAATTGCGCATAGCCTGATACCGCCAGAGTTTGATCCGGTCGGCTATCAAATTAATCATCCAGAGCTGTGGGGCCAGAATCATCCACCATGGGAAGTCGCCTTGCATTACGTCAGAAACGGCGGACCCTGGAGCAGGCCTTTCGATGTGGATTTCTATCGTGAGGTTTATTTTTCTGAAGTCACGCACCACCCGGCAGACTGGCTGAAAGCTCATCACACCAAGAACCCCAATACCTATGGCAGTCTCGACGAGGCGCTGTTTCGCAATGGCTGGCGGAGTGCAGCTTGGACCAAGGTCTTCGATTATCAGTCCTACCTGGTCTACAACAATCTAACCGGCACTTATCATTCGAGACAGCGAGCTCTGATCCATTTCATTGAAGTTGGCTGGCGCAAATGCATGCCTATTTCAGAAGGTCTCGAATTCGACCTGGAGTACTATGCCGATTTGGCTGGGAAACCGCTGCATTCTGTTGAGGAAGGTTACCGTACTTGGGTTGAGCAGGGTTTGGCCGCGCAAGCACCGGCCAATGAAGCCGCGCATCTTCGCCAGTTGAACCTGGATATCCCGCGATATCCGAAGGTCTTCAATTGGCAGACATATTTGGGGCGGCATCCCGATTTCGTTGGTCTGGCCGATGCAAGGCCCCCAAAGCCTGGCCGATGGGAAGCCCTGAGCCATTTCCTGGAGAACGGCGTGTTCACCGGTGATTTTAGCGCCGTTTCACCAGAGGGGCTCTCCGAGTTTCTGCATGCGGTGGCAAATCGCTTTGTCAGCCTTGGAAAGTCGCAAAAGGCCACTTGTCTCTATGAGCGAGCGCTCCTTCTCGCCAATCCTTCCCCCACGCTCGTGCAGCACGCCGCTGACCAGGCAGTCAGGGTCGGTAATCCAGGCCGTGCTCTTGGTCTCTATGGCACGCTGCGCAATAGCGGTCACACCACCCTCTGGACCTATCGCAACGCTGCCGACTGCGCGATTGGCATCGGCGATTTGGACAATGCAGTGGACTGGGTCCTATCGGGCTTGGCCTGCTTCCCGCGGGACCACGGCCTTCGAAACCAGCTCCTTCGCATTCAGCAGGCTCGCTACAGTCGTGTGATGGTGATGCATCAGAACGCGCTGCCTGACGGTCAGGCGAGCAAGCTCGTCGATAACGAATTGGATGCAATTTTTGAATTGTTCCTGGCCGCGCGGAGATCTGAGTACGGTCACATTGTACAGCGCGGCCCCCTGCAAGAGGATCGGCCGCTTCGAATTGTCATGTTGGCCAACAACGACCTGGCTCAGTGCAGTCACTATCGCGTTGACTTGAAGCATCAACAGCTGCGCCACGCCGAAGGTATAGAACTCGCGGTCTTCGATCGCTCCGATATCGATGATTTCTGCTCAGCAGCTTCAACCGCCGACCTGGCGATATTTTACCGATTAGCATCGAGCGTAGAGGTCCTACTGGCCATCGCGACCTGCCGTACGCTGGGAATCCCAGCAGTGTATGAAATCGACGATCTGGTCTTCGATGCGCACAACTTTCCCGAGGAGCATGATGCCTACTGTGGCTCCATCACCGAACAGGAATACCGGAACCTCCAATTTGGGGTGCCACTCATCAGACACGCTGCGTCGTTATGTGACGCCGGACTGGCGAGCACGGAACATCTCGCGGCTCATCTCAGGACAGTAGTTCGTTCAGAGCATGTGCTGGTCCAAAGGAACGGTCTTTCTGAGACTCTCTCACAAGTCGCGCGATCGGCTGTCCCTCGTGCGCGAAAGCGAGGCGAAGGAGCACCGATCACTCTCTTCTATGGGAGTGGCACGCGGGCTCACGGGATAGATTTTCTGCGGATATTGGCGCCGGCATTGGATAAACTGCTCGCTCAGCATCACGCCGTGCGTCTTGTACTTTGTGGACACGTGGAGGCTGACGGAGGGCTTGCTAAGTTCGGCCCGCGGGTAAGGTGGGTACCTCCGATTGAAGACCGCGAGGCCTACCTCGCACAACTGTTGGACGTTGATATCAACCTGGCGGTGTTGAGGCAGTCCACCTTCAACGATTGCAAAAGCGAGATAAAATGGTTGGAGGCCGCTGCATTTGGCATTCCATCCGTGGTTTCGAATGTTGGTGGCTTCCTTGAAACGCTTCAGGATGGGGTGGACGTCATCCTGGCTCCGCCCAACCCGAAGGCGTGGTACTCCCTGTTGCAGGAGCTTATTGTCGATCCGGATCGCCGAATCGACATTGGGAGTGCCGCCCGCCGAAAGGCGATAGAACTGTACCACCCGAGTGTCATCGGGCAAGGCCTGGCTGACGGGCTGATCGCTTTGGCAAAACGCCTTAACACTGATGCCGATCCTGCCGACAATGTTCCAGCACGGCCAAACCTTGCTGTCTCTGTGCCGAGGCGCCCCCGAGTCATGTTGGCAAACGTTTTTTATCCTCCTCAGGCCATTGGAGGGGCGACAAGGGTAGTCTTCGATCAAGCCAAGGAACTGGTCGCAAGACACAAGCAGGAGTTCGAAGTCGGCGTTCTGTGCGGCAACAATGAACCGGTTACCCCATATCAGACCGAGGCATATGACTGGAATGGCGTGCGTGTGTGGACGATATCTTCGCCCTACCAAGAGCATATGGACTGGTTCGCATTCGACCCGCTGATGGCTGGGCCTATTGATGCGGTCTTTGCCCGTTTTCGGCCTGATCTGTTGCATGCTCATAGCATTCAACGTTTAACTGCTACGCTGGCTGAGCGAGCCATTGCTCATAAGATTCCCTATGTCATCACGGTACATGATGCATGGTGGATTTCAGACCACCAATTCCTTACCGATCATCGGGGCTGGCTGCGAATGCCTTGGGATACTGAAGTCTATGACTCGGAGTTCAATCGCCACACTCGAGAGGTATCTCTCGCAAGGCGGATGAAGCTCCGGCACATTCTTGACAACGCTGCGGCAATCCTTGTTGTCAGCGAAGCTTTTGCGGATATTTGTCGTCGCGCAGGCGTCTCCACGGTGCAGGTCGTCCAAAACGCCGTACCCAGCCTGCCCTCGCTTTGCCCTTCACGGCAACAGCCCGGCAGAGTCAGGTTGGCGCACCTGGGCGGACTTACCAAAATGAAGGGTTACCACCTGCTGCGGAATTCTGTTCAACGTGCCCAACTAAGGAACACCGACCTACTTGCTGTCGATCACAGTATGTTGCCGAACGAAGAACGGCATGAGTTCTGGGGAACGACTCCGGTCCGCTTTGTCGGCCTGATGCCACAGGATCAAATTGGGAAACTCTACGGTCAGTTCGATGTTCTATGCGCCGTAAGTCTGTGGCCTGAGAGTTTCGGATTGGTGGCCCACGAGGCACTGCATTACGGCAAGTGGGTCATCGTGAGCGGTTTGGGGGCTCTTGCCGACGCCATTGTGCCCGAACGGAATGGATGGGTGGTGGATGTCTCAGACCCGGAAGGGCTGGTGCAGCTTCTCCGAAAGATTGACTCCTCGCCGGAAAAGTTCGCGCATCCAAGCGGGTTCGTCACAGAGGAACGCACTGTCTCAGCCCAGACCGATGAGATCGTGGGGGTCTACAGAAATATCCTACAACGTGATCACTTGGCGCCCTTGCGGCCGAGGCCACACAACGACTTAGCGATGCTTCCAGTGAACAACGACATCGTTGCGCGAAGACGCACGGCTTCTCGAAAAAGCCGGGCGGCGGCGATATGATGACCGATGCCGCTATGTGGCCTTTAGCCACTGACCTGCTTGCGCGGTATGGGTTCGGCGATGAATGGGACGCCGATATAGCGCTCTTTGCGCGGGATGCCTGTGATGCGCCAGAGACCGCAAAACCCACCGGGTTATGTTGTACTAGGAACAAGCGATGACCGACAACGGTGTGTCACGTAACCCCGTGTCGATCATGCTGTTTGAAGATGGCAGACCGCCAGCGGACGCCGCCAAAACCGCCATTATATTCGGAATTAACAGGGGTGGGACTAGTGCAATAGCCGGACTTGTGAGGGGGTTGGGATTTTATCTGGGTCCCGACTTGCCGGTGAACAACGAGGATCCGAGCTTCACATATCAGCCAATTGACGGAATGAAAGCAACAATCGAGGCAAGAAACGCAGACCATCAGTTTTGGGGCTGGAAATTCCCAAGGGCCGTATCGTATCTTGACTATTTGCTCGATACAGTAAGAAATCCGATGCTCATTCTAGTAATTCGGGATGTGGTAGCCACGGCGCTAGGCTTGGTCCGCTGGGACGGCAGGGAACAGATGGACGCAGTATCAGAGATATTGGACCAACTGCGCAAGAACATCGCACTCGTGCTTCGGTGGCGCTTGCCAACCCTGATGGTGAGCTATGAGAAGGCACTCGCACGCCCGAACGATATTTTGACCGATCTTGAGGCCTTCCTTGGGCGCCCAGCGGCCGTGGATCACTCGCGCCTTCGAGCGTACTTACAGAAGGAAGGCTACAAATCGTACGAAGAGATCGTGGCTGCCGCACCCACGGGCGAGCCATCGTCCAGCGCAAGCATTGACGGCGAGAGCGGCATTGAAGTTCAGGAGAGCCGAGCCACAACGAGGATTAGTGCTGGTGAGCTCTGGCAACGAGCGAAAAATGACCCCGGTATCATTCTCGACCCCCGCACGATGGAACAGGTAAGAAACTCACTTGAGGTCGACGATGTCGTATCGGGCATTAACATAGGTATAGTACTTAGAGAGAACGCAAAATTTGATTTAGCCAATGGCATTTTCGGTACGACCCTTCAAATTGAACCAGAAAATGCTGCTTGTCACTATAATTATTCACATTCACTGTTGCGTTCTGGAAACGGAAAGGACGCACTCTACCACGCCGGAAAAGCGACGCTTATTTGTCCTGACATACTGCGGTTCAGGACGCATTATGTAAGGCTGCTGGCAGCAGCGGGTGATATATCGATGGCGCGAGATATTCTGAATAGTTACGCGGTTCAGAGTACGATCGAACATGAAGAGGTTCGCGCCACATTTCAGTTCAGCTGCTACTTAAAGCGCTTTCCGCAAGCCATGGTTGAAGGCGCATTGCGCGGGGTCTCTGATAGCTCGTCTTGGCACAGCGACGAAGCAGCAGCCGCAGCGATTTTAAAGGCGATAAGGAGAAATACGCCATTTGCCCTCGTGCGACTGGGGGATGGAGAAGGAGCGTGGACATTCCTGTGTAATTCTGACGAGGCCGACTATCCTGATCTGTATCGAGCAAATCGTGGAGCTTTTCTCAAAGACTGGTTCTGCTCAGAAGCTCTTCTCAATTCGACAGAGTTCTGCGCCTTCGCTAGGAATTTGGTCAAGGTGACGGATGGATCGGACATCATTGGTATTCCGGATGAGGCACGTATCAGGCATGAATACCGAATATTGAGCCAGCGCGGTGTGCCATCGAGTGTCAATCTGCTGCGACTGTTCGGGCTCCTCGGGTCCCATCGCGATCACCAACACCGCTATACCTCTAACAGCATTCACTGGCACCTCGCGCGCAAGTCTTTCTTTGGATCGCTTTTTCGTGAGCATAAGAGGTTTGGTGTCATTACTAGCCATCGCTCCCTTCCAGATATTCTACGGGATAGGGCGGCCATCGATATCCAGTATGAGATGTTCGTACCAGGCGATTCGCGGAATGTTTGGGTCGGTGACGATGGCCTACCCGTTGTGCAGTTCCCAAATGCGTTCAAAACGGTGCATGGTGAACTGGAAGGTCGGGATCTCAGCGGGATTGTTTTTCTGGTCGCAGCAGGGTTTGTAGGCAAGCAGTATCTGCAACTGATTAAGCAGCAAGGAGGAATTGCACTGGATGTTGGAGCCCTCGCGAATAGGTGGGTAGCCAATGGGTCACCTCTTTGATTGAGCCGGTCCGCATATATGGGCGAAATCCCGCAGGGAGCGCGGAGTGCGCCCACTCTTCGTTACGCCTTATCGGGAATTTTCTTAACGGGCTTCTCGCGCATGGTTCGTCTAAATTGTGCATTGGAAGGGCAATAGATGGACAAACCCACATGGCGGATCACTAAAGGCCAGATCAGTTTCTTTGCCCTGCGAGATCCGCAATTTGAATGGTTCTGGAAGCAGGTAATAGATAGCGTGTGGGAGGAGAATACATTTCGCGCATTCGAAAAATTCCTCCCTTCAGGAGGGCTGTATATTGACCTAGGAGCATGGATTGGCCCCACAGTGTTATTTGCGGGAGCAATCGCCGGCAAGGTCGTGGCTGTCGAGCCGGATCCAGTCGCCATGTCTGCGCTGCTCGCAAATCTCGATCTTAACCCTGAGATAGCTAGCAGGACGGAGTTATATAACTTGGCGATCGGTTCGAAAGTTGGCCCTATTGAACTTTACGCACGTAACTTCGGGAATTCCATGACTTCTATTCTCCCCGAGCGAAGCATCAGAAAAATCACTGTGGGGGTAATGCCGGTAGACCAATTCCTTGATCGAGCTATTGGAGATGCAAGAACATGCTTTATCAAGATTGACGTTGAGGGCGGCGAATATGAACTTGCGCCGCTCATATGCGACTACTTGAGCCGCAAAGCTATCAGTGCTGATATATATCTCTCGTTGCACGCTGCATTCTATTCTGACGAGGCACGATCTGTGGGGAAATGGACTGCAAATTTAGCCAGAAATGGAGCGCTGCTCTCGCGGCTTGCGCAATACGGTACCCTGCACTCTTGGAGCGGGTCAGAGTGGGTGCCGTGTACGAGCATTGCGGACTTTGCTGGTTCGATGCGGGGGCTCCTCGAGGTCGGAGGTCTGACAACCACAATATTGGTCCGTAATTGAGCTGCAAGTGTCCTTCACTCAGGAATTGAGCGGGAGGTTGCCCGTCACGCACGCCACGGGATGACACCGGCCGAGCACGTCGCCAAGTTGAACTTGGCTGGCACAGTGGCGCCGTGGCACCAGTGACAGAAGTTGAGAAGGTCTTCCGAAGGCAAGGGCCAGGCCTCCGCTGCGCCTCGGCTCCACCGCTCCATGATCGCCCGCCACAGTCGCCGCCGGCCCGCCCCCGGCCCCTCGCCTTGCCTCCCCGCCGCAGATCAGCCATCCATCCGGCATGCAACGTGTATTCTCCGGCATCCAGCCCTCGGGCATCGCCCATCTCGGCAACTATCTCGGCGCGATCCGCAACTGGGTCGCGCTGCAGGACAGCCACGAGTGCCTCTACTGCGTGGTCGACATGCACGCGATCACCGAGAACTGGCCCGCGCCCGGCGAGCTGGAACGCAACACCCGCGAGATGGCGGCGGTGCTGCTCGCCTGCGGCATCGACCCGCGAAGGCACATCCTGTTCAACCAGTCCCGCGTCCGCGCGCATGCCCAGCTTGCCTGGATCTTCAACTGCGTCGCGCGTATCGGCTGGCTGAACCGCATGACGCAGTTCAAGGACAAGGCCGGCAAGAACCGCGAGAACGCCTCCACCGGCCTCTA